>Ga0160464_100196_pt1 | contig 61467 bp, 77 predicted proteins | sample HID1971I_E11MG_FD_108275 | JGI IMG/M metagenome (GOLD analysis project Ga0160464, IMG submission 108275) | Enriched millipede-associated microbial communities from UW Madison campus, WI, USA - HID1971I_E11 MG | ecosystem: Host-associated > Arthropoda: Insects > Digestive system > Unclassified ... | reverse complement strand
GCCAGCGTTCGTCCTGAGCCAGGATCAAACTCTCCATAAAAGAAGTGCTTGTTTAGCTCATTTAAAACAGTTAAACTGACAGTTTCGCTCGTTGTTCAGTTTTCAAAGAACAATTTCGACAACGTTTAACATCTTATCATAGGATGTTCAGTTGTGCAAGTTTTTTTTCAAATCCATTCTTTCCACAATGTGAATAAATGAATCGAATATCGCTTGCCGGCGTCGTCCATCTCGGCCGGAATTAGAATATACCACAGCCTGTCCACAGTGTGCAACTGTTTTTCCGGAAAAATTTGCACCTCCTTGTGCATAAGCCTGTGCGTGCAAAATCATACGGGCCGCGCATGCCGGCAACAGCCCGCGGTTACGCGTTAACGGTAATTGCGCATATTCAAAGCATAGCGCGATAATTCCTTCGGCGACGCGATTCTTGCGAACATCCGGAAGATGATCCTGTATCGTTTCGCAATCGCCTGCTTGATATCTTCGTCAAGCCGGGAGTCGTGAAGGTCAAGCATCATTTCATCCAGTTCTTTGCGGAGGACGTAGTCGAATTCTTTGCATTCTTTTTCATTGAACAAAATCCCGAGCATAACCGTGGTCGGCCTCCTTCAAAGTGCGCGTTAACGGGTTAAAGAAAAAAGCGTCCCGCTTCGCTCGCGTCGGACGCTTTCTTCCGCTTTATTGTTATGCTCAAATAATGGAAAATTTATTACTTCCCTAACAAGATGGGCGTAATGAGGCTTTCAACAAGCGACGCCGCAAGCAGCAGCACGGCTACGCCGATCACGATCGGCACGGTCGACTTGACATATTGCGCCGTTTCTTGCCCGAGCTTGCCGTCTCTTGCGAACAATTGACCGATGAAACGAAAAGCGAAGGAGCCGGATTTCAACCCGTACGCCGCCGCGATAATAAGAACCGGAATTTCGATAATGCCGTGAGGCAGCAGCCCTTTTGCAACAAAATCGAATGCAGCCGCGCCGCCGTTCTCCAGTGCGAATCGATGAACCAAATACCCGATCACCATACCGTTCAGCACCATGAAATAAATCGGGAACAAGCCGAACAGAAAGCCGAAATAAATGACCAGCGCTCCTTTAATCGCGTTATTAAAAAATATAACGGCAATCATCATCAGCGTCGGATTCGAGGATTCTTGTATCGTGTTCGCCAATTGGCGTATGCCTTCAAGCTGGCTGTTCATATATTCGTCCAAGCCTGGAGTCGAAGTGCCTGCAACGATGCCCGCCGCAAACAAAACGAGACTAATCAAAATATACGATCCCATAGATCGTAATTGGCCGAGCCATCCTGATCGCCGAAGCATGAGCTTAAATCGCATCCTTTCTGCATTTGTGCTCGATTTGGATGAATATCCGCGATGTACGAGCATAGATTGTACTAGAACAAGCCCTTTAATGAGAGGAGCGCCTAATCCAATGAATAGATTTTATGTATTGAACGGCAGACGATTGAAGCGTTATTTGCTAACTTCCGTAGCCGTCATTTTCTCCGTCGGCGTTATCTATGCGGAGCGTGACAATATTACCGTATTCGCCCCGCAGACGCCGGCCGCCATCTACAGCATTCCGACCGAGAAGAAATTGGTCGCCCTCACCTTCGACATCAGTTGGGGAGACAAGCGTGCGGAGCCGATACTTGAAATATTAAAAGAGAAGGATGTAAAAAATGTGACGTTCTTCCTCTCCTCCCCCTGGAGCCAATCGCACCCGGAAATCGTCAAAAAAATTGTGGACGCCGGATACGAGATCGGAAGCCACGGCCACAAGCACGACAATTACAGCAAGTATAGCGACGAAGAAATTCGGACGCAAATTACGACCGCGCACACGATTCTATCTGGCCTCACAGGCAAATCGCCGAATTTGATCCGCCTGCCCAACGGCGATTTCGATAAGCGCGTGCTGCGCATCGCCGAGCAGTTGAACTACAAGGTTATTCAGTGGGACACGGACTCGCAGGACTGGATGAATATCGGTACGGACAAAATCATCGACCGGGTCGTCAATCGCGCCCATCCAGGAGATATCATTCTTATGCATGCAAGCGACTCCGTCAAGCAGACGCACGAAGCGCTCCCCGTCATTATCGACCAGCTTCGCGCCAAAGGTTACGATTTCGTCACGGTTACCCAAATGATCGGCCAGACCGAGGTTCAAGGCAATACCGTCAATTCCAAGCCCTTCAACGACCCGTCCGCCCGTATGGAAGCCGCCGCTTTAGGATTTTAAAATGCAAGAAGCAAGGGCGACCGGCGTCGCCCTTGCCTGATTACGAAGCCGGTTTCGCAATTGTCGCGGAATCGGCTTCTTTGTTGCCGCCCAAAACTTTGTGCAGCATCAGAATGAGATATGTATTGCAAAGAAACAATGGCGTTACCATAAAAATAACCGACACGGAGTTTGTCTCGCCGCTAATGCTCGGCCAGCCCTCCAGAATCGTGACGACGAACATAAAAAACACGGTCGGTACAAATGCGCTTTTGTTCGTCAGTCTCACTTTGATAATCGCCACGGCGATCGAACCGATCGCCAGCGCGATCGGCAGCGCCCAATACAGCCAATCGCCCAGCTTGTCCTTGTAGCCGTACAGCATATAGCCGAGCGCGGCGACTGCGAACACCGACGTATAGCCTTGGAGCGTCGTCCACATAAACTTTTGCCGGGTAATGCTTAGCGCGATGTAATTGAGGGTCAAATAAGCAAAAAAGCCCATCATGGCGAACACGCCGATCATAAGGCCGCTAATGGCCATCATCAACGCGTTATAGCCGGTTTCTCCCGCTTTGAGAAAGCCGTACGACTGATCGGTGAATTGAAGCGCCAGCCCGAGCACCAGGCATGCTCCGCCCCCGATCGCCATGCTGCTCCAGAATAAGAAAAACAGTTTGCGCAGTGTCATGCTTCAGTCTCATCCTCCCACAGCTTCGCGAAAAACGTCGATTGCGCGGCAATGACGTCATACTGCCCTTTATTTTACCATGTCCGCAATAAAAAGCTAACCTCCTCTAATGATAATCGCGTGAACATTGTACATACTAACGGCAACAACAGGTATGGGCTCGGAACCGGCAGCTTAGCCGCTTTCGCCGAGCCATGTGACGTGATGGAAGGAGACTGACGGATCATGGTCATCCGATGGCGATTGTTACGATTAGGGGCAGCGACGGCTGCCATTGTCGCGCTGACGGCATGCGGCGCCGAGCCGGCGCCGCAAAGCGAGCCGATCAGCTACAAGGACATGAAATCGATGGTTATCGATATTCTCAAAACCGAGGATGCGCAGAAAGCGCTGCAGGAATCGGCCGGGCAAATTAACGGCAATACCGGCTTCAGCTCCCGGCTGCTGTCCGTGCAGGATCAGGAGCAGGTCCGAATGGCGGTCAAAGAGGTGCTCGTATCGCCGGATTACGATAAGGTCATCAAGCAGTTGATGACGGACCCTCGGTTCGCGGGCGAGTTCGCCAAAACAGTCAATTCGCAGAACAAGCAGATTCATAAGGATTTGTTGAAGGACCCCGCTTATCAGAAAGATTTGATTCAAGTTATGAAGTCGCCCGAGGTCGATAAAATGATTCTTGAGGTGCTGCAAGGCCCTCAATACCGCAAGACCGTCATGTCGCTCATGCAGGATGCGATGCGAAACCCGCTGTTCCGGCTTGAAGTGCTCGATCTGCTGAAGAAAGCGGTGCAGGAAGAGCTGAAGCCTTCTCCCGAGCCGGCTCCCGATAAGAAAAAAGAAGAAAACAGCGGCGACGAAGGCGGCGACAGCGATTCTTCCAAGGAGTCCGACAGTGGCGACAGCGAAGAAGACAGCTCGCCAATATAAGTTCGGCAGCATACGACAACACCCAGCCAAGCGCCGTCATAACGGGCCTGGCTGGGTGTTGTTGCACCTTATCAATGCTTATCGATAATGCGGCGCGCAAGCTCGGCATAGAGCTGTCCGGTCTCGCTCTCCGCCTTGTAGACCGATGGGGAGAAATCCGGCTCCGACGGGTGATTGTCCGGCGCGCCGAGCGGAATCTGGGCAAGCAGCTCGCTATTGAGCTGCTCGGCAAGGCGTGCGCCGCCGCCTCTGCCGAATACATATTCTTTCTCGCCGCTGTGGCGGTTATAAAAGTACGACATATTTTCCACAACGCCGATGATGGCATGCTCTGTCTTAAGCGCCATCGCGCCTGCGCGCGCGGCTACGAACGCAGCCGTCGCATGCGGCGTCGTCACGATAATTTCCTGGCTTTGCGGAATGATCTGATGCACGTCGAGCGCGATGTCGCCCGTTCCCGGCGGGAGATCGAGCAGCATGTAGTCCAGCTCGCCCCACTCGACTTCGGCGAAGAAGTTGCGAAGCATTTTGCCAAGCATCGGCCCGCGCCATACGACCGGACTGTTATCCTCCACGAAGAAGCCCATCGACATCACCTTCACGCCGAAGCGTTCGATCGGAATAATACGCTCGCCCTCAACCTGAGGCCGCTCTTCAATTCCCATCATATCCGGCACGCTGAAGCCGTAAATATCGGCATCGATCAGCCCGACACGCTTGCCTTCGCGCGCCAGAGCGACAGCCAGATTGACCGTGACGGTCGACTTGCCGACGCCGCCCTTGCCGCTGGCAATAGCAATGAAGTTCGTGTCGCTCTCCGGAGACAGCAGCGTCGTCGGCTCGATCAGCCCTCCGTGTCCCTTCACCGGCTCGCCCTGCGCGCCCTTCCGGCCCGCTGCAGCCGTCTCCGGCTGTGCCGCCGCCCCGGACTCCGTACGAAAGCGCAGATGCACGGACGGGACGCCTTCGGAGGCCAGAGCGCCGCGCAGCGCCTGCTCCAACGGGGATTGGTCGTCGGCGCCGGATATCAGCACCGTCATGGAAACGCCGCTTTCTTTGACCACGACGTCGCGGAACTGCGCGGCCTTCCCGGCCGCTCCCAGCTCATCCGCCGCTTTGCGGACTATATCGATCACCTGTTCTCGGGTTAACATCGTTCTCATTCCACCTTCGGCTATATACGTTATCGGAATTCGTGTCCGACTATTATTGCTTTCACCGATATTATAGCATAGTCGGTTGCGATGTTCGATTTATGGGGCCGAAGCGGCGGACGGGACCGTTCCGATCTTCTCGCCGGCGCTGAAACGCAGAATGCCCTGATAGATAGCCGCCGCGACGGAGCGCTGATAATTGCCGTCCGCCAATTGCCGCGCTTCGCCCGGGTTGGACAGGAATCCGACCTCTACGAGCGCCATCGGAACGTCGGTGATTTGCTTCATCAGATAAACCTCGTTCTTAATAACCGAAGCGACCCGATTCGTATTCGCCAGATTGCTTCGGATTTCGTCTTGAATGAGCGCCGCAATCTGAGCGTTGCCGGCGTTGCTCGGGTAATAGAACGTTTGGGCGCCCGACCACTTCGGCGACGGAATGCTGTTCATATGGACGCTGATAACCAGATCCGGCTCGGCCTGCTTAATAAATCGAACCCTCTTGACCAGATCCTCCGTCTTCCGCCTCGCCGTTGCCTTCGTATCTTTGTCGGCCAGATCGTAATCCCCTTCGCGGGTCATGACGACGATCGCGCCCGCCTGCTGCAAATAATCGCGTAAATAAAGGGCGATCGCCAGATTCAAATCTTTCTCGATATCTCCCTGCTTACTGACCGCTCCTCCGTCAATCCCGCCGTGTCCTGCGTCAATTGCAACGGTCCTGCCCGACAGTGGAAGCGACCAAGTCGACATCGTCCGCGAGGACGGCATATCCTTGAGGATTAACGCGGCAGCCGCGATTACGATACACGCACCGATTGCGATTCGCAGCGCTCCCTTGTAGTTTAGCCAGACGACAATTCGGTTTCGATACCGCCGCATAAAAAAACCACCTCGTCCCAAGCGATTGGTAGCCGGGCTTTGCAAGAAAGCCTGTACTTTACCATCCTTATGGGACGAGGCGGTCGATTATGACAACCGTTATTCGCGATTAACCGTTAACCGGCTGCGCCATGCCGTTCATAGATCGGTTTATCCGTCTCTATGGCTTATCCTTTATTCCGAACGAGAATATTACGGTATTTTCCAAAGTCTCCGGTTGTGCCGCTACCTGCTTCCAGTCCGTTTAGATCAAGCAAAGGCAATTGCGGCTCGCGAGGACCGAAGCCTGTAAATATGCCACCGCGGATATTAGCGAAGCCTACATCCGACTGCAGATCAAAATCGGAAGGATATGCGCATTGATCGCTTTGCAGAGGCAGCGCATCTCCCTTGTTGTACGTAGCAGCCGGATGTTTGTGTCGCAGCACCATATTCACATCGGGCTCATACCAGAATCGGTCAAATAGATTGACTTGCTGCTTGGCATCGCCGTCCTGCAAATACACGCCATCCTGATTCTCGCCGCCTACGGATACAACAACGCCGCATGCCGCCGTGGCATGCGTGACACGGTCAATCAGAATAAGTGCGCCCATTGTTTTGTGCTGCAGAAACTCATCGACAACGAGCGGTTCAGAGACTACGATATCGCAGCTCACTAGCTCGTTTTTGACCGCGGTAGCAGTCGCAAGCAGGCTGCCGTTATTGACGTCTACCTTATGGTGCAAATCTGTCACCACGGCCGGCAGCATCTTCGTGCCCAGCTTAATCCAGTATTCCTTGCTCGGAACCAACTGTTGTTCGTCCATCCATAAGAGCGTCGTCGTCAGGGTGGTGGACGTTTGCAAGCCTGCATCTTTGGACAGCACGCAGCCGCGTGAAACGTCGACCTCGCGATCAAGCTGAATAGTCACAGGCTGCCCGGCGACAGCGCTGCCCACCTTCTTCTCTCCGATGTGAAGAGACTTAACGATTGCCGTTTCGCCGCTTGGCAGAATAGTCAGCGTTTCGCCGATTTCAACCTTACCTGCCTCAATCTGTCCTTGGAAGCCGCGGAAGCTGTGATCCGGACGACTCACTCGCTGAACCGGCATGTAGAAGCCGCTTTCGATGGCATCCGTAGAAATATCCACCGTTTCCAGATGCTCCATCAATGTCGGCCCGTCATACCATTCCATATTGGAAGAACGCTGCGTCACGTTGTCGCCCTCAGTTGCCGAGACAGGAATGATAACCGCATTGTCCAGACGAAGTTCTTTGCGAAGCTGCTGAATATCCTCCGTAATGTTCAGGAAACGTTGTTTATCGTAGCCCACAAGGTCGATTTTATTCACCGCAAATATAAAATGCTTAATCCCCATCAACGCGCATATACGAGCGTGGCGACGAGTTTGCACCAGAACTCCCTGCTTGGCGTCGATCAATATAATGGATAAATCGGCAAAAGCTGCGCCCACGGCCATATTACGGGTGTATTCTTCATGTCCCGGCGTATCGGCAACGATAAAGCTGCGCCGGTCGGTGTTGAAGTAGCGGTAGGCAACGTCAATCGTAATGCCTTGTTCGCGCTCAGCCATCAGACCGTCAAGCAGCAGTGAATAGTCGATAGCTCCGTTCCGGCTGCCAACCTGACTATCCAGCATAAGAGCCTGCTCCTGATCGGCATACAGCATTTTGGAGTCGTATAGAATATGACCGATAAGCGTTGACTTGCCGTCGTCTACGCTGCCGCAAGTTATAAATTTAAGAAGATCGCTCGCTGTATGACTCATTAGAAATACCCCTCCCGTTTGCGCCGCTCCATGCTGCCCGCAGCCTCCTTGTCAATGACGCGGCTTGTTCGTTCGGAAGTCGTTGCTGACAGCGTCTCTGCGATGACCTCATCCAGCGTATCAGCCTCCGACTCAATCCCGCCTGTGAGAGGGTAACAGCCTAATGTACGGAAACGCACCTTCTTCATCTCGGGAGTTTCTCCCGGCAGCAGCCGCATGCGACTATCGTCCACCATAATAATATTGCCGTCACGATGAACAACCGGACGCTCTGCTGCAAAATACAGCGGAACAATCTCTATATTCTCGCGTTGTATATATTGCCATATGTCCTTCTCTGTCCAGTTGGAGATTGGAAATACGCGCATGCTTTCACCCTTATTGATACGGGTATTATAAAGTTTCCACATTTCAGGACGTTGGTTTTTGGGGTCCCATGTATGCTGTTCGTTCCGGAACGAGAAGATACGCTCCTTGGCGCGAGACTTCTCCTCATCGCGTCGTCCGCCTCCGAAAGCGGCGGTGAACTGATACTTAGTCAGGGCCTCTTTGAGTGCCTGTGTCTTCATAATATCCGTATATGCCGATCCGTGATCGAACGGATTGATGCCCTGAGCAATAGCAGCTTCGTTGCGATGAACAATCAGGTCAACGCCAAGCTCCTGCGCTCTGCGGTCACGGAATTCAATCATCTCGCGGAATTTCCAGCTCGTATCGATTTGAAGAAGCGGAAATGGCGGCTTTTCAGGGTAAAAGGCTTTCATCGCGAGATGAAGCATGACCGATGAATCTTTACCTATCGAATAAAGCATGACCGGGCGCTCACATTCAGCGGCAACCTCCCGGAAAATGTAAATCGCCTCTGCCTCAAGTTTATCCAAGTGTGTCAGCGACAAGTGTATCACTCCTATATTGCCAATTTGAATCGCAGGCTGACTACGATATATCGATGTGGTCGATATCGTTCCCTCGACATACCCAACCTCAAAAATCAGCACAATGTTCATCTAAGTATATGTTTTTTCGATTTGGAAGACCAGCATTGATTACGCAAACGTTTCACTTGAATTTCTCGCAAAATTGCGTTCGCTTTGCGCAAATCCGCTTTTATTTTGCGTAAAAACAAGCTATCATATTCAATAAACATGCATGAACGCGGGGTATGTCTGATGACTTTAAAGCAGATCGCAAATATGGCGGGTGTATCCATCTCAACTGTATCGCGCATTTTGAATTCCCCTGACAATAGCTTTGCCACTAAAGAAGTTCGCGACAGAGTCTGGATGTTTGCGAGACAAATCGGCTATGTACCGGATCAGAATGCCAGAGAACTCAAACTTGGCAAACGTGCTTTCCGCAAGTCGTCCCCTCCTTCCATCTCGTGCATCTTGGGGCGCACCAGACAATTGGATGATGATCCTTTCTTTGCGCAGATGTCGCGTGCCATCGAACAGCAAGCGCTGGATTTGGGCTATGCCGTTCGTCATTCCTATTCGCTCTTTGATATTGAGACCGATACCCTGCTCGATCAGATCGAATCATCACATACGGACGGCGCAATTATATTGGGCCGCTTCAGTAACGACAGCATGAGCTTTCTCGAGAAACATTACAAAAATTTGGTCTATGTAGGGCGAAATTTCATTTCCGCTAGCTGCGATCAGGTCATTTGTGACGGGTATGAAGCTACACAAATTGCGATTATGCACCTGATTGCCAATGGACACAAACGAATCGGGTATATTGGCGAGACGTTAAACGAGGTAAGGTACGAAGCCTACTGTGATATCACTCGCAAATACGGACTGGAATGCTCAGATAAATGGGTGAGTAACTGCCCACAGAACGGTCCTGGCGGCTACCAGGGAGCCGAGGAGCTTTTGGCGAAGGCCTCTCCGCTTCCGACTGCAGTATTTTGCGCAACCGACATTGCTGCAATAGCCGCGCTGCGACGATTTTCGGAGGCCAAAATCAAGGTGCCTGAGCAGTTGTCGATTATTAGCATGGACAATATCGAGCTGTCCGGTTATGTATCTCCGATGCTGACGACTGTGGGAATGCCAATTGTCGAGATGGGAAACTGGGCGGTTCAGCTCTTAATTAATCGTCTTAGCAAGCGTCACAAGCTGCCGGCCAAAGTGCTGCTGCCAAACAAGCTGATTATTCGAGAAAGCGTCGCCAAGAGAAGTGTTATACATTAATTCCCGGAAAATTAAGAATTTATGAAGATAAAGAGGGGTTGAGGGCTGTGGCAGGTTGCCGATAAGTGACCTGTTGCGGCCCTCTTTGAGTTATTCTGCAACCAGCTTGCAAACAAGAAATTGCTGAAAATGGTTGCGGCACTCCTTAGTCCAACACAGTAAGCCACTGGGGAAAAATGAAAACCGAGAGACCGCTTACTCGAAACTGATTCGCAACTGAGAGTCTGTAAATATAATTCGGCCGTTCAAAGCGCCACGAGGCACTCTGACGGCCGAAAAGGCTGTGTTCTAGTCTTATTTGTGCAGACCGCACTCTGTTTTCTCGTTACCCGACCAGCGACCCGCACGTGGGTCTTCGCCTGGCATTACTTGACGCGTGCAATGCTCGCAGCCTATCGATGGGTAATGATTATCATGCAGTTTGTTGTAAGGTACGTTGTTCGCGCGGATATAATTCCACACGTCCTCGTTCGTCCAACTCGCAAGGGGATTAAACTTCATGAGGCCGAATTTGTAGTCATATTCAACTTTCTTCGCGTTGGCACGCGTTTGCGCTTGGTCACGGCGAATCCCCGTAATCCAGCACTCGTATTTGCTCAAGATTTGCGTCAGCGGTTGAACTTTGCGGATGTTGCAGCATTGGTTCGGGTCGCTTTTCCACAATTCCTCGCCGTATTGCTGCGCTTGCTCTTCCGGCGTGATGGCCGGCTTCACTTGCACATAACGGAGGTTAGGATAGCGGGCAGCAAGTGCGTCGCGCGTATCAAGCGTTTCTTTGAAGTGGAAGTCCGTATCCAGGTAGAAAATATCGATATTCGGATTCACCTTCTGAATCATATCGACGAGCACTACGTCTTCAGCACCGAAGCTGCATGCGAACGTGATGTTCGGGAACGTTTCAATTGCATACTGAATGATCGCTTCAGGTGATGCATTTTCAAACTCCTCGGCCTTCTGAGCAGCCAGTGCTTCCTTTTCTAACAAGTTCATGTTAAAGACCTCCGTACAGTATTAATTCCAAGTAAAATGCTATACATTAACTTGATTATACGTCTTAAAGCTCATTTGTTCAATGCATTAATTTGTTTTCCTCGCATAGTAGGGCTTGGAATTCCGCGCCGTTGCAGTCACAAGCGCCCTACACACAAAAATGCCTCTTCCGTGCACGGGGTGCAGAGAAGAGGCATTGATGAACGATTAACGTTTCGAGAATTGCGGAGCGCGACGAGCCGCTTTAAGACCGTATTTTTTACGTTCTTTCATACGTGGGTCACGCGTCAGGAATCCTGCACGTTTCAGCGATGGACGGAACTCCGGATCTGCTTTCAGCAGAGCGCGGGAGATGCCGTGGCGGATTGCGCCGGCTTGACCGGAAATGCCGCCGCCGTTAGCGATGACGATAACGTCGTACTTCGTCGTCGTATCCGTCAGCGTGAGCGGTTGTTTTACGATCAGTTTCAGCGTTTCCAGACCGAAATATTCGTTCAGGTCGCGTTTGTTAATAGTGATTCGTCCTTCACCCGGCACGAGACGAACGCGTGCTACGGAGTGTTTACGACGACCGGTTCCATAGTATTGGACTTGTGCCATGAAACTGTCCTCCTTTTATTAACCGCGAAGCTCGTACACTTCAGGGTTTTGTGCTTGATGCGGATGGTTCGGACCTGCATATACGTTGAGCTTCGTTCTGAGCTTGTCACCGAGGCGGTTTTTAGGAAGCATGCCGTGTACAGCCGCTTCGATTACGCGCTCTGGGTGCTTTTGAAGCATTTCGTTAGCCGAGATCACTTTAAGACCGCCCGGATACAGCGAGTGACGGTAGTAGTTTTTGTTTTGCAGCTTTTTGCCCGTAAGGTGCACTTTCTCAGCGTTGATAACGACAACGAAGTCGCCCGTGTCAACGTGAGGCGTGAATTGAGGTTTGTGTTTGCCGCGGATCAGAGCAGCAACTTCGCTAGCCAGACGGCCCAGCGTTTTGCCTTCCGCGTCGACTACGTACCATTTGCGATCGACTTCGTTAGGCTTTGCCATAAAGGTTGTGCGCATGGGTGTTCCTCCTTAAATTAATTCAGCAATCCATTTATAATGAAACGTTCGTTCACGTTTCAAGCTTACATTTCTTCGTCAAAATTGCGTTGTTTAGCTCGTTTGGGTTGAACATTTCTAATCGGGGCTGTGGGATAGCCATTAAAAATGCACAAGTTATATACTACTATAAATAATGGGCTTTAGCAAGAGGTTTAACATGTAAAATGCAGTTAAATTACATGATGCCGTTAACTGTTCAGCCCATTAACTTCGCTGCCTGTCGGCGAGGGCGCCAGTCGGCATTCCTCGGGCGGATACTCGACGCTCCACAGCATTAAGCCGTGCGCCATCGCAGTAGGCCCGGAGCATGCCCGGTCCTTGGCAGCGAGCATAGCCGGAATGTCTTGCGGCGACATTTTACCTTCGCCTACCCACATCATCGTTCCCGCAATAATCCGAACCATATTATATAGGAAGCCGCTGCCCGTAACGAACAGATGAAGCAGCTCATTATCCTCTTCGATGCGCGTCTCGAAGATCGTGCGGACATGGCTCGGCTGTGTCGATTGAATCGATGTGAACGTCGTAAAATCGTGTTCCCCGACCAAATGCGCCAGCGCCTCGCGCATCCCCTCTACATCAAGCCGGGTCGGATGATGGAATGCGTATTGGCGGCGAAACACGTCGGGGAACTTACGGCGGTCGATCGTATAGCGATACGTCTTGCGCTTCGCAGAATGACGCGAGTGGAACGCCTCAGGCGCTTCCCACGCTTCCGAGACAACGATATCGTCCGGCAGACGCGTGTTGATCGCGAGCGCCCAACGTTCCTCCGGAATACGCGACTCCGTATGGAAGTTGAACACCTGCCCGCGCGCATGCACGCCGGCATCCGTACGACCGGAGCCGATAATGCGCAGCTCCTCGCCCGTGAGCGTCTTAATCGCCGCTTCGACGACGTCTTGAATCGTATTGCCGCTAGGCTGCGACTGAAAGCCGCTGTACGTCGTCCCGTCGTAGCTGACGACCATCACTATATTTCGCATTGCTACCTCCCATAGGGCTTGCGCCCTCTGGACTCCACCTAAATCCTGATCGAAGGATTCCATAGGGCTTCGCCCTCTGGATACCCAGTTTGGATACCAAAGGGCAATGCCCTCTGGGCAACCTTTAACTACCAAAGGGCTCCGCCTCTCTGGACACCCCTTTTCGACTCCCTCCTAAATCCTCCCTCTGCCAGAGGGAGGACCCCAGAGAGCTCCCGCCCTCTGGACTCCCAGAAGCCCCACTTAGCCACTGCCAACGTTCACCCGCTTAACGTCCTTACGGACACGCTCTCTTATGACGCTCCCTAGATCCCGTCGAACGCTCGCACACATCTCGACGCTTCGATGCTAAGTCGTGCCCTAAGCCGCTTTCGTCCCTGCGGGACACGCTCTACGTTAGCGCCCTTCCCCTTCAGCGCGCACGCGCGCTCAAGAACCAGGGCGGTTGGTCATCCACAGCAACGTCCAGCGGTATAGCCGGTTAATGCACCTATCCACAGTATATACGCATTCGCGGGTTATCAGCCGCTGGATGGATCGTCATCCGTAGCCGCCGCGAAGCGCTATCCCCAATCCCACATGCTTCCCCACAGTTTCCACAGCGTTCCTGTGTATTGAGCGGCTTACAGCGTTATCCACAAGTGAATAACTCGTTCGCCATCAACTAATCCACTTGTGGATAGCGGGTCCGTATGTTTCATTAGCCTGTGAATAGGCGTTAAAGGGGGTTAAAAAGGGCCTGAAAAGGCCGGCTCATCTGTGCGAGCCGGCTTCTTCGATTATAACCAATGGAACGCGGGAGGTGCGTGGAGAGCAGCCATAGGCTCGCGAGTTTACGTCCGACTTTTGAAGTGATGTTCTCAACCTTGTTAAGTTGTTCAGAGGAACATCACTTCAACGGGCGGCGCGGGCCTGTCGCATGCTCGGAATGCACGGGCGGAGCCCGTTGCGGCCTTTAATTCTTCCTTCGCACAAAGCATCTCCGCTCGCAACGCACCCACGCGTTCCAATTCACGCCAAGAAAAAAAGGTGGCCGCGAAGGTCCACCCTTTCTCATCCGATCATCCGGTCGATTACGCGCGATCTACCAGTTCCAGATACACCATTGGTGCTGAATCACCGCGGCGCGGTCCCAGTTTCAGAATCCGCGTGTATCCGCCCGCACGTTCCGAGTAACGGGTGGCCAGTTCGGAGAACAGCTTCTGGATTGCGTCTTGTTCGCCGTCAATCGTTTCACGACGAACGAAAGCTGCCACTTGGCGACGAGCGTGAAGATCACCTTTTTTCGCCTTCGTGATAAGCTTTTCAGCGATCGAGCGAACTTCCTTCGCTTTCGCTTCCGTCGTTTGGATACGCTCATACAGGAACAGATCCGTTACGAGGTCGCGAAACAACGCTTTACGCGCGCTCGCGTCACGGCCCAACTTTTGGTATGCCATCGATTTCTCCTCCTTCTGCAAGATTGCCTTTTACATGCATGCTGCTCTATTCTTCCATGCGGAGGCCCAAACCGAGTTCTTCAAGCTTCTCTTGTACTTCCTCCAAAGATTTGCGACCAAGGTTGCGTACCTTCATCATGTCTTCTTCGGTTTTCGTAATCAGCTCTTGTACGGTATTGATGCCTGCGCGTTTCAAGCAGTTGTAAGAACGAACGGAAAGATCCAGTTCCTCGATCGTCATCTCGAGTACTTTCTCTTTCTTATCTTCTTCTTTCTCGACCATGATTTCCGCGTCTTTGGCTTCATCGGTCAATCCGACGAACAGGTCCAAATGCTCGGTCAAAATTTTAGCGCCGAGGCTTACCGCCTCTTCCGGTCGAATACTTCCGTCAGTCCAAACCTCTAAGGTGAGCTTGTCATAGTTGGTTACTTGGCCGACACGAGTATTTTCTACGCTGTAATTGACACGGGTAATGGGCGTGTAAATCGAATCAATGGGAATTACGCCAATCGGTTGATCTTCTTTCTTGTTCCGATCCGCAGGGACGTACCCGCGTCCCCTGTTGGCGAATACCCGCATATGGAGCCGCGCACCGGAGGCTAAGGTCGCGATATGAAGATCGGGATTCAAAATCTCAACATCGCTGTCCGCGCGAATGTCGCCCGCCGTTACGTTCCCTTCGCCTTCTGCGTCGATTTCCAGCACCTTTTCCTCGTCGGAGTGGATTTTGAGCGACAGGCCTTTCAGGTTCAATATGATCTCGGTTACGTCCTCGATCACTCCGGGTACCGTAGAAAATTCATGCAGCACACCGTCGATTTGTACCGAGGTCACGGCTGCACCTGGCAGCGACGAAAGCAAAATCCGACGAAGCGAATTGCCCAGCGTCGTGCCGTATCCGCGTTCCAGCGGCTCGACGACAAAACGTCCGTATGTGCCGTTATCATTGAGCTCTACGGTTTCGATTTTCGGTTTTTCGATCTCAATCACTAGTAGTACCCTCCTTCAAAACGTCGCTCCGTTCACCGTACATATTCAGTCGAATCTTGTAGTATGCCAAACCTTCACAACCATTATTCACAAGTTGCTGTAATTTGATACCACGGCAAAGGACTGAATTATACGCGGCGACGTTTCGGTGGACGGCAACCGTTGTGCGGAACAGGCGTTACGTCTTTAATCAGGTTAACTTCGAGACCGGCAGCTTGCAGGGAGCGGATTGCCGCTTCGCGGCCAGCACCTGGTCCTTTAACCATAACTTCGACAACTTTCATGCCATGCTCCATTGCCGCTTTAGCAGCCGTCTCGGCAGCCATTTGCGCTGCGAACGGCGTGCTTTTACGGGAACCTTTGAAGCCCAGGTTGCCGGAGCTTGCCCAAGAAATTGCGTTGCCGTGCGGATCTGTGATCGTTACGATCGTGTTGTTGAACGTCGAGCGGATATGCGCTACGCCGGAATCAACGTTTTTACGGTCGCGGCGTTTCGTACGTACGACTTTTTTCGGTTTAGCCATTGTGTGTTATCCTCCCTTCTTATTTCTTCTTGTTCGCTACAGTCCGACGAGGACCTTTGCGCGTACGAGCATTCGTCTTCGTACGTTGACCGCGAACTGGCAGTCCACGACGATGGCGAACACCACGGTAGCAGCCGATTTCGATCAGACGTTTGATGTTAAGCGAAATTTCACGACGGAGGTCGCCTTCCACTTTAACCGATTTGTCGATCGTTTCACGGAGACGGCTTACTTCGTCTTCCGTCAGATCACGAACGCGAGTATTTGCGTTAACGTCAGTCGCTGCAAGAATCTTCTTAGCGGTCGTTTGACCGATGCCGAAGATATATTGAAGCGCGATCTCAACGCGTTTGTCACGCGGCAAGTCAACACCAGCAATACGTGCCATATGCCTTGTTTCCCTCCTTTAACTAGCCTTGTTTTTGTTTGTGTTTAGGATTTTCACAAATCACCATAACGTTGCCCTTGCGACGAATGACTTTGCATTTCTCGCAGATAGGCTTAACCGAAGGTCTGACCTTCATTGTGATTACCTCCCGAATCCTTCGGCGCAAGCACGAAAGGCTTACTTCCGATAGGTAATGCGTCCCCTTGATAAATCATACGGCGATAACTGGATGACCACTTTATCTCCGGTAAGAATCCGGATAAAGTGCATACGCAGCTTTCCGGATACGTGAGCTAAAATTTGATGACCGTTCTCCAGCTCCACCTTGAACATTGCGTTAGGTAGCGGTTCGATTACCGTACCTTCGACTTCAATGACGTCTTCCTTAGCCACCGTCATTCTCCTTTCGCTTGCACGAACTTCTCAATCGCGTAGCGCAGCTTAGCATTCGTCACCCGGCCGGTCTCTCTCATGCTGTTCAGAACTTCGGTGCTGACGACCGACTGCAGCTCTAGGTGCGCGATGTTCTTCTTCTTCGGCCGATCGAATCTCTTCTTGTCGCCATCAGCGATCAGTACGAAGCGATCGTCGACGATACCGATGATTACCGCATAGCCGCCTTCATCCTTGCCTCGAAGCACGAATGCGATCTGACCGATCTGCGGCACCGCATTCACGTGCATCAACCCGCCTCAGCATCCGATTGGGTTAATATCTCATAACCATCCTCAGTTACGGCGACGGTATGCTCGAAATGCGCGCACCACGAACCGTCGACCGTGACGACCGTCCAGTTGTCTTGAAGCGTGCGAACGTACCTCTCACCGATGTTGACCATCGGCTCGATGCAGAGAACCATGCCCGGCTTAAGCCGCGGTCCCCGATCGGGTACGCCATAGTTCGGAATTTGCGGTTCTTCATGAAGATTCGTGCCGATGCCGTGACCGACATACTCACGAACAACCGAGAATCCCGCGTTCTCCACAACCTTCTGTACGGCATGCGATATCGTGAAGAGTCGAACATCCGGCTTAATCAGTTCCAGTCCTGCGTATAGAGATTGTTCCGTCACATCGAGCAGCCGCTGCGCCTCGGCAGAGATAGTGCCCACGCCGTACGTCCAAGCGGAGTCGCCGTGATATCCCTTGTATTGCGCGCCGATGTCGATGCTGATGATATCTCCATCCGCCAACTTCTGATTGCCAGGAATGCCATGCACCAACTGATCGTTGACAGAAGTGCATATGCTGCCAGGAAATTGATTGTAACCTTTAAAAGAAGGAACGGCGCCACGACTTCGAATATACGTCTCGGCGATCTGATCCAGTTCATGGGTCGTAATGCCGGGTCGTATCGATTGCTTCAGCAGCCGATGCGTGTCGGCGACAATCCGCCCTGCTTCCCTCATCAGACGAAGCTCCGCTTCCGACTTGCAAACGATCATTAGCGTGAACCCCGCAGAACGGAAGCAATCTCAGCGGTTACAACATCAATATCCTGTTCCCCGTCGACTTCTCGAAGCAGCGATTTGCCTTCGTAGTACGTAAGCAATGGCGCGGTTTTCGAGCTGTACTCGTCCAGACGCGTTCCGACACTTTCTTCGTTGTCGTCCGAGCGCTGATACAGTTCGCCGCCGCACTTATCGCAGACGCCTTCTTGTTTCGGCGGGTTGTTCAAGACGTGATACGTAGATCCGCACGATTTGCAGATGCGGCGGCCCGTAAGACGAGCGAGCAGCAATCCGCGGTCGACCTTCAAGTTAATGACGTGGTCGATCGAGCGGCCCATTTCCGCAAGCATAGCATCAAGCGCTTCGGCTTGCTGCAGAGTGCGAGGGAAACCATCGAGCAGAAAACCTTTGGAGCAGTCGTCCTGCATCAGCCGATCGCGAACGATTCCGTTCGTAATCTCGTCCGGAACGAGCTTTCCTTGGTCGACATACTCTTTAGCTTTTTGTCCGAGCGGCGTTCCTTGTTTCATGGCAAGACGGAAAGCATCGCCAGTCGATATATGCGGAATTGCGAATTGATCGACAATACGTTCTGCTTGCGTCCCTTTGCCGGCTCCTGGAGGTCCCATGAATAGAATGTTCATTCCGTGTTCCTCGCTTTAAGCACAATAGGCCCGTTCGGGTCCGATACGCATGCGCCCGGAACCCGATAAGAACCTATCCTTATTTATTGATAAACCCTTTGTAGTGGCGTTTGATCAATTGGCTCTCGATTTGTTTCATCGTGTCGAGCGCGACGCCGATGACGATCAGAAGCGAAGTGCCGCCCAAACGAACACCTTGTGGCAAATCAGCCGCTTTGCCGAATGCAACCGGGAGCAGCGAGATAAGCGAGAGGAAGATCGCACCCGCCAGCGTGAGGCGAGTCATAACCTTCGTAATATACGAGGCCGTTGGTTTACCCGGGCGAATACCAGGGATATAACCGCCGTTCTTCTTCATCTGATCTGCCATTTGAACCGGATTGATTTGAACAAAGGTATAGAAGAAAGTGAAGCCGATAATCAAGATCACGTACAGCACCATGCCAAGCGGCATGTCGTAGTTCATATTCTTGATGACCCATTTCGCCCATTCCTTATCAGCCCAGAATTGAGCGATCGTTACCGGGAACATGAGCAACGAGATCGCGAAGATTACCGGGATAACGCCCGCGCCGTTAACCTTCAGCGGAATGTGCGTCGACTGTCCGCCATACATTTTCCGTCCAACGACGCGTTTAGCGTATTGAACCGGAATTTTACGGATGCCTTGCTGAACGAAGATGGCGCCCACGATTACCGCGATAACCACAACGACGATCAGCACCACTTTAAGGATGTTCCAGAACAGAAGATCCCCAGGGTTTTCGAATTCCGTAGCATAGATGTCGCGAATATGTCCCGGCAGTGCCGCAACGATACCCGCGAAGATGAGAATCGAGATACCGTTGCCGATACCGCGTTCCGTAATCTGCTCGCCGAGCCACATCAAGAAAGCCGTACCGGCTGTCAGGATGATCGCGATCATCGCGTACGTCGTGAACGACGCATCAATAACCATCTCGTAAGCATACTTGCGGTTAAAGCCTACAGCCGTACCGAAGCCTTGGATAAGACCAAGGATGATCGTGCCGTAACGGGTGATTTGCGCAAGCTTCCGTTTGCCGTTCTCGCCTTCCTTCGCCCATTCCGTAAATTTCGGAATGACGTCCATCGACAGAAGCTGTACGATGATCGAGGAAGTGATGTACGGCATAATCCCGATAGCGAAGATCGAGAAGTGGAACAATGCGCCGCCCGAGAATGTGTTCAGCAAGCCAAACAGGTCTTGACCTGCGTTGACTTCCTTGAACACATCCGTATTAATATTCGGAACCGGGATAAACGAACCGATTCGGTAAACAAGCAAGATGAAAAGCGTAAACAGAATCTTCTTACGAAGGTCTTCCACTCTCCAAATGTTGGACACCGTCTTGAACATTAGATCACCTCGGTTTTACCGCCGGCAGCCTGGATTTTCTCTACCGCAGATTGAGAGAATTTGTTCGCCTTAACAGTCAGTTGAACCTTGATTTCGCCGTTACCTAGAACTTTAATGCCGCTCTGTGGGTTCTTGACGATTCCTTGCTCCAGAAGAAATTCCGGAGTAACTTCCGTCCCTGCTGCAAAGCTGTTCAATTCTTCAATGTTAACAATCGCATATTCCTTACGGAACGGGTTGTTGAAGCCGCGTTTCGGAAGACGACGGTACAATGGGTTTTGACCGCCCTCGAAGCCAGGACGAACGCCGCCACCGGAGCGAGCGTTTTGACCTTTGTGACCGCGAGCAGCCGTTTTGCCGTTACCGGAACCGATACCGCGACCGACACGCTTGCGCTCTTTACGGGAACCTTCTGCAGGTTGAAGCTCATGCAGTTTCATCGTTCGTAGCACCTCCTTAATTGATTTGCCTATATGAAACGTTAGGAATGTTAAACCTCTTCGACTTTAACGAGGTGGTTAACAGCGTTAACCATGCCGCGAATAGCCGGACTGTCGTTCAGGACAACCGATTGGTGAAGCTTGCGCAAACCGAACGATTCAACCGTAGCGCGCTGCTTTTCGTTGCGGCCAATCAGGCTGCGAACAAGCGTAATTTGCAATTTCGCCATCGTGTTTTCCTCCTTAACCCAGAAGCTCTTGAACGGTTTTGCCGCGAAGCTTCGCCACGTCCTCGGCGCGTTTCAGGCGGGAAAGGCCCTCAAGCGTCGCGTTAACCATATTCATGGAGTTCGAAGAACCAAGCGATTTCGTCAAGATATCGCCTACGCCGGCAAGTTCGAGTACCGCGCGAACCGGGCCGCCTGCGATAACACCAGTACCTTGGGAAGCAGGCTTCAGAAGAACTTCGCCAGCGCCGAAGTGACCGATGACTTGATGCGGAATCGTTGTTCCTACGAGTGGAACGTGAACCAGATTCTTCTTCGCGTCTTCGATGCCTTTGCGAATCGCATCTGGAACTTCGGCAGCTTTACCGATACCAGCGCCTACATAGCCTTTGCCGTCGCCGACAACAACCAGTGCGCTGAAGCTGAACCGACGTCCGCCTTTAACTACTTTGGATACACGGTTGATGTGAACAACCTTCTCTGTCAGTTCTAACGTATTCGGATCTACACGCAAGTCGTTTTACCTCCTTATTGAAAATTTATATTAGAATTCGAGCCCTGCTTCACGAGCTGCATCAGCCAGTGCTTGAATCCGTCCGTGATACAGGTAGCCGCCGCGATCGAAAACGACTTCAGATACGCCTTTCGCTTTAGCGCGAGTCGCGATCAGTTCGCCGACTTTCTTAGCCGCTTCAACGTTGCCGCCGTTGCCGATGTCCGTCAGTTCTTTGTCCATCGTGGAAGCTGCTGCGATCGTTACGCCGTTAACGTCGTCGATCAACTGTGCATACATATGTTTCGAAGAACGGAATACGGACAGACGCGGACGCGCCGTCGTACCGTTGATTTTCTTACGCACACGCAGGTGACGTTTCAGACGAGCTTTGTTTTTATCGCCCTTCGTAATCATTCGGAATACACTCCTTTCCGTTTGCCTTATGAAGCTATCGGGATAAGCCGTATGTTAAGCGGCTTATTTTTTCTTACCTGCTTTACCCTCTTTGCGGAGGATACGTTCGCCTTCGTACTTGATACCTTTGCCTTTGTATGGCTCTGGCTCGCGTACTGCACGAATCTTCGCTGCTGTTGCGCCGACAAGCTCTTTGTCGATGCCGCGAACGATGATTTTCGTTTGGGAAGGCAATTCGAATTCGATACCGCTCTCCGGAGAGAATTCAACCGGGTGGGAATAACCAACGCTCAGAACGACTTTCTCGCCGCTCTTGTTAGCGCGGTAACCTACGCCGACGAGTTCCAACGTTTTTGCGAAGCCTTCCGTTACGCCGCTTACCATGTTGGAGATGACGCTGCGCGTCGTTCCGTGCAAGGAGCGGTGAAGTTTGTTGTCAGTAGGACGTTCGACCACGATCTCGTTCTCTGCAACATTGATCTTCATATCTTTGTGCAGGCTACGGGACAGGGAGCCTTTCGGTCCTTTTACAGTAATGACGCTGTCGTTCAGGCTGATGCTAACACCAGCAGGAACAGCGATCGGTTTGCGACCAATACGGGACATTTGTTACACCTCCAATCGTTGACGATTTATTACCACACGTAGCAGACGACTTCGCCGCCGGCTTTCGATTGACGAGCCTCTTTATCGGTCATAATCCCTTTGGACGTGGAAATGATGGCGATACCGAGACCACCGAGTACACGCGGGATTTCAGTCGATTTCGTGTAAACACGCAGACCTGGTTTGCTAATGCGTTTCAGACCCGTGATTACGCGCTCGTTATTCGCTCCGTATTTCAGGAAAACACGGATGATCCCTTGCTTGTTATCTTCGATATATTCTGCATCGCGGATGAAGCCCTCGCGTTTCAAAATCTCAGCGATTTGCTTCTTCACTTTCGAAGCAGGCATTTCCACGGTCTCGTGACGAACGACATTCGCGTTGCGGATGCGTGTCAGCATATCTGCGATCGGATCAGACATAACCATTTATGTGAACCTCCTTCCCGAACTAAGACTGATTACCAGCTTGCTTTTTTGACGCCAGGAATCTGGCCTTTATATGCTAACTCACGGAAACAAATCCGGCAAATTTTAAACTTTTGCAATACGGAGTGCGGACGACCGCAGCGCTCGCAGCGCGTATAGGCACGCACTTTGAACTTCGGGGTGCGCTGCTGTTTCACTTTCATCGAAGTTTTTGCCACTTGGTAAACACCTCCCGTGGATTACTTCGTGAACGGCATGCCCAGTTGGGTGAGCAGCTCACGAGATTCTTCGTCCGTTTTGGCCGTCGTAACGATAACGATGTCCATACCGCGAACTTTATCAACTTTATCGTACTCGATCTCCGGGAAGATCACTTGTTCTTTCAGGCCCAGCGTGTAGTTTCCACGTCCGTCGAATGCTTTCGCCGAAACGCCGCGGAAGTCGCGTACACGCGGAAGCGTGATGTTGAACAGTTTGTCGAGGAAGTAATACATGCGCTCGCCGCGCAGCGTTACTTTCGCACCGATTGGCATGTTCTCGCGAAGCTTGAAGCCTGCGATCGATTTCTTGGCGCGCGTGATAACCGGTTTTTGACCAGCGATCAGTTGAAGCTCCGCTACTGCAGTATCCAGAACTTTCGAGTTCGCAACCGCTTCGCCGACACCCATGTTGATGACGACTTTCTCGATTTTCGGTACTTGCATTACAGTCGTATAGTTAAACTTCTGCATCAGAGCAGGCGTAATTTCGTTCAGGTAACGATCTTTCATTCTTGCTGCCATGATTCAATGGACCTCCTTTCCGTCTTGGACCAATTAGTCGATCTCAACGCCGGACCGTTTTGCAATCCGGACTTTTTTGCCGCTGTCGAGCACTTTGTAACCGATACGCGTCACTTTGCCGCTCTTCGGATCAATGTGCATAACGTTCGATACGTGAATCGGAGCTTCTTGCTCGATGATGCCGCCTTGCGGATTCGCTTGGGACGGACGAGCATGCTTCTTCACCATGTTGACGCCTTCGATCAGAACGCGGTTTTCACGAGGAAAAGCTGCGATAACGCGACCTTTTTTACCTTTGTCTTTACCGCTGATAACGATGACGTTATCGTCCTTCTTCACGTGAAGCTTGTTGTTATGCGATTCAAGAACTTTTTTGAGCCGTGGCATGAGTACACCTCCTGCATGCTTGATCACTTACTTATATAGCACCCGCGGCGCTGCGCGCCGTTCGGGCATTAGATAACTTCCGGTGCGAGCGAGACGATTTTCATGAAGTCTTTGTCGCGAAGCTCACGAGCAACTGGTCCGAAGATCCGCGTGCCGCGCGGGCTCTTGTCTTCCTTCACGATTACCGCTGCGTTCTCGTCGAATGCGATGTAAGATCCGTCTTTACGACGAACCGAACGTTTCGTACGAACGATAACGGCTTTAACTACGTCGCCTTTTTTGACAACGCCGCCTGGCGTTGCTTGTTTGACGGAGCAGATGATGAGGTCGCCGATGTGACCAACGCGACGTCCCGTGCCGCCAAGCACGCGAATGCACATCAGTTCTTTAGCGCCGGAGTTGTCAGCGACAGCCAAACGCGTAAATGGTTGAATCATTTGTACGTCCTCCTTTCGGAAAAATGCTCTTTACACGATAGACCGTATATTAAAGGACAATCGCTACTTCAACGATTTCCACGAGTCTGAAGCGTTTGTCTTTGGAAAGCGGACGAGTCTCCATGATTTTCACCACGTCGCCGATTTTCGCTTCGTTGTTCTCGTCGTGCGCTTTGAATTTCTTCGTGTACTTAATGCGTTTATGGTACAGATCGTGTTTTTTGTACGTTTCGACAGCAACGACGATCGTTTTATCCATTTTATCGCTAACTACTTTGCCGATTTGAACTTTGCGGGCATTGCGTTCGCTCATGTTCTGCCTCCTTCCTTAAGCCATTAGTCGGCTTATCCGCAGTGTGAATATTAACCGCTGATTCCGAGTTCTCTTTCACGCAAAACGGTTTTGGCACGAGCTATTTCCTTCCGCACATCACGAATGCGAGTCGGATTGTCGAGTTGACCCGTTGCCAATTGGAAACGAAGGTTAAACAGTTCTTCTTTGAAGCCTGCAACTTTTTGTTCAAGCTCAGCAGAGGTTAGGTTGCGAAATTCACTAGCTTTCATTTGCTTCACCACCTACTTCTTCGCGTTTCACGAACTTCGTCTTAACAGGGAGTTTGTGAGCAGCGAGGCGCATTGCTTCGCGTGCGATCTCTTCCGGAACGCCTGCAAGTTCAAACATGATCTTGCCCGGTTTGACAACCGCTACCCATTTCTCTACGTTACCTTTACCGCTACCCATCCGTACTTCAAGCGGCTTTTGCGTGATTGGCTTGTGAGGGAAAATCTTGATCCACACTTTACCGCCCCGTTTGATGTAACGGGTCATCGCAATACGAGCAGCTTCGATCTGGCGGTTCGTAATCCATGATGGTTCAAGAGCTTGAAGGCCATATTCGCCGAAAGCGACTTCCGTGCCGCCTTTCGCTCTGCCTCTCATGTTGCCGCGTTGTTGCTTACGGTGTTTGACGCGTTTTGGTACCAACATGTTTAGTTGCCTCCTTCCGTAGCAGCTTTCTTCTTAGCAGTTGGAAGGATTTCACCGCGATAGATCCACACTTTTACGCCGATGCGGCCATAAGTCGTGTGTGCTTCAGCTGTGCCGTAGTCGATGTCTGCGCGCAGCGTATGAAGCGGAACCGTACCTTCGCTGTAACCTTCCGTACGTGCGATCTCAGCGCCGCCGAGGCGTCCGCTAACCGACGTTTTGATACCTTTAGCGCCCGAACGCATCGTGCGTTGAATCGCTTGTTTCAGTGCGCGGCGGAACGAAGTCCGGCGCTCAAGCTGTTGTGCGATGCTTTCCGCTACGAGAATAGCGTCGAGATCAGCTTGTTTGATTTCCGTGATGTTGATATGCACTTTTTTGCCGTTAGTGATTTTCGCCAGTTGGTTGCGGAGGTTTTCAACTTCCGAACCGCCTTTACCGATAACCATGCCTGGTTTCGCCGTGTTGATCGTAACGTTGACGCGGTTAGCGGCACGCTCGATCTCGATGCGGGAAACGGCTGCGTCTTTCAGCTTGTTTTTCAGGAATTCACGAATTCTGACGTCTTCGATGAGAAGATCGCCGAAATCTTTACCAGCGAACCATTTGGATTCCCAATCCCGAATGATCCCGATACGGAGACCGACTGGATTTACCTTTTGACCCACACGTTTTCCCTCCTTATTTCTCGGATACGATCAAAGTGATATGGCTCGTACGTTTATTGATACGGCTTGCGCGGCCCATTGCGCGGGGGCGGAACCGTTTCAACGTAGGACCTTGGTTCACGTATACTTGCTCGATAACCAACTTGTTAACGTCCAGTTGGTAGTTATGCTCCGCATTGGCGATAGCGGAGTTCAGAAGCTTCTCCACGATTGGGGAAGCGGATTTTGGCGTGTGACGCAAAATCGCGATCGCTTCGCCGACCTTCTTGCCGCGAATCAAATCGACGACCAGTTGGGCTTTGCGAGGTGCGATACGAACGAAGTTAACTTGCGCTTTCGCTTGTGCCATGGATGAACCTCCTCTCGTAACGTTGAGTCAAACCGTTAATTAACGGCGACCCGTTTTCTTATCATCGCCGCTATGGCCTTTGTACGTACGCGTCGGTGCAAACTCACCGAACTTGTGTCCGACCATATCCTCCGTCACGTATACCGGCACATGCTTGCGACCGTCATATACAGCCAGCGTGTGGCCGATGAATTGTGGGAAAATAGTCGAGCGACGGGACCACGTCTTGATTACGACTTTCTTGTTCGCTTCGTTCAGCTCTTCAACTTTCTTGAGCAGGTAGCCGTCGATAAACGGACCTTTCTTCAAACTGCGACCCATGGATGATCCTCCCTTCACTTAACATGCGCGTGACGGTTACCCGTCACGCAGATCTTATCAAGCAATCATTACTTCGTACGACGACGAATAATGTATTGGCTCGATGCTTTTTTCTTCTTGCGGGTTTTGAAGCCCAGCGTCGGTTTGCCCCAAGGGGACATTGGCGATTTGCGACCGATTGGAGCGCGGCCTTCGCCACCGCCGTGCGGGTGATCGTTCGGGTTCATGACGACGCCGCGAACTTCAGGGCGCTTGCCGAGCCAACGGGAACGGCCTGCTTTACCGATTTTCACGAGTTCGTGATCTTCGTTGCCTACGGAACCAACCGTAGCGCGGCATTTTTTGAGGATGCGGCGCGTTTCGCCGGATGTCAGACGAATAACAGCGTACTCGTCCTCTTTACCGAGCAATTGAGCTTCCGTACCTGCTGCACGAACGAGCTGACCGCCTTTACCAGGCTTCATCTCGATGTTGTGGATAACTGTACCGACCGGAATGTTCTCAAGTGGCAATGCGTTGCCGATCTTGATATCCGCTTCTGGACCGGACATGATTTGGTCGCCAACTTTCAGACCTTTAGGCGCGATGATGTAACGTTTCTCGCCGTCTGCATAGTTGATGAGTGCAATGTTCGACGTACGGTTCGGATCGTACTCGATCGTCGCTACGCGACCAGCGATGCCGTCCTTGTTCCGTTTGAAGTCGATAATACGGTATTTACGTTTGTGTCCGCCGCCGTGGTGACGAACCGTAATTTTACCTTGGTTGTTACGGCCTGCTTTCTTCGAAAGCGGAGCAAGCAACGATTTCTCCGGCACGTTTGTCGTGATCTCTTCGAACGTCGAGACGGACATGGCGCGGCGAGCCGGAGATGTCGGTTTATACTTCTTAATTGGCACTTGGTTTCCCTCCTATCTTCAAGTTATATGGACGACTCGAAGAACTCGAGTTCTTTGCTTTCGGCGCTCAGTTGAACGATCGCCTTTTTCCATTCGGACGTATATCCGTTGTGACGGCCATAACGCTTCGGTTTAGCCGGTACGCGCATCGTGTTCACGCTGTCGACCTTCACTTTGAAGATTTGCTCGACTGCGCTTTTGATTTCCGTTTTATTAGCACGGATGTCAACTTCGAAGACATAACGTTTGTTAGCCATGAAGTCGCTGGTGCGTTCCGTAATAACCGGGCGCTTGATAATATCGCGTGGGTTCTTCATTACGCAAGCACCTCCTGAACTTTCTCTACGGCCTCTTTCGTGATGATCAGTTTGTCGTATTGCAGAACGTCGAGCACGTTAATGCCTTCCGCCGCTACGAACTTCACACCCGGGATGTTGCGCGCCGACAACGCTACGTTGTCTTCGTAGTTAGCCGTAACTACGAGCGCTTTGCGAGCCACCTTCAAGTTATTCAGGATAGCTGCGAATTCCTTCGTTTTCGGAGCTGCCAGCGTCAGTTGATCCAGAACGACGATTTCGTTGCCGATCACTTTCGTGGACAGAGCCGATTTGATCGCCAGACGGCGAACTTTTCTTGGAAGCTTGAATGCGTAGCTGCGTGGAGTCGGTCCGAATACCGTACCACCGCCAACCCATTGTGGAGCGCGGATCGAGCCTTGACGAGCACGACCGGTGCCTTTTTGTTTCCAAGGTTTGCGACCGCCGCCGCGCACTTCCGAACGTCCTTTAGTCTTATGCGTGCCGCGACGCTCTGCAGCTTGCTGCAGAAGCACTGCGCTGTGCAATACGTGCGAGTTCGGCTCGATGCCGAATACGCTGTCCGCAAGTTCGACTTCGCCTACTTGCGAGCCGCTCACGTTATAAAGAGCTACTTTAGGCATAGCTAGTTCCTCCTTTCTTTAGAAGCGATTATTTCTTCACCGTCAATTTGACTTTAACGAGTGCGTTCTTAGGACCTGGGATCGAGCCTTTAACCAGGATTACATTGCGCTCTGCATCGACGCGAACGACTTCAAGGTTCTGGATCGTAACCGTCTCCGAACCCATGTGGCCCGGCAGGTGCTTGCCTTTCGGTACGCGGTTCGCTTGGATGGAACCCATCGAACCCGGACCGCGGTGGTAACGCGAGCCGTGGGACATAGGACCCGTGTGTTGTCCCCAACGCTTGATGTTGCCTTGGAAGCCTTTACCCTTCGAAATACCCGTTACGTCAACAAATTCGCCTTCCGTGAACAGGTCAGCCTTAACGACTTGGCCAACTTCATATTCGCCGAGGTTAATACCGCGAATTTCACGAATGTAGCGCTTAGGAGCCGTATTGGCTTTTTTCGCGTGGCCGATTGCCGGCTTCGTTGCGTTCTTTTCTTTCTTATCGGAGAAACCAAGTTGAACGGCTTCGTAGCCGTCGTTCTCTTGGTCTTTCTTTTGCAGGACGACGTTCGGGCCAGCTTCGATTACCGTTACAGGAATCACGTTGCCTTCAGCCGTAAACACTTGCGTCATGCCGAGTTTTTTACCTAAGATACCCTTCATGTTGACACCTCTTTTCCTTTGCTACTCTATCGTTTGGGTCTTACAGTTTGATTTCGATATCTACACCGGATGGCAGGTCGAGTCGCATCAGTGCATCAACCGTTTGCGGCGTTGGGTTAACAATGTCGATCAAACGCTTGTGTGTGCGCATTTCGAATTGTTCCCGGGAATCCTTGTACTTGTGTACCGCGCGGAGAACGGTGATGATTTGCTTTTCCGTAGGAAGCGGAATCGGACCGGATACACCTGCACCGGAACGCTTTGCTGTTTCCACGATTTTCTCAGCGGATTGGTCAAGAATTCTATGATCGTATGCTTTCAAGCGAATACGAATCTTTTGCTTTGCCATATAAGTCCCTCCTTCTATCGCCCAATTTTTTATCGGACATACTCCGTGAGAAAACCCGTCCACATGCCCCATGGCAAAGGGGCCGGGTGTGTCGGCAACCTCTCACATCATCGCAACGTCACAGACCAACAGTCAATATTATAACGAAATGGGCGGGCGAATGCAACATAAAGTTATTCATCAGCTTATTTCCAATTCATATAAAATGTCGTTGCTTAACCAACCCTCGATTAAACAACGACATTTGCCGTTTCAATGCGCTATCCGAGCACGACGCGGTCGTCCGCCAGCTTGCGGCCGCTGATCCGTTCGAACTCCCCAAGCAGCCGTTCCACCGTGAGCTCTTTCTTCCGCTGCGAATCTACATCTAATATAATGCGGCCTTTGTCCATCATAATCAGCCGATTGCCCAACTTGATCGCTTGCTCCATATTGTGCGTGACCATCAGCGTCGTGAGCGCCATCTCCCGGACGAGCGTTTCGGTTAGCTGCGTAATCAGCTCCGCCCTCGCCGGGTCGAGAGCTGCGGTATGCTCGTCGAGCAGTAAAATTTGCGGCTTCGTGAACGTCGCCATCAGCAAGCTAAGCGCCTGACGCTCACCGCCGGACAGCAAGCCGACTTTGGCGCGCAGCCGGTTCTCCAAGCCAATGCCAAGCTTGCGAAGCTGCTCCTTGAACAATTCTTTTCTTGCGCGCGTCACGCCGAATTGGAACATGCGGGTTTGTCCGCGCTTGTAAGCCATTGCCATATTTTCTTCGATTGTCATGTTCGGCGCCGTACCGGCCATCGGATCCTGGAATACACGGCCGATCCATTGGGCCCGGCGATGCTCGGAGAGCTGCGTAATCGCCCGTCCGTCAATGCCGACCTCGCCTGTATCGGGCTTCATGACGCCGGATATAATATTCATTAATGTAGACTTGCCTGCCCCGTTGCTTCCGATGACTGTAACAAAATCGCCCGGGTTGAGCTTCAGATCGATGCCGATCAATGCGATTTTCTCATCTACCGTACCGGGATTAAACAGCTTGGACACCTTCGAAATTTCAATCACTGCGATGCCCCTCCTTTCGTCAGCGCAGAGCCGGACGATTGGGACAGCAGTTGCGCCGAGCGTTTGCGCGCGCTCGATTTCTGCTTCATATGTTTCCGTATAGACGGGAACACAAGCGCAATAATAACGATAAGCGCCGTTATCAGCTTCAAGTCCGACGTATCGAGCCATTCGATGCGCAGCGCGATGGCCACGATAATCCGATACAGAATCGAACCGAGAACGACGGCAAGCGTAGCGCGGATAACGTTCCTCGCTCCGAAAATCGCCTCGCCGATAATGACGGATGCAAGACCGATAACGATCATGCCAATGCCCATCGAGATGTCGGCAAAGCCGCTCTGCTGCGCAATCAATGCGCCCGACAGCGCGACGAGTCCGTTCGATAGGCTGATACCGATAATTTTCGTATGATCGGTATTCGCACCGAAGCTTCGAATCATTCTTGCATTATCTCCCGTTGCCCGCAGGCTCAAACCTTGATCCGTATGCAAATATACATCAAGCAGAAGCTTAATGACAATAACGATTATTGGCATAATGGTCAGCACCGCCACGCCCGTAAAAATCGTCTCCGCTTTAATAAGCGAAATATTCGGTCTGCCCATAATACGCAAGTTAATCGAATACAGCGCGATCATCATTAGAATACCCGACAGCAGACCGTTAATTTTGCCTTTCGTGTGCAGCAGCCCGGTACACGCGCCCGCCGCCATGCCGCCTCCGAAAGCGGCGATGCTTGCGATCCAGGGCGAAGCGCCGTGCGTAATCATATAAGCCGCAATGCCGGCGCCCGTCGTAAAGCTTCCGTCGACCGTCAAATCGGGGAAATCCAGTATACGGAACGTAATGTATACTCCGAGCGCCATTAACGCATACATAAGACCAAGCTCGGTAGGACCCCACACTAACGAATCCATCATTAATAACCCCTCCATCTGCCACAAATAAAGCGGGGCAACACGAAGACCGTATTACCCCGCTTGCGTACCGCCCAGCCTTACTTAATAATGTTGTTCTCCTGATCCTTCACTTGCGCCTTCATCGCATCCGTAACCGTAATGCCTTGCGCTTCGGCAGCCGTCGTGTTCAAGATCAGGTCGAGCTTGTCCGGCACCGTAATTTTCATATCGCCCGGTTGTTTGCCGTTTTTCAAAATGTCGACCGCCATCTGTCCGACCTGATAGCCGTGGTCGTAATATTTGAAGCCAACCGTTGCGAACGATCCATGCTCGACCGTGTCGCGATCGCTCGAGAAGAGCGGCAGATGATTGGCGTTCGCGGTCTGTACAATGGCGTCGAAGCCGTTGACCACCATGTTGTCGAGCGTTACGTACAGCGCGTCCACGCGTCCCACCAGCGAATCGGCGGCCTGTTTCACTTCGGACGTATTCGTTACCGGAGCTTTCACCAGCTCGATCCCGTATTGCTCCAGCTCTTTCTTGGCGATGTCGGCCATGACGACCGCATTCGTCTCGCCTTCATTAATAATAAGACCCAGCTTCTTCACATTCGGGAAGTCGGTCGATATAAATTTCATCAATTGCGCGATTGCCGCCGGGTTCGTATCCGATGCGCCGCTGACGTTGCCGCCCGGCTGGTCCAGGTTGCTAACGATATCCGCTGCTACCGGGTCCGTTACCGCCGCGAACAATACCGGCGTATTTTTAACCTGTTGCACAACGGCTTGCGCCGAGGGAGTTGCAATGGCAACGATAAGATCGTCTTTATCGCCGGCAAGCTTCTGAGCGATAGACAAGTTGTTCGTCTGATCGCCTTGCGCATTGTTATAATCGATTTTCAGGTTCGTGCCTTCCACCAAGCCCGCATCCTTCAGCGCCGCGATAAATCCTGCGCGCGTTGCATCAAGCGAAGGATGCTCGACGATTTGCGAGATGCCGATCTTATACGTCTTGCCGCCATCGGCCGTATTCGTGCTTGCGTTGCTATCGTTCGAAGATTTCGCATTGCTTCCGCAGCCTGCCGCAACAAGCAGCGTCGCTGCCAATACGAGTGAACCCCATGCTCTCTTACTGAACAAAATAAACCCCTCCTGATGTATATGTCTATTGGAGCATTAATCACGCGTATATTCCAGCCTTTTGCAGGTGAATAGTACGCTTTTTGCATGTATTAATACTACTTGTTGAAGGTTTATATCGTCAATATTAAGTATTTACATTTTTATATATGGCAATATATTACATTAATAATTTATTCCATATTTCCCATGAATAAAACAAAAAAGCCTCAAGTCATAATTGACTTGAGGCTTCGATCATGCATTACGGCGTTGCCGCCGTAAGACATTATTTTTGGATCGTTGCTACTGCGCCAGCGCCTACCGTACGGCCGCCTTCGCGGATAGCGAAACGCGTACCTTCTTCGATAGCGATTGGAGCAATCAGCTCAACCGTAACCGTGATGTTATCGCCTGGCATTACCATCTCCGCGCCTTCTGGCAGGTTGATGATGCCCGTAACGTCCGTCGTACGGAAGTAGAATTGTGGACGGTAGCCCGTGAAGAAAGGTTTGTGACGTCCGCCTTCTTCTTTCGTCAGAACGTAGATTTGAGCCGTGAAGTGCGTGTGCGGTTTAACGGAACCTGGCTTAGCCAAGACTTGACCACGCTCGATGTCTTTACGGTCAACACCGCGAAGCAGTGCGCCGATGTTGTCGCCCGCTTGAGCGGAGTCAAGCAGTTTACGGAACATTTCAACGCCCGTAACGACGGATTTGCGAGTTTCTTCTTGCAGACCGATGATTTCGATCTCGTCGGAAACTTTGATTGTACCGCGCTCTACGCGACCCGTAGCAACCGTACCGCGGCCCGTGATCGTGAACACGTCCTCGACTGGCATAAGGAAAGGCTTTTCCGTATCGCGCTCTGGAGTCGGGATGTAGCTGTCGATTGCTTCGAACAGCTCGATGATTTTGTCAGCCCAAGGGCCATCTGGGTTAGCAAGAGCTTCACGAGCAGCGCCGCGGATGATTGGCGTATCGTCGCCTGGGAATTCATACTCGCTCAGAAGGTCGCGAACTTCCATCTCAACAAGCTCAAGCAGCTCTTCGTCTTCAACCATGTCGCATTTGTTCAGGAATACGACGATGTAAGGAACGCCTACTTGGCGGGAGAGCAGAATGTGCTCGCGCGTTTGCGGCATTGGGCCGTCTGCTGCGGATACGACGAGGATTGCGCCGTCCATTTGTGCAGCACCCGTAATCATGTTTTTAACGTAGTCGGCGTGACCTGGGCAGTCAACGTGTGCGTAGTGACGGTTAGGCGTCTCGTACTCAACGTGTGCCGTCGAGATCGTGATACCGCGCTCGCGCTCTTCTGGAGCTTTGTCGATTTGGTCGAATGCTACTGCAGCACCGCCATATTTTTTGGAAAGTACAGTCGTGATTGCAGCCGTTGTCGTCGTTTTGCCGTGGTCAACGTGACCAATCGTACCGATGTTAACGTGCGGTTTATTACGTTCAAATTTAGCCTTAGCCATTGAACTTCTGCCTCCTTAAATAAATAATTATATGTTTGTATGTGATGGTTTCCGCGGCTTACGAATAGACGCGCAAGCCGCAAAATAACCAAGTAAACCTTATCCTTAAGCGATTACCCTCAGAACGTCAGACTTAAGCGCCTTTGTTCTTCGCAATAATTGCTTCAGAGATCGAACGTGGAACTTCTTCATAGTGAGAAAGTTCCATCGAGAATACGCCGCGTCCTTGCGTACCCGAACGGAGAACCGTCGAGTAGCCGAACATTTCAGCAAGAGGTACCTTCGCACGAACGATCAAGGAGCCGTGTTTCGTATCCGAACCTTCGATGCGGCCGCGACGGGAGCTAAGCATGCCCATTACGTCACCCATGTACTCTTCCGGTACGCTAACTTCGACTTTCATGATTGGCTCAAGCAGTACAGGAGAACATTTCTCCTTAGCCGCTTTAAGCGCCATCGATCCAGCAATTTTGAACGCCATCTCCGAGGAGTCAACGTCATGGTACGAGCCATCGACAACCGTTGCTTTGATGTCAACAAGCGGGAAGCCTGCGATGACACCATTTTTCATCGATTCTTCGATACCGGCTTGGATAGGAGCGATGAACTCACGTGGAATAGCGCCGCCTACGACTTTATTCTCGAACGTGAAGCCTGCGCCCGGCTCTTGCGGTTCGAACTCAACCCAGCAATGACCAAATTGGCCACGGCCGCCGGATTGGCGAACGAACTTACCTTCTACCTTAGCAGCAGCTTTGAAAGTCTCACGGTAAGCTACCTGAGGTGCGCCTACGTTCGTTTCGACTTTGAATTCACGAAGCATACGGTCTACGAGGATCTCCAAGTGAAGCTCGCCCATACCCGCGATGATCGTCTGGCCGGTTTCTTCGTCCGTGTGAGCGCGGAACGTCGGATCTTCTTCAGCGAGCTTCTGAAGCGCGATACCCATTTTGTCTTGGTCGGCCTTCGTCTTAGGCTCAACCGCAAGCTGGATAACTGGCTCTGGGAAGTTCATGGACTCAAGAATTACCGGGTTTTTCTCGTCGCACAGCGTGTCGCCGGTCGTCGTGTCTTTCAGACCTACTGCAGCCGCGATATCACCGGAGTAAACTTCGCTGATCTCTTGACGGCTGTTCGCATGCATCTGAAGGATACGGCCGATCCGCTCACGTTTGTTTTTCGTTGCGTTGACTACGTACGATCCGGAGTTCAGGACGCCGGAATATACGCGGAAGAACGTCAGCTTACCAACGTAAGGGTCGGTCATGATTTTGAACGCCAGCGCTGAGAACGGTTGGTCGTCTGCCGATTTGCGCGTCGTCTCCGTACCGTCTTCAAGGGTACCCTTGATATCCGGAACGTCGATTGGAGCCGGCAGGTAGTCGACTACTGCGTCAAGCATCAACTGAACGCCTTTGTTGCGGTACGAGGAGCCGCATACAACCGGGAAGATCTTAACTTCGCATACGCCTTTGCGGAGCGTTGCTTTCAGTTCCTCAATCGTGATTTCTTCACCTTCGAGGTACTTCATCGTCAGTTCTTCGTCGAGTTCTGCGACTTTCTCAATCAGGTCCAAGCGAAGCTCTTCGACTTTGTCGGCGAGTTCCGCAGGAATATCGATGAGCTCAGGGTCTTTGCCGAGATCATCTTTGTATTTGTACGCTTTGCGCTCAACGATGTCGATCATGCCGATAAAATTGTTCTCGGCGCCAATCGGCAGTTGAATCGCAACGGCATTCGCTTGCAGACGCTCGCGCATGTCTTTGACGACATTCAGGAAGTCTGCGCCGATGATGTCCATCTTGTTAACGTACGCAATCCGCGGTACGCCATAGCGGTCAGCTTGGCGCCATACGGTCTCGGACTGAGGCTCAACGCCTTCTTTTGCACTGAATACACCGACAGCCCCGTCCAATACGCGCAGGGAACGTTCAACTTCAACCGTGAAGTCAACGTGACCTGGGGTGTCGATAATATTGATGCGGTGACCCTTCCACTGAGCCGTCGTCGCGGCAGACGTAATCGTGATGCCGCGCTCCTGCTCTTGCTCCATCCAGTCCATCGTCGCAGCGCCTTCGTGCACTTCGCCGATTTTGTGGGTACGGCCCGTATAGAACAGGATCCGTTCGGTCGTGGTGGTTTTACCCGCATCAATATGCGCCATAATCCCGATGTTACGCGTATTTTTCAAGGAGAACTCTCTTGCCATGATTATGTCTCCTTCCGATTATACGAATGTGAATCCTACCAGCGGTAGTGAGCGAACGCTTTGTTGGCTTCCGCCATTTTGTGCGTGTCTTCGCGTTTTTTAACCGCTGCGCCCGTGTTGTTCGATGCGTCCAGAATTTCAGCAGCCAGACGTTCTACCATCGTTTTCTCGCCGCGGTTGCGGGAGTAGTTCACGAGCCAACGAAGACCAAGCGACGTACGGCGCTCCGGTTTCACTTCGATCGGAACTTGATAGTTGGAACCGCCTACGCGGCGAGCTTTAACTTCAAGGACAGGCATGATGTTCTTGATTGCTGCTTCAAAAACTTCCATTGGGTCTTTACCCGAACGTTCTTGAATCAGTTTAAAAGCATCATACAGCAGCGTTTGAGCAACGCCGCGCTTGCCGTCGATCATAATGCGGTTGATCAGACGCGTTACCAGCTTGCTATTGTACACCGGATCCGGCAGTACATCACGTTTCGTTACAGGACCTTTGCGTGGCATGAGGATGTCCCCCTTTCTTCATTAATCATTTAATGTAGCTTTGTAATAAGCATTGCTGCCTATACGATTACTTTTTCACTTTTGCACGTTTCGTGCCGTATTTGGAACGAGCTTGTTTCCGGTTGTTAACACCTGCAGTATCAAGCGCACCGCGAACGATGTGATAACGAACACCCGGAAGGTCTTTTACCCGGCCACCACGGATCAGAACGACGCTGTGCTCTTGCAAGTTGTGACCGATACCTGGGATGTATGCCGTTACCTCGACTTTGTTCGTCAGACGTACACGGGCATATTTCCGGAGTGCGGAGTTCGGTTTTTTCGGCGTCATCGTACCTACACGAGTGCAGACACCGCGCTTTTGTGGAGCGCTGATCTCGGTAACTTCGCGTTTCAGTGCGTTGAACCCTCTTTGCAGAGCTGGCGATTTCGATTTTACGACTTTCGCTTGACGGCCTTTACGGACCAATTGGTTAATTGTTGGCATGTTGCCACCCCCTTCCCATATTTGTAACACTGTGATCTTTCCTAAAATTAAGCCCACAGATCCAGGCGATTCATAAAGAAACAAAGAAAAATTTCTGTCAGCCGGTCCATCCGAAAATAAACTGCCGACAAAAATAACGATTCTCTATTCGTCATCCGAAGAGCCCGGTATGACCGCCGCCATTGCAGCTCCGACATCGATTCCGCAGGTTTCCCCGAGATCCTTCATTGTCGTCACCCAGGCGACCTCAACTCCCGCCTCTCCGCATAACCGGACAATCCGGTCCGTCATCCGCGGATCTGCATCTTGAGCAACATAGACGAGTACGGCTTTGCGAAGCTCCACCATCTTCGTCGTTTGCTTCGTGCCGATCTTGTACTGCATGCAATCACCTTTCTTCGTCCAATCGGACAGGGATCACACAAACAGGCACACTTCGATATATTAGCACCTGACGCCTATTCATGTCAAGGCGAATCACTTGAATTATTGCATATATTATTATTGTAAAAATGCGGTCGGTCATAAGAAACGGAACCTGCGGAGGCCGGCAGGGACATGAGCGCCTGCCGATCTTCCACAGCTTCCGTGTTCCGTGTGCTTTATTCCTTCACGTCAACAACGATTAAGTTTCAATCGCAACCGATTGATTCTCCGCCGTGTTGTCGGTTTCGAGCGTCTCGTCTTCCAATCCCGCGAAGCGGATGCTCCGATAGCGAGTCATGCCCGTACCGGCCGGAATGAGCTTGCCGATAATGACATTCTCTTTCAGACCGAGCAATTGGTCGACTTTCCCTTTGATAGCTGCGTCGGTCAATACGCGCGTCGTTTCCTGGAACGATGCGGCCGACAAGAACGAATCCGTCTCGAGGGACGCTTTCGTAATGCCGAGGAGAACCGGTTTCGCGACGGCTGGCTCGAGGCCGGCAAGAATCGCGGTGCGGTTAGCCGCTTCGTACTCGTGAATATCGACGAACGAACCAGGCAGAAGCGGCGTGTCGCCCGCATCGACGATGCGGATTTTGCGAAGCATCTGCTTAATCATAACTTCGACGTGCTTATCGTTGATTTCTACGCCCTGGTTCCGGTATACGCGTTGTACTTCCTGAAGGATGTAGTTCTGCACGCCGCGGATACCTTTAATGCGCAGCATTTCCTTCGGATCTATCGAACCGTCCGTCAGCTCATCGCCGGCATCGAGCTTCATGCCTTCGCTTACGCGCAGACGGGAACCGTAAGGGACAAGATACGTTTTGGTCTCGGCTTCGCCTTGCACTTCGATTTCACGGCGATCCTTACCGTCGCGTACTTCCTTGACTACGCCGTCGATTTCGCTGATCGTCGCTTGGCCTTTCGGGTTACGCGCCTCGAACAGCTCCTGGATACGCGGCAAACCTTGCGTAATATCGTCGCCGGCGACGCCGCCGGTGTGGAACGTACGCATCGTGAGCTGCGTGCCCGGCTCGCCGATCGATTGAGCGGCGATGATGCCGACCGCTTCGCCGATTTCGACGAATTTGCCGGTTGCCAGGTTGCGGCCGTAGCACATTTTGCAGACGCCGTGACGAGCGCGGCAACTGAGCACCGAACGGATTTGAAGCTTCTCGACGCCGGCGGCGACGATTTCCTCCGCCTTGTTCGAATCGATCAGCTCGTTGCGGCGCGCAATGATTTCGCGAGTCTGCGGATGACGAACCGTCTCGAAGCAGTAACGGCCTTCGATACGATCGTACAGATCCTCGATCACTTCTTTGCCGTCGCGGATTTGGCTTACGGTGAAGCCTTTATCCGTTCCGCAATCGTCCTCGCGGACGATAACGTCCTGCGCAACGTCGACGAGACGACGGGTCAAGTAACCCGAGTCCGCTGTCCGGAGCGCCGTATCGGCAAGACCTTTACGCGCGCCGTGCGTCGAGATGAAGTACTCGAGGACGGACAGGCCGTCGCGGAAGTTCGATTTGATCGGAATTTCGAAGATACGACCCGATGGCGTCGCCATCAGACCGCGCATGCCGCCGAGCTGCGTAATCTGCGATTTGTTACCCCGCGCTTTGGAGTCGACCATCATCATGATGGAGTTGGTGCGTTCCATCGATTTCATGAGCGCATCCGTTACGCGATCCTTCGCTTTGCCCCAGATTTCGATGACGCGGTCGTAGCGTTCCTCGTCCGTAATCAAGCCGCGGCGGTATTGGTTCGTGACCAATTTGACCTTTTCGTCCGATTCGTTCATGATTTGATGCTTCTCTGTCGGTACGGTTACGTCCGCAACCGCGACCGTAATGCCGGCGCGAGTCGAGTACGTAAAGCCGAGCTTCTTGATCTGGTCAAGGATCATCGACGTCTTGGTCGTTTCATATATGCGGAAGCATTCTGCGATAATGTTGCCCAGATACTCTTTGCCTACGCCAGGAGCCGTCGACAGAGCATCGGAGAACGCCTGCAAATCTGCGCCCTTCTCGTATATGAAATATTTGTCCGGCGTTCCGTGCAGCAAGTTCGCTTTGGAAGCTTCGTTGATGTACGGGAACGTATCCGGGAATATTTCGTTGAAAATAATTTTGCCGACCGTCGTCGACAGAAGCGCATTCTGCTGTTTCTCGGAGAACGACTTCTTGCCAAGAACGCGCGCCGGAATGAAGACGCGAGCATGCAGCTCGGCCGCACCGCGCTGATACGCGGACACCGCTTCGTTAACCGAAGCGAACACAAGGCCGCTGCCTTTCGCTTCCTTGTTGTCGAACGTCAAGTAGTAGCTGCCGAGAACCATATCCTGGGACGGGGTTACGACCGGCTTGCCGTCTTTCGGGTTCAAGATGTTGCCCGATGCCAGCATAAGCAGGCGAGCTTCCGCTTGCGCTTCGGCCGACAACGGTACGTGAACGGCCATCTGGTCGCCGTCGAAGTCGGCGTTATATGCCGTACATACGAGCGGATGCAGACGGATGGCTTTGCCTTCAACCAGAATCGGCTCGAAAGCCTGAATGCCGAGACGGTGAAGCGTCGGGGCACGGTTCAGCAGAACCGGATGCTCCTTAATGACTTCTTCGAGAACGTCCCATACTTCCGCGCTTACGCGTTCGACTTTGCGCTTCGCGCTCTTAATATTATGCGCAAGACCTTTGTTGACAAGCTCTTTCATAACGAAAGGCTTGAACAGCTCCAGCGCCATATCTTTCGGAAGACCGCATTGGTACATCTTCAGGTAAGGACCTACGACGATAACGGAACGGCCGGAATAGTCGACCCGTTTGCCGAGCAGGTTCTGACGGAAACGTCCTTGCTTACCCTTCAGCATGTGGCTGAGCGATTTGAGCGGACGATTGCCCGGACCCGTAACCGGACGGCCGCGGCGGCCGTTGTCGATCAACGCGTCAACCGCTTCCTGCAGCATCCGCTTCTCGTTCTGTACGATAATGTCCGGCGCGCCGAGGTCAAGCAGACGCTTCAGACGGTTGTTCCGGTTAATAACGCGGCGGTACAGATCGTTCAGGTCGGACGTTGCGAAACGTCCGCCGTCGAGTTGAACCATCGGACGAAGCTCCGGCGGAATAACCGGAAGCACGTCGAGAATCATCCAATCCGGACGATTGCCCGAGCTTTTGAAAGCCTCGATCACTTCCAGACGCTTGATCGCACGGTTGCGGCGTTGGCCCTGCGCCGTGCGCAGCTCTTCTTTCAGCGTGTCGAGCTCTTTCTCCAGATCGATGTCCTGAAGCAGCTTCTTCACCGCTTCCGCGCCCATGCCCGCTTGGAAGCCGTAGCCGTATTTCTCGCGATAGCTGCGGTATTCTTTCTCGGACAGCAGTTGTTTCTTCTCCAGCGGCGTATCGCCTGGGTCCGTCACAACATAAGATGCGAAATAAATGATCTCTTCCAGCGAGCGCGGCGACATGTCGAGCGCCAAGCCCATCCGGCTAGGGATCCCTTTGAAATACCAGATGTGCGATACCGGAGCGGCGAGCTCGATATGGCCCATCCGCTCACGGCGTACTTTCGAGCGCGTTACTTCGACGCCGCAGCGATCGCAGACGACACCTTTGTAACGAACCCGTTTATATTTGCCGCAGTGGCATTCCCAGTCTTTCGTCGGTCCGAAAATCTTCTCGCAGAAAAGGCCTTCCTTCTCCGGCTTCAACGTCCTGTAGTTGATGGTTTCCGGTTTTTTTACTTCTCCGCGGGACCACGATCGAATTTTGTCGGGAGATGCCAGCCCGATTTTCATGTATTCGAAGTTGTTCACGTCCAACAAGGAGCAACCCTCCTTCGTCAAGTATCGCTTATTCGATTCCGGCTTCCGAGCCTTCCAAGTTCAAATTGAGCTTGTCGCCCGTGCCGTCTTCTTCGTCGTCGATTTCCAACATTTCGATTTCCTGCTCGTCCCCGGACAAAATCTTAACGTCCATGCCAAGGCTCTGAAGTTCCTTAATCAATACTTTAAACGATTCAGGAACGCCCGGCTCAGGCACGTTCTCGCCTTTGACGATCGACTCGTACGTCTTCACGCGGCCTACGACGTCGTCGGACTTGACGGTCAAGATTTCTTGCAGCGTATAAGCTGCGCCGTATGCTTCGAGCGCCCACACTTCCATCTCGCCGAAACGCTGGCCGCCGAATTGCGCTTTACCGCCGAGCGGCTGCTGCGTAACGAGCGAGTAAGGACCCGTCGAACGGGCATGGATTTTATCGTCAACCATGTGCGCCAGCTTAATCATGTACATGACGCCGACCGTAACTTCACGTTCGAATTGCTCGCCCGTGCGGCCGTCGTACAGCATCGTCTTGCCGTTGCGCTGCATGCCTGCTTCTTCCATCGCGTTAAATACGTCATTCTCGCGCGCTCCGTCGAATACCGGCGTAGCCGCGTGAATGCCGAGATGCTTGCACGCCATGCCAAGGTGAACCTCGAGTACCTGACCGATGTTCATCCGCGAAGGTACGCCAAGCGGGTTCAGCACGACTTCAACAGGCGTGCCGTCCGGCAGGAATGGCATATCCTCTTCCGGCATGATGCGCGCGATAACGCCCTTGTTGCCGTGGCGTCCTGCCATTTTGTCACCCTCGGAAATCTTACGTTTCTGAGCGATATAGGCACGTACCAACTGGTTGACGCCCGGCGGCAATTCGTCGCCGTTCTCGCGGGTAAATACTTTAACATCGACGACGATACCGTCCGTACCGTGCGGTACGCGCAAGCTCGTGTCGCGAACTTCGCGAGCCTTCTCGCCGAAGATCGCATGCAGCAGCCGCTCTTCCGCCGTCAGCTCCGTTACGCCTTTAGGCGTTACTTTGCCGACGAGAATGTCGCCTGCGCTGATCTCGGCGCCGACGCGGATAATGCCGCGCTCGTCGAGGTTCTTCAGCGCTTCTTCGCCGACGTTCGGAATATCGCGCGTAATTTCTTCCGGACCGAGCTTCGTGTCGCGCGCTTCGGACTCGTATTCTTCAATGTGAATCGACGTATAGACGTCTTCTTTCACAAGCTTCTCGCTTAGAAGAATCGCATCCTCGTAGTTGTAGCCTTCCCAAGTCATGAAGGCAACGACGACGTTGCGGCCCAGCGCCAATTCGCCTTGCTCCGTCGACGGTCCGTCGGCGAGAATGTCGCCTTTGCGGATGACGTCGCCCTTGTTGACGATCGGACGCTGGTTGATGCACGTTCCTTGGTTGGAACGCATAAATTTGTGCAATTTATGTTTGACGAGATCACCTTGCACCGGTTTGCCGTCGAACAGCTCGACGCGGCGCAGCCAAATCTCATTCGCCGATACACGCTCGATGACGCCGTCGTATTTGGATACAATACATACACCGGAGTCTTTGGCCGACTTATGCTCCATGCCCGTACCGACGAGCGGAGCCTTCGGAATAAGAAGCGGAACGGCTTGCCGCTGCATGTTGGAACCCATAAGCGCACGGTTGGAGTCATCGTTCTCGAGGAACGGAATGAGCGCCGTGGCGACGGATACAACCTGCTTAGGCGATACGTCCATATAGTCAACGCGATCGCTGGACATCGTCAGAATGTTATCCCGTTGCTTGTTGTAACGAACGAGAACGACCTCTTCCGCGAAGGTGCCTTCTTCCGTAAGCTTAGCGTTCGCCTGTGCGACGACATAGTTATCTTCTTCGTCGGCAGTCATATAGTCGATTTGTTCCGTAACGATTCCCGTCTTCGGATCGACCCAACGGTACGGCGCTTCGATGAAGCCATACTCGTTAATGCGAGCGAACGTCGACAAGGAGTTGATCAGACCGATGTTCGGTCCCTCAGGCGTCTCGATCGGGCACATCCGGCCGTAGTGGGACGGATGTACGTCACGAACCTCGAAGCCAGCGCGCTCGCGCGTCAAACCGCCCGGTCCGAGTGCGGACAGACGACGTTTGTGCGTCAACTCTGCGAGCGGATTCGTCTGGTCCATGAACTGAGATAGCTGGGACGATCCGAAAAATTCCTTGATCGATGCGATAACCGGACGGATGTTAATGAGCGCCTGCGGCGTGATCGCATTCGCGTCCTGAATGGACATGCGCTCGCGAACGACGCGCTCCATCCGGGAGAGACCGATACGGAATTGATTTTGCAGCAATTCGCCTACGGAACGAAGACGACGGTTGCCCAGATGGTCGATGTCGTCCGTGTTGCCGATGCCGTGCAGCAAGTTAATGAAGTAGTTGATCGACGAGATAATATCGGCCGGCGTAATATGCTTAACCGATTTGTCGATAATGCCGTTCGATACGAGCTTCACAACTTTACCGTCCTCGATTGGCGAGAAGACGTTGATCGTCTGCAACGGAATGTCATCGGCGTTCAGAACGCCGTTCGCAACGTGATACGTTTTGAAGCCGACATTGCTTTCCAGACGCGGCATAATCTCATCCAGCAGGCGACGGTCGATGAGTTGACCTGCCTCAGCGATAATTTCGCCCGTATCCGGGTCGACAAGCGTCTCGGCCAGCCGCTGATTGAACAGACGATTCTTAATGTGCAGCTTCTTGTTGATTTTGTAACGACCCACATTCGCGAGATCGTAACGCTTCGGATCGAAGAAGCGAGCAACGAGCAAGCTCTTCGCGTTCTCAAGCGTAGGCGGTTCGCCCGGACGAAGACGCTCGTAAATTTCGATGAGCGCTTTCTCGGTCGAATCCGTGTTGTCTTTGTCCAGCGTATTGCGTATATATTCATCTTGCCCGAGCAGGTCCAAAATTTCGGCGTCCGTGCCGAAACCAAGAGCGCGGAGCAGCACCGTAACCGGAATTTTACGAGTCCGGTCGATACGGACATAAATAATGTCCTTCGCATCCGTCTCAAGCTCCAGCCAAGCGCCGCGGTTCGGGATAACCGTCGCCGTGTAGGTACGCTTAGCGTTCTTGTCGACCTTCGTGCTGAAGTAGACGCTAGGGGAGCGGACCAACTGGCTGACGATAACCCGTTCTGCACCGTTAATAATAAACGTGCCCGTCTCGGTCATCAGCGGGAAATCGCCCATGAACACTTCTTGTTCTTTAACCTCGCCCGTTTCCTTATTAAGGAGACGCACTTTCACACGAAGCGGAGCCGCGAACGTAACGTCGCGTTCTTTAGACTCGTCAACCGAATATTTCGGTTCTCCCAGACTGTAGTCGATAAATTCGAGTGACAGATTGCCCGTAAAGTCCTGAATCGGCGAAATGTCCTGGAACAACTCAAGTAAATCGGTATCCAGAAACTTCTCGTACGACTTTTGTTGGATTTCAATCAGGTTCGGGACTTCGAGCACTTCGTTAATGCGCGCATAACTTCTCCGCGTGCGTCGACCATACTGAACAAGTTGTCCTGCCAACTTAACCTCACCCCTCATGTCTGCTTCACAGCTTACGTATCGTAAAACAATAAAAACTTCCGCGACGGACCTTTGCATCTACTCGATGCTTCCCGTCTATTAGAGGAAGTTTTCAGCCCGCCAAGCGAAGCTGATGCCCGCGCTTCGCAGACCCAGCTTCGCTTGACGACTTTGAATCTTTGTGAAAAACAACTCCTAACGGCGCCTTCCGCGAAGGAAGGCCCGGGCGGTGCTTTTCCTTGCGAGATAAGGAGGCGGTCGCTTGCTGTTCGAGCGCTTTCTTATCTCGTAAAGAAAAGGCTCCATCTCGAAATCTCTTCGATAAAAGAGCAACCAGCCGGAGCGCGATGAATCGAATCGCAGCATAGAGGCTCATACTACAGTAATTTTGCCCAAAACGTAAACATTATACGTCATTTCGTTATTTTCTATGCATGATGCGGTCGAATTTTGTTCTTGACATTTTAGCCAGCTAAAGAGAAATAGCCCAGTCTAATACTGACATTTTATAATAATATCACAATTGAAATGTCAAGTCAACAAATAGTTACGTCTCTTCTGCTCTTTCACGGGTAGCTTTAAAGATTCGATAGCCTTTGTCTTTCGTTACTTCCTCGACGTCCCCGAACAGCTCCGCAAGCTTCGCTTCCGCCGACGGCGCGCCCTGCTTCTTCTGAATGACGACCCACATCGATCCCCCGAGCTCAAGCAACCGGAAGCCCTCTTCGAAAATCCGATGCACTACCGCTTTGCCTGCTCGAATTGGCGGGTTCGTCACGATGACGTCATAACGATTTCCCCGTACCGCTTCATAGACGTCGCTTTGCTGCACCGTTACGTTGCTTATGCCATTCAGTCTCGCATTCTCCGTCGCAAGCTGAACCGCGCGTTCATTAATGTCGATCATCGTAACGCGCCCACGCTCGGCGAGCTTCGCGCACGTCAAGCCAATCGGGCCGTACCCGCATCCGACGTCCAGCACCTTGGCATCAGGAGCGATGTCGAGCGCATCGATTAATACTCGGCTTCCGTAATCGATTCCCGATTTGGAGAATACGCCGGCGTCGGTTATGAACTTGAATTGAATTCCGCGCAATTCCGTTTCATGAACTTTGCGATCATGCGCGGCGTCGGGCGTTCTCGAGTAATAATGTTTGGACACGTCTTTCTCTCCTAACGCCTCTTGGGCAGCAAAATAGGAACGAACCCCTCGAAGCCGTTAAGCTCCAAGGGGTTCGCCATCTCGTAAACGAGATTATTTTACTTCTACCGAAGCGCCTGCTTCTTCCAGCTTAGCTTTGATGGCTTCAGCTTCTTCTTTCGCTACTTTTTCTTTCAGCGCTTTAGGAGCGTTGTCTACAACTTCTTTCGCTTCTTTCAGGCCCAGACCCGTCAGTTCGCGAACAACTTTGATGACGTTGATTTTCGAAGCGCCAGCGCTCGTCAGGATAACGTCGAATTCCGTTTGCTCAGCAACTTCTGCTGCGCCGCCGCCTGCTACTACCGCTACTGGAGCTGCAGCCGTTACGCCGAATTCTTCTTCAATTGCTTTTACCAGATCGTTCAGTTCGAGAACCGTCATAGCCTTGATGGCTTCCAAGATTTGCTCTTTAGACATGGTTAAACCTCCATAAAATAAGTTATTGGTATGGGTAATGCTAAGCCGACCTTGTTAGGCGGCGGGATGGTTCCTTAAGCTTGTGCTTCTTGTTTCTCCGAAACGGCTTTGACTGCCAGCGCGAAGTTGCGAACTGGAGCTTGGAGCACGCTGAGGAGCATGGACAACAAACCTTCGCGGGACGGAAGATCCGCCAGCGCTTTGATTTGGTCCACGTCAACGACACGGCCTTCAACTACGCCGCCTTTGATTTTCAGAGCGTCGTTCTTCTTCGCGAAGCCGCTCAGAATTTTCGCAGGAGCAACGATGTCGTCGCCGCCAAACGCGATTGCCGTTGGACCCGTAAGAACAGCGTCCAGATCCGAAAGTTCAGCGGAAGCAGTAGCGCGACGAACGAGCGAGTTTTTCAATACTTGAAACTCGATGCCCGCTTCGCGCAGTTGCTTACGCAGTTCCGTAACTTGCGCTACGTTCAAACCACGGTAGTCCGCCACGACAGTCGACGAGCTGTTGCGAAATTTCGCAGCAATCTCTTCTACAGCCAGTTGTTTCTCTTGGATGATTTTTGCGTTTGCCATTCTGTACACCTCCCGTAAAATATTGCACATTCCGTCACTTGCGTTTCCCCGTCCGTGATGCATGAGAAAGGCCTTCGCAGACATTGCGAAGGCCATGATGGTCTGTTCTATCCGACATCCGTAAGAATGCGAACCGACAAACACTGTATCATAACACCTCGGTAGGAAATTAAGCCGCTTGGGCACCTACTGTCTACGGTATGCGTATTCGAAGTTAGTGCGAATCTCTTAGCGGAACGAAGCCGCGTTCAGACGAGCGCCAGGGCCCATCGTCGAAGAGATTGCAATGCTTTTCAGGTATACGCCTTTAGCCGATGCCGGTTTGGCACGGTTCAACGCATCGACCAACGCTTTGAGATTCTCAGAGAGCTTCTCCGTGTCGAACGATACTTTGCCGATCGGCGCGAGGATTTGACCTGCGCGATCGAGGCGATACTCGATTTTACCCGCTTTGATCTCGGATACGGCTTTAGCAACGTCGAACGTTACCGTGCCGGCTTTCGGGTTAGGCATGAGGCCTTTACCGCCGAGAATACGGCCGAGCTTACCGACTTCAGCCATCATGTCCGGCGTAGCTACGCAGACATCGAAGTCGAACCAACCTTGTTGGATTTTGTTAATCATGTCGGAATCACCAACATAATCTGCGCCGGCAGCTTCCGCTTCCTTCGCTTTATCGCCTTTGGCGAATACGAGAACGCGTTTCGTTTTACCCGTACCGTGTGGCAGGACAACGACGCCGCGAACCGCTTGGTCTTGTTTACGAGGGTCAACGCCCAGACGTACCGCGACCTCAACCGTCTCGTCGAATTTCGCCGTAGCGGCTTTCTTCACGAGATCGAGAGCTTCGATTGCTTCGTAAGTTGCTTCGCTATCGATCAGCTTAGCAGCTTCCACGTATTTTTTACCGTGTTTTGCCATTTGTACAACCTCCTTGTGTGGTAGTAGCGGAATATCCTCCTTGCGGATGATCCTCCCACTGTCGCGAGAGACGGACAATTCCGTCTGACGCCGCCTTGTCGGCGCGATTCGTACGAACGAATCGGATTAGTCTTCGATTACAACGCCCATGCTGCGCGCCGTACCTTCGACCATGCGCATTGCCGCTTCCACGGATGCCGCATTCAGGTCTTGCATTTTTTGCTCGGCGATTTCACGCACTTTCTCGCGTTTTACCGTTGCAACTTTTTTCTTGTTCGGTTCGCCGGATCCTTTAGGGATACCTGCTGCAACGCGAAGCAATACTGCTGCCGGCGGCGTCTTCGTTTCGAACGTGAACGAACGGTCTTCGAATACGCTGATAACGACAGGAATAATCAGGCCCGCTTGGTCAGCCGTACGAGCGTTGAACTCCTTACAGAACGCCATGATGTTTACGCCTGCTTGACCGAGGGCCGGACCGATCGGCGGTGCCGGATTGGCTTTGCCCGCTGGTACTTGCAGTTTAACCATCTTGATGACTTTCTTTGCCATGCTAAACACCTCCTTAAACCAGTAATGCCCATATGCTCGGAGCTCGGCTCCGTCTCGCCGGAGGCGCCGACGAATCCAGAAACCAGATTATTATATCTTCTCCACCTGCGTATAATCAAGCTCAAGTGGGGTTTCCCTGCCAAACATGTTGACGTGCACCTTCAGTTTGCTCTTATCGAGCAAAATCTCTTCGATCGTACCGACAAAGCCTGCAAAAGGCCCTACCTTCACGCTGACGGTTTCTTTCAGCTCGAACTCGATCTTCGGCTTCGGTTCCTCGATGCCCATGTGTTTCAAAATTTGATCCACTTCTTCAGGCATCAAAGGAGTCGGTTTAGAGCCTGAGCCCGTCGAACCGACGAAGCCCGTTACGCCGGGAGTATTGCGAACGACATACCAGGAATCATCCGTCTGAATCATCTCGACCAGGACGTAGCCGGGGTAAACTTTACGCATGACGGTCTTTTTCTTCCCGTCCTTGTTCACCACTTCTTCTTCCATCGGAACGAGCACGCGGAAGATTTTGTCTTCCATGCCCATCGATTCAACGCGGCGTTCCAGATTTGCCTTCACTTTGTTCTCATACCCAGAGTAAGTATGGACTACATACCACCGTTTTTCCATAGCCATCCACCTTCGGACTCTTCTTAAACAATCCGTTCAACCAATTCAGAGATCCCGATGTCAAGAACCCAAAAGTAGACTGTCACGAGCGCAATCGTAACGAGCACGACAATCGTATAGCTTGTCAACTCTTTACGGCTCGGCCATTTCACTTTCTTCAGTTCTGCCCAACTGTCTGCGAAGAAACTGAACGTTGTTCCGAAGCCTTGCTTCATCTTAGCCAAAAAAGCCACGTTCACACCTCCATTAGACTATCTCGTCTCGCGATGAGGAGTATGCTCGTTACAGAACTTGCAAAACTTCTTCATCTCGATGCGGTCGGGGTGGTTGCGCTTGTTCTTGTTCGTTGCATAGTTTCTTTGTTTGCAGTTCGTACAAGCCAACGTAATGATTACCCGCATTGAAGTACACCTCCTGAGCTGTACTTAGTGTTGCTCTTTTATGTTGAATCATGGTTGATTCCTGAGCCAATAGGTTGAAAATTGCAGTTTTTGACCTACCCAAACAGAGTATCATATCGCAATTTTCGTGTCAATGCCGATATATTCAACAACATATTCGGCCGGCAGGAGGAGCAAACGCGCATCGTTCCTTGATTCTTCGACAATCGGGACGGCATCGGACGCCCTCGCAGCAGTATGGCCAATTTTCGCCAGAATAGACATTCGTGCAATATCCTATCTCTTTGCGTCAAAATCAGACGACGCACCTCTATTATTTACGAGGCGCAAGCGTTGCCCGAGACAGGAGCCGGATAACGGGCGTCCAGCAAAAAAGAGACGCTTGCGCGTCCCTTACCGTTCTCTATTCTATTGGATAATAGCCGACTTAACCCTCGGTTGGCAACCTTGACGCTTCAACTTCCTACATCGCGCAGCTCCAGATACCGCTCCAGCTTGCGCTTGACGCGCTGCAGCGCATTATCGATCGACTTCACATGCCGGTCCAGATCGACCGCAATCTCCTGATACGATCTGCCGTCCAAGTACAGCATGAGCACTTTACGCTCAAGATCACTTAGTATTTCGGACATCTTATCTTCCAAGCCGACGAACTCTTCCTGATTGATAATCAGCTCTTCTGGATCGGACACCCGCGTGCCGCAGATGACATCGAGCAGCGTGCGATCGGAATCCTCGTCATATATCGGCTTGTCCAGCGAGACATAAGAATTGAGCGGGATATGCTTCTGACGGGTAGCCGTCTTGATCGCCGTAATGATCTGCCGCGTAATGCACAGCTCGGCGAACGCCTTGAACGACGACAGCTTGTCTCCCTTGAAATCCCGAATCGACTTGTATAAACCGATCATGCCTTCCTGGACGATATCCTCCCGGTCGGCGCCGATCAGAAAATAAGAACGGGCTTTCGCGCGAACGAAATTACGGTACTTGTTAATCAAATACTCCAAAGCTTCGCTGTCGCCTTCGCGGACCGCCTCCACGATATCCTCGTCCGTTCTGCAGTCATATCCGTCCGTACTCGTTTCTTTGAGGTCGATGCTCACGAACTATCCCTCCGGCCTGCAAGGCGTACACTGCTCGACTCCGACTCTATCAAGCATAAAAACAGTATACATTATGTAACTTCCAACCGTCAACCGAAACGAGCGTCAGCAAATACTTACAAAATACTATATTTGCAAGAAAATGGACGGAAGATGTTAGATGCGTGTTAGTTGAATGTTAAATGTTTCGACATACTCCTAACACTTCCCTCACATTTTCCCTCGTCGCATTCTTTCGAATTTCGCCCTTACATCAAGAGAAAGCGTACCGTCGACCGTATTTCGCTTGACCGGATTCGTTTCTTCCTCCCGCAGCGTCGTTTGAATCAGCTTCCGCTTCTGCTCGACGTCGATCAACAGCTCCCGCGCCGATAGTCTTAGCGCTCCTTTGCCGAAAGCGACATGCTGCTCGGTCATATCGGAGGTCGCAACATAAATATCGCGTCCTCTTACGGTCAATTCCGCCACGAGCCGTTCGATGCATTCGTCCGCCGTTTCCTTCTCCCTTGTATAGACGACCATCAGTTTATGCTGCTTGAACTTCGCTCCGAGACCGGGAACCTGATGCGCGTCGAACACGACGTATACGTGCATCCCGGTGAACCCTTGATAGTCGGCCAGCATATCGAGAAGAGCGTCCCGCGCGTCCTCCAGATCCAGATCGCGGAGACGATGCAGCACCGGCCAAGCGCCGATAATATTGTAGCCGTCGACCAGAAGCACGTCTCCCTTCCGGTTCATCGCTATACGCCCCGGCGCTGCCGCAGCACTTCGTACATCAGCACGCCGGCGGCCACCGACGCATTCAGCGAGTTCAGCTTGCCGTTCATCGGCAGCTTGACGAGAAAATCGCATTTTTCCCGAATCAGACGCCCCATGCCCTTGCCCTCGTTGCCGATGACGAGCGCGAGCGGCATGTCGAACTTCGTGCGGTATACGTCCTGCTCCGCCGCAACATCCGTCCCCGCTACCCAGACGCCCTGTTCCTTGAGCGATTCGATCGTCTGCGCCAGATTCGTAACGCGCGCAACCGGAACATACTCCGCCGCTCCCGCCGACGTCTTGGCGACGGTGGCCGTCAAGCCGACCGCCCGGCGCTTCGGAATGATGACGCCGTGTACGCCCGTGCACTCCGCCGTTCGCAGAATAGAGCCGAGATTATGCGGATCTTCGATCTCGTCCAGCAGCAGCAGGAATGGCGTCTCGTTCTTCGCCTTCGCCGCGGCAAGCAGCTCGTCCACTTCGTAGTAACGATAAGGCGCCACCTGCGCAATGACGCCTTGGTGCGCCACTTCGCCCGCCATCGTATCGAGCTTCCTCTTGTCCGCGAACTGGACGATAACGCCCAACTGCTTCGCCTCTGCCACGATCGGACCGGTCAGATGCTTCTGAGCGCCTTCGGCAATCCATATCTTATTGATTTCTCTTCCGGAGCGCAGCGCCTCCAGAACGGGATGCTTGCCGGCGACGATCTCCTCGGCGCCTGCCGGCTCGTCTTCTCCGGCACGCTCGGCCGCGCGAACCGATTCTTGGCCGTCCGCACGGTCGCGCCGGCGGTCTTGTTTATATGATTGACGCTGTTGTTTCATCCTTATTCCTCCTGGGGCGACTTCGGCCCGTCTTCGTCAAGTGCGGCCGCCAGCAGCTCCCGAATTCTCGTGCTGCGCCGTTCGTAGAACAAATAGCCGAACAGCGTCTCCAGCGCCGTCGCGTGCCGATAATCGGCAAGGTCCGCATTCTTCGGCGGGGAACCCGACTTGGCGTTGCGCCCCCGGCGGACGACCTCGGCCTCTTCCTCCGTCAGCATCGGCATTAGCCGTTCAAGCGTCAGCCGTTGCGCCTTGGCCGACACCCGCTTCGTCGCTTCTCGGTGAAGCTCGTGCGATTTATGACTCGGCTTCGATATCAAATATTGCCGGACGAGCAGCTCGTATACCGCGTCGCCGGCGTAAGCCAGCACGACCGGATTCATGAGCCTTGCCGGCTTGGAAGGCTCATGAATAAGCAGGTCGAGCGGCTCAGGCGAAGCGTCTAGCTCGCGCCCGCTCATTTGCGCCGCCACTTAATGCCCTGCGGCGTATCTTCGAGCACGATGTTCTCCGCTGCAAGCAGGTCGCGAATCTCGTCGGCGCGCGCCCAATTTTTCGCTTTGCGCGCTTCCGTCCGCTCCACGATCAGCTTCTCGATTTGCTCGTCGAGCAAATTCGCCGCATCGTCCTGAACCGGCAGCAAGCCGAGAATGTTGTCGAACTTCTCGATGAGCGCGAGCAGCGCGACAAGCTCGCCTGCCGATACATCTTGTTGCAGCATTGCGCCGTTCGCTTCCGATACGAGCTCGAACAGCGCCGTAATGGCATCCGGCGTATTGAAATCGTCGTTCATCTTCGCCGCGAACTGCGTCTCGATCGCCGCAAGCCGCGCATCGAGCGCATCGTTGCCCGAAGCCGTTCCTTGCAAAGACGAGCCCCCCGCTCCAAGCGAAGCCAGACGATGGCGCAAATTCGATACGCAGTTCGCAATGCGCTCCACGCTGTTCTCCGCTTGCTTGATCGTATCGTCGCTGAAGTTCAACGGGCTGCGATAATGCGTCGCCAGCATAAAGTAGCGAATGACGTTCGGCTTGATCCGCTTCAGCATCTCGCGAACCGTAATGCCGTTGCCGAGCGACTTCGACATTTTCTCATTGTTAATATGAATATAGCCGTTATGCATCCAATAGCGGGCCAGCGGCTTGCCCGTCAGCGATTCCGACTGCGCCACCTCGCACTCGTGGTGCGGGAATTGCAGATCGTGGCCGCCGCCGTGTATGTCGAGCGTGTCGCCGAGATATTCACGCGCCATCGCGGAGCATTCGATATGCCAGCCCGGACGACCGTCTCCCCAAGGACTCGGCCAAAAGATTTCGCCCGGCTTCGCCGCTTTCCACAGCACAAAATCCTGCGCGTGCTCCTTGCGCTCGTCGACCTCGATCCGGATGCCGTGCTGCAGCTCCTCCGTATTCTGGTGGGACAGCTTGCCGTATTCCTCGAACCGGTTCGTGCGGAAGTACACGTCCCCGCCGCTCTCGTAAGCGAAGCCTTTGTTCACGAGCCCCTGGATAAAATCGACGATCAGCGGAATATGGTCCGTTACGCGCGGATTGCGGGTCGCCGGGCGCACGCCCAGCGCTGCGATATCTTCATTGAACGCCGCGATGAACGTATTCGCCACTTCGGGCACGCTTGTGCCAAGCTGCTCCGCCTTGCGGATCAGCTTGTCGTCGACGTCCGTGAAATTGACGATATACGCCACTTCGTTGCCAAGCGCCTCCAGATAGCGTCTCACAACGTCGAAGAAGATAACCGGGCGCGCGTTGCCGATATGAATATAGTCGTATACGGTCGGTCCGCATACGTACATTTTGACATGCCCCGTCTGCTGAGGCTCGAATGCTTCCTGCGCACGGGTCAACGTATTGTAAATGGAAAGCGTCATTTGATGGATTCTCCTTCGAGTACGGGCACTTTCTCCAGGGACTTTCCCTGGCGGGCCCTCAATTCGCGTACCTCGTGTCTGAGGTCGGTTATTTCCTTCTGCATCATACGAAGCATCTCGACGACTGGATCGGGCAAATTCGTATGATCGAGCCGATCGTTCACCCGTTCGCCGTTGCGTCTGACGATTCGCCCCGGAATGCCGACGACCGTACTGTTCTCCGGCACGGCGCGCAGCACGACCGAATTCGCTCCGATATTGGAATTGGCGCCGACCGTGAACGAGCCGAGCACCTTCGCGCCCGACGCGATAACGACGTTGTTGCCGACCGTCGGATGCCGTTTCCCTTTCTCCTTGCCGGTGCCGCCGAGCGTTACGCCTTGATAAATAATAACGTCGTCTCCGATCTCGCAAGTCTCCCCGATGACAACGCCCATGCCGTGGTCGATGAACAGCCGCTTGCCGATTCGCGCCCCCGGATGGATCTCGATGCCGGTCATAAACCGGCTGAACTGCGAGATGCCCCGCGCGACGGCGAACCACCCCCGCTTGTAGAACCCGTGCGCAATCCGATGCGCCCAGATGGCATGCAGTCCCGAATAAGTAAAGATAACCTCAAGCCGGCTGCGCGCCGCGGGATCGTTGTCGAACACCGCTTGAATATCCGAACGAATATGTTTGAACATTCGGATCCCCCCTCTCCATCAATGCTCCGTTGCCGCCGACATGTGCATACCGATTCATTAACCGTGTGGATATATGCAAAAAATTGATACTCCCGCTCTCTGTACCGCATAAATCGTGTCGACTTCTTAGTCGCTTCCGCAAGGTCGTTATATGCAAAAAGCCTCCGCAGTCCATTATCGGACTGCAGAGGCGTATCGATCGCGGTTCCACTCTGCCAGAACGACCTGCCTGCGCTTGTATCAGCGTCATGCGTGCGCCGTTCATCTCGTGTGCCGTATAACGGTGGCATTCCGTTGCCGCCTACCCCGTCGTCATAACCGTCCGTCCCTCGTCGCGGCGTCGCGCAAGCCGAGGCATCGTATGGCATGCAAGCGGATCGGAGCAAAGCTCCCAGGTGCATCAGCATCGCCGCGGAATTGGACAACTTGCAGCCCCATACGCGCAAACTCCCGCAAGGCGAGCTTCGGCATGACGGTTGTCCTCTCTGCGAATCCCGTTATAGCGTGCTTCTCCTGTTCCAAGCCTGTATCTGATTCATTCTCATAACGCAAGAGTCCGTATCGAAGCGGCCGCTTCGACTATTGACCTTAAGCATAGTATAACGAATCGCCGCCGAAGTGACAAGGGAACGAACCGGCATAAACCGCCCGTTCCTCCGCCTCGACAACAAACATCAACGTCCGAGACGCCGCTTCAGCCGGTCCGTCACCTTCCGCTTGCCAAGCAGCGCAATCGTCTGGTTCAAATCCGGCCCGTGCGTCTGTCCGGTCAGCGCGGCGCGAATCGGCATAAACAATTGCTTGCCTTTGCAGCCCGTCTCCTGCTGAACCGCTTTAATCAGCGCTTTCTGATCGTCCGCGCCGAACGATTCCGCCGCTTCCACTTGCGCCAGGTAAGCGGCCAGCACGGCAGGCGCTTGCTCCTCGGCAAGCACATCGGCCGCATCGCCTTCGTCGACGACCGACTCCTGGAAGAACAGCTCGGTCAGCGGCACGATGTCGGAGCCGCTGCGCAGCTTATCCTGATACAGCTTCACCAGATCGGCCACCCAAGCCCGTTGCTCCGCCGTCATCGGCTCCGATACGCGCCCGGCTTTGACAAGATGCGGCAGACATAGCGCAATGACCCGCTCCGCGTCCGCTTTCTTAATATATTCGTTGTTCATCCAAGCAAGCTTGTTCGTATCGAACACGGCCGGGCTCTTGCTGAGCCGCGCCGCATTGAACACGCCGATAAGCTCCTCGCGGGTGAACATCTCCTGCTCGCCCTCCGGCGACCAGCCGAGCAGCGCGATGAAGTTGAACAGCGCTTCCGGCAAGTAGCCGAGCTGATCGTATTGCTCAATGAATTGAACAATCGACTCGTCGCGCTTGCTCAGCTTTTTGCGCGATTCGTTGACGATCAGCGTCATATGGCCGAACTGAGGCGGCTCCCATCCGAACGCTTCGTAGATCATCAACTGGCGGGGCGTGTTGGAGATATGATCCTCGCCGCGCAGCACATGCGAGACGCGCATCAGATGATCGTCGAGCACGACCGCGAAGTTGTACGTCGGGATGCCGTCCTTCTTCACAATGACGAAGTCGCCCATTCCTTCCGACTCGAAGCTGATTTCGCCCTTCACCATATCGTTGAACGTATACGTCTTATTGTCCGGCACGCGGAACCGGACGCTCGGAATGCGTCCTTCCGCTTCGAACGCGGCGCGCTGCTCCTCGGTCAGATTGCGATGGCGTCCGGAATAGCGAGGCGTCTCGCCGCGGGCCGTCTGCTCCTCGCGCTCCCGCTCCAATTCTTCCTCCGTGCAGTAGCAGAGGTAAGCAAGACCGCGGTCGATCAGGTCCTGCCAATATTCGCGGTAAATATCAAGACGCTCCGTCTGCCGGTACGGGCCGTAGCCGCCGCCGATGTCGACGCTCTCGTCCCAATCGATGCCGAGCCATTTCAAATATTTCAGTTGGCTTTCCTCGCCGCCCGCCACGTTCCGCTTCACGTCGGTATCCTCGATCCGGATAATGAATTTGCCGCCCAGACTGCGCGCATACAAATAATTGAACAAAGCCGTTCTCGCATTGCCGATATGTAGATGCCCGGTCGGCGACGGCGCGTACCGGACGCGAATTTCTTGTTGTGTCATGCAGCATTCTCCCCTCAAACTCGTACTTTATAATGCCTAAGATGATAGCATATCCTTCACAAGGCAGACAACCGATTGCGCCGCGATTCCTTCGCCGCGTCCCGCGAAGCCGAGCTGCTCGGTCGTCGTCGCCTTGACGTTCACTTGCGACAGGTCGTCGGCTTCCAGCACGCGCGCGATCACTTCGACCATCTGCGGAATGTACGGCAGCATCTTCGGCCGTTGCGCGATGATCGTATTGTCGATGTTGCCGAGCTTGTAGCCCCGCTCCTTCGCCAGCGACCATACGTGCTCCAGCAGCTTGACGCTGTCCGCATCCTTGAATGCCGGGTCCGTATCCGGAAAATGCTTGCCGATGTCGCCGAGGCCAAGCGCGCCCAGCACCGCATCCGCCACCGTATGAAGCAGCACGTCGGCGTCCGAATGACCGAGCAGCCCTTTCTCGTACGGAATCGTTACGCCGCCGATAATGCACGGACGCCCTTCCACCAGTTGATGCACGTCAAACCCTTGTCCTACTCGAATCATGCCCTGCTCCCCCTTATCCTTCTTCCCGTTCTCTCATCTCCAGCAAAAACTGCGCATACGGCAAATCTTCCGGCGTCGTAATCTTAATATTCGTATATTCGCCTTCCGAGACGACGACCGGAACGCCCATTCGCTCCACGACCATCGCGTCGTCCGTCCCTAAGAACGACTCCGACTCGGCCGCTTCATGCGCTCTCGTCAGCACGGCACGCCGAAAAGCTTGCGGCGTCTGAATCGCCCACAAGCTTCGGCGGTCGGGCGTCGCGACGATAACGCCCGAATCGTTCACCTGCTTAATCGTATCTTTCACCGGCACGGCGATGACGGCCGCGCCCGCTTCCCCTCCGGCCATAGCCGCCGCGCAGCATGCGCGAACGGCGGCCGGCGTTACGAGCGGCCTTACGCCGTCGTGCACCATTACCCATTCGATCGGCTGCGGCAAAGCCCGAAGGCCCAGATGAACCGAATGCTGCCGCTCCGTCCCCCCGGCCACGATAGCCGTTACCTTCGTCAATCGGTACCGCTCCACCCATTCGGAGCATCGGCCGATATCGGCGGCGCCGACGACGAGCGTGACCGCCGCCGTCTCCTCCATCGACTGGAACAGCTCCAGCGTATGAACGAGAATCGGCTTGTCCTTCAAGGTCAAATACTGCTTGCTTTCCGCCGTCCCCATTCGCGTGCCTTTGCCGGCCGCTACGATGACGACGCCCCATTCCGCTTTCATGATCGCTACCCGCCTCGCCGTATAATCAATGTTACCATCATACCGCGTTATTGGGCTTTTTCCAACAGCTTCGGCTTCGCAAATATCATTCGTCCCGCCGACGTCTGCAGCACGCTCGTTACGAGCACCTCCATCGTCGTGCCGATATAGTCGCGACCGCCCTCCACTACGATCATCGTGCCGTCATCGAGATAAGCGACGCCTTGACCGTGCTCCTTGCCGTCCTTGATGACCTGCACGACGATTTCCTCGCCCGGCAGCACGACCGGCTTCACCGCGTTGGCCAGATCGTTAATGTTCAGCACCGACACGCCTTGCAGCTCGCACACTTTGTTCAGATTGAAATCGTTCGTCACCACTTTGCCGCCAAGCGCCTTCGCCAGCTTCACCAGCTTGCTGTCCACTTCGCCGATTTCCTCGAAATCGCCCTCGTAGATAAGCACGCGGACGTCGAGTTCTTTCTGAATTTTGTTCAAAATATCGAGCCCGCGCCGGCCGCGATTGCGCTTGAGCAAATCCGACGAATCGGCGATATGCTGGAGCTCCTCCAGCACGAATTCCGGAATGACGAGCGTACCTTCAATAAACCCGGTTTTGCAAATATCGGCGATACGGCCGTCGATTATGACGCTTGTATCGAGTATTTTATGCTCCTCGTACCGGCGCTTGCCGTCATCCTCGGCAACCGGCGCCCGCTTCTGCAATAGCCCGCCGAAGCCGGCCGCGATCTCTTCTTTCTTTCCTAGGCCAAGCTGCAGCCCCAAATAACCGAGCAGCAACGTCAGTATGACCGGAATAAGAATGCCGATGCCGTCGATACGCGCGACAGCCGGATACAGGAGCGCCGAGAAGACAAGACCCGCCAGCATGCCCGCGGTTCCGGCGATCAAATCGGCCGCGGGCAGCTCCGCAAGCCGGTCCACGCCAAGACGCAGCCGCTTGGCGAGCGGCGAAGCCATCGTCGTGGCGGCGGCAAAGCCTAGCAGCGCGCCTATCGCAATATACGTGTAATGCAAGCCGGATCCACCGCTTGGCGCCGCTCCCAGCATTGATGAAGACAGACCGCTGCCCATCCAAGCGTGCCATTCGCTTCCGAGCGCTCCGCCTAACCAAATGCCGATAATTTGAATAATTCGTTTCATGACCTAATCCACCTCCATTACCCATTATGGTCATCGCAATCGCCCATTAATCGCCGCTTGCTCCAATTTCTTTTGAAATGCCAATGCATGAAGTTTATAATGAGGATATACGAAAGCCGAAGACGAGAGAGGTGGATGAAAGTGAGCGCTCCGACATTAGATCAATTCCAACGGCAAGTATCCGAACTGCTGCTGCGGCATCGCAGTCTGCTCGACGTCCTGTCCAAGTACGGCCAGACCGGTTCAGCCGTCAATCGAGCCGTCGCCAAGGCGGTAACCGAATGCGGATGTATTGAATTGAATGCGAAGAAACAAGCTTACTCCGACGACACCGATCTGACGGCAGCCCAATCCGTGCTCGAGAATCATATGGACGGACAACTGTGCGAGCAATGCAGCGACGTGCTGCGCGCCGAGCTAGGCCGCAACCTGTTCTATATGTCCGCCCTTTGCAATCTGCTGGACATTAATCTTGAAGAAGTCGTTGCCCGCGAATCGGACAAATGCTCTACGCTCGGTTTGTTCAATATGCGATAATAAATGGCGCCCGCCGAACGTATCGACGCGTTCAGGCGGGCATTTTTATCGGCAATCGCCCGGGCGGTTCGTCGCTGTGGGCTGCAAGGACTGATCGGCCAACCGCCAAGCAAGCCGGTTCGAGTCCGCGCAAGACGCTCCCTCTCTCTCGGCATGCGGCTCCTATACGCTGCGGCCGTTCTGTTGCACCATCCGGCATGCCGTTCGACGGGCACTCCCCCTCGGCCAATGCCATCCGGCTCGATTCGAACCGTACTCCACTCCCTCCTGCTATTTTCCTAATCTTAAAAGCATGCGAAGAAGAACGGACGACCGTCATTTCCTGCGCTACGACTGACAGAGAGCGCTTCCAATCTGTTTAGAAATTGTTCAGAAGCCGGGACTATAATAGCAGTACTTAAGTCCGGTTGTCCGAATGGCGCTTACGCGAAGATGGCACTTATGGATTACCGTGCGGATTCGTACGCAGGCTTAAGGCTTGTCAACGTGCCGTGTTCCGCTAACGGACATGAACGGTAGTCGGAAATTTCTAGGAGGTGCAGTGTGTTTAGAAAGTGCAAGATGGCAATCGGCCTCATGTTTATCCTTATGCTGCTGGTGCATCGAGGCGGTTTTCACGCTTATGCTTATGCCGCTGCGGGAGACGGCGCGCCGTTGCTCGGGCCGGCTGCGGGCTTTAACGTTTTCCTGACCGGTTCGATGAACCAAAGCTCGGACAGCGAAGGACGGGTAGCCGTTGGAGGCAATGCAACGTTCACCAATTACACCGTGAACAGTCATCATACGGCTGGCGAATACGCTTTGATCGTCGGCGGCGATTTGAATTATCAAGGCGGCGAAGTGAAGGGCGGCAACGCTATCTACGGAGGAAGCCTGCTTCATGCCCCTACCGTGCCGAACGGCACTTTACGGCAAGGTCCGTCGCCGATCGATTTTGACGCGGCAGGCGTGTATCTGCGCGCAGCCTCGCTCGAGCTGTCGCAGCGGACTTCGAACGGTACGACCGAGTACAATCCCTACTACCCGGGTATTACGTTAACCGGGACGGACAGCGCGCTTAACGTCTTCACGATTGACCGCGACATTGCCGAGCTTAAAATCAACGTTCCCGCAAGCTCTACGGTCATTATTAATGTAAGCGGCAGCGTCCGTTCGATGGGCGGAGGCGAATATTTCTTTAATGGACAAGGCGGTAAAAACAATCCGAACGTGCTATTCAACTTCTATGAAGCCGGTACGCTGAAGCTGATTAACGTAGGCGTCCGAGGCTCGATCCTCGCGCCGTTTGCAGCCGTATCGTTCAACAACGGCAACGTGAACGGAACGCTCGCCGCCTCGTCGATGTCCGGCAGCGGCGAGATGCACACGGTGCCATTCACCGGAACGGTTCCGTCGGTGGATCCGGTTGATCCCGTGGACCCGGTTGATCCGGTTGATCCGGTTGACCCTGTCGACCCAGTTGACCCAGTTGACCCTGTCGACCCGGTGGATCCGGTTGACCCCGTGGATCCTGTCGACCCGGTGGATCCTGTCGATCCGGTTGACCCGGTTGACCCTGTCGACCCGGTGGATCCGGTTGACCCCGTCGATCCTGTCGACCCGGTTGACCCGGTTGACCCTGTCGACCCGGTGGATCCGGTTGACCCCGTCGATCCTGTCGACCCGGTTGACCCGGTTGACCCTGTCGACCCGGTGGATCCGGTTGACCCCGTCGATCCTG
>Ga0160464_100195_pt1 | contig 61777 bp, 43 predicted proteins | sample HID1971I_E11MG_FD_108275 | JGI IMG/M metagenome (GOLD analysis project Ga0160464, IMG submission 108275) | Enriched millipede-associated microbial communities from UW Madison campus, WI, USA - HID1971I_E11 MG | ecosystem: Host-associated > Arthropoda: Insects > Digestive system > Unclassified ... | reverse complement strand
GTAGTAAATTTTGAATGTGTTCATTCATTTTTGAAATAAATTTATCCCAAAAACTGTAAACCTATATTAGTAGAAGACACAGCAGGTTTCAAAATTACCTGGCTACTATTGCCGAAACCTCCAATCAAATGGCTATTTCATCAAATTTAGAAGAGATTAGCAAAGTACTTTTTGTTTATGGATTGCACGAAGGTATTTGGAGTCATTTTGAAAGAGGTGTGAACTATCAGGCATTTATGGCATTACGTCGAAATTAATTATATTTGTATAAGAAAGGGAAAAAATGAATAACAACGCTGAAAAACACAAAGCTGGAAGTTCCGAGAAATACAATGATGAATATTGGTACAACCATTCCTATTTTTTGAAAAAGGATGAACAAGCTAGAAAATCTATAGCCAAACACGGGTTCCCTTCTGAACTTTTAAAGATCCAGGCTGATCGAATGAAAAAATAATACAGCGTTTTGCTATAGTAATATAATACCATGAAATTTATGAGCCGCTGCAAAGCGGCTTTTTGCTTTTATGGATCTCTAAGATGATACCGGAATGTTCCTTTTTATACCGGATTGTCACCATAAGTTCCAATTGACTAACCAATTGCGGTTTTACCACTTACTTTTGACCTACCATTTGATGCACAGGTAGCCCGGACTTTTCCAGGAAGATTCCGGTCGCGCTGTCCGGACGGTGCGATGCGAACAGGCAGCTAAATGGTACAATTAACAAAATGGTTTAATATTTAAAAATTTGAAATTATGGGAAAAGCAATTTGGGGTAGCAATGGTGGCTACCAGGGGAAAAACGGTGCGAACATAGGCAGATGGGTAAATGGACAAAACATCATCGGGCCTCTACCCCACCCGACCCAGACACCACCCACAACCGCGCAACTGAATCAAAGGGCCAGGTTCGGCATGGTGACCAGCTGGCTGAGGATGACCAAGGGCATCATTAGAACGGGGTTTAACGTCCACAAAGAAAAGATATCACCCTGGAGCACAGCCGTAGCCTACAATCTGGATAATGCTGTGACCGGAGTGGCACCAAACTATGTGATGGACTATCCGAAAGTGCTGTTCTGTAAGGGTGAACTGACAACGCCGCCAGACTACTCGGTAGGTTCAGCCAGCGGCGCGGTGATCGAATTTGAATGGGACAAGGCCTTTAATCAGGGCTTTGGCGCGGACACCGATCAGGCGACATTCATCACCTACAACCCTACTAAAGGCACATTTGTCTTTCTGACTGGGGCAGCGACACGCGTCGCAGAAACATACAACATGCAGATGCCTTTGTCCTTTGCGGGTGATACGGTACATTGCTGGATGAGTTTCTTATCGGCTGATGGCAAAGTGTCGAGCAATTCAGTCTACATAGGGATCGCGTTGGTGGTCTAGTAAACTGATTATAGCGTGTTCGTTCTATACCTGTATAGAATGAACACGCTATATACTTTATAAAGCAGAAGCAGGCCAATCATTTACAATTATTTATCAGGTTTGTAAATATTGATTAACTTTCGGGTCTAATCTCAAATCTTTGATATCTGCAGTTAATATCCTCTCCATTTTCAATCTGTTTGCACTGGCTTTTCTAATCGGGTTAAGGAAACAAAATATCGTTGCCAACCGCATACTGGCTTTAACACTGATCTGCTCTGCCAGTGATTTTGTGATCAACTTCCTATCCTATCAGGGCCTGTTGGATGATTTCTACTTTCTTTTATTTTTCAACTTCTCATTTTTATGGGCGCCCCTGGTTTCGCTATATGTGCTGCTGATGCTTGGGGTAAAATGGAAATTTAAGTACAAGTATTTAACACACCTGATCCCTCAATTATTAAGCTGGACGTATTGGATCTATGTGTTGTACCTGGATGACCATTATCTGCAGGGATTATTGACAGACCGTAAAAGCGGCATTTACAGCTGGCAGATGCAGTCCTTTCAAATAATCATCATGCTGCAGGCCATTTTCTATTTAGGCTACAGTGCCCGTTTGATCCGAAAAAAACAAACTGATGCACATTTAAACCATGTACCTGCCATCAGATTTCAATGGTTAAAACAATTCATTTATATACTCAGCGGATTGATTTTTCTGCTTATCGTATGTTCATTCTTTGTATCGCCGGTGATCATTGATTATATTGTTGCACCCATATTGTATGGTATATCAAACATTTTTTTAGTTTACAAAGGCTTGAGTTCATCGGGCATTTTTACAGATGTTCAGCCAGCGGAGCAGTCTGTAACGCTGTCCAAGGAGCGCTATACAGGCTCCAACCTGAAGCCAGAACTGATCACGGACTACAAGTCAAAGCTATTGAAATATCTGCAGGAAGAAGAACCCTTCACCAATCCAGAGCTGACCCTAAATGATTTGTCGGCCGCCACAGATATTCAAACCCATCATTTATCACAGATCATCAATCAGGAATTTGGCAAGAACTTTTTTGATCTGATCAATGGCTATCGTATTGAAAAATCTAAATCCTTAATGCAGGACAGCAAAACGGATAACTTCACCATTGAGGCGATAGGCCTTGAATCAGGGTTTGGGTCCGCATCCTCTTTTTACCGTTCCTTTAAAAAGCACACAGGGATCACGCCGAAGGCATTTTTAAAAACCCAAAAATTGAAGTAACCTACTTCATTACTTCTACAGGAAAATCGTTCCCCAAGCCATAACTGGAAGGATACTGAGGAGTACCATTGTATTTCTTCATAAGCTCAGGTACCTGAACCTGCAAGAAGTTCTTAAGCCCGTTCACGGTAATCATATTGTTGTTCTTCGCCCCACCCCCCATCGCTTTCAGCAGCACATAGGTGAACGCGCCATGTCCCAGATCAGAAAACTCATTGGCAAACTGCTGTGAACCACTGGCCGCTATCCAGTGTGTACCGGTACTGCGGGCTACTACGGCCAGGCTTTTCTGCTGGTCGCCATCACCTTTAAGCAAGGTTTCAAAAGCGCCTGCACTCTGGCAGGCATCCAGTATAAACACTTGTTTTTGCGCAGCAATGTCTATCGCATATTGCTGCAACAGTCTGGAAGGAATCCCATGTTGCGCCAGCGCTTCATCCACATTTTTAAGATCCGTCACATCCGTAGGCACGAGGTAAAATTCCTTATTCTTCTCACTGATCACCCCATGCCCGGCGTAGTAAAACATAAGCACGTCTTCAGGCTTCGCCGTCTTCTGAACATCTTTAAAGGCCTGTTCAATGCCCGACCTATCCGCTGCAGCATCCGTCACAAAATAGGTTTTTACATTGGTGATAAAGGTCTTCGCTCCTTTTTCTGCTTCGGTCTTAAATGCGGTAGCATCTGCCAGAGCATAGTTCAAACTCATCTTTGGATTTTTATATTGATTGATACCTACGACGATCAGGTGTACCGTCGCGTTTTTATCAATTACGTCCACGACAGTTTTGCCATTCACCACTGGTTTTACAACATTCGCATTTGCAGCTCCGCTACTGAAATTGACCATGATCTCGTCCGGCTGGCTCTCTGTCCGCTGGGTGTTTAGTGCCACCACACGGATATTGTTTACACCCGGCAATAAGCTCAGTTGATAGGTCTTCGAACTGCTTTCCGATTTATCATCAGTCACAATCAGATTGCGGGTGGTCAGCGTCACGATCTTACCGTTGTGAAACAGCCGGATTTCATCCACTGCATCCTCTGGCGCTACGGCCTTTACAGTAATGTCGGCAAAGCCAGTTGTATTTTGATACGATGGCACATCATCCTCCACCACATCCAGGTTTCGCTGTGCAGAAGCATAGTTTACTTTTACCTGCGGTAGAGGCTTGATCTTTATTTCAATGGGCTCGAACACTTCACCATTGATTAACCGCACATATAAGTTTGGCGTATAAAAACGCTCATACACCACATCCAGCGGGATCACACTGCGCCCGCTCAGGAAGTAAAGCTTTTTAATACCTTCCGGTGTACCGTCAAACCTTCCGTACCTGTCCAGAAATACATAGTCATTGCCGTCCCTAAACACATATAACGTACCGTAGAGCTCGCCATTACCTGCATTCCAGGCTTTGATGGTCGCATCGTCACTAATTGTATAGAGAATTTTGTCATCATCAGAAAAATAAACTGCCCTCAAATAATCTTTATGAGCCTTTATTTCAAAGTTTATTTTACCTGTTGAGTCCCTGGAATTGATGGACCCGTTATCGTAAAGTGTCACAAACTGAGACATGGATCGATTGGCCACAGTCGTTTTGTTGTTGCCAAATATTCGTTTCATTGGCGTGCTGTAAAGCGGCGCGCCTGATGGCAAGGCATAAAACTCAGTCTTTTGCGAAAGCATATAAGCAATCTTCTTACCGTCTGAAGACAAAATAACTTTAGGGGTCTCCATTTTATCCCAGGCGCTCAGCGGATAAGATTTGTTAATGACAAGCTTACCGCTGCGCAGGTTCCAGGTTTTGATCGTGTATACAGTTTTTGTCTCTGTAAACACGCTGATGATTTCTTTATCCACATCAAGGAAGACTTCATGATATTCAACATCTCCTCCATAGACCACCGGCTGATCCCTTACACCAGTCTTGAGGTTTACCCGGTGTAAGGTAATTGTAAACCGGTCGTCTCGTGCCAGCACCGTGGTATACACATATCCATGGATACCATCTTTACTGAAGAAAAAATCCGGCATTGGTGTATTGGCGCCCTCCTTGTCTCTCTGACCAAAGAGTAAGGGTGTCTTCTTTCTGGTGTTTACATTGCGCAGCACGCCGTTACCCTGCAGGGGAAACACACCCACGGTATCTCCTGTGTTACTGATCGACACCTCGGGATAGCCGATCATGTAACCAATGTTTTTGTTGACTAACGGGACCAATCTCTTAATATCGATACTACGGAAGATGCTGTCGTGAGAGAAAAAGTTGAGGCGCTGTCGCCTGAAATTATAGTCCCTGCCCGCCTCAAAATCAAGACCATACTCGGTTAATTCACGCTTATAAGTCTTGAGTACTTTGTTGGTTTTCAAGTCCAATAACTTCAGATCTGTCCGCTGTGCGAGAAGCAACTGGTTTTTATTGGCAAGTATGGTGGGACAAGTAGTGTAGGTGATGAAACGTTCGTCAAGAGCAGATACTAAGTTCAGGCCGTCTGGATTGATCGTCTTTTTAACTTCGAAGGTCTTTGCATTGTATATTTTAATCTCATTATTATCTCTATTCGCATGGGTAATGCCAAACTCACTTGCGTCTGTAGAGTTGATCACCGTAAAGTCCTGGTTATTTATCGGCAGTATTTTCAAAAGCTTGCCATCACGGAGCGAATAGACATTCACTTGATATTCACCGTACATCAATACGAGATTTTGTGCGGGCAGCACCTTGTAGTTCCTATATATAACATCCCCATTGCTTTTTTCATTAGGAATTGCCAACTCAATTTTAAGTGTTTCCTGCTTCTTGCTAAGGTCATAGATGCGCCAACCCCGGTTTACAAATACGAGCCACTCCGTTTCATTCAGTTTCTGCACGTTTATAGCCATCGGGCAGTTCAGATCCCCGTTTGGACAGACCAAATGCTGTGTTTCCAGCTTGGTCGTGAGGTCTACCTCCAGATATCCCTGTCTGAAAAAATACCTGCCCGACAGGTAGATTCGCTTGCCATCTTCTGAAAACATCCCGCTCTCCCCGCCTCTATTTCGGTATAATTCTTTGCCGTCGATGGTAGAAAAGACGACGGTATAGTTGGTACTTACAACCAAAATTTTGCTGCCATCATTACTGATTGAAAACTCTAAGACATCTCCAGAACCCTGTAAGTCAAAGGCATACAACTGGAGACCGGTTTTAAAATCCCACATCACGGCGCGGTTTCGTTCCAGTCCGTATATAAATTTTTGTTGATTGTCTACGACCAATCTTTCTACCATTCCGAGATGTCCGATTGGCACGACGATTCCATTGGTCTGGGCCAGACCGGCAAAGGACAACACACTAAGAATAAGGACAGCAAATAGGTTTTTCATAATAGATATAGGGTCGGATCGGGTTATTGATGTTTAATTTCGATCATCAGCGGTACCACGCTGCCCGTTGTGGGTGCTTTGCTGTCGTCCTCCACGGTTAGGTTGCGGGTAGAATGTCCTTTGGTACTAAAGCCTGCCTGATCGCCTTTGTATTGTATTTTAGCTTTATCGATCAGCTTATTGCCCAGAACCGTTTTAATCTTGGTGCTGATCGCCCCTTTCATCCCGTTCATTTTCGCTGCGAGCGCAGGAGCGTCCAACTTTTCTGCCGAATATAAGATCAGCAGGAAGTCACTCCCCTTCTGATCATCCATCTGCACCACTTTAGTATCTGAAGGAAAAGCAATGGTACTATTTTTACCCACATGAGTGGAAATATTGTCTGCAAAGGGCAGGATCAAATTGACTTTACCGCCCAGATCGGTTGCAAATGCATAAATATAAGCCTCTTCATCGTTGTTCATATAAAACCGGAATCTCGTGCCGCTGGTATAAGTCTGCCGCATCGTATACGCCACCAGGTCTTCCTTTTCCGGCTTGGTATCATCCTCTACAGTTAGGTTTCGGGTACTGATCTTGGTCACCGGCATATCTTCACCTGTATTCAGTTTAAATTCGATATTTCCACTGAGGGCAAAGGTTTTTTCGGGCGCAGGCTGAGGTTTTGGGCCTGGCTCAGGTTTCGGCTGTGGTGATGGACTTGGTGCGGGTGGTGTATTCTCTTTAGGTGGCATTGTGTTTGGATCGGCAAAAACTTGTAAAGCCATTACGCAATAACGGGCAAAATCCCCATATTTCATCCATACATACCCCCCATCGGCCCAGGTATTGCCCCAACTATTGAGTACCCTGAATGCGCCGCCCGCTATATTGTCGTCGTAGCCCACAACCGCCATGGCATGTCCATTGTGCTGCCAGTTTTCATTCACTTCCGATGGATCTGAGGTCCACACTGCAGAACGTATGGTAAAAAAGCTTTTAGGAATAGTAAACCCTCCAGATATTGGTGTACCTTCCGACAGGGCTTTTTTAGTGATGCTGATTATTTGTTCCGGAGTTTTCACATAATCGTCTACGGTCAGCTGGCCCTTAGCTGCAAACAGAAGAGCCGCATCTTTAAGCTTATAATTAATGGCTTCAGTTTTAGCGGTTTCGCCCAGAGGCGTACCGCATAGATAAGGCACTGTGCTCATTAAGGCTTCACCACTTTTGATCATCACCCTGATCGCAGTGATCGGGTCAGCGCCATTCTGGCAATTCTGGTCATTCGGCTGCTTAATTTGCTCGTATAAAAATGTAGGCGAAAAGGCATATTTATCGATCAACCGCTTATCGGTCAAGTTGTGCGTTTTGGCGTAAAGTATAGTGGCTATGCCATACCCGTTGGCAAATGCCACGCAGGTGCCATGCTTTCCCTGGTTGCCGGGTGTAGGCGCATATTGCTCCAGGCTGTAACTTGTGGGCAGTGCAGCAAAACTCCGGAACGAAAGATTCACCTTCATTGGCGTTTCGCTGATCGTTTTCGGATTAAAGACCGCACCGGTAAAATATTCTTGCGCCCGGACCGTCATGGTCGATAAGGCAAAACAAATTGAAAAAAGACAGGATAGGTAATTGCGGGTATAGTTCATGAAAAACTTTTTTTGCAAAATACGCACCTGTTGCGCTACAAACCTATGAGCAGGCAGGTCAAATTCATCCCATCTTATAAAGTAAGAGAAGTATTCCCTTACATTGAGGGGCCATACGGGGAATCCAACGGTGTGGAAGGAGCCGCAAGCAAGGGTATGACTATGACAAACTAAAAGACGAAGATGGTCTTATGAAAAGTCTATTTTTAAGGCATAAAAAAAGCCTGCAATCATTTGATTTGCAGGCTTTTCCGTGATCCCGCTGGGATTCGAACCCAGGACCACTACATTAAAAGTGTAATGCTCTACCAGCTGAGCTACGGAATCATCATTCTTTTCAGAACTACTCTAAGCGTTTCCGTTTAAAGTGGTGCAAATATAGGGTTGTACCCTATATTATGCAAATTATTAATTTACAAATCATCTATTATGCTCATTTTTAGCTTGATTAATTTAATCTGTGACCGTAATATCCAATTGTCTGACTACTTCTTTGCGATGATCGACACTTACATTGGCAGCTACGAAGTACACTTTGTAGTTTCCAGCCTGTGTGTAGGTATACGCATAGCTTTTTTTCTCCACCGCACTGGTGCCGCCCTGGATCGGAATGGACAGATCCGGACCGACATTGACATTGTCCGTCACCCGCCCGTCTTTGAAAGCATAATCTTTTCGAACTTCACCGGTATACATGGAGATGAGCTGTGGATTGCCGCTGAAGATAAATTCTATAGGGATACCTTTTTTATAGGTGCTGGAAACCGTGCTGACCTGAAAATCAGGTGTAGTGATCTCATCAGACTTAGTACAGGCACTAAATAATACCAATGCTAAAAATAACTTATAATATATCAATTTCATGTTCGTATTGTTAAGTTTAAACGAATTACCATCCTGGATTTTGAACGAGCGCCTGGTTTAAGGTAACCTCATGAGAAGGGATTGGATACAACAGGTTTCTGTCGGCTATGTTCTCATAGGTAAGTGTATACCAGGTGGCGGTTAAGGGCTGAGCGGCATGGTCGGCCTGCATCATAGCCAGGGTTTGCTTCATTTCTGCAACAAACATCCCCCAGCGGACTAAATCGGGTTTACGCAAAGCCTCATAAGCGAGTTCCCGCATCCGTTCGTCACGGATAGCAGTGATAAAGGCTTCTTTATTTGCGGTTTGCGCAGTGCCTAGGTTCGCATCTGACGTGGTGTAAATGCTTGCTGTAGCCGCTGCGCCACTGCCTCCTCCCCCATTAAATGTGATTGTGGGAGGCGCGGTATATTTGCCCCTGGCTACACTGGCGCCAGTTGAAGGGTCCGGACTAAGCGTGACCGCAGTAACTGCTCCGCCAACGACCGTAGCCGTCGCAATAGCCCCGCCAGCACCAGATATGGCAACGGTCGGTGCAGTGGTATAGCCGCTCCCCCCATTGCTGACCGTGATGGTCCTGATGCCGGTCGACCAGCCTCTTCTCCTAACCTGGTTGACCGCCTCAATCGCTGCTGCTGTGGCTGCACCTATGGACTCTGTCTCCGCTTCTGCATACATCAGCAGGATATCTGAAAAACGAAGGATCGGAAAGTTCTGAGGGGTATTATAGGCAATCTTTGGCACGATCACCTCATACTCTCTTCTGAACTTGGCTGCATACCGGCTATATATATTGGTATTGGTAGGGTTTTCCAATATCGCCGGACTGAGAAAAACTTTAGCACCGGTGGTCGCATTATAGGTGAAATGTGATATATTCCAGTCCCTCCGGTCATCTCCCGCTTCATATTTCCTATACAATTTTGCAGTGATCTGGTGCATACCGTAAGCCCCCCCGATGGTGGCATTGGTGGTCGCAATTCCGATTAAGCTTCCGATATTGCCAAAAGTATTGTTGCTGTTGGAATTGTTGCCAAAAAACTCAGCCTCCCAAATGCTCTCACTCACGTCATAGGTATCGTTTGCATACCGGATGAAAATATTCTTATAATCGGGATTCAGGGCATGCGCAGACTGTGCGTCATCCATCACCTTTTTGGCCCATTTACTGGCTTCGGCATAGCGTGAAACATCTCTCAGCGGAAATCCAGCCATGTATAGATTGACGCGGGCCAGCAAGCCCCGTACGGCCGACTGATTGATACGGCCACCAAAACCTAAGGTGCGGATGGGCGATACCAGGTTTTCAGACGCTTCCATATCCTTCACGATCTGGCTGTATACCTCCGCGACAGATGCCCTCGGCACTTCAATACTCTCAGGAGAAGTGGTAGGTGTGATGACCAATGGAACGCCGCCAAAATTCTGTACCAGCAAAAAATAATAGTAAGAACGCAGAAACAGCGCTTCGCCACGGATGATCTGGCGCTTGGTTTCATCCATCTGAGGTTTATGAAGATTGGCAAGCAACACATTGGCGCGGTCAATCCCCGTATACATTGCTTCCCAGAACCCTTCCAGCTCCAGATCGCTGGTACCATGCGAATTGGTACGCATGCCGATCTCCTGACGGGCAAAAAAGGCTTCATCAGCAGTCATATTCATTCGGGCAGCATACACACTGCCATACACCGGCCTGGAGTACAAAGGTACGTAGACACTGTTCAGCGCCAGGTTGAGATGCGCTTCGGTCTGATAATAATTTGCTGGCGAGATAAAATCGCCGGGTTCCTGCTCCAGAAAGTTCTTGCAGGCACTGTTGCTTAATAAAGCAATGACAATCAATATGTAAGTGATCTGTTGTTTCATGAGTCTAGTATGTTGAGCAGGATTAAAAAGTTGCGTTTAAACCAAAAACAAGGGTCTGCGCATGCGGGTAGGCCGAATAGTCAAACCCGCGTGTGAGCGCAGAATTCCTGACCGATACTTCAGGGTCCAGCCCGGAATATTTGGTCCAGGTGAGCAGGTTTTGCGCGGAAACATTGAGCGACAGGTTTTTTAAATAAAGCTTGTTAATATATCTAACCGGTACCTGGTAGCCCAAAGACATTGTTTTTAAACGCAGGTAAGAACCGTCTTCAATTACCCTGGAGGAGCCTCTGGCCGTAGGGCCTTGCCCGCCTACCCTGAAGTTCTTATTGGTTGGGTTTTCGGGCGACCAGCGATCCGCCCAGGAAGCAAACTGATTGGTATGGTAAGCATATTGGGCATTCCCTTCAAATATCAGGCGGTTGCCGTTGAAAATATCATTGCCGGCCGACCATTGAAAAAATACATTCAGGCTCAATCCCTTATAAGAGAAATTATTAGAAAAGCCGCCGGTATGTACGGGTTCAGGGCGACCGATCACAGTTTGATCAAAAGCAGTGACCGCAAGGTCACCATTGAGATCGCGGTATTTGATGTCGCCTGGTCTGATGGAAGCGCGTGTGTTTCCATTGCTGGGCACATTGGGCTTTAAATTGTATACCCCTGCTGAAGGACTGTCGAAATCTTCATATTGGTATACCCCATCAAACACGTATCCATGAAACACGGAAATAGGTTGCCCAACTTTAGCCGCCCATAAGGCAGGTGCTGGTGAAAAGCCACCCGATACATCAGAAAACAAGGTACTCGATTCGGTCAGTTCCAGGATCTTACTCCTGTTGAAACTGATGTTGAAGCTGCTTTCCCACCTAAACGAGGAGGTGTTGATGTTGACCGTGCTGAGGGTCAGCTCTAGCCCCTCATTTTTAATTTTACCGATGTTTTTCGTGGTGCTGGCATAGCCGGAGATGTAGGGTATTTGTGCGTCAAGTAAAAGGTCATTGGTTGTTTTTCTATAGATGTCGGCCGTAAGTTCTACACGGTTGTTGAAAAGGCCCAGATCGTACCCGATATTTGTGAGCGCTATACTTTCCCATTTAAGGCCCTCATTGCCCAGCTCTGAAAGCCAGGCTGAGGTGAGTGGTGTAGAATTATTGAACGAAACCCCGTTGACCCGGTTGTCAAAACTAATGCGGTGATAGGTGGCATAGTTGCCTATCCGGTTATTGCCGGAAACACCATGACTTAATCTCAATTTAGCATTGGAGATCACTGGAACCTGCTTCATGAAACTTTCATTGGCCATATTCCAGGCAAAAGCCGCCGAAGGAAAATACCCCCAGCGGTTGTCATTTCGAAATTTGGAAGACCCGTCAGCGCGGATGGTAAACGTAAGCAGGTATTTGGACCGGTAATTGTAATCCAACCGGCTGAAGAAGGACATTAAAGTATAATTGCCACCACTGGCGGCTACAGATAAGGGTGTGCCTTCATCAAGTCCGAGCATACCAAGCTGTTCATTGGGAAGAAACTGGGATGTAGCACCATAGGTATTGCTACCGGCACCCTCCAGTGAAAAGCCGCCCAAAGCAGTGAGCTTATGGTCTGTATGAAAGGCTTTTTGATAGGTAAGTGTGTTTTCATTGGTCCAGGTATTGTTTTCAGCAAAGCTAATATTGCCATTGACACCCCTGGTATTGACCGGACTGGCGGAGCCTTGCGGTGTTAAAGAATTGTAAAACCCTTCACCACGCACAACCCTCTTGCGGTACCCGCCCCTGGTGTTGAAGGACAAATCTTTGGTCAATGCATAGCTGAGGTAAGCATTGCCGATCAACTCGGTATTGTTCGTTTTGCGGTGCGTATTCTGAGCGGTAATCACCGGATTGATCCGGACGTTGCTCGCATCTACATTCACATCCGGATCAAAGAGCTCTTCCTCCAGGCTGGTATTATCTGCCGCTACCGGACGGTAGCCGTATACATTGGCAAAGATGTAATTTGAGATAGAGGCCGTGCCGGTATTGGATGCTGCAGCCAGTCCGAATGATGTGGCACTGCTGTAATTGGCATTAAAACCGACTTTAATTTTATTACTTACATCCTGATCCAGGGAAATACGTGCCAGGGCACGGTTGTAACCTGAATTGATCATCAATGCGTCCTGATCGTTGATCACTCCTGAAACAGAGTATTTGGTTTGTTCTGTACCGCCCCTGATAGCCATATTGTGGGTCTGCATGGCTCCACGACGGAATATCAGGTCCTGCGAGTTTGCCCCTGCTACATTTTTATAATCGTCCAGGGTTTTGCCATCGGGAAAATAAACCTGATTGACGAGGTTGGTATTGATCATTTCTGATTGCGTCTTGACAAATTCATAGGGGCTCATCATTTCCATTTGCTTTTTGAGCTCCTGTACCCCCAGGGAACTATTGACCGTAATCACAGCCTTACCTGTTTTGCCCTTTTTTGTCTGGATGACCACGACACCATTGGAGCCCCTGGCGCCATAAATAGCCGTACCTGAAGCATCTTTTAAGACTGTTATCGATTCGATATCATCGGGATTTAAGGAGTTGCTCTGGAAACTTTCCATCGCAAATCCATCGATCACATATAAAGGGGCGGTGCTTTGGGTCAGCGAACCAGATCCCCTGATCACGATTTCCTGTGCGCTGCCCGGCTGCCCGTCGTTTGTAGATACCTGCACTCCGGCTACACGGCCAGCCAGCGCCTCGGTAAAGGTAAATACCGGTGCTTTCTTCAGATCTGTCATGGCCACCTGTCCCACAGAACCCGTCAGGTCTTTTTTGGTGGTGGTGCCGTACCCGATAACCACCACTTCAGAAAGTGCGTTGGCATCGGTCACCATTCTGATATCGTAGTTTCCGGCACCGGAAAAACTAACTTCCTGCTTTATATAACCAACAAAGGAGGCAACTAAGGTCCCGCTGCCCTGGGCTACATTTAAGGTATAACTACCATCCTTACCGCTACTGGCGCCGGTCGTGCTGCCTTTGACCAGTATACTTACACCCGGTAGCGGTACACCCGCTTCATCCGTAACCTTGCCTTTGATGCTGATCTGGGCCTCTAGAGCGGAAGATTCCGGAACCCTGGAAACAACTGATTTTTTCCTGATAATCAAGACATTCGGACTTACTTCTTCATAGGTTAAATGGGTATTGCCCAGCAATTCCCGGAGTACCTCATCAAGTTGCTGGTCTTTCTTCTGGTAAGTAATGTGGTCAAGCCCGCTGATGTCCTCGCTTTTATAGCTAAACCGGATTTTGGTATGCCTTTCTATTTGGCGCAAGGTTTCTTTAAGGCTGGTATTCTTCAACTGAAGGGATACAAATATCTTGCTCAGGTCTTGTCCTGACAAGGTATTTGCCTGAAGCACCCCGCTAAGCGTTAAAAAGCCAATCAGATAAAAAAGTTTCATAACAATGTACTTATATTTTGTATAAACAATATCTGGGTTCCGGATAACAAAAAGATAGTTCTCCTGACACTTCATAAAGATTAAATGCATAATTTTGAATGGTTTTAGTAATTCTGTACTGGGTTATTAATTAATCAATTTCCGTTTCCGGCTGCAACCGGAAGCGGTTTTTTTAGTCTGGTTTGGTTCCTTTCATATCGTTTGGTTAGTTTAGTAATCTGTTAATTGTCTATCTAATTAGGTATTGATTATCTGTAAATTCGAGTTTGGAATCTGTCAGCTTACAGAGAATCTCCAATGCTTTTTTGACTCCAATGTCCCTGTTGAAAGAAGTAGTCACCATCAATTTCTTTAATTCTGTATTCTTAACTATGATCTCTGCATTGTAGACCCGCTCCATGTCGCTTACGATGTCACCAAAATTTTCATCATCATAAGATAAATAGCCATGTTGCCAGGAGCCGACCTTATTGCTGTCGCCTAGTTCTGTCAGATCATCGTAGGCATTCTTCCTGCCTATTTTAGTCTCCTGCCCTTTGGTTAAGGTGAATACTACTTTATTGTGCCTCATAACCTGCACTTTACCCCGTTTTACGGAGATGGTAATGTTTAGCTGACCATCATATGCTTTAACATTAAACGCAGTGCCTAAAACAACAGTGGTAACCTCGCCTGTATGGATGATAAAGGGAATCTTATCTGCGTGCTTAACGTCAAAATACGCTTCTCCGACAAGATGGACCTCTCTTTTTTTCGAATTAAAATGTTCAGGGTAACTAATGGTACTTGAAGAATTGAGCCAAACCTGGGTGCTGTCGCTCAGCAACAAGAACTTATGTTCGGCACGCTCTGTAAACTTTTGTACTAAAGCGGTTTCAACACGTGGCACAGGATCTTGCCGGAACATCCAGAACACAACACCAGAAATAATCAATACCAAACAAGCGGCAGCGATCTGCAAAAATATTTTAACACGGCGAGCAGGCACTGATATCTGATCCTGCTGTGTTTGGTATAGCCAATCCGGCTCCTGCAGAACCAGCTTACCATCTTCACCAATATAGGTCAGGGATGGATTGCTCCGCTTAATTTCTTCATATACCTCTTTGATCAGGTGATTAATTTCTTCATCATTCTTTGCCGTATGAATAATTTGAAACAGTTCATCCAGTTCTTTCCTGTCAGACTTATTATAATAGAATTGGTTGAACAAATAGGCGATGCGTTCTTTCATTAATGGGGAGCTATTGGTTAATCAGGAAAGCTTTCTGCAGCCTTCTAATATATAGTAGCTTCAGGATACCTAAACTTCCTATTCCAATAAGGCACTTATTCAAAAATAAATACAAACAACTGAAAATCAGACTAAAAAAATTACCAAAGCAGGCAATTTATAGTCCGTTTTATGAAACGCCGGATGGCAAGAGTGGCTGAACTGAGGTGATTCTTTACCGTATGCTGCGAGATGTTCATTTGGTCGGCAATGTCTTTATACGTTTTGCCCTCGGTGGTTCTCATGAGATAGACATTTCTTCTTTTAGAAGGCAATTGATCGATGGCCAGGGAAAGAATATGGTGAAATTCCCGTTCTTCAATCCTGGCAATGCCATCTTCTACCAGGTCTTTCATGGCCATCCAGATCTGTTCTTTCAGATGGCTGTCTGCCGACACTTTACGTAAATGCTTGATCACTTTAAAACGGGTAATGCGGAACAGATAAGCTTCAATGTTGTTAATTTCATGCAGTTTCTGACGCATATTCCACAAAGCAAGAAAGACTTCCTGGATAATATCTTTGGCTACCGCATCGTCTTTCGACAGGCGAAAAGCCAGGGTATAAAGCGGATATTCGTAAGCCCTGAACAAATCGCTAAACATCAATTCCAGCGCCTTATCCTGTGTGAGGGTGTCATCCGGTATTATTTTTGGCGGCTTACTACTCATCTTTAATATGGATTAGTACCTGTCTGTGGTTCTCTGTTTTAGCTGCTGGGCCTATCCGAATGACCAAGGTCTTTTTCCGGGTTGATATGGTCACGAATGAGTTGTTTCAGTTCCTTGACTTCGGGAAAGCGGCCCTGATCTTTTCTGTCAAATACCACAAGTTCATCGATGCTTACGGTATATTGTCCGCCCAGTTCAGCCGGCTGGAGCAATACGCCATTGACATCGTCTGTAAATGTGCTGAGCAGTTCCTGCGCCATATAGGCCGCACGAAGCATCCAACCGCATTTTGGGCAATAAGTGATCGTTACCGTAGGTTTAGAAAGTTTTGTCATATCAATGGTCGCTTTTTAATGATGTCAGTAATGCCTCAACCTGTGGTTTGACCTTAGATCTGAAAAACAATCCACAAGCAATATAAATGATCATCGACACCAGGATTGGTGAGGCAAGCTCGGCAGTCAGGCTGACCTGCATAAATGATTTCATCACGATAAAGGTAAGCAACCCACCAAAAATAGACAAGAGCGCTGCCCTGCTGTCGCTGTGTTTAAAGATGGGTAAAAGTCCGAGGATCATAGGGATTGCCGTAGGGCCCACGAGTGCAGAGAACCAGGTAATGATCAATCCAAAAACACCTCCAAAAGATTTGGATTCAAAGGCGATGATCAGCGTAGTCAATACAAAAAGAAAAGTAGTGATCCTGGCAATGACCAGCATTTTTTTCTGACTGAATGAATTGATTTTTTTATACAGGACGGGAAGGATATCCCGTGTGATAACTGCAGAAATGGTATTGGCGTCGGCAGCGGTCATCGCCAGGGTATTGCCAAACATGGAGGCCAGCAATAAACCCACCAGTCCATTGGGTAGGAATTTCATAGCCATTAAAGCATACGATTGGGTAGGATCTGCCAGGTCTTTTAAAAAGATGGGCGCGGCAAACATGGGGAAAAACAACACCAGTGGCCAGATCAGATACAGCAGCATAGACAGCGTTGCGGCCTTACGAGCCTCAGTACCGGATGGTGATGAGATAAAGCGGGTAGCGAGATGCCAGGTGCCGCCGCTATAGCTAAAGAAGCAAATAACCATGAAGGAAAAGGCAAAAGCAGGCGTATAAGGGCCTGAATATAAGTCGGAATGCGATTCAGGGAGCCTGTCCCACATGGTTAGAAGACCAGCAGGCCCTTCTCCCAACTGGATTAAAACCATCACAATCATCACAGTACCAGCAACAAATTGTATAATAAAGGATGCCAGATCGTTGACCACGTCCGCCCACAGTCCACCCATCGTGATGTAGATCATGCTGATCACACCGGCCGTCAGAATGCCCGTACCAATAGAAAGGCCGGTAAAGGCATGAAGTAAAATGCCGATAGCTGCCCATTTAGCGCCTACGTCGAATATTTTGATCAACACCCCACTCCAGGCCATTACCTGTTGTGTAGGCAGATTGTAACGGGTAGCGAGATATTCTGTAGGTGACTGGATTCCCGCTTTTGACCGCAACCTTGCCCACCTGGGTGCAATAAAGAAGATGGTGCCGATCATCGCTAATGCGATGCTTAGGGCCCACCACATATATAAGGTAAAACCATATTTATAGGCAATAGCAGCATAAGCAACAAACACCGCACCGCTATACCCCGAAACGTGGTGGGATATACCGGACAGCCACCAGGGCAGCTTGCCTCCAGCAGTATAAAAATCTGCTGAGGATTTAATTTTGGTGTAGCCCCATATCCCCATCAATATAAGCACCAGGAAATAACCTGCGAGTACGAAATAATCTATTTGTTGCATATATATTTGGTTTAGGTAGGGATGGTTCTTATAAAGGCAGCTTAACGCGCTGTCCTGTTTCTGCACTCTTATATATAGCCAAAACGATTTCCACCGATTTGCGTCCTTCTATGCCGTCTATTAATGGTGTCCCTCCCCGCTTAATGGCTTCGATCAGATCCTCCATTTGTTTCTGATGGCCCAGGTAACTGATGGCCTTTGGATCCGCAAAGCCGCCTTTAGAGGGATCTGCTGATTTTGAAACATTTACTGTTGAATCCTGTTCCTGGCCCTTTTCAAATTGCCATTGCTGAAAATCATTATCCTCGATCACTACAGTTCCTCCTGTGCCCATGATCTCCAGTCTCTTAAAGGAGCCGGGATAAACAGCTGTTGAACATTCCAGTGTACCCATAGCGCCACTTTCAAATCTTAATAGTGCAACCAATGTATCCTCCACTTCAATACCAGTATGTTTGATATTGCCAGACATGGCCATAACCGATTCAACCGGCCCCATGCACCATTGCAGCATATCCACTGAGTGGATGGCCTGGTTCATCAGTGCTCCGCCTCCATCCAGCTGCCAGGTACCACGCCAGGCATTTGATTGATAATACGCATCTGTACGGTTCCATTTTACATATGCGCTTGCCAGGGCGGGCTTTTCAAATCTGCCTTGATCGATTACCTGTTTGAGTTGCTGGCTTGCGGGATAAAACCTTGTTGGAAATACTACAGCAATCTTAACGTTTTTTGCTTTTGCCGCGGTGATAATTTTATCGCTTCGCTCTAAAGTAACCTCCAGTGGTTTTTCAATCAGACAATGTTTGCCTGCTTCAATGGCTTTTAATGCGGGATCCAGGTGTGCGCCCGATGGTGTACATATGCATACAATATCCAGGCCTTCGATGTTGAGCAAATCTTCTAAGGAATCGAAAGACCGACAATTATTTTCCTGTGCGAAAGCTTCAGCTTTAGATTTGGTTAAGCTATAGGCACCTAAAAGTACCGCATTTTCTATCGCCTGTATGGCCTGTGCATGAATACCGGCAATGGCGCCCGTACCCACAATCGCAAAACCAATCACATCATTTTTCATTCAAATGGTATATTATATATTAGATAATTATTGCTCTGCAAAGGAAACTCCAATACTCCATTCCTCGTATACATCTGACATTATAAATAAAATGACTAGATGAGGTACGTACACGTTTCTACCTCTAAAGTATAATTTTAAATTGTAAAATTTATTTTTTTCACAATAAAAATTATGCAATACGGCAAAAGTGTGCGGAAACACCAAATTTTTGATACACATTTATATGACAGTTCTATTAGTAACTGAAGTATTATTTTATTACCGGAAGGTCTGTGGCATCAAAGAAACTTTTCTGAGTAATCATTTTTTCAACTTCCTCCCATTTTCTTGGTGCAGCTGCAGATAAATTGATCGGTCCTTTTTTATCGATTACAATATCATCTTCTATACGTACACCAATATTCCACCATTTTTTGTCGCATGGACTTCCGGCTTGAATATAAATACCAGGCTCAACCGTAATGACCATGCCTTCTTTTAATGCCTGTTCATAATTGCCCTTATCATGGACGTCCAGTCCTAAATAATGAGATACGCCATGCATGTAGTATTTCCTCAGATCTTCTGCCTTTTTAATGATACCCAATTTAATTAATCCGGCCGATAAAACCTGCATAGTCTTAAATTCCAGCTCTGCATAGGGTGTTCCTGGTTTACATATTTTAATTACCGCCTCCTGTGCTTCATAAACCAGCTCATATATTGCACGCTGCTCCGCGCTAAACTTTCCATTGGCAGGGACAGTGCGGGTGACATCAGCAGAATACCCCCTGTATTGTGAGCCCACATCCATAAGAAGCAATTGATTGTCTAAGCGTGGCAGACTATTTTCCTGGTAATGCAGTATACATCCGTTAGCGCCCGCTCCGATGATCGGAGGATAACCTTCACCTTCCGCACCATATTTCTTATGAACATACATCATGATACCTTCAATCTCCCGCTCTGACATTTGCGGTTTTATAGCTTTCATCACTTCAATATGTGCGGCACTCGATATCTCAGCAGATTTCTTCATCAGGGTCAATTCTTCCGGAGTTTTGATCTCTCTCAAAGTGCTGGTATAGTCGACATATTGTTCGACTGCTTTTGGAATAAAACTGATTTGGGATTTGAAAGTACGAAGCAAACTGGACAAATCACCAGGCACTTTACTTGTTTGCTCTTCAGAAAGTTGATCATGCAATACCGTAGCAAACTTCTTAAAGTCTATCGGAAAGTTCAAAAAATCATCCCCATTATAAACATATTTAAATCCCAATTGCTGTTTTACCCCTTCTATTCCCAAACGTCTGCCTGTCCATTGCTCTTTTGCAGCGTCCCGTTTTCTGACAAAAATCAGCTCTCTATAAGCTTTGTCGCCAGTGCCCTGAGGTTCTTTAAAGATCAATAACACGGCATCAGCTTCGCGATATCCCGAAAAATAATATAGGTCTGGATTGGGATGGTACACGTAATTGACATCATTCGAAAATACACGTTCCGGATACGCAAATATTACGGCTACAGAATTGACCGGCATTAATCTTCGCAATGCTTCCCTCCTTTCCGCATGAAATTCTTTGGCCGGATAGTCGCCGCTGGCGATTTTTAAACCAGTTCTATCTTGAGAATGTCCGACAAGACCCATCGCACAAAAAAAAGTCATCCAGACCGTTCTTAAAAAAGCATTCATCGTATATCTCTATTAACTCTAAAAAAACGCCTTTAAGATACGTATAGTTTCATATAAACCAGAAGACGGAGAAAAATAACGGTAAGAAAAAAGGGAACTGCTACACTTGCAATTCCCTTTTCAAGATATTGACCAGTGTGAAGATTACATCAGTTTTACCTTAAACTTGCCTTCAGTCACATTCACAGTAGCACCAGAAGAAGGGTTCTTAGCAGTAAAGTTAAAGGTTCCTTCTACATAACCGTCTTTTTCACTCGCGATCACGATTTGCCCTGTACCTTGTCCTACCATATTGGAATAAGACACAATCGGAAGTTTTGTGGTCGTATAAGATGAATTGTTCGGATTCGTAGCGCTTCCACCGAGCTGGAAAGTCCCCGGACTTGAATAACTCATAATGACAATGTTAATCTGACCATCACTACCGGTACCGGCTATTGTCAATACCCCACTGGTTTTGGTTCCCTGAGTGGCCAGTGTGGCGGTAAAGTCTTTTCCATCTACCTTGGCCGACATAGAGCCCCCGGTGACTTTGGTGTCCTCATTCTTCTTACACGAAGCCATGCCGATGAGGATTAAACTGCAGTAAAATAAAAGTTTGACTCTTTTCATAATATTTTTATTTGATTAAATGACTATACAAAAGACGATATACCCTAAGTATAACTGATCCGTATTTTTACTGATTTTAAAATTCTGCGTCAAACAAAATATACGGCACAACGTTTGTTATCAGAAATTCCTGATCACCTGATACTATTGAAATAGATAAATGAACAAGAAACCTACAGGCAAAACAAAGGCGGAAAGCATTAACGTAGTACAAAAGTCGCCAACCGGAGTAAGCGGTCTTGACGAAATTACCCGCGGCGGGCTACCCTTAGGAAGACCCACATTGATATGCGGAAACGCGGGTTGCGGAAAAACTTTATTGTCCATAGAATACATTATGCGCGGTGCACTTGAATTTAATGAGCCGGGCGTATTTATGGCGTTTGAAGAAAAGGCAGAAGAGCTTTCTATGAATGTAGCATCACTGGGCTTTGATCTGGATAAGCTGGTAGCTGATAAAATGGTCAGGGTAGATCATGTACACATTGAGAGAAGTGAAATCGAAGAAACTGGTGAATATGATCTCGATGGACTATTCATCCGTTTGAACTATGCCATAGACAGCATCGGGGCAAAAAGAGTGGTATTGGACACGATTGAAAACTTGTTTTCCGGATTGAACAACCAGGGTATCCTGCGGGCCGAGTTGCGAAGACTTTTTCAATGGTTAAAAGATAAAGGTGTTACTGCCGTTATTACCGGGGAACGTGGAGAAAGTGCATTGACAAGACAAGGTCTGGAAGAATACGTTTCCGACTGCGTAATTTTGCTTGAAAACAGGATCAGCAATCAAATATCTACCCGTTTGCTGAGGATCGTCAAATACCGAGGTTCGATGCATGGAACCAACGAATATCCATTCCTGATTGATGAAGAAGGTATATCGGTATTGCCAGTCACCTCTCTAAAACTCGATGCCGCAGTAACCAATGAAACCATCTCTTCAGGTATCAAAAATATGGATGTCATGTTGGGTGGAGATGGTTTTTATAAAGGCAGCAGTATACTTGTGTCCGGAACGGCGGGCACCGGAAAAACGAGTATTGCGAGTTCTTTTGCCCATGCTACCTGTTCAGAAAATAAAAAATGCATCTACTTTGCGTTCGAAGAATCACCGATGCAGATCCTTAGAAATATGTTGTCGATAGGCATTGATCTCTCTAAGCATGTTAAAAAAGGATTACTTGAATTTCATGCATCGCGGCCAACGTTGCATGGCCTTGAAATGCATCTGGTCGCCATTCATAAGAAAATAAAGAAGTTTAAACCTGATGTAGTCATTCTTGATCCCATTACCAACCTGATTACGGTCGGTTCGGTGAGTGAGGTAAAAGGAATGTTGATCCGTCTCGTTGATTTCCTTCAAAATGAGCGTATCACCGTTATGTTTACCGCACTGGCTTTAAATAATACGTTAAACGAACAGACGGATGAGGGTATTTCCTCACTTGTCGATGCCTGGTTGCTGATCCGGGATATCGAATCCAATGGGGAACGGAACCGTGGACTTTATGTAATGAAATCAAGAGGTATGGGACATTCCAACCAGGTCAGGGAGTTTGTGATTACAGATCAGGGCCTGGACCTGGTAGATGTATACTTAGGACCGGAAGGAATATTGACAGGATCGGCTAGAGAAGCACATATTTTGCGCGAACAAACCGGCATCGCCCTGCACAGTCATGCCGTCGACAGAAAAGACCGCGAAGTATCCAGAAAACGCAAACTGCTGGAAACTAAAATTGCCAGTCTTCAGACTGAATTTGAATCTGTAGAAGAGGAACTCAACAAAGTCTATGAAGAAGAGGAACTTAAAAATCAGATTCAGGAAGCAACAAGACAGGAGATTATAGAAAAAAGAAGAGGACTGAACAACAGGCATCAGTCGGGTAAAAAAGAGGATTAATATGAGTGAAACAGAGCAAATGTGGGAATTGAGACTTTATATAGCAGGCAAAACACCTAAGTCTGTGAGTGCGCTCAACAACCTCAACAGATATTGTGAAGAACACCTGAAGGGAAAATATAAAATTGAAGTGATCGATCTGCTGCTCCAGCCACAGCTGGCAGAAGGCGATCAGATTTTTGCCGTGCCTACCCTGGTGAGAAAAGTACCTGTGCCTATACGTAAGATTATAGGCGACTTAAGCAATGAAGAAAAAGTATTGGTCGGTTTAAATATCATACCCTTAATCAAAACAGCGAGTGAATAATCAACCGGAATATCATTTGCAGTTATTTATTACTGGTGCTTCGCCAAACTCGGTAAGGGCAATCAATAATATTAAGGCCATTTGCGAAAAATATATAAAAGATAATTACCTATTGGAAATTATCGATGTTTACCAAATGCCCGAAATAGCACAAAAGGAACAAATTATTGCCTTGCCTACTTTATTAAAAAAAATGCCCGCTCCGGAACGAAGATTGGTTGGAGATATGTCTGAAGTAGCAAAAGTATTGCGTGGTCTGGGAATTATTTTGAACGTAGAAGATGAGCACTGAGCAGGAAAATATAGAACTGAAGACAGAGCTGGAAGAGTTGAAAGCTCAACTTGAAGAAGCGACTGACACCATCTACGCCATCAGGACGGGTATGGTCGATGCTTTTGTGGTACAGGGAGAAGATGGTAACCAACTATATACACTTAAAAACACCGATCAAACGTTCAGGATCCTGATTGAAAAAATGCAGGAAGGAGCCATCACGCTCAATAAATATGGGGTCATTTTATACTGCAATTCCTGCTTTTCGGATATGACCGGAACTTCCTTGGATAAAGTAATAGGAATGCATTTCAGCACCTTTATAAAAGGATATACTGCGGAATATTTAAAGAACATTGCAACGACCGGACAGCTTACCGACTATAAAATGGAAGATGTTCTGCTCGGTGCAGACAACAAATCCATTCCTGTTTTACTTTCTCTCACCAACCTCAATCTAGACGATGGGACAGCGTTAAGCATCATCTGCACAGACATATCCGCACAAAAAGAAGCACAACGCAAATCGGCTGACATTGAAAGTCAGCGTAAACTCATGGATAAAAAAGATGAATTTATCAGTGTAGCCAGTCATGAGTTAAAAACGCCGCTGACCAGTTTGAAAGCCTACCTGCAGTTGATGTCTAAATTCGACAAAGGGGATATCCCTCTTCAAATAAAAACCTTTATAGGTAAAGCAGAAAGCTCCATCAACAAATTACAAAACCTGGTAAACGACCTTCTGGATGTGAGCAAGATCCAGGCAGGTAAGCTACATTTTGACCTTAATCCACTTAGTATCAACAGACTGCTTTCTGCCTGCGCAGAAAATTCTTCGTACATGTTCCCTGAATATACCATTGAATTTAAATCAAAAGAAGATTATACAGTCAACGGTAGTCCGGAACGTCTGGAACAGGTCTTAATGAACATGATCAATAATGCCGTAAAGTATTCCCCATTTAGTAAAAAGATCATATTATCCGTCAAACAAGATGGCCTTAATGTACAGATAGCCGTACAAGATTTTGGAATAGGGCTTTCTATCGAACAGCAGGAGAAAATATTTGAGCGTTTTTACCGGGTGGATGACATGAATTTTCAAGCCAGCGGACTTGGAATGGGTTTATTTATCTCCAGGGAGATCATCAAAAATCACAACGGAAAAATGAGTGTAACCAGTAAGATCAACGAAGGATCCACCTTTTATGTGACTTTACCAATAGTAAAATAACGCCAGAAACTCCTCCCTATTTTTCTTTCATATTTGTTTAAATGGCCAGTGACTGGATATAATTCTATTTCAATGATCGCGGCCTAAGGGTTTTCCCTGAGTTTTCAAAAGCAAGGTTTATCCTGATTTTACGACTGTTTTTTTTAATGAATTTAGACATCATCAAATCTAACATCATCATTAATTAAAACAATTATGAAAACACTATTGTACAGCATCACTGCGGTCTGTCTAATCTCGGGAGCAGCCTACGCACAAAATCCCAACGTCATTGTTGAAAACCGTGACCTCCGAAAACCAAATCTGGTCGTCACAAAACCTATTGCATTCAGGAGCATCACCCTGTCAGAAGCCAAAGCGGATGGAAAACAGCTAAAAGCAACGGATATGGTTAAGACATTATCCGGAAAATCAATTACAGTCGAGGATTACCTAAAACGTATCAACAGCCTGGAATCAGAAATGACCAAAAAGGGTTATACGCTTCGCGACTTTAAACCAGAAAGCAATTCATTAAAAATGAAGCCGGTCATCCTGGCCCCGGCAGCAATCACCACCGCCAACAGGTTAAACAGTGCAAACCTGAAACCGGTGATTACCATGCAAGCCCGGATGAATAAAATATTCCTCCAAAACAAGCCTTCTGGAGAATTAAAAGCCATTTCAAGGGCAGAAATCGGCAAAATAATAGCAGTTGACCCAAAGCAGCCCGCAATACCACCGGCAAGCGAAGAACAAAACCACAACATCGCTACGCTCTTAAAACCACTGACTGACAAGATCAATCAGATGGTAGATGACGACCAGGCAAAACTGGAGATATTGAATGCAAGTCTGGTTGTTAAATCCTACGCAGAAGCACCGCCAGCATCTACAGAGAAAGCTGCATTATCTGTTGCCCAGCTATATAACACGAATTCAGAATATAAGGTGGCCGTTAATTTTAATGCCACTGTAAAAGGTTCTTTCGGGTTGCCAGTCACGCTGACTATTCCCGTAGCCACATTAAATGGTGAGTTCATATCGCCATCTAATAAAGACAAAAAGCTGAGCCGAAAAGTGGTCGTCAACCTCATGGGCAAATCACTCTTCAACAGAACGTCAGTAGTCAATGCAGATGTCTTAAATGAAGAGGAACAGGAAGAGTTGGACCTGAGTGAGCTTTTGCAGTCGCCGAGAATGAATGCCAACAACTTTATGGACTGGATACCTTCAGTAACTTTTAATACCAGGCTGTCCAACCTCGGATCGGTGGGTTGTATGTATAAAGCGGATATGACCAAAACCAATGTAAACGCTTATATCGGGCCGACCTTTAGCGCAAGGATACGGCTGTCTGCCTCCTTTGGCATCGAAGATGTATTGGAAGGCGGAATAGAAGGTATTGCCACTTTACTTAGAGGAGGAATTGGATTTGGCGGAAACGCAGGTTTGAAAAAAGAGGGGAACCAATGGAAACTAATCAATAAATCTTATATAGAAAGTTCACTGGAAGCATTGGAAGCAGAAGTCAATTTCTTCGTACGCTATCCTGACCTGAGCAATTGGTCTTGCTGGGGACCTTGCATTAAGAAAGAAACACTCCCTATTTTCAAAACCCCAGTTGCTTTTGCAATGAACGGGACCTTGCTTGAAAATGATAAAGGAAAAGTATTGCCATGGTAAGAATATGCCTCTTTCTGTTGCTGACGGTCATTGCCCAGGTAAAAGCCCAGACCGCTTCCTATCAACTGCGCTTTAGCACATCGGTAGCTACACAGTTCAATATGATCGGTGCAGATGTACCGGACACTACCCTTAAAGGTACACTGGAAGGTATACTTAAATTGAAAGTGGTTGTTAAAGACAAGAACAGCACGCTTTACAGCTGCAGCTTTGATACACTGAAGAAGGTAGACTTCCCATTGTCGGGTTTACAATTAGAAGTGATGTATAGCTATCTAAAAAAAGGTTTTGCTTTCCGGCAATTGAAAAATGGCGGGATTGATAGTATATATCTTCATCCTGAAATCTCCGACGCAACAGAAAGTGTCATCATGCAATTCTTAGAATGCTATCAGGCAAATCTACCTGAAAAACGGCAATCAGCATGGAAAAGTACCATCACGCTAAGTGATGGTACTGCTGATGCGTATTGGTCTGGATCAACCGAACAAGCAAACTCTAAAAATGTAGCGCGTACCATCCGCATAACCAAATTGGAAGAACATAGAGATACAGACCCGGCAGGTGTTCAAATGCTGTACAGATATACTGCCTACAACACCGATCTATGCTGGAGCTTCAGCGCTGACAATACGTTACAACATCTGGAAGGATTCCTAAACCGGAAAGCAAAAGTCAATCATAAAACCATGACCAGGCTTGATAACACCATTTTACTTAACCTGATAAAATCTGATACAAAAAAAGAAAAGATTAAAACACCTGAAATACAATCTTATACCTATATCAGAACGCTCAACGATACCGGGAAACTGAAAGAAAGAGATCGGGCCGAACAGATAAACAGAAGTAAACGATTCAGTATAAACATGTTGCTGCAGGGCATTGCTGCCAATCAAATCAAAAAAGATGAAAATCTTAGGGATATGCTCGTCGAAAATATCCAGCTTTCTTTCCTTACAGAAAAGGATTCACTTTGGCTGTTCAAACAGGCACTAATGAATGCACAGCCCGATAGTCTCGACTTTAGAACACTCCGTGCCGGGATAGCTTCCTCTTCTACCCCATATGCACAGACGGTCATCGCGGAATATCTGACCCGTCATATACAAGACCCTATGCGATTGAAAAGAATGATCCCCTCTGCCGGACTGATAAAAAATGCAGGGCCCATATTGCAACTGGCACTTGAAAAAATTGCTTATAGCAATAACCCGAACGCATCAGCAGCCAAACTGGCCCTGGGTAATATTGCAGGCTCCATAAAAAAAACCAATCCGTCAAGAGCAGATTCTATTGCGGATAAGCTGGCGAAATCGCTGGTAAGCTACGATGATGATTTTCTGTTGTTAAGTGTATTGGGCAACTGTGGAGTGGAAACCATGTTTCCTTATATACAACCCTACCTCAAAGATTCGGTACCAGCACTTAGAGGATATGCTTGCTATGCCTTAAGATTTCTGGGTGGCCCGAACATCGATAAGATCTTCTTACATGCGTTAACAACCGAAAAAGATGAAGATGCTCAGCAACATATATTTAACGGATTGTTTTTTCGCAAGCCAGATCAGGCAATGATAAATTACATATATCAACTGGTTATTACTGAAAATAACGAAAAAGTGGGACTCGCAGCATTGAGATTATTATTTCAATGGTCTTACAATCAGCCAGATTTACTAAATCTGATCTATGAATCATCACAAAAAGGAGCCACGGAAGAGCTACGTAAGATGGCTGCTGAACTATATGCGAATACAGATGAAGGCGCGGTAGCCAGAAAATAAAAAAGTCTGCAATCATTTGATTTGCAGACTTTTCCGTGATCCCGCTGGGATTCGAACCCAGGACCACTACATTAAAAGTGTAATGCTCTACCAGCTGAGCTACGGAATCATTTCCCCTTTATTTCGGAGAGCCGCAAAGATAGAATTATTAAACGATTAAACTAAAAATATTTTAAAATAATTAAGTCTTAAAAAAACATACGATTTATACAACGCCCATGGAACCATATAAACCACTCATTATATTGGCATTATCCATTTTTTCTTGTTTCGCTACATCGGCACAGGAAAACAATGCCGTAGCAGAAAAAACGACACCAAAAGAATTCAGCATCCCCGCCTCTCCCGTATTTGACCTGATGGGCGTGAGCCCGGCCCAGGTGACCAACTTATCCGATATAAAAGACTTTAAAGTGGACTGGTCCTTCAAATCCTGGAAAGTAAGTCCCAACCTGGCTTTACAGGCACAGCCGGTATGGGAGCTTTTTTACAACAGGAAAAGCCTCGAAAAATACCGCCGGGCCTCTCCTTTTATGAGGCTTCTGTCTACACTCGATATCTCTATGGGTACAGTACAAAACGAGGAAAATGACCGTCGAATTGGCTTTGCTGCAAAAATAAGTTTGTTTAGAAAGCGTGATCCGCTGATGGCCAATCTATATGAAGATCTAGAAACCAAATACAAAGAAGAAGCAGTAAAACTTAACGATGATATTAAGCTTTTACAAAAACAATTGGATACGAGCAGCAACATTCTAAAAAAGCCAGAATTACGACAACAACTTCAACAACTGGAAACCCAATATTTCAGTATCAACACTCGTCGGCAGCAGGAAATCAACGAAAGGGTGAAGATCTACAACAGTGAGTACTGGAACAATTCTTATTTGAATATCGCTTTTGGTGACATATATACCTATCAAACAGACAGCGCCGGTAGCTTAAAAAAATTGCGTGTCAACAGAAATACAGCTTCAGGCATTTGGCTCAATGGCGGGACCAGCATCTCCAGAAAGCTATTTCTTTCCGGCTTGATCCGCTCTTCTTTCTATGAAGATCAGCTTAGTTTCCTGCTTGAGGATCTCAATAGTGGTGAACAAACCCCACAGGAAGCTATCGCCAAAAACACGCTCTTTAGTTTGGGAGCTAATTTGAGATATGGTGGGCCGATCTATACCTTTTTTATCGAACTGCTTCACGAGCGAAAAACACTAAAAACTGCTTCAGAAGCATTAAATGATGTGTTTGAGGCACCTTCTGGATTTAAAATTATAGGAGAAACAGTCAATTGGAATGCTGTACAGCCGTATACGGTCAATATCGGAGGTGACTGGCGCATCAGCCGGAATGTCATCATCAACTATGGTATCCGGTGCCTGATGGATAAGCGTTTCAAAACAACCTCATTCACTCCCGTAGTTAATCTTGCTTGCATGATGCGTTGAGAAAAATAGCAACTTATCCATATTGGGAGAATTCTTGGCATAAAATTGGAGTGGTTTTACAACACACACAAAATGCAAAAACCGAATAGAAGTCATGGGTAAGACAATACATGTTGTCGAAGACGACGAAGATATACGATTTATTATAGAATATGTACTTAAAGATTCTGGTTTTGAGGTAGATCTTTCTGAAAATGCAACGACATTTATTCAGAACATAAAATCTTCCAGACCTGACCTGATTATACTGGATGTTATGCTTCCGGATGGCAATGGGGTTGATTTATGTGTAGGATTAAAAAAAGATCAGCACACCAAAAACATTCCGATCATTGTAATGTCTGCTCATGCCGGATCTTTAGCCGTACTAGAAGAAGCTTGTGCGGACGATTTCATCAGCAAGCCCTTCGATCTGGATAACTTTCTCACTCATGTAAAAAGGCAATTGCCGGATTGAACCACTGTTTAAATTACCTTCTCAGAAAAAATAAAATAAGATTATAATGATCTATTTAATATTTTTTTGGCTAATTGTAGCGTTTATTCCCCATTCGACGTTTTAGTGTAAAAACATATTGCACATTTAACAAAATCACAACATGAAATTTTTCCCATTATTTTTAAAAAAATCTAAACTCGTTCTCAATATTTCGGCAGTAGCCGGAGCAGCATTATTCTTTTCAGCTTGTAAAACAGACGATACACCGGCACCGGGTATTTCTGCGCTGGCTGTAACCTATGCCGTTCCTGATGGTGTTCCGGTCAATTTTTATTTGGATAATCAATTGAGGAATTCTTCTCCTTTCACTTTTGGCACTAAGATAGATTATGTACAAGTCTATGAAGGCCCACATAATTTAAAAACTGTCTTGCCTGCTGACAATTCGATTCTGTTGGAAAAAGTTGAAAGTCTGACTCCTGGCGAATATTTCTCTCTTTATATCGTGAACAAAAAAGCCAATATGGAATATCTATTGGTCAATGACAAAATCGTGGCCCCACCGTCAGGCAATGCAACTGTAAGATTTATGAACCTTGCTCCTGACGCAACCGCATTAGATCTTCAGATTGTCGATGAGACCGCTAAATTTGAAAATAAAGCTTTCAAAGCGTATACAGACTTTGTTAATGTCCCAGAGAAAGCAAAAGCCACTATTAAGTTGATCAACCGCGCCAATGCAAATGCAGTCGTGGCAGAGTTAGCTGATGTTGAATTAAAGGCAGGAAACATTTACACCATCTGGGCCAAAGGTTTGTTGACAACTACCGAAACAGCGCAGCAAATTGCTATAAAAGTCTCTAAGCACTAAATAAAAAGGTAACTCTGATTATGCGTCATTGATTGACGCCATTAAACAAAAGGCCAGGCAAGGGAAACGACACAGCCCTACCTGGCTTTTGTTTTTATAATAAAAAATAAAAATGATCTCCTGATCAACTTTTGTGGTATTTTTAATGTTTCAAGAAGTATGGAACACCACATTAACGCAGAGATCTTTAAAGACCGCAAGCGAACCAATATATTAAGGGCAGCAGAGCAAAAAGCGATCTCCTGGCTGGTAACTCAAGTACCCGGTTTTATCACACCAAATATACTCACCGGTATTGGCCTTGCCGGAAGCCTCATGGTACTTATTGCTTTCCTCCTGGCCCGTTATATACATGTAGACTATCTTCTGATTGGTATCGCCGGATTGATGGTTAACTGGCTGGGTGATTCACTGGATGGTCGCATTGCTTATTTTAGAAATATCGCGCGCAAATGGTACGGCTTCTCGTTAGATATCATCATGGACTGGATTGGTACTGTCCTGATCGGCATGGGCTATATTGTCTATACACGCAATGAATACGAACTGATCGGATTTATATTCGTCGTACTATATGGATGGGCGATGATCATTTCGCAGCTTCGCTATAAAATAACAGACCAGTATACTATTGACGCCGGATTATTTGGCCCTACAGAAGTAAGAGTACTCATTTCTATGATCCTGATTCTGGAAGTATTGTTCACAGGTTCTATCTTGTATTGCGGCATATTGATGTGTATAGCACTTGGATTAATCAACCTATTGGATACCAGAAAATTGCTAGTCATGGGCGATCTGCGGGATGCAGCAGAAAAATTACAAAAAGCCAATCGGACCGATGAATAAGCACAGTCGGTATTATGTATTTGCAAGGGCTCAGGTCTCCGCCTTTACCGGGGGGTTGCTGGATTACCTGGTGATGATCGCCTGTACTGAACTGCTATACATCCATTATACGATCTCCATTTTGATCAGTGGCGTGATTGGTGCCGTACTTAATTTTTCGCTGAACAGGTATTGGACCTTTCGCTCTGATATTGCTTATAAATTCCCCATGGGCATTCAATTGTTAAAATTTATCCTTGTCGTGACCGGAAGTATCCTGCTTAAATCGTCAGGCACTTATTTTTTGACTACATGGCTCAAACTGGATTACAAAATAAGCCGTATTCTTGTGGATATCGTGGTCTCTCTCGGCTTCAATTATACTTTACAAACCTATTGGGTCTTTAAAAAGCAAATGATATAAATTAAATAGAAGAAATATGAAAACATACGCACTCATTACTGGCTCCAGTAAAGGTATAGGAAGGTCTATTGCTTTGAAACTGGCAAAAAAAGGCTACAATCTATTGCTTGTGGCCCGTTCAGAATCTGCTTTACTGGAGGTAAAACAAAAAGCAGAACTAGAAAACCCCGGAGTAGATGTGCAATACAAAGTTATCGACCTATCTGAAGCGAATGCTGCCTCAAGAATACACAATTGGTGTATTGTTTACAATATCTCTGTTTTAGTAAATAATGCAGGCTATGGCCTATGGGGTAAATTTGAAAACATCAGTCTGCCAGAACAATTAAACATGATGCATCTCAATATGAATACATTGGTAGAGCTTAGCTACTATATCTTGCCTTTATTAAAACAACACAAAGAGGCTTATATCCTCAATGTGGCGAGCACTGCGGCTTATCAGGCCGTGCCTACTTTAGGCTTATATTCCGCTACTAAATCTTTTGTCCTCTCCTTTTCCAGAGCTTTGAATTTTGAGCTTAAAAACACGGTATCAGTTACCTGCGTATGCCCGGGCCCAGTGGAAACAGGCTTTGCCGATCGAGCGGGAATGGTCATCCTAAGTAAAATGGCTGACCGATTCAATATGCAACCCGATGAGGTAGCCGAAACTGCCATAAAAGGCATGTTTAATAAGAAGGTAGAAGTAATTCCAGGCCTGACCAATAAAATCACAGCGTTTGCCAATCGGTTGCTGCCCAAGCGCTTTATAGAGAAGACAGCTGCAGGTATTTATAAGATTTAACTTTTGTTAACAAAACAATTGGAATGAGTAGAATGTTAAGGAATTGTTATTATAACAACAACCGATTTTTGATATATGGCATCTACCTATCCGAAATTTATACTTACAGACAGCCTGACATCAGCGCAGTCTGAATTTTTTAATACACATGGTTTTATACATTTCAAGGAATTTATTCAGTTAGAAACGGTAGCGCTGCTGATTAAGGCAGCCCAGGAAGTTGAGAAAGAATGGATAGCGCGTGATGTAAAGAAAGTCAATGGTGTACCCATAAAATACGGCCGTGACCTCACCGGCGAAACCATTGTGCAACGCTTCGCTTTCATAAACCAGCACCATCCGACCCTAGGGGAATTTCTGAAAGATCCCAGGTTTCATATACTGCTGGAACTGGCCGGACCGGGAGCCAGGATCGCCGAGAACGAAAAAGATGGAATGGTATTTAATCACTACGTGAACGGCCCTGAAAGTAAATTCACCAAGATGGGTTGGCACGTGGACGGGCTAAGGGATATATTCTATGGTGCAAAGCTCAACCCGATGCTGAATGTAGGTATACATTTAAGCAATCTAAAGCCTCAGAATGGTGGTTTAAGGATCATCCCCGGAACACATACGCAAAATCTGTATCAGATGCTGTTCCGCAAAAAACATTTCCTCGATCATGATCAGGATCCGGCTGAACTGGCCATTGTACCTGAAGCCGGCGACCTGACCATTCACGACGGGCGTCTCTGGCATCGTGTAGCAAAGAGCGAAGTCACCGGAGAGGAAAGCAGGCGCCGGGTGATCTATATTCCGATCGTGGCCGGAAAATACGAACCAAAGAACGAGAACAGTCCAACTCCATTCTATCACAAGCTGGCCAGAATAGTCAAATAAAGATTTCTCTATTTGTTGTATCTTAGCCGCATTAGAAGAGATTATTCTGCCAAGATGAACAATAATATCACTTTAAAAGACATTGCCAGGGTGTTAAATTTATCTGTTTCTACGGTATCTAAATCCTTAAAGGACAGTTACGAAATAGGCAAAGAGACCAAAAAGAGGGTACTGGAGTATGCGATGGAGCACCATTACACCCCAAACAGAATGGCCAAAGGCTTAAAGGAAGGTAAAACACGCTCTATTGGTGTAGTGGTTTGTTCTATTGACAATACTTTCGTTGCACAAACGCTGGATGGGATTTATAAAGTAGGCGCAGATAAGGATTATCAATTCATTATCATGCAAAGTAAGGAATCCTATGCGCAAGAGAAGAAAGGAATTGAACTCCTTTATTCTGGCGGAATAGACGGCTTATTGATTTCGCCGTCTTGCGAAACAACCGATTTCAGCTACTTGCTTGGTCTCCAAAAATCAGGCCTGCCGATTGTGCTTTTTGACCGGGTAACCGATCAACTAAATACCCACAAGGTGATGGCAGATAATTTTCAGGGTGCATATGATGCGACAGCACATCTGATCGCCAGAGGATATAAAAATATAGCGCACCTCAATACCAATATTAAACTCAGTATCGCTGTTGACCGCCTGTACGGTTATAAAAAAGCATTGGAAGATCATGGATTGAACTATCGCCCGGAACTGGTGCGTTATTGTGATTACAGCAATGCCGATATCTTACATGAGGATATGGTAGCAGCGATCAAAGACTATATGGCCATGGACAATCGTCCTGACGCTATATTTACCGCAACAGATCAGATTACTACACGTTGCCTTGGACTGCTCATTAAAATGGGATATCGTGTTCCTTTGGACATTGCCCTGATTGGCTTTACCAATACCGAGCTGGCCGATGTACTGAATCCGGCATTAAGCACTGTGCAACAGCCGGCCTTTGAGATCGGTAAAGTCGCAGCAGAGAAGCTTATTGCCTTGATAGAATCTAAAAGACCGGTTGAAGATGATGAGTATGAAACGATTATACTCGATACCCAGGTACATGTCCGGGCATCGAGTTTATAAATCTATTTGAAAAAACCACTCTTTTATTAGACTGCAGTCTATTTATTAAGGGTTGGTCCGTGTACGACGAGTTTACCGTCCTTCTGTATTTCCATTTTATCGATAAAAACCAAACGCTTGTGGCCGGTAGCTTCTGTGCGTCCGTGATAGACACACAGCATTTGTTTTCCATCAGGTGTATAGGTGATGCTGTTGTGACCGGTTCCCGAAACAAGATCATTTTTTTGAAGTATAGGGTTATTTGCTGCTTTGATGAATGGTCCTAAAGGACTTTTTGAAGTCGCATAGCCTACTGCATAATTTTGTCCGTCAAAGTTATTGGCAGAATACATCATGTAATAGGTTTTTTTATGTTTGAAGATATAAGAACCTTCTGTCCATCTCCGGTTTGCCTCTTTCGAGGTGACAGACCTGCTCTCCCATTCTTCTTTTAGATTACTCATTTTTACCGGTGGGCGCAACAACAATACAGGCTCTCCGATCACACCTGAAAAATCATGCTTCATTTCTATTCCGTAGACCCAGCTTTCTTCAATTTCATTGTACCAGCCTTTTTCTTTAGCCCAGCTGGCCACCTCACTATCTACAGGATGCTTATAACAACATCTGGAATAATACAGATACGTTTTTCCATTTTCAAACCATACATTGGCATCAATGATCGGGTATCCCGGATCGAAGATCGGCCGGTCTTTAAGATCAATAAAGGGACCTGTCGGTTTGTCTGAAACGGCAACACCTATTTTAAAATTTTCTTTTTCATTAGTTGGATTGTGTTTCCATTGTGCACTGTAGAACAGGTAATACTTACCATTCTGTTTGTATACCTCAGGAGCCCAGAATGCATCTGTACCCCAGGCGTTCTTGCCGGTATTGTGATACACTTGTCCCTCATACTTCCAGTCTTTTAGATTAGAGGAGGAATAAGCCGAAAAGCCTTTTTTAGCACCGCCACCAGTACCATACATATAATACTGACCATTGCCATCGTGCAGTACATAAGGATCACCAAAGGCCACTGGCAAAGGATTATTACCAGTTTGCTGAGCTACGGCGCTAAATGTGTTAATAAAAAAGAAAAGAAAAAGTAACCTGATCATAAGATATTGGGATTATTTTGTACTGAATTTGTATATGCTGACACTGTGATATTTTTGTCCGGGGTTCAACACCGTCGACGGGAACGAAGAGTGGTTGGGTGAATCTGGAAAATGCTGGGTTTCCAGGGCAACTGCGGAACGATAAGTATCCATGCCGCCTCCTTTAAGGCTAAATTTACCTTTAAAAAAATTGCCACTGTAAAATTGCAGGCCGGGTTCGGTTGTATAAATATCCATGACAATGCCACTGCGGTCGCCTTGAAACATCGCTACGTGTAGCATTCCCTTTTTTGATCTGTTGAGTACAAAGTTATGATCATATCCCTGGCCATTCTTCAGCTGAGGATTGTCTTCCATAATGCGGCTGCCGAGAGCGACCGGCTTTCTAAAATCGAACGGTGTACCTGCTACCTCCGGCTGAGTACCATCGGGAATAGCGGTGTGATCAATTGGCGTATATCGATCTGCTTTGATCTGTAATAAATGATTGAGCACATCGCCGCTGCCCTCGCCGTTGAGATTGAAAAAAGAGTGGTTGGTTAGGTTCAGTACTGTCTTTTTATCTGTTCCCGCCTCATACTCCAGCTTCAATTCATTCTTATCATTAAAAGAATAAGTGAGCTTTACATTCAGATTTCCGGGAAAACCTTCCTCTCCGTCTACAGACAGATATTTTAATACGAGGGTCTGATCATTGGGCTGTGACGCATCCCATATTTTAGTATGAAAACCCTGCTTGCCTCCATGAAGCATATTCGGGCCATTGTTGAGCGACGATTGATAGGTAACCCCATCCAGCACAAACTTACCTTTACTCAAACGATTTCCATACCGGCCAACAATCGGCCCATAATAGGTAGCTTTGGGCTCCTGGTACTCTTGTATAGACTTAAAGCCAAGAATAACATCGGTCAATTTGCCATTTTTGTCTGGCACGGCCAAACCGACCAGACGAGCGCCATAATTGGTAATGGCTACCTGTGCTTTATGCTTATTCTCTAAAATGTACAATGCCACTGATTTACCTGCCAATGTTGTTTTAAAATCTTTCTGCAACTGCTCAAAACCAGTAAGTCCAGTAGTTTTAACCGGCCCTTGATTGTCTCCGGAGGGTCTGTTCATTGGGGTTCCGGCTGGAATAGGTGTGCCAAAAAATGGATCACCATTTTTATCCCAGCTAAATTTTTGCAGACGCATATCCCTCTCCCAGCCGGGTTCTGCCGTTTTTTTCGAATGATAGAATATCCAGTCTTCGGTATCATCAGGCGATGTCGTAAAGCTGGCATGCCCCACACCAAGTACATCGTCAGTTCCCATAAATACGGGGCCTTTTTTGATCCAGTTGCCGGGCTCAAGTGGCGAAGTTTTAGGATCTTTTAGCCGCAACATACCAAGACGGTAGGTGCGCAGCCAGGATTCGCGGGTCGAGTATACAATAAAGGTATTGCCATTTTTTTGGAGAAACTGTGGCCCTTCATTAAGATCTAATGCCCCGCCGGTCTCCCATGACTGTTCCGGACTGGAAATTTTAATACGCTCACCACTTAAAGTCCAGGGATTACTCATTTTGGCAATATATAAATGCTGGCTGGTTTTATCAGTCTTGGCATTCTTCTCCCATCCTGACCATACGGCATAAAGCTGTTTATTAATTATACCTACGGTGACGTCTATTGCCCAAATGGTTTTTAACGGATCTCGCGGATCATCACCAGTTTTTAAAATGGACTTTTCAATATAGGCACCTTGCGGATCATCGGTTACAGATTCCAATACACCAGAACGTTGGTGAATATACGGTGGACCGGATGTACCTGCAGCATAGTATATGTACCATCTTTCACCAATTCGGTGCAATTCAGGTGCCCATACGCAATGACTGTTCCAGCTGTCCTTTGGTGCATTCCATACCTTAACCCGTTTCCCTATCCTTGTCGGTGAGGACGACCTGGACACCGTAATAAAGCCTTGATTGGATCCTCCCCCGCTTTGACAAACATAGTAAAACCCATCGTGTTTGACGATCCAGGGATCGGCCCCATTGGCTATAGGATTTGTAAAAGTGGCTTCAGGATCATTTTTCTGGCCATAAATCACCGATGTATTCAGCAACGAAATACATAGAAATAATTGTAATGCTCTGTTCATATTAGGTTATTGTGTGTCTGGCTGCAATTTAGTAAATTATTTTTTGGCGCCGACATCTGTTCTCCAAGAGGATAATTTTTTCAGGAGTTCTTTAGCCTTTTCCGGATGCTTCCCAGCGAGGTTGTTGGTTTCGGAAAGGTCCTCTTTAAGGTTATATAGCTCGATGCTCTGATCGTCGAAGAATTCGATTAGCTTCCAGTCGCCCTTTCTGATACTTCCGGCTGATCGTCCACCAAGGAAATGTGGCTTTTCCAAAGGATAATGCCAATACAAATTGCGCTCAGGAGTCCGCGCATTTGTATTTTTCAGAATTTTTGCAATAGAGATACCGTCAAATTTCTGCGAATTCGGCTTCGCCTGAATAAGTTCCATAAAAGTTGGATAAAAATCGAAATTGCAAACTGGCGTATGGTTGACCGCGGGCTTGAATAAAATAGGGTTCCAAATAATAAAAGGTTCCCTTACTCCACCCTCATACAGCATACTTTTGCCACCTTTAAGCGGGGCATTTGAGGTAATAGTTGTTTCTCCTCCATTGTCGCTTGTGAAAACTACAATGGTATTTTTGTCAATACCCAGTTGACGAAGCTTTTTCATAATCTGACCAACACCTTCATCCACTACCGCGAGCTGTGCCGCCAAATGTGGATTATTTTTCGTCGCCTTTGAATCTGCAGGCCATTGCTTATACGGGTCATTTTCAGGGTTTCCTATAGTCGGATTGCTTTTTCCGGCCCCATTTTTCTTCCTGAAATGATTGACCAGTTCGGGTTTACCGTGTACAGTGGTATGGACCGCATAATGACTGAGATATAAAAAGAATGGCTTATTTTTATTATTGTCTATAAATTCAAGTGCTTCCATATTTTGCCGGTCTGTAATGTACTCCTTATCATCAGTAAGCCTTTTTTTGATATCCTTGTTAAACAAATAGGGATGAAAATACCAACCTTCCGCTATCCCTTCGTTTTCACTTACTCTGACTTCATCAAAACCATGTCTGTCAGGTAAGGTTTCTTCTGAGGCGCCGGCTTTGACGTAGCCGGACAGATGCCATTTGCCCACAATACCTGTACGATAGCCATTGTTTTTAAACATCTCTGCAAGGGTAATTTCGGCAGTATCCAGGTGCCTGTTCGCATTGGGTCGAAGATAATCAGTAATCTGGAGCCTTGCGGGATATTTTCCTGTCATTAGCGCTGCCCGATACGGAGAACATACAGGCGCCGCAGCGTAGCAATTGGTCATCCGCACACCTTCCTTAGCCAGTAAATCCAGGTTTGGCGTTTCATTGAAAGTATTGCCGTAAGCCCCTAGTTCTGAATATCCGAGGTCGTCTGTGAGAATATAAATCACATTGTATTTCCTTGATGCAAGTTGGTTTTCTGCAATCTGTACTGATTCTGAAGCAGGGATCAATAATGAAAAAAGAAGCAGAAAAAAAGCACTATAGAAGTTAAGTATAAACATAATGGGTCTATTTTAATAGGTATTAAACTGGTACAATCCGTAATCAAAGGAAGAATCGGCACCTACATCTGTAAGCTCTAATGCGATCCTGTTATTCCCTTCTTTAAGGTGCTCTTTAAACTCGGAAAGGTTGAATTCATCATAGTGTCGTTTGGTCAATATTTTTTTGTCATATATCAAATGACCATTCAAAAAAATCTTCAAGGCACCCTGGGCATAAAGTTTCATTGCCAAATCGGCCTTATCCTTTAACTGAAAAGTTGCTGCCGACCAAATGGATTGGCCTTTCGCAATCCTTACCGGCCCCATCTGGGTTTTGAATCCCGCAGGATTGCCCTTTCTATACCACTCTGTACCGGGAAAAGTTGTCCTAAATTGTATCTTCGAAGGGCTCACTTCTGAATCTTCGACAAGAAATACCGCTTTTCCATAGTTCGAATAGAGCTTCTGGTGAAGGTCTTTCACTTCTTTTGCCGGGACTTTTAAGATTTTTCGGTCATAAGTCATTAAACCATTAACTTCCAGTTCCACATCTGTGGTCTGTGTATAGATAGCGGCAGATAATCCTCTGCTTAGCAAAGGATAAACGTTTTTAATGACAGATGAATACTCATTTACGTACTTTTTTTCATCTTCATAGGTACGGTAACCCCAGTTTTTTTTATCCTCTTTCCAGAGGTGGCCTTTAATTGGCCAACCGAGACCACCAAATTCACCGAGTACAATTGCCCGCCCCGGATTTTGGACAGCAGGTTCCATTGAAGGACCGGGATACTGGTGAGCATCATACATTGCGCCCACGCCACGGTCCGTCCATCCGCTTGTAGCATTGGTCAGGCGGGTTGGATCATATGTCCTGGTCCATTCGGCGATCCGTTTGGTATCGTACTGGCCCCAGCCTTCATTAAATGGTACCCAAACAACGATAGAAGGGAAAAACCTAAGGTTGTCCATGATGGACTTCCACTCCTTTTCAAAATCTTTTGCTGATGCTTCCGGACGCTTCCAGTCTTCTTTGTCATCCCATTTCAAATGTTGTTCCGGATGATTGATCTTCAGAAATCCACTAGGCATGTCCTGCCAGACCAATAATCCCATGACATCTGCATGGTAATAGAATCTTGCCGGTTCAACCTTAATATGTTTCCTGATCATATTAAAGCCAAGATCTTTGAGTACTTCCATATCGTACTTGAGCGCGTCGTCAGTAGGCGGCGTGAGCAAGCTTTCCGGCCACCAGCCCTGATCAAGAACACCCCATTGAAAAAGAGGCTTGTTGTTGAGGTTGATTTTAGTAAAGCCATTTACATCCTTTCTCAACGAAACTTCCCTCATTGCGAAATAAGAGTTGAATTTGTCTACCACGAGATCTCCCCTTTTAACTTCCATTTCTAAATCATATAAATTCGGGGTTGTGGGGTCCCATAATTTTGGATTGTCCAGCTTCAATTTAATATTTGAGCTATACCTGAGCTCTTCTTCTTTTACCGTGTTGCCTTTAAAACTGATCTTTACCTTAACCATTTCATTGCCTTGGGGATTTTCCAGCACAGAACGCAAATTTATGGTCTGGCTGGCCAGATCTGCCACAGGCTCCAAATGATTGATATTGGTCTCGCTTACCGGCTCGAGCCAAACAGTCTGCCAGATACCGGACACAGCAGTATACCAAAACCCAAAAGGATTTAAAGCCTGTTTACCTCTTGGTTGGATATCTGAATCTGTAGGGTCCCAGACTTTTACATTGATCTTTTGAACGCCTTCTTTAAGAAAGGGAGTGATGTCGAAAGAAAATGGGTCGGAACTACCGGTATGCTCCCCAGCCAATTGATCATTAACATACACCGTAGTCTTATAATCAACTGCACCAAAATGAAGTTTAATGTACCTGCCTTTCCATCCATCAGGAATCTTTACTTCGAGATTATACCATAGCTCCTGATCCGGATTGAGCGCCTTACCCACCCCCGACAAGCTGGATTCTACACAGTAAGGAACCAGGATTTTTCCATCCCAGGAGTCAGGCATAGGCTTTCCTTTAGGAAGTATAGTATAATCCCAAAGTCCATTTATATTTTTCCATTCACTTCTGACCAGTTGCGGTCTGGGATACTCTTTCCAGGCATTGTCAGGATTTACCTTATCTCTCCATTTAGAAGCAATATTATCTCCAACAGGTTTCCATTGGGCAAAAGAAGGTATAAAAAAAAGAATTAGCGTAAAGGAGAGGATGAATCTTCTGTTCATTGATATTAGGTAGTGGTGGTTAGTTGATAAATTAACCTGAAACTTAGGTTGATGTTGCTTTGCATTAAAAAATGGAGATGAAAAGTCCATCTCCATTTTGAGTTTATTTAAAGATTACCAGATCGTCAGCATTTTTTTCGATGTACCAAAAGCTGGTGTAAAGTTGTAGCTAAGCACCAACTCATTTCCTCCTCTGAACATTCCGCCGATTTTACTTGATGTCAGTTCACGACTGTATCCTACTTTGAACTGCTTAAACCTGATACCTGTATTGACGGTATAAGCGATATCCTGGCGATAACCTCCGCCTACCCAAAACATATTCATAAATATCGCTTTCAATTGTCCTTCTGCTATTCCCTTCTGATTTTCATCATAACGGAAAATTCCGTTTACCGACAAGCCAAAATTATCACTTAAAGCCCGACGATAACCTGCCTGCGCAGAATGCTGCACGACATAAACATCATTAAAATAGGTTTCAATTCCATCACCCGATTTTACAGCATCGTTTAACGAATATCCCAGGTAAAAATCATCTGAAGAAATGGCTACACCAATGTTGGCACCAAACTTATTGAGTGTATTGTTTCCATTCAACAAGGCCAGATAAGCAGCATCACCTTCTTCACCGAGGACAAGTTCATTGTGGTCTATCTTCAGGCTGTTATACGTAGCTGCAACACCCGCCCTGAGGTTAAGGTTTTCAGCAATCTTGATCGTTGCACTGTAGGACAGATTAACACGGTTATCTTTGATAGCACCAAATGCATCATGTAAAATGGCCAATCCAAACCCGTGCTGAACACCACTATTGTTTTTGCCTGTCAGGTCAGATAAATTTGCTTCACCGGATAGGAACAGCGTTTTAGGTGAATTATCGAATGCAACCATTTGGTCCCGGTAAAAATTCTTAATAGAGGAACCTTCCTGACCCGTCAACGCCGGATTGAAATATTGTTTAAATTGTGAGAACCCTGCAATGTCCTGCCTATTTTGACCAAAACTGCCAAAAGAAGCAATAACGGTCAGCATAAATAAAATTATATATCTTTTCATAAATCCCTATTTAATAACTGTTAATACTCCACGTTTGGTCAGACTTAAATCTCTGACGGTAATGATATAAAAATAAGAACCACTTATAATTTCTCCATTTCGGTTCTTACCATCCCAGCCTATTAAAGGATCCGAATTTTTGAATAAGGTTTTACCATCCCTGTCAAAAATCTCCACATTTACCTGACGGTACGATTTAAGTTCCGGAATAACCCAGGTGTCATTCACACCGTCTCCATTTGGTGAAAAAGTATTGGTGAGGTTAATAACATTCCTTGTGGTCACAGTGGTGTTAATTTTAATTTGATTGGGGTTGATCCCCCCTCTTTTTGGCACTAGCGTACCTAAAACCGCATAAGTACCTGACATGTACATATTGTACTTATCTACTTCTGAAAACCGGACGCCAATTGTTTCTTTCGTATTATCGTCATAGGTCACCTCCACTTCAGTTGGAAATGGAAGTCTGTTGAACGCTGTCTTAATCGGAACTTCTATAGGCTCCACAGTTTCCACACTTACAATGGCTTTGGCCGGCAGTGTAGGTTCTTCGGTTAACTTAAGGTTATCGATATCTATCGTGGCAGCAAAATTGGGATTATTTGAGAACTTCATAGTTCTTAAAGCGACTGTTGGCGTTATAGCTGGTTCCTCATCAATAACAAGTATTTTCGAGTTTGCATCAACCACCCAGATGTCAGCAGCATCGTTTTCAACTGTTGCCAATTCCCCATCGGGTGCCATATAACCTACAGGTACACCTGAATTGTTCACGTACCAGACAATGGTCTTGGTTCCGGTAAATGATTCACTTGTTGCCAGTGTCGTTCCAATTTTAAATTCACCCGGGTTTTTTGTTGGATTAACGTAAAAACTAGAATGAATTTCTGCATTTGCCGGTGAAGCCGCAGCGGCACCGGTTACCTGACCTACCGTAAACATAAATCCACTGGGAACATCACTATCGTTTCCGGAGATAGTGACTTCCACACTATATTTTAATAAGCCTGCACCGGCGGCTGGAGCTCCAGCAAACGCAGTGCTCCTAATAAATGCTGCTCGGTTAGTGCCTGTAGCATTTGTCTTTACAACACGTAGTTTATTATCTGTTATTGTTACAAGTGAGGTGCCGTTGAATACAATAGTATTAAATTTGTTAGCGGTAACAGTGCCACCAAAATAATTAGATAATGTGGGTGAAGAATTGAAATCCTGATCGAAATACACCGTCTGTGCACTCACAGATAGGCCAAATAATGCCAGGACGCTTAATAATATAATATTTTTCATGTTATATAATTTATTTTCAAATTGCAATGAAGCGACCATGTGCTTACCAACCTGGGTTTTGAGGCCCAAAATTTAAATTCTGTTGCAATTCTTGACTTGGAATAGGAAACAATAAAAACTTCGGTACGGTCACGTTCAGAATAGGCGCGTAAACAGCATTCTTAGGTGTAGTATACTGCTGAGTAGTCGCATTAAAACCAGTTGGCAACGTGCGCGGATAAATTGTAGTATTATTCAATCTCTCCAAAAACTGATATTCAAACATCGTTTGAGTCGGACTTAGCGTACTTCTCATCCTTACCAGATCAAACCAACGCTGGCCTTCGCCAATAAGTTCAAGTCCTCTTTCATCAAAAATTTTCATTCTGAAAGTATTCTGATCAACGGCTGTTGTACTTGTTAAATCTGCGGGAATCGCCCTTGCATTAGGTACTGAATTGACAGTTCGCGCTCTTGCTCTAACAAAATTAAAAGCTGTTAGTGCCGCGGGACTTGGTCCTTCCAGTTCGTTGAGAGCTTCTGCTTTAATCAAATACACTTCGGCAAATCTAATGATGAAAAAGTCATTGCCGTGGTTGCGTTCGTCTTTACCACCCGGATCCTGGTATTTAGCCAGGATAGGGTCATTGATCGTGGCGTCTCCTGAAGCACCTGGAATGGTAGAACCTGGAATATTTGGATAAACAGCATAAAATCTGCCCGTATTGGTATTCTGTGCGCGCTGATGAAATGCCTTTTCGTTACGGTAGTCTATGTCTGGTGTGTAGGTCGTTAAACCATTGCTATAATCGCCGGTACGGTAATAATCCGCAAACCAATGCGCGACCCTAAAGGTATTATCGCCGGCTAATCCACCAGCAGCTACACCAAATGTGTTGCCTGCGCCAAAACGCTTTGCAAACTCAGATCCTGCAGCAGGTTGTGCTCTATTCTGATTATCTGTTTGAAACCGAATTCCAAAGATGACTTCACCGTAAGCAGCACTCTCTTTAGTAATCTCGAATAATTCACCATAATTCGCTAACAGTGCATATTGTGCACTCGTAATTACAGAATCGGCGTAAAGTGCAGCATTTTGATACTGTTCGGTTGCAGACTGCCCTTTTAATGCAAGCTGGTTTCCATAAGTGAGGTAGGCTTGGGCTAAAAGCGATTGAGCAGCACCTTTAGTCGCACGACCAAGTTCAGTAGAAACAGCCAGGGTTTTGGCTAGTGGCAAACGTTCTGACGCCTTCTTAAAATCATCAAAGATCTGCGCATAGGTCTCCTCTACAGAATTTCTTTTTAGATAGAAATCGCTGTTGATATTGGTGGCAGTAGTTCTCAAAGGCACGCCACCATACAAACGGACGAGATAGTAATAGCTAAATGCGCGAATAAAATACGCTTCGCCATACGCGCGCTTTTCAAAGGCGGGGCTGAACTCCATTTTATCCAATACATCAATTAGATTGTTCGCATCTTTAATCGTCGCATAAAAGTTGGCCCACATTGGATTGGTGGTGGCACTGGTTAGTGTCCGTTGCGCATATGCGGCATACTCAGATCCTGCTGTCGAATAAATATCGTCTGCAGGCAGAGTGATCATATTGTGCCCAAGAAATTTGAACATCCCTGAATCGTTAAACCGACCGTACATACCGATGATCACTGCTGTAACATCACTTTCAGAATTGACCGTTGCAGGCGTCGCAGTATCCCTGATCACTTCATCCAGCTTGCACGAGTTGAGTGTGACTAAGACTGTGATGAATAATATGTATAATTTTTGTATAGCTTTCATAATTTCTTCTGATTTTATTATAAACTTAGTGTGGCACCTAAAGAAAATGAACGTGCTTGAGGCAATGTTCCTAAATCTATACCATTGGTCAGCGAGTTTTGTCCAAATGAGTTTACATTAGGATCATAACCGGTGTAATTGGTAATGGTTACCAGATTGGTACCGGTTATGAAAGCCTTTATTCCGCCAAGTTTAAAACGTTTAGGCAATTGAAAGGTATATCCAACCGTAATGTTTTGTAATCTAACAAAAGACGCATCTTCTACAATCCAGTCCGGAAATCTCTGTTGCAACCTAACATTATTGGTAGTTAATCTTGGATACAGGTTGCTCGTTCCTTCTCCATTCCAACGTCCCAGATAGGCATCCTTCAAGGAATTATAGGTCGTGTTGGCATGATTAGATCCCACCATCCACCGGTTCATATTCATTAGTTCAGCTCCATAGCTTCCAAAAATAGTCATGCTTACCGAGAGCTTTTTATAAGATAAACTTGGGTTAAATCCGAAAGTGAAGTCAGGTGTTGGATTTCCAATGATCGTTCTATCATCGCCCGAAATCTGACCATCACCGTTTACATCGACATACTTGATCATACCTGGCTTGATTGTACCCTTGGCCCCGTCATTGGCCAAAGCTGGATCGTTGTTGATCTCCGCTTGATTTTGATAGATTCCATTGGTTTTATAACCATAAAAATTAGAAACCTTCTCTCCTACGAAAGCCGCTGTAACAGGTTGTCCAAGCACAATGGCACCGCCAGCAAAAAAGCCCTGTCCAAAAAGGACCGTACCTTTTCCAAGGTTATCAATTTTGTTGCTAAAAGTAGAGAAGTTAGCTGCAAGATCGATGTTCATTTTTTTAGTGCTGATCTTATACGTACCCTCTATATCCAAACCCTGATTAAGGATCTTTCCAACGTTAGTATTGGTACTCGAAAATCCTGTTGAAGCAGGCAAGGCCAGTCCAATCAAAAGATCGGTGGTAACGTGCTTATAAACATCAACAGTAATATTTAATTTGTCTTTAAGAAATCCAACATCGACACCTGCATTATATTTAGTGGTACGCTCCCACTTCAAAACAGGATTTTCTATTCTTGAAAGTACATAGCCCGGTACAATGTTTTCACCTACGGGATAAGAATTAAGTCCATAAGCCGCCTGGGAACCACCAATTCCAATATTATCATTTCCAGCGACACCAATACTTGTACGAAGTTTTAAGAGAGATAAAAATTTAAGATTGTCCTTTATAAATTGCTCGTTCGATGCATTCCAGCTCAAACCCGCAGATGGATAAAGTGACCATTTATTTCCAGCGGCCAAACGGGTAGAGCCGTCATACCGACCGGTAAGCATGAGCACATATTTTTTATCATAAGAATAATTGACTCTGGCAATCAAAGATTGTAAAGCACGCTCCTTATCTGAACTATATAATCGGCCAGGAAAGGTAGCTCCTTCTATCCCATGATAATCCAGCGTGTTAGAGGGAAAGCCCAATGCAGTGTAACTCGTAGCCTTATTAAACCATTTTTGATAGCTATAACCACCCACAGCATTGACAGAATGCTTCTTATCAAACGTCTTTTTGTAAGTCAATAAATGTTCTATCAGATAGTTGGTATTGTTGTTGTCCGCACGTGTTGCTGAGCCACCCGGGGCACTGTTACCGATAAAGGTACCTGTAGGATACCAGATGTTGCGTAGGGAATAAATATCGTTGATTCCCGCTTTCAGACCGTAGCTTAAGTTTTTGCTAATTTCATAATCCGCACTGAAGTTAGAAATGACAGTATTCATTACGGTCTTGTCAATCACTTTATTGATCAGAAGCAAAGGTCCATTAGCCAGATCCTCATCAAACTCACCGGTTTCAGGATCGATAGCATTTTGAAGCGGATTGAATGACAGCGCACCTAAGACAACCGTTGAGCCAAGAATTCCTGTCCAGTTAGACTGCAAGCCAAACTTACGATTTGCCCTGGATAAAAATGTTCTCAAGCCCACTTTCAGTTTTGGTGTAATTTGCTTCTCGTAATTGAGGCGGAGGCCGCCTTTCGTGAATCCAGCTTTATCGATTATACTTTGCTGATCGGAGTAGTTACCACTTAATAAATAGTTGTACTTTTTATCCCTTCCAGATATCGAAATCTGATGATCTTGTGAAATGGCATTGCGGTATACATAGTCTTGCCAGTTGACATTCATTTGCCTGGAAATGGAATCGAGTTGCAACTCATTATATACTGGATTCGCACCATCGTTGACAGCAGCCTCATTTTTATACTGCATGTATTCGTAAGAATTAAGCATCTCCAACTGCCTCGGCAATTGACTCACATCCCAACGCGTAGAGTAAGTGATCCTGTCTTTACCTTCTGATCCGGATTTAGTGGTGATCAAAACTACCCCGTTAGCACCTCTTGATCCGTAGATCGCGGTTGAAGAAGCATCCTTTAGTATTTCTATAGAAGCAATGTCATTGGTATTCAAAGAAGCCAATGGATCTGCGGGTGGAATATCCGCACCACCGTCCAATCCTGATCCAGCATAGGTAGCTCCGAATGAAGACTCTATCGGCTGCCCGTCGATTACGATCAACGGCTGATTGCTACCTGTAATAGAAGTCATACCCCTAATATTAAATGTTATTGCACCACCTGGTTCTCCTGTATTGGTTACAATATTGACCCCAGATACCCTTCCCTGCAAGGCTTCAGTAACCGAAATGGCTTTGGTTTCATTGACATCTTTAAGTTTGACTGAAGAAATAGATCCCGTCATATCGCTCTTTGATACCGTGCCATAGCCCACCACAACAACTTCTTCCAGATCGGAAGTGGATGACCTCAAATTAACTGTGATCTGAGTTTTCCCACTGACCGGAATTTCTTGCCTGATGTATCCTAAGTAAGTGAATTCAAGGGTTGCATTCCCGGCGACGCTGATAGAAAAATTGCCATCAGCATTGGTCACCACACCATTCCGCTTTCCTTTTTCTTTGACGTTCACCCCTGGAAAAGTTTCGCCCGTAGTCTCATCGATGACTGTTCCCTTAACAGTTATGTTTTGAGCCATTAAATTTTGAGAAAACAACAGAAGGATCACAAAAAGAAACAAAGTACTTTTTGCAAACTTCCATAAGAATTCCTCTCTTGATTTTGTAAAGTTCACGTTCATATATATTAGTTTAAAGTTTTCAAATCTAACATTGGCCTGTTGCCGTAAGATTGTTATTTGGCTAAGCAATAGTAAAAAGAAATGCCACCTGCAGCCTACCACATTTGTGTATTATAATAAAAGAATTGTCGTTCTTGATATTTGTATAACTGAAAAGGCAATTAGAGATTGAGTATAAAAAAAAAGAGCTGACATAGATTAATTAACTATAAATCCCACTGATTTAGTAGACAATATTAAATGTTACAGGGAAGAGTTCAAAGTATTGAATTAAAAGAATAATTAACCTACTGACTGATAAAGTCTTATTTTTATTGCTTCATTTGAGTAAAAAGCCTTTTCCCTGCCTTCTTTACCATTTTCAGTATAAACAACCACTGCCCCTGTTAGTTAAGGGTGGAACGTCCGTTGTCATGCTTTTCCAAAAATTCACTTGGTGGAATCTTAAACTGATTGACAAAGCACTTGGAGAAATAAGAATGAGAGTTGAAGCCCGACATATAGCTGATTTCAGAAATACTGTATTCGTTGGAAAGAATAAGTTTTGCAGCATGCTTGAGCCTAATCAAACGGATAAACTCATTTGGTACATATCCTGATAAAGATTTCAATTTTTTATGGAGACTGGATCTGCTCATATTCATATCCTTGCTTAACTCTTCTACAGAAAGTTGGGAATCGGTAATTCTCTCCTCTATGATTTCAACAACACGCTCCATAAATTTACGGTCCCTATTGTTGGTGGTCAGGCTGGTTCCGGTAGTAAAGGGCTGTTCTGCAAATTTATTCTTGAGTGTAGATCTGGATTCCAATAGATTTCGAACTACTGCCAGGACATGTTTCCACTTAAACGGTTTGATAATATAGGAATCCGCACCATTCTCAATACCGGCAATTTCAGACTCTGAATTTGACCTTGCTGTAAGCAAGATAAGTGGAATATGACTGTAGTTGATGTTGGTCTTCACTTTGTTACAAAATTCCATGCCGTCCATAACAGGCATCATGACATCAGAAATAATCAGGTCGACAGACTTGCTTTCGAGAAGTAATAACGCTTCATGACCGTTGACTGCATTCACCACATGAAATCCATCGCTTTTGAGGCTTTGAACCATAAACTCATTCAGGGAGAGGTCATCTTCAACGACCATAACGGTTACGCGCTCCTCCTGCTCTGCCGGGTCCAAATCAGGTACAGACTCAAACTCACCAGTTATTGAAACTTCTTCCGGATCACTTAACACAAACGGAATCAATACTTTGAACACTGTATTTACATTTTCTGTACTGATTACCTCTAGTTTTCCATCATGTTTTTCCGTCAGTGATTTTGCAAGTGCCAGACCTATCCCAGTTCCGCCCAGATTGCTGTAGTGATGCCCGCCGGAAGATACTTTAAAAAATTTAGTGAAAATATTGTCTATTTCCGTTTGTGGAATCCCGATTCCGTCGTCTTCTATACTTACTGAAAAATAACTGAGTCCATTGGAATCAACCACCGGTTCGTTAATGCTGATCTTTACTTTGGTTCGTGTGAATTTAAAAGCATTGATCAGCAGGTTATTCAATATCTTAGTATAGGCCTCAGGATCAACCTGCACCATCAGCTTACTGATCTTCGTACTTAAAGTAAATTTAATCCCTTTTTGGTAAGGGATTGCAGAGAATCTTGAATAAATAATATGAATGAGGGACAACAGTTCTACATCTTCCTTATGAATATTGTAAATATCGCTTTCAATCCTTCTAAAATCGAGCAATTGATTGACCAGATTCAACAATCTGTTGGAATTTTCATCCATCACACTCAATTGCTTTTGTTCATCAGAATCCCACTTTTTCATATTAAGCAGTTTTTCTAAAGGCGCCATGATGAGCGACAAAGGGGTCCTGATTTCATGTGCCATCGCAATAAAAAACTCCATTTTTTGCACATAGAATTCCTGTTCCTTTTTGGTTTTGATTCGCTCAAGCTTGATTTGATTTTCGCGTCTTGTTTTATTGATCAAATAGGTCCTGAAAGTCATAAATCCTGCAATAGCCAGCAGGCAATAAATTGAATAAGCCCATACTGTTTTATGGAAAGGCGGCTTTATGGTTATCCGTATATGCGTATCCTCCATATTCCAGTGAGAAGGATCTGAAGATGCTTTTACCCGAAAGGTATACTCCCCTGCCGGTAAATTTGTATACGTGGCTTTTCTTTGATTACCTACATAGTTCCAATTCTTATCAAAACCCTCCATTTTATAAGCATATTGGGTCTTGTTGGGGGCAGTATAGCTTAGCGCAGCATATTCCAATCCAATGACAGACTGATCATGAGAAAGCGTAATATGATTGCTGTAATTGATTGGTTCTTTAAGTGGACTGTTAAGATCATCAATCTGTACATCCTTATTGAACAATTGAAAATTAGTAAATGTCACCTTTTTGGATATCTTGTCTGCACGTATACTATCGGGATAAAATGAATTGAATCCTTTTATGCCGCCAAAATAAAATTTACCGGATGAAGATTTATAGAAGGCCTTGTAATTAAACTGCCTGCTTTGAAGATAGTCCCAATTGGTATACTGTATAAATGTTTTTTCATTGATGCGAAAGTTATACAGGCCATTGTTTGTAGACAACCAAAGGTTTCTATCATCGTCCTGCAGGATGCCATAGACCACGTTCCCGTGCAAACCTGAATCACCATCAAAAACCTCTACTTTATTATTCAAAAGATTCAAACGGTTCAGACCGCCGCCATCTGTTCCAAGCCATAAATTACCTGAATGATCATCCAGTATACAAATAATCTTATTCGAACTCAAAGCATCTTTTTTTCCATTGGCTTCATATTGTTGCCATTTACCTGATCTCCTGTTAAATGAGATCAAACCAATATCATAGGTCGCAAACCAAAGCCGCCGCGTATCGTCCTCATAGATATCATAGATAATATTTTCATTGAAATTAAATACATTAATATGCTTGAAGGAGTCCGTAGCAGGATCATATTTGTTTAAGCCTTTGGTCGTACCTACCCAAATTTCTCCATCCTTATCCTCATAAATAGAATAAATATTATCGTTACTTATAGATGTCGAATCTCCAGGCCTGTTTTTATAGTTCTTGACTTTTCCGGTAGAGGGATTGAATATGTTTAATCCTCCCGCGAAAGTACCTATCCAAATGTTCCCTTTACGATCCTTATACAAACTATGGATATTGTGATAGGAAAGCTTTTGCTGACCTGGTTCAAATGGATACTGCTTAAATGTCCGATCGGCGGAATTGAAATAATTAAGCCCACCATCCTCGGTGCCAATCCAGAACTTACCCGGACTATCTTCTAGAAACGAACTTACCGCATTGCCTGATAAAGACTGTTTATCCCCATTAGGATAATACAATTCGAATCCCGAACTTTTCCTTTTAAAATAATTGACTCCCCCGAAAAAAGTACCTACCCAGATGCCACCCTCCCGGTCCGGACAGATAGAATAAATAGCATTGTCACTTAAACTAAAGGGGTCATTGGTCTTTTTAGTAAAAGCAGAAAATATACCGCTCGTTAGATCCAGTTCATTAAGTCCCTTTTCTGTACCAATATAAAGCTTATCCGGAGTAGGTTGATAAATTGCTCTGACGATATCGTCGTTGATCGAATTGCCCGCAGATTTTCGATAGGATGTAAAAGTATGGCTGTCTTTTGACCAAACATTTAAGCCCCCTGAAAATGTGCCAATCCAGACATTGCCTTTCATATCGGGATATAAGGTCAGCACATAATTGTTCGATAATGCACTATTTTTGGTATTATAATTCTTCAACGTTTTGTGTACAGGATCAAAAACATCTACTCCTTCACCAAATGTTCCAATCCATATTCTTCCCCACTTATCCTGCACAATTTTACGGGTATGATCAGACGATATGGACGGTCCTTTGTTTGAATATCTGTAGTTCTTCAGAAAGCCACTTTTCGAATGATAATGAAAAACTCCCCTCGACCTGGTAGCGATCCACATATTTCCATCACGGTCCCTCAAAATATCGTATACAGATATGTGTTCCAGTCCTTTTAAACTTTTAAAGGTTTCTCTTTCAAGATCAAGGATATACACACCATCTTGCGTGGCCACCCAATACGTTTTGTGATCAAACGCAGTAACAGCGATTATGAAGTTATTTCCCAGCGAATTTGGGTTATTCTTATTGAACTGATAGGATTTGAACTGATAGCCATCAAATCTGCAGATGCCATTCTTCGTTCCAAACCACATATATCCCTTTTCATCCTGGTTGATGCACCATACCGTATTAGAGCTTAGCCCATCCAATACAGAGTAGTTTCTAAACAGCGTCTGCTGAGCTGTGGCAGAATAAAACAAATGCAGGATAGCCATAACGGCCAATAAACGATAAATGCACCTCATAATTCAGGTTAATACTTACATATCCAGCGGTACGGCAGGCTCGGCATTCACCTCCTTTTTCCAACGATCCAAAAGTAACTTTAATTCTTTAACTTTAGTGGGATCACCTTTACTAAGGTCATTGGACTCCCCCGGATCATTTTTCAGGTTGTACAATTCCACTCTTGGAGTACCATAGAATTCAAGTAGTTTATAATCGCCTTGTCTGACTGCACTGGCCATCTTATCTTTTAGCCTGGCCGTTTCGGACGGATAATGCCAATATAGTTCATTTCTTTTAATAGACTGACCGGCAAATAGCGGACTTAAATCTTTGCCATCCAAAATATAATCTTTTTCCTTTTTGCCACCAGCCATATTTAAAAATGTAGGGTAAAAGTCAATGCTGCTGATAGGGGTATCTTCAACCTGACCGCTCTTTATTTTTTTAGGCCACCGCATAATCAGGGGCTCTCTTATCCCCCCTTCATATATCGACATTTTTGAATCTCTGAACGAACCATTATTGGCCATCTTCCCGGCCCCACCATTGTCAGAAAAGAAAACGACAAGCGTATTCTCATCCAAACCATTCTTTTTTAAAGTCTCTAAAATGCGACCGACACCGGCATCCACCCGCTCCAGCATAGCTGCCAGATATGGATTGTCTTTATGCGGCCCTCCATGTTTTAGGTTTTGTTTTCCGTAAATCCTTTCGGCTGCCCCTGCTCCGTATTTTTGATCGAATTTCTTTTTGTATTTCTCGACCAGGTCTTCCGGGGCGTCAAGGGTAGTATGTACACTGTAATAACTTAAATATAAAAAGAATGGCTTAGATTGATTCCGTACAATGAAATCAGATGCATCTGCACTTTGCCTGTCGGTCAGGTATTCATTCTGAGCGCCCGTAGTATACGTGGAAATCTTATCATACGGAAAAAAGTAATCGCCATCGGCAATATACTTAGTTTCTGAACCGATGACCTCATCAAATCCGTGTGCTTTTGGTCCGGCCACATTATTTTTAAATTCTGTATCCAGGTGCCATTTACCGACAATACCTGTATGGTAACCTGCCTTCGACATGGCCTCATTCAAAGTAAAGAAACGTTCAGGATCCAAACGTTTATTGGTCTTAGAAGCTTCAGGAAGAAAATCTGTAATACCCACACGTGCCGGGAACTGACCGGTCATAAAACTGGCCCTTGTTGGTGAGCAGTTTGGTGCCGCCGCATAAGCCTGCGTAAAACGCATGCCCTGAGCAGCCATTTTATTCAAGTTCGGCGTCTCATTAAATGTACTGTTGTACGTATTGAGCTCTCCCCAGCCCAGATCATCAGCCAAAATAAATACAATATTTGGCTTTTTTTCCTGCGCTATCGTTGTTCCAAATTGAGTGATCAGGCACAATGCTGTCAAAATTGATTTCGTTCTCATATTACTTCCTTTCAAATGGTATATCTAAAGATGCGCCCTTATCCCCTTGCTTTTTCATCCAGTCTTCCAGGCGGCCTTTGTATTGCTCGATCATTGGTTTATATTTTTTTTGCGTAGCCAGGTTCTCCAGTTCATAAGGGTCCTTCAGGATATCATAAAACTCCATAGCGGGCCTGTTCGAAATCCTTTCCGTTAGTCTTTTGGCATTCTCATCTGTCTTAGCCTTATTCATCCAGGTTGTCCAGGCCAGGCCTTTATTATTTGTATTCATCATATACTTGATATAATACGCAGAATCTGCTTTGAGATTGAGGATCAATTTAAACTGATTATCCCGGATACTTCTAATGGGATATGCCGGGCCTTCAGGAATATTATTGTGAATGCCATAGGCCACATCCCGATGTGCCGTATTTTTTCCGGTCAGTACTTCTTTAAAACTTCTTCCGTCGAGTCCCGAAATGGCCTTCCCCCCTGCGATATCCACAAGTGTGGGCGTGACATCTTCATATTGAACAATCGCATTGGTTTCCGTTTTAGCTTTGACACTTCCCGGCCATCTGACAATCATCGAGCTTTTCTGCCCCTCGTCAAATAAGTTCCACTTCGCCCCCGGGAACTGGGCGCCCTGCTCTCCAAGAAAAATAACGATCGTATTTTTATCCTGTCCGGTTTCCTTCAATAGCTTCATGATGTCGCCAACCTGGTCATCCAATCTGCGCACCTCAGCCAGGTATTTACAAAATTGAGTACGCGTCAGCTTGGTATCCACCCAATGCGCAGGCAATTTCAATTTATCTGCATCGAACTCTGAAGGATCTCCAACAGTCCATGGCGCGTGAGGATTGATGCTCATCACGAAAAGACAATAGGGGTCTTTCTGCGTAATGTATTGCTTAACATCATCTAAAGCGTATTCGTCCGTTGGCGCAACACAATTGGGTTCAAACCCTTTTACGATTTGAAAAGGAAATACAGATTTAGGGGTAGTGACATGATTTTTTCCTGTAAGACCTACCCTATACCCCAGATCGCCAAGATAATGCCCTACACTCTTCAGATGATCATATACAGGCTTATGATTTTGGTAAGCGCCATGCCTTACCGGGTAAAGCCCGGTAAATAAAGAAGCCCTGGTCGGTATACACATCGCCTCAGAAGCAATCATCGCATTAAACTTTAATCCTTCTGATGCCAGTGCATCGATATGGCGGGTATTGATATTCTGTCCGCCGTAACAGCTCAACTGCCTGGAATCCAAATCGTCTGCCATAATAATAATGATATTTGGCTTTTTTCCCGGCAATAGCTTTTCTTCTACTTTAAATGACGCGCATAAAGACCATATAATCAATCCCGTCAATACATTACACAACCTATTTTTTATCATGTTATTTCTATTTTACAGGCACAAGCTTAATACGGTCTGCCCACACCTGATCATCTTTATTTAGTTTTCCAAAATACAAAGCCACCACATAAGGACCATCTTCCGGAACCTCAAAAGTAGCAGAAGAGACTTGAGTTGTTTTTGCAGACAACTGAATGTCCTGATCCAGCAATTTGACTGAGCCATTCGGTTTTTCGAAACGCAATACAAAAGAGGTATTTTTATTCGCCAAAGCTGCCAGTTCCAGTTTATACTTCTCTCCTTTATTGGCTTTAAGACGCCAGGTCAATGACAGCCCTGCAGGTTTATCAGCAGGCTTTTTCATCATAATATGTACCGAGTTGGCACCAGAAATCTTACCGTTGCGGTCTATCTCAATCTCTCCCTCTACCTCATCGCCCTTTTTTACCGTCCATCCGCCCAGGTTATCGTCAAACTCCCCGTTCAAATTCTTTTTATATACCTCTGCCCGTTGATTGTAATTCCTCGTATCCATAGGGAAGGCACCGACCTTATTGGCCCATTTTAGCCATTGCTTGTACATTTTATCCACAAGTTCCGGATTTCCCTTCGCCAGGTCTTTCATTTCCGTAGGATCGGCCTCCATATCAAACAATTGAAGTGATTTTTCTGAAAAAGACGCATCTTCAGGTGTTTTGGCCACAAGTTTCCACTTCCCTTCCCGCATGGCTATATTGGCTTCATGCTCCCAATAGATCGCCCCCCGATCATTCGTCTTCCCTGTAAAATGCGGCAACAAGCTTTTTCCCGCCAATGGAACAATTTTGTTGTTTTTATATGTGGAAGGATAAGTTGTCTTTCCCACCTCGACGCAGGTCGCCATGATGTCGTTAATATGGCCATAGTCGCTGATAAATCTATTGTTTAGTTTAGGATCAATCCCTTTAGGCCAATGCACGATCAGTGGCGTAGCGATGCCGCCCTCATACGTATAATGCTTGTATTCTTTAAAGGGCGTGCTGCTCACATTTGCCCAATTGATCCGATAACTTTCAAATGTATTTTGTTCCCCGTTTACTTCTTTGCTCGCTCCACTGCTGATAAATTCGGCGCAGGCACCATTATCACTCAGGAAAAAGATCAGCGTATTATCCAGTTGTCCCTTTTGCTTTAAAGTTTGAACAATCTTTCCAATGCCATCGTCCATTACATCTATTTGTGCCGCGTAAATAGCCATCCGCATCGCCATCTCCGTTTTCTTAGCCTCCGGCAATTGATCCCAATCCGGAATTTCCGCATCCCTTGGGCTCAAAGGAGTATGAGCAGCAAACAGCCCCAGTTGCTTTTGCTTATCATACCTGGCTTTCCGCATCTTATCCCAGCCTGCCTTATATATTTCTTTATATTTATCTATGTCTTTCTGAAGCGCATGCAGTGGCCAATGCGGTGCAGTATAGGCTACGTACATGAACATCGGATCATTTGGCTTTGTATTAAAATGATGATCTATATACTTGACACTGGTATCGGAAATTGCCGTTGTCAGGTAAAAATCTTTTGGTGCCGGATACTTTTCATTATTGCTGTAAAGCATAGGTGTGTAATAGTTGGCACCTCCCGGGATGATCCCGAAATAATGGTCAAATCCCCGTTGCTTTGGCCAGTTGTCCTTCACCTCGCCATCGATCTTCCTTTCATTGGTCAGATGCCATTTTCCGGTCATATAGGTATCATACCCCGCTGTTTTCAATACTTCCGCAATAGTCACACAGTTATTGTTTAAATTTCCCTGGCCGGCAGGTGTCCCTAAATCCGCCGCAGCCATCCATCCCATACCCGCTTCGTGAGGCGAAATCCCCGTCATCAGTGCGGCCCTGGTAGGGCAACAGCGGGCACCATTGTAAAACTGCTTGTATTTTATCCCTTCTTTTGCCAGTTGATCCAAATTGGGTGTCTGTACTTCCCCCCCATAACTTCCCAAATCAGAGTAGCCCATATCGTCTGCCATGATCAAAATAATATTCGGACGTTGCTGCGCATGCACAGCTGTGCAAAGCCCCAGCAATATACCCAAAGAAAGTATTCTCATTGATAATCCATTCATAACTAGTCTTTTTTAATTTGCCATTCTTTAGGGGCTACGAAGCCTTTTCTTCCTTCACCGTAAGGAGGTACCTTCAGACTTGATTCTATAGCATTGAACTTTACTATGTTTTTCTTTAAGGCCTCATATGCATCCTGATATTGAGATTTCACATCTTTCTTTTCTGAAATGTCTTTTGCAATATTAAAGAACTGGTCGCCCTGCAGTTCCATCTTAGGATTGCCGCCGTTAGATTCGATTAATTTCCAATCCTGATTGACCAGCGCTCCTGAACCCAGATAAAAATCCCGCTTGATTTCTGCGACCTGACCTTTTAATACCGGAACCATGCTCATGCCGTCCAGCTTATTTTTTGGCTGGCTTTTTAAACCAGCTAGTTCCAGCACAGTGGGCATCACGTCAATATACCCCATCACCTGATTGCTGATTTTAGCCCCTTTAAAACCGGCCGGCCATTTTATTATAGCAGGTGCCCTTACACCACCTTCCCATTCTGTAAATTTAGTTCCTCTTAAAACACCACTTGAACTCCCTTCACCCGGTGCAGCCCCATTATCGCTATGAAACAATACCAATGTATTTTCATCAATCTTTAAATCTTTCAGGGTTTTTAAAATACGGCCAATGTTGTCATCCATATTGCTGACCATCGCCGAATAGGTTTGTTCTTTTGTATTGCCGCGCCCCTCAGCCCCTTCCTTAACTGCTTTCCCAAACAGGGGCTTATTCTTGTCAAAGCCATATTTAATCAGATCTTCCTCTTTAGCCTGTAATGGCCCATGAGGCGCGTTATACGCGATGTATAGAAAAAATGGAGATTCTTTATGATAGCTTTTAATGTTTTTGACCGCCTCATCAGTGATCAGATCGGTAGAATATCCCTTGTCATGACTTACATTAAAGTCATTGTGCCAGTCCAGCTCTCCTTCCCGCTTATGTGAAAAATAATCAATTGCACCATTTAAATGTCCGTAAAAGTGGGTAAACCCTCTGTTCAGCGGGTGATATTTTAAGGAAGCATGGCCCAAATGCCACTTGCCCAGTATCGCACGGTTCTTATAACCCGCTCCCGCAAGCATTTGCGGGAGAAAAACCTCGTTAATATCCACACCAAATTCAGACCATGGCGGTATCACAGTCGTCCGCAAACCAAAGCGGTCCGGATATCTGCCCGTCATCAGCCCTGCCCGTGTAGGCGAACAAACGGCAGCTGTATAAAAACGGTTAAGCTCGATGCCTTCCTTAGCAAGGCCGTCAATATGAGGTGTCTTGATCGCGCTTCCATGGTATCCCACGTCGCCCCAGCCGAGATCATCCGCAAGGATAATAATGATATTTGGCTTTTTATTCTGCGCAGAAGACCACAATGGCAGACAGAAAAGGATGTATAAAAGTAAACGAACAGATTTCATAATCAAATTTATATAGGTTGATACAAGATTACTGCTTCTCTAAAAAGAACAGTATAAATAATGTATTTAATGTTAATAGTATTGTAGAAAACAGAACCGGATGTAACCATCTTTACCTACAACCCCATTATTTGCCGGGTTTAGGAAGTACATGGGTCTTAAAAGCCCAGTCGTTCCAGGCCGTTTCCAATTGTTTGACCAGCTCAGGATGCTGACTGGCCAGGTTGACAGTTTCCGTTCTGTCTTTGGCCAAATCATAAAGCTCCCAGGCCGACTTTTGATTCATGGCCACCAATTTCCATTTTCCATATCTCACTGCTTTTCCGGATAAATGTTCAAAGAACAAATATTCAGGAGCTTTCCGCTGTTGTCCTTTAAACACAGCAGTCAGGCTCGATCCGGCATAAGGCGTAATCGCATTGCCTTTAAAACTAGATGGGTACTTAGCCCCACCCATTTCCATAAAGGTCGGCATAAAGTCAATCAAGTGCCCCACCTGATCTGTCATGCTGCCTTTTTTGGTGACACCCGGCCAGTAGGCAATCAGGGGCGTACAAATCCCGCCTTCATAAGGTGTGGTCTTCCAATATCTGAATGGAGTGTTGGAAACATTGCTCCACAGCTCATTGGCAGCGCCAAATGTGTTCTGGGGTCCGGGAAGAACTTTTTTATTGACCGGAAATATGACGGGCTGCCCATCTCTGGTCGAGCCCGCACGGTCAAACCCGGGCCCATACTTTTGGGCATCGTCCGAACTCGCCCCATTATCACTTAAGAACAGGATCAGCGTATTGTCGATCTGGCCGGTCATTTCCAGTGTCTTAATGATCCGTCCTATACCGGCATCCATCCGTTCAATCATCGCCGCCTTTACCGCCATAGCATGTGCATCCCAGGCCTTATCCGGGTTTTCGTTCCATACGGCCTCTTTTTTCCACCTTTCAGGCAATTTTGTGTCTGCGGGAAACAAGCCGCTTTCTTTCATTTTTTTAAAACGCTGCTCCCGAATCGCATCCCAACCTACTTTATAGACATTCTTATATTTCTCAATATCTTCAGGAAGTGCATGCAGTGGCCAATGCGGTGCGGTATGGGCCACATACAGGAAAAATGGCTTTCCTTTTTTGCTAAAGTCCTTAATGTAATTCGATGCCGTATCATTGATGGCATCTGTATAATAATAGTTTTTACCAACGTGTTTAACAGGCTTATCGCCGTTGACCAAAGAAAAAGGATCAAAAAAATCAACTACCCCCCATATGGTACCGTAATACTTATCAAACCCCCTGTTGACCGGGTATTGCTCAATTGGGCCAAATGTGGCATGCTCCTGCCGGTGCGACAACCACAATAAATGATCTTCTTTCGTCTTAGCTTCTTCAGTGTTTGCTACATGCCACTTTCCGACCATTCCTGTCTGATAGCCTGCTGTTTTCAATACCTCGGCAAGCGTCACCGTATTCTCGGTAAGATATCCCCTGTATCCCGGGCTTTTTTGATCATGGGTCATATTGCCAATACCTGCACTGTGGTTATACTGGCCTGTCAGAAGTGCGGCCCTACTCGGACAACACCTGGAGGTATTGTAAAACTGGGTAAACCTCAAACCGCCTTTGGCAAGTTTATCTAAATTGGGTGTCCTGATCTCCGAGCCATAACAGCCAATATCTGAATAGCCTAAATCATCGGCCATGATCAATACAATATTAGGTTGCTTTTTATTTTGTGCCTGAAGTGGTGCCGGCGAATTTGCTAAGAAGCAAGACAAACCGAAGGCTGCAATAAACTGGATTTTCAGCATATCAATTATATTAAATTATTTATTTTGTTGAGACGCTTCAACTTTCAGATAATTAAAGGATTCTGCGACAGATGAAATATTT
>Ga0160464_100193_pt1 | contig 62115 bp, 54 predicted proteins | sample HID1971I_E11MG_FD_108275 | JGI IMG/M metagenome (GOLD analysis project Ga0160464, IMG submission 108275) | Enriched millipede-associated microbial communities from UW Madison campus, WI, USA - HID1971I_E11 MG | ecosystem: Host-associated > Arthropoda: Insects > Digestive system > Unclassified ... | reverse complement strand
GCCTGAAGATTCGTTATGAACGATATGACTATATTCACGAAGCTTTCCTTTCGCTCGCGTGCGCGCTGATTTGCTGGAACCGGCTTAAGAATTCATGAACTTAATTCTGCAACAGCTTCTTAGTCGCAATACTGCGCGAGGTCGGCAACAGGCCGGGCGTCAGGCCCGTCTGGACGACTGCTTCGATGACCTTCAATCGATCGACTTCACGCATGATCATGGTGATCGTCTCGATCGCGCTTCTGGCCGGCCTCCACAGATCGCGAAAACCGGTCCAGCTTGCGCTCAAAAATCCCCGAGGAACGACATAATGAAATGGCCAGCCCGATTCCAGCGATGATCCTGCGATGAGAGATTCGATCCAACGTAGAGGGAGGGTGACATTGACGAGGGCGAACTGATCGGCATCGATCTGGGCAAGCTTGTGTTTCATGCTCACGGGCTACATGCGAAGGGCCATGCGATCTTTCGCAAGAACCTTTCGCGTCAGCAGTTGCTTTCCTTCTTCAGCAATCTCAGAGCCGTTACTGTCGTTATGGAGGCTTGTGTTGGTTCGCGCTGGCTAGCACGCAAGCTGAACGCGTTGGGGCCTGTGACCAAACTGATTTCGCCGCAATACGTGCGGCCGTTCGTGAAGAGCAACAAGAATGACTACATCGATACTGAAGCGATCTGTGAAGCGGCGTCCCGACCAACAATGCGCTTCGTCGAGCCTCGACAGAAGCCCAGCAACTTCTAGCCGCGTTACATCGAACGCGTGAGGGTTTGGTGACTGAACGTACGGCCGCCATCAATCGAATTCACGGTATCTTGCTCGCATTTGGTATCGTGGGGCCAATGGCCATAGCAATCTTGCGCCGTTTGCCTGATGTCATCGCGATCCATGATCTTCCGCTTAGGCTTCTCCAAATTATTCAACGACTGCACGAACACTATAGATATCTCGACGCTTACAAGCCTGAAGCATCGCATGACAAATGAACGCGAATCGTTCGGGGCCGTCAGCGCGAACGTCTTCCTGATAACACTACGCCTTGCCGGGTGGCGTCGACGCGCTCGACTGTAAAGGAGGGAACCACACTTCGATCGTGCCCGGACGGCCTTCGAGCCGCCTGGACAAGGGCACGACCGTCCATGCGGGCGCTGCGCCCTTCGGGACCAGCAGGTCGGCGCAGGCTTTCGAGGCGGCATCGTGATAGATCACCGTTGGGACGCCGTAGGGCTGTGGCGCGGTCCGGCCGTTGCGCCTGGCCGTGTCCCAGACATCTTCGATTGGCGGAACGGATGCGCCCAGCGCGCGCCACGGATCGCGCAACGAACGGACGCGGTCGCGCATCTCGGGACCGTAGATCTGGATGTAGATGGAGCGGCCGGCGCAGGCGTTCGCCACATTCTTATCCCCCGGCGGTGCCGACGCGGACTGACCCGGTGCCGAAGCACTTTGCGCGGACGACGCAGCAGGCGGCGCCGGTACCTGTGGCCCCGATGCCGCCCCTGCCTCCACCGCCGACGAAGCAGAGGAAGCCGACGAAGCCGACAGATCGGCGGGAAGAGGTGGTGCCGTCGAATGCGGCCCGGTCGACACGGATGTACTCCATATCGCGTGGTTCGGGCAATTGATGGTCTTGCGACTGGTGTCGCCATAGCTGCGAATCCAGTATTGCGGCTCGCACAGATCGCGCGGCTTCGCTTGCAAGCAATCCGGAGCCGCATCGTCGACGAGCGCAACGCACGACGGATGAGGTTGTTTCAGACTCGAGCACGCCTCCTTGGTTTTGCTCACCATCGTCTCGATCAGATGCGAATTTCTGAACGCTTGCGAATTCTGTTCCGTGCATTCGATCTCGCCTATACGCCAGAGCGCGGACGCCATTTCGCCGATGCGCGCATCGTCCGAGACGCTGTGCGCGGAACTCGATATCGGCATCTTGCCGAAGATGTCGGTGAGTTCTTTCATCGATGCAGGCTGGATGTGCGAACTGCTGTCTCTCGCCTGAAGCTCGGCTTTGACCGCCTGCCACGTACTGAACCCGAACGTCGCGATCGCGCCGATGCTGAACGATGCCGTGACCGCGCCCGCCGCAGCAATCGGTGCGGGAAGACGCCTGTTCTGCGCGGGCGGATCTTTCGCGCCCGTGACCGGATCCACCGCATGTTCCGTGACGAAATGCGCTTCGGCGAAGGGTTCGAGTTGGTCAAGAACGTCGCTCGTCAAATGTTGCCCGAGCGCCTGACCGAGCCGGAAGTAGCTTTCCCACTGAGCTTCGCTGAAAAACTGGTCGGTCGTCGGCTCCTGCGGGAACTGCGGGTTGTCCGCCTTGAAGCTCATTAGATCGACGGGCATGTCGGCGTAGATGTTCGGCTTCACGACGATCATGTAGCCCGTTTTCATCGAATTCGCGTAGACGATCCTCGCGAGCGCGAGACAGGCCGTACTGTCGTCCGAGGCCAGTTCGTCGAGCGAGCCGAACCCGCAGAGCTTTTGCTCGCCGTCCGCTTTGGGCCGCAGAAAGGTCACTTCCGCATGCAGGTCGATGCGCGCTTTCCGCACGAGATTTTCGAGGTCGCGAAAGCCGTAGCGCGGGTCCGAGCCGCAGTCGGCCACCACGACGAGGCTGCATTGCTCGCGTAACAGGGCGTAAGCGCCGGTGTTCTCGAAATGTCCGCCGTCGCTCAGATACCAGTATCGCCGGTCGTCGCCGCTGAACCGGCCGACCAGTTCGCTCACCAGTTGACCGTACTTGCCAGTGCGCGCTCCGTGCCACCGCGCAAGCCTCCCGGAACCCTCCGCTCGTCCGATCGCCTGACTGTCCCACCAGTAGCCGAGGCGCAGGCCCGCTATTGTCGAAAGCGCCGCGATGCCAGGGCGTGTCTGGCCGCCGAGTCCGGGCGACACTGCCGCGCCCGAAATGGCCATCCACGAGCCGAGACTCGGCGCACCCGTAGGGTCGACCTTGATCCAGCCGCGCGACCCGACCCGACTCATGCCGTTGGGACCGACCGTCATCAGCAGCCCCTTGCGGTCCTGATTGAACAGGCCGCCTCGCGGGTCGCGCGTCTGGTTGATGCAGACGTTCAGGATGTGTATCGGGCCGCCGGCTTCATGAGGCTCATAGCGGTCGATGCTCACATCGTCGAACGGATGCACGTTGTCGATGCGCAGCATCGGTTCGTTCAGATTGGGGGCGAGTGGAGCGCCGGTCTCGCATTCGCCGGTCTTTTGACGGAAGCGCTCGGGGTTCGCTGCGCCGAGATAGCTTCTCACCAGCCGCGCGCGATAGAACGAGTAGAGCGAGGATCGATTGAGCGCATCGAGGTTCCGGAACGACACCAGCGCCACGACGAGCGGCGCCGTCACCATGAACGCAAGCCAGAGGACTGCGAGACCGAAGTCCATCCTCGTAAGAGGGTGGCCGAACAGCGCGCCCGTTACCGTACGATGCAGCAGACTGACCCAGAAGGCGACGATCAGCGCGAGAATCGCGATGCCCGCCAGGTTGACCAGAGCGAGCAGCCTGCGACGCGAAAGCGGCGCGAGATTCTGAGGCAGGTCGGAGATCCTGGGCAGAAGCACGCGCAGGACGATGATCGCGATCATGATGCCGCCGCCGATCACGCCCGAGTTGGCGTCTTTTCGGTTGGCGAACCACCATGCGAGACCGTCGATGATGCCGAGCAGAACGATAAGCAGAATGATGCGCAGAACGAAGGCGAGGCCGCTCGTCAATCGGTTGCGAAGCGCATCCGGCGCTTTGGGCGTGCGATATCGCATGATGCCGGCAAGACAGACGCCGAACACGGTCGCACTCAGAAAAGCCTGCATCGCAACGACCCATCCCACGGACAGTTCGAGCCTTCCCAGCGTGACCGTGCTGCCGTCCGGAGCGGAGCTGCTCAGGTGGCCGAAGTGGCGGATGAGGGTCATGGCCACCACGCTGCACAACGCGATCAGCCAGTGTTGAACATCGACGCGGCCGCCTTCCGTCTCGGGCGCAGTCCAGTAGGCGACGGCGAGCACGCATCCGATCCATACAGGTATCGGCAGCAGAATCCAGATGGTGGGCCAGAGCGAGAGCACGCCGAGCGTGCCGGTTCCAATCCAGCCCGGCGCTATGCAGTCTCCTCGCCAGAAAATGCAGTCCGCCCACGCCCATACCGCGAGGTCCAGCCCAACCAGTAAGCCGCCGATCAACATGCTCAGAACGGCTAGTTCGAAGTGAACGCCGATCAGGCCGCGTACGAAGTTCGCGGATGCGAACAGCAGGTCCTTCGTGCCGTTGGGAATGAGATAGCGGCCGTTGGCGCGGAGCCAGGCGGCGAAACGCCGGGCGTCGGCATCGGCGATGGCTTCTTCGATTTCGCGTGCTGTCCGGGGGGTGACGCTCTGCCCAGAGGTCTCGTCGCGGTTGACCGCGTTGTTGTACAGCTTGCCGATGGTCGCGCCGATATATCCGCCGCCGGAAACAGTGGACATCACATCGAACCGGCTCAGAACGCCATTGCGCGCGAGGGTCTTGAGCAGGCCGGCGCAAAATGTCGCGCTGCGAATTCCGCCTCCGGACAACGCAATGCCCGATAGTTCGATGGAACCTTCCGCGCTGGACGCGCCGATGTGCGCGCGGCGCTTGCGCGCCATTTTGGCTATTTCGGACTCCGCTTCCATTCGATCGTCCTCACGCTTCATTGCGCGCCTCCGCTGCTGGATGCCGGGTCTTGCGTCTTGGGGGTATCGGCTGCTTCCTGTGCGGGTGACGCGGCCGTGGCGGGACCGGCTTGTTGCTGTGCCGATGGCGAGTTCGTCGTGTCGTCGCCCGGCTTGCGCTTGTCGTCGTCCGCCTTGCCCTTGCCGTCGCCAGGCTTGGACTCGTTCGGCTTCCGTACTGGCGGGGTGTTCTTTGCCGTCTCGGCGGGCTTCTGCGATTGCGCATCGGGCACTTGCTTCTCCGGCACCTTGAAGCCGAGATAGACGCCGCTCGATATGCCCATCAGGGTAAGCAACGTCGTGCCGAATTCGGGCAGTTCGAGACGCTGCCACGTACTGATGATGTATACCATGCCCAGCGTCACCGTCCAGATGAGGATCTGCCAGCGTCCGATTGTCGGACCGCTTGCATCGGTGACGAGATCGGCGATGAATCCGTTCGACCTGATCGGTTCGATCAGCGCGTCGTACTTGTCCCACAGGTCTTTGTAGGTGTCGGCGACGGCTGAATCGAAACCGCGGATCGGGGCGTCGGCGATCCGCGTGTCGGGCTTTATGTCTTGCAGCTCGGGGCGACGTGACTGATCGCGCTGCTCGCGGCTGCGCATCATGGCGCGAACGCCATTGCGGAGAAAGCGCGACAGAGGCTTCCGCTCATCCGGAAAGACAATGTCGTGCAACAGCTCGACATGCCAGCGCGAGGTCAGGCCCAGCGCGTTCACGGCCTTCTCGATGTTGACCGTCTCGTTCTTGGACTTGTCGATCGCGATAGACGTGAGCGCAGTTCCCGCCGAAATGCCCATCAACATGAGCGATTCAGCGTTGAGCGTATCGGTCTGACCGACGAGCGCGTACATGAAGCAGAAGGCCCAGAAGGTCAGCATGAACCAGAACGCCATCTGACATCGTCCCAGACTGAACGGCAGTTTTTCGATGCGCATCTGCGGAATGCCACTGTCGCGCCCGAGCCCCATGTGCAGCACGACGATCGTGCAGGCGACGACGAGCAGCACCAGCAACAACACGATGATCATCAGGATTCCGTTGAAGACATGCAGTTTGATGGTCAGCACTGTTACCGTCTTCGTCTTGTTGCCGGATGCATTGACCGGGGTACTAGCGGTCTCGTCCGCGGTGGACGCCCCCAATGCTGCGGATGCTGCGGACGCCGCGCTCTCGCCTGCGGCATGCGTAGCGGGTATCGACGGAGGTGCGCTATTTTCCTTGTTCTTGTCCTTGGGTTTGAACTGGATCAAGAGCGGCTTACTGGCGGACCTGACGACAATGTTCACCTCTTTCGTCGGCGATAGCGGACTGCCCAGAATCGCTGCCCAGGTGCGGCGATTGCTTTGATCGGCGTCCGCAGCATCGCGCGACAGCGTGAACAGCAGTACGCGGTCGCTCGGACCGGCCGTGCACTGGACGAGTCCAGACTTGTTCTCGACGAAGAGATCGATGTCATCGCACGAGACAGCGGCCGTGCCGTTCATCTCGACCTGAATGGACTGGTCGAGGGCGGTCGATTCGCTTCTGGCGGGGACGAGAATGGTTGCGGTCGTAGGAGCGTCGGCTGATTCGGCGGACAGCGCGGGAAGCAGCGATAAGCAAACGACGAGCAGACGAACAGCCCGTGAAAAAGGGATGCTGGCCATGACGCCTCCTTCGACTCGGTCGTTAGTCGGAAAGCAGGTGAGGGCACACAACGCCGGACGCTGCGCGTGAGCGAGGAGACACACGGTCCGCTGCGCCCCGGCATGCAGATCGCCTGCGCGCAGGGTGTAGATGGCACGTCTTGCCGGATCGGCGTCTGTCTTCAGTTGTCCGCTGCGTCCGGCCAGCACAGTCGGCGTGAGCGGATTCCTGTGGTGATCCTACTGGCGACAATCACGTCTCCTCCCGAATCGTTATTTACGTGATATCTGGAAGTTGTACTTATCTCGATCTCAGCTTGTAGCCTGAGCTAATTCTAGATTCCCGAATCGAATATGAAAGACGCATATGTCGCCGTTATCCGCCACGCATACGGCGCGAAACGACTAGCGACCAAGGCGCATCGGAATTGTTTCCGCGACGAGTCGTGGTGTGTGAGATGGAGGACGTGACGCGTTTAGGGTTTCGCGGCGCGGAAGGATGGCTGTCAGATTTTTTTATGCCAACCGTACGAGAGCGCTCACTTCTCTGCCTTGTGCCTTCTTCGCTTGGTCTGATCTCGAGATCGCGGATCGTCTCGCGGTTTTCTCATCGCGTCATTATCACAGCGCCGCACTGGCATAGCCGCCGCGTCAATTCTTAACAATGCCCGGTCGAGAGCCGGGCGTGTTGCAGTGCGGAACGTAGAGGCAGGGCCGTATCATGTGCGGAATCTAGGAGAAGGCTCTTGAACAGTAAGGCGTCCACACTCAATTCCTCGGTGAACTGTTCAAGAATTGGCTTCTTCCGCTCGTTGAAGACTGGCGTGTTCGCGCTCCACGGCAAAAGGCGCAATCTGTACGCCATAATTTGACATAAATCTATTATTTCATATGGAGTGCTTGGTATCGAGATGCGACCGAATCTGGAACCGACTTTGGAAGACATTGAGCTTCCATCGCGCGGTTCGCTCCTGCATTCGGCGCGATATCGGCTGATTTTTAAGCGTTCTTGGCGGTCGCAGGCGCTGAGAGTGTCCCGATTTAGGAAGCTTCTTGCGCCGGCCAATCGGCACCTCCTGGATAGGCAATGCCGATATCGAACCGGTCAAGGAAGGCCGGAAGAGATGGATGATCGATCAGGGGGACTGAGGTGCCGTGTCTAATGAGACTTACACAGGGCGACTGATATCGCATTTGCGAAGCGTGAGCGAAAGTAGATGCTGTCCACGAATGCTTCGTCGTCGAGGAGGGCGGCACTCCATCTATTCGGAGCGAAATAGTTCGGTGTTGAGAACCTGCATGTCGAATCCCGACTACCACCGAGGTTCGGTGAGATCCTCAAGGCGCAGAGGGCGGGCGTTCTCCATTTCCAGTACGGCGACACAGCGATCCGTGATGGCTTTCTCATCAATGACGTGCGGCGTTTCTGCCTCGACACCTCGGAAACGCCCACGCATCAAAGTTTCGGCCATACACGCCTCGAAGGACGAGGCCGCATAGAGAACGTCGTACGAATGCACGAACAGTTGCGAGAGCCTTTATTGGGGTGGGAGCCTGTCGTTCCAGGCCTGACAGGATTTTAAAAGCGCGTTCCTGCACCTATCCCGACGATTCAGCAAAAGAACCACGAGCTTATACATGAGTGACTTTCAACACGACTTTGCCAACATTCCTGCGATCTTCCAACCACGCATGCGCGTTACCGGCGTCCTGAAACGGGAACGTGCGGTCGACATGGGGACGAATCCAACCCTCGTCGACGCCGTCAAGCAGTGATTTCATCCAGATCTGCAGCTTTGGGAATTCGTCCCAGAGATGACCGAGATTGACTCCGAACACGCCACGATTTTGGCTCATCAGTCCGAGCGGATGGAAGCATCGGGTTGCGGCGGCGAGCGCGATCAGGCGCAGCAGGCCAGGCAATTGCGATGCCGCAGCGCTGGAAATGCCGAAGATGCCGAGGCGACCTGTCGGGCGCAGCGCGGAATAGCTCTTCGCGCAATGCGCGCCACCGAGAGGATCGATGATCAGTTCGACGCCGGCGCCGGAAGTCAGCCGCATCAGTTCCGCTTTCCAGTCTCCGCGCGTGTAATCGATCGCGTGATGAAGGCCGCGTTCGAGCAGGAACGCGTGCTTGCCGGGACTTGCCGTGCCGTAGATTGCCGCGCCCAGGTGACGGGCGATGTCGATCGCCGCCAACCCGACGCCGCCGCCCGCGTTATGAATCAGCACGGAATCGCCGGGAGTCAGCGCGCCCATCACCACCAGCAACTGCCACGCAGTGAGGTACTGCACGGGCAGCGCGACGGCGTGCGCGTGATCGAGCGCGGCCGGCTTCGCAAATACGTGCGACGCAGGAACCGTCACGGTGTCGGCGTATCCGCCGAAGCGGACGAGCGCGAACACGTCGCGACCGAGCCATTGCTCGTCGACGCCACTACCGGTCTGATCGACCGTCCCCGATATTTCGTAGCCGACGACCATCGGCGGGCGCGGCGAATCAGGGTACAAGCCGCGCCGCGCGAGGATATCGGCGAAGTTGATGCCGCAAGCCTCGACGCGCACGCGCACCTCGCCGGCCTTCGCAACGGGGTCCTTCGCTTCACGCATTTCGAGCCTTTCAGGTCCGCCATGACCGGTGATCCACATCTGTTTCATGAGTCGTTATTCCTAAGGCGTTTCATTAACGTTGCGAGGGCGAGAAGTGCAGATAACGCGGACGCCTACCGCAATCGAGCTTTGTTGTCTATCTTGGAGACCAGGCTGCATCGAATGTAATGGATGTTCGATGCGACGTCGCCGCTGACGGAGCCGGTCAAATGGATGAGCGCGCCGCTTTTGCCTGGTGGAAGATCTTCGCGCTGCCCGAAAGATTCGCTCGCGGCACGGAAGACGCTTATCTGCTCCAATATGGAAAACGCTTCTACCCTCACAGGCGCGCCGCACTCGTGCTAGGACTGGCGACATGGATCTTGTTCTCCGGGTGGGATTTCTATTTTGCCCGTAGCAACCCGGCTTTCAATTCGGTATTGAAGCCGCTGCTGGCGTTGCGCGGAACGGGCATCGTCGTTTTGCTGATCAGTGTCGTCATCATCAGCTCTAGATTGTTCGAGCGAGAGTGGTTCGCGACGTGGTCCATTGCGCTCGTCATCCTAGCTATCTACGCGGTCAATCTCGCGATGATTTGGGTCCTGCCTCTGCCGTATGCGATGAACTACTACTTCGTCGGGCTGAGTCTGATTCTGATGTTTCTGTTCGGACTGACGCGGATGCGCGCGCGGCCTTCGATCGTTGTGGCTGCCATCGGTGCCACGGAAAGTATCCTGACGCTTTATTTCAAGCCTCACATCAGCGTCGAAGAGGGAATGCTCATATCAATGACGGGTTATTACTTCTGGGTTCCGTCCGCCTATCTCATCTCATTCATCGGGATCGGCAGCGTGGTTGCGATCGAGCTCGAACGAACGTCGCGCACCGATTTCAGAAGACAGCGGCAACTTGAAATCGCGCGGATGCAGGAAGAGAAAAGCAATGCCGAGCTCAAATCGCTGAACTCCGCGCTGGCCGAATCGAAACGCGATCTGGAGAACCGGACCGACGCGCTCGTCAGAAGCGTCGAGGACCGCAGAAAGCTGGCCGAAACGAGTAACAAGGAGAAGTCGTATTTCATCGCCGCCGCCATACACGATGTCCGTCAGCCGGCCACAGCCATGCTCACGCTGGTCCAGCCGATTTACGCTGCCATCGACAAGGGCAATCTCGCGCTGGCGCGCGACTGGGCCGCGAAGCTGCAGGAAGCCGGCGAGATCATGAACAAGTCGTTCAATGACGTGCTCGATCTTTCCAGGATCGAATCGGGACTGACGAATCCGGATTACGAGAACATCGACCTCGACGCGTTGCTCGAGGACGTGATCGCGTCGATGAGCGGCACGGCAGCGGCATGCGGCGTCGCGATTCACTACAAGGCGAGCCGGCGCGGCCGCCTTCTCGTTCGAAGCGACTCTTCCTTCCTTCGACGGATCCTTCTCAACCTGATCTCGAACGGCATTAAGTACTCGGATGTGCGTCGGGCACCGCGCGCAACGGTGATCGTTGGCGTGATCGGGCTGGAGAGACTTGCACGAGTCGATGTGGTCGATAATGGCATCGGCGTCGATGAGGCGCACTGGGACGATATCTTCAAGCCGTTCTTCCAGCTCGGCAATCCGTCGCGCGACATGAGTCGCGGCGCGGGCATCGGCTTGTCACTTGTGAACGCGATGATCGGCAGGCTGCGTGAGCATCGACTGGAGTTCCGATCGAGAAGGGGAAGCGGAAGCCGGTTTTCCGTGCAGCTTCCCATCGCCGGTGATGGCGGCGCGCGCTGGGCTGCGACCGCCTTCGGCGCGGACGTTTCCGTCGCCGAGCTCGCGGGACGCTATGCCCTCGTTCTAGAGGAGCGCGCCCTGATCCGCGAGTCGATCGTCGAGTGCTTGCGATCTTTTGGCCTCATTGTCGACGAAGCGGACTCGTTCGCCGATTTCATCGACCTGCTGCGCAAACTTGAAATGACGCCGGACGTCATCATCGCGGATCACGCGTTCGACAGCACGGTCAACGCCGCTGATATTCTCGCGGGTGCGCGTGCGTACCTCGAGGACGAAGTGCCGGTGCTCTTTCTGGCGGACGATCCGTCGACGCTTGGCATCGCGGACGCGCGGGCCGTTGGCATACTGCCCAAGCCCTTTTTGCCCGCGGATATCGTGCGAGCTCTCAATGCTCTGCTTGTGGCCCGTCCGGCGCCCGAGGCGCTGGAACAACGATGTTCCGCCGGGACACCTCCAGAATGAGTTCCGTGCGCCGCGCCACGCCGAACACGCGGAAAAGCGCCGGGTTATAGTCCTTCCTGATCGTCTCCTCGGATACGCCCATTCTTCGCGCGATGGTCTTGTTCGGCAGACCTTGGCACAGGTAATAGAGGACTTCGAGCCGCCGCCCGCGAATGCCGAGCGAATCGACGTCGCCGCCCTGCACGTTCACATTCGATGCGGGCGAATGGCCGCCTTTCCCGAGCGCCGAAGCGGGCAGGAAGACGCCGCCCATGAAAACCGTTTCCAGGGCACGCTCGAACAGGTTAGTGGCGTCCATCTCCTTGGTGATATAGCCCGCGGCGCCCGCGTCGATGCAGGCGAGAACTAGCTCGCGGTCGCGATACGAGGAAAGCATGATCGCGCGCGTGTCGATATCGAGCTCGCGCATTTTCCGCAGCACGTCGAGACCGTTCGCTGCGCCGCGAAGGTCGTAGTCCAGAAAGGCAATGTCGAACGACACATTCTGGATCGCGGAAATTGCGCTTTCGTACGACGATGCCTCGTGAATCTGCGCGCGCGGCGCCGCCATCTGGATTAACGCTCTGATGCCCGCGCGCTGCACGCCTTCATCTTCGAGAAGCAGCACTTTCAAAAGGTCCTGATTGTTCATGGCACCTGCCAGGTCCGCTGTTAGACGAACGTTCACTCGCTTGAAGCGTATCGCATGGATGCGAGCCGGTGTATCCGACAAATGTCGCATCGGCGTTCCGACAAAGATCGTGCTTGCGCTACGACACCTGCGGGATTTCGACGTCGCCTCGCGATGACCAGAATGAGTTCATCGACAGCGCGGTTGTCGATATTAACCGGAGATGAGAAATGAATGCTCGTATGTTTTGCGTCACGTTTTCTAGGAAGCTTATGGCAGCTTGCGCGCTCGGTGTCGCGATTGCTTCGACACATGCTTACGGCATGGAGGATAAGCGTGTACGGGTGGTAAACCAAACCGGTCAGCCCATCGTGGCCGTTTTTGCGTCTCACGATTATGATCAGGATATCGGGTGGAACCTGCTGAATATGAGCGAGCTTTGGTCAGGATACTTTGTAAGGATCAATCCAGACGACGGAGATCCTGGCTGTAACTACGACTTTCTGGCCCTGCTGAAGAACAGTGGGTTATTGAAACAGAGAGTCAATGCGTGCATGTCCTCCGAGATTGTTTTTCTTCAATAGAAACCATGTCGAATCTGCATTCGACTAGTCGCAGGGCAGGAGGCCGGGCCTCCTGCCCTTCGCTGACAACATGGATCTTATGCTTACGGGAGTGCAACGGAGGAGCCAAATGAACACGCCTGAAATGTCACTGCGGTGGGTCGTCGAGAAATGGCTCGCGCCATCACCTGTATCACCAGTCCGCGTCACGCAATTCACCCGCGGGCGCGAAACGGGGAATCGCTATGTTCATATCGAACTGGTTCGGCGAGATGGTCCGATTGGCATTTTCTTCTTCCGGCACGACGACGGTGAGTGGTATGTCTTCCCGCCGGAAAGGATTCGTCAAAGTATTGCAGGCTGCTAATCGCCCACGCCGGCGGATCCCGCCAGCAACGAGGCCGGGCCTCCATTCTTTGACTCTTGCGCGTCGGCAGATGTTTAAGTGCATCCGGCCCTGATAGTCACGGCGTGGAGATCTTCGATATGAGCCTCGCGATAGTCATCGTCCGGCGTGCCGTACCCTACGTCACGTTGCAGCCAGCACCGACGCTGCGCAGGTTGTGAGGCGAGCCGCAAGCGAGGCGCCGCCGGCGTGTCAGAAAGCCAAGTTTGACAAGACCTTAGTAAAACTAATGGTCCAGAGACAAATTACTTTTATGGCTAATGCAGTCGCACTCTGCAATTGAAAAGTGTTTTGAAGGTCAACGCGGTTGACCAGGAAGATCTCTCGGAATCTGCTCACGCCTGCGCGCGAGCCGAGCCATCTTGCGACTTGTGCCGTACTCTGCTTCGACAGCGGTGACAACGCCAGTCATTGCGCCGGTCAGATCCACGCGCGCATAGCCTTCGACGAGACAGGTCCAATAGCGTTGGCCGCGGCACCAGAGCTTCACGCCGTTACGAACGTTGCGCTCGCTAAGTCCAAGCAACGCCGCTCGGGAAATGTCGTTGCAGCGTGGTAACTGCGCGCGCGGCTGCGCCAGAAGACGTTCGCGGAGGCTTCGGTGGCTGCTTGATTTCCCGCACGACGTCCACTGACGGGACGTTAAGCGTGAAGCAACCTTTTTGCCGTTCGCGCCTTGGTTCAACTGCGCTTTGAGCGCAGCAAGTTGTTCGAATCCCGAGAGCAATCCCCGTTCGCCGGGAGACGCTATGGTACAGACGATCGTTGAAGAAATCGTCAAATCCATCGCGTGCGATTTCAACACCTCTCCGGAAGCTGTTCTGAAGATCTATGAAGCGAGGTGGGCCGAATTCAGCGAGCGTGCAGCGTCTTCGACTACTTGACCGTCCTCGTAGTCAAGCGATTACGGACGATCAGAAATCGGACTTCGATGATCGCAAGCCCGATGATGCGGCCGACGCACGACTAAATCAGGCGCCAAACCAACCGCCAAAAGATGACAGGGAGTTGTGCGGTCGCCCCCAGTGCGCCGAAGAGGTACCCGCGTCTGTCAGCTTTGCACGACGGTGACTCTGCTTCCCGAAAAGCACCCGAAGCGTCCGTGCCAGCGCGTAAAGACAGCACATGCGGCTTACGCGGACAGACCCTCCTGACTAGATGATTGCTGAAGCCACCGACGACCCGCTGCCAATCAACGTCGCGCTGCGGGCGATCGTGCGGGAGTTGCAGCGCTGGAAGCGCAACAGCGCAAGAAATCGCACGGACGCGCCTTTTTTGGGGCATCAATCTGTGCGGAACATTCATTTTCCCCGGGGATCGCGAGCAGACTCGCTTTCCCACTCCGATCCGGGCTTGCGACGCTCCTACGCCTGCCGCGCATTCCTTCTAGACAGACAGCAAGTCGCTGACCTTCGGTGATATGAATTTGGGGGAGAAGGCAAAGCCCCGTCAGCGCTAGAACTCCCTAACCCGCAAAAATGCAAGGAAATCAAGGACACCCTTATCCGGGTGCGCACGGCGTGCTGACCGCGCGCGCGATGGCCGGTTGGCGGAACGCGATGGGTGATACAAAGCCGGTTTCCCGCGTGTCGTTCGCGCGCTATGCAGCGGTCGTCGAATTGGCCGTCGATGGCGCCATCACGCGCCACCTGACGTCGGCGTGCAGTACTTCGGGCAGTACGGCGGCGGCGCGCGCGATCGCGCGTTGACGGAAAATCTGCTGTGTCGATTTTGAAGACGGCGTGATTCGCGCAGGATATGGTCAGCAAACCGATTAACGATCGATGGCCATGCCTCGGAAAGTCTTTCGCGCATCATTCGTGAACTTCTTGCTATCTTTGCCCTCTTTACACACGAAGTGGTCATCGCCGTCATCACTCAGAAGATAGAGTTGCCCCTTGCCGGCGATCTCGAAGATGCCTTCCGCATGAAAGTCGGGCGGCTCGATATCTTTCAAGTGCACGGGCCGCGCCTTGCGGGAACCGTTCCACTTGTAAATCGCAAATCGTGGTGAATCGGACGTGCTCTTTCCGTACGGACCCGCGACGATGAGATATTCGTTGCCGATGCGCTCGATACTGCGCACGCCGCGGCCGCCGAGATCGAGGCGAATTAGCTCGCCGAATGCGGGCGTGGCGCCTTTCTCGACAGTCGCCATTGGGTTCTCGAGTTCGAGAATGAGCGCTTCGTTCTTGTCGGTTAGCGGGCCTCTGAAACCGATGAACAATCCGCCATTGTCGGTAGCAGCGAGTCCTTCGATATTCAAGCCATCTCGCGTTTCGGCGGCGTGATAGGTAGCGTCCGCCAGTACTTTGAAGCGATCATCCGCTTTGAGCGCATTCAGCAATCCAGTGTATGGTTTCGCATCGATCGGCAGGGGCTTCGGCACATTGCCCGATGTATCGATGCTCGTTGCGAACAGGCGTTGCCGCGCAGGCCGAGGCTCGTTCTGATCGTTGGCGGCGTGTGATGCGATCCAATAGATCCGATTGCCAATCCTCGCGGCGCCTTCGAGATCGGACTCTTTCTGTTTGCCATCATCGCCGGCAAGGTACTTGCCGAGATTGACTTCGCCCTTGTACGCGGGATCGCCATAGCTATAAACGACGAGCGAATTGATGTCGTCATCGGCGACGACGAAGTAGCCCGATCCCAAATCGATACCCGCCGACGCATTGCAGATTCCCCGATATGTCGTGACAGGCTCCGCCAGAACTTGATTTGCAAGCGCGCCGAATGACCACGCCGTTAAAGCGATGAGCAATCGAAAGAAGCGAGGCAAACTCGCTCGCGACAACGTTGCTTCCCGGTTGTTCATGTCGATGGCCTGATTTTTCGTCGTTGATCGCGGTGAGCGGCGGATTGTCCACTCCGCGGAAGTCAGCGTTTCTGCCTGAAACTCGATGCGAACCGCTAAGCCAAGCGTAGACCATGAAACCGAATCGTCAAATGCTTAAAAGGCCGCAGGACGGACTCGCCATGCGGTCATCACCTAATTTGAGTGTGGCGATAAACAGGGAGGGGGGCGATCATGGAGCCTGTAGAAACGATCTTCATCGTTCTTGCGCCCGTTCTTCTGACCGGATGTGCGTCGATGATTTCGAAACCCGCCGACAGGTTATCGCGCATCGTGGCTGCGGAGCCGCGTGCGGAAAAGAGCCTGGATGACAGCGGGTTGCTGGCCGCTGCGCGGCTCATGCTCGTGGAAGAGCGCGTGCAGGAGTCGATCGCCAAGTGTCAGACATTCGCGAATAGGCTCGTCCTCTCGCAGAACACCGTCAACACGGCGGCCGATATTAAGGAATACGTCGATAAGTTGCGAGAATCCCCGCCCGCTAAGATTCGCGTTACGTCCGAGTACACTAATATTCAGGTGATTCACAACCGGTGCAATCTGGCACAAGCCGAGATCTTTATCGAGGAAACAGTGAAGGCCGCGTGCGCTCCCGCCCTCGGTCCGTCTCCGCCTAAACCGGCGCCGCGCCCAGCGCGCGGAAGAACTCCGCTACGGCTCCATCAACATGATCGGTGTACACCCATTCTCGCTTCGACTCGTTAGTTTCATGGGCAGCGACAATCGAGTAAGTTGTTACTACGGTCGATTCGTTCGGATGCCTTTAATGCACGCGTAAAACACTAGATGACGTTCGACTTTCCGTCGCCTATGCTTTTGACTGTCATCGCATGAAAGAAATGGGAAACGAATCCGTCAGGAAATAGAGCGTGGAAGTGTGCTCAAGTCACTCATGCAGTTGGAGGTTCAATGAAGACTCCGCTACTCGATGTCGATATCCCTTCCATCTACAAGAATTCCCAAGGGAACGCCTGACATGACAACAGCAATGGCTGGTATTGCCGCGGACTTATCCGCGCTTACAGGACGGCTCGTTCTCTCTGATCTCTTTCGCACATACGACATGCAGATGCAGGCGCATCTCGACTATGTCAACAAGAAGAAGCGAGCATTCAGTCCGCCACCCGGTGGCAGCTTTCACGAAGGGGGCCGCGCAATGGATCTCTCGCTGCCGGCGCTCAAGATGAGTCTGGACGACTTTTGGGTGTTGGCGAAGAAGCATAACGTCGTGCCGATCATCTCGCAGCCGAACTCGAGTCTCGACGAAGCGTGGCACTTCGAATGCAGAGGAAGCCATCAGGTTGTCATTGATTATTATCGCAACCGGGCAGGCAGCAACTTCAAAAGTCCCTATGCAGCCGGGGCAGCGTCCGCGATCCTCGCAATCGGCGTACGCGTCGATCAGTTCGGAAGCGCTCAGAAAGAGGCGCAATTGCAGGCGGCCCTGATCCGATGCGGCCATGAAATCGGCAATCTCGACGGCGCGATCGGCGTTTTGACACGCGCTGCACTCACGTCGCTGGGCCTCGCTGGCGCAACGCTGGATGATGCACTTGCGCATGTGGAAGACATCGCTCAGAAAGCGTTCCGCGGAGAGTACAAGGTGGTCGATCAATCGATACTGGCCCTGACGGAGCAATTGGAGATTAAATCTCCGGGTCACGTCGTTCTCGATGCCTGAAGAACGCGAGCAGATTCTAGTGACGCGATAAAGAGGAGCACAGCGATGAAGGTTGTGAGTTTTTCACTGGAAGAGGGCGCGAAGTACTATGGGTCCATCGACGGCAACCGATTCTTTATCGGCAAGCGCGTGCCTTATGCGGGAGGCAAGGGCCTGATGAACGTGAGCGGCAACGCCGGTCAGCGATACGACCGAGCCGAGTATCGTGAAAAATACAAATTCTGGGCAGACTTTATTCATCCTACTGCGATGGCCGAAGGCGCGCTATTCCACACGCTGAATACCTATGATCGCGCGCATTTCACATTTTCGTTCCTGCAGTTCGCCGCGCACGTTCCCAATGGCGATTTCGTGATTTATCTGCGCCGCTTGCTGAAGGAACTTCCCGTTCTCGCGAAAGAATATTTTCCTGACCTGGAGATCGTGGGTACACGCATTCATCGCGTGCGCGGCAATTCGTCGACCGAGCTTGAAAATGATCACTCAACAGCGGGGATTATCGACTATCTGAATCCTTCGTTAGCCGAAATAGAGGATACGGAAATTATCCAGGCGGCACGCTTTATTCATTGGGTGCAGAACGATGCAGCGCATCGTGCGCTACAGATCGACGTAGGGATCGATAACTTCAAGAAGGCCATGTCCGGTTACGCGTCGCATTACAAACTCGATGGCGCGGATGACATCGTGTGCTTGCTTGTCGCGGACATTCGTCATCAAGGACGCGCACACGACGCCGAAATTTTCAACGCGTTGAAAGCGGCCGATCCCGCATCGGAATTGGTAAAGCTGGGTGAGCCTCGATATCACGAGCGGCTGCTTACCATCAAGAAGGAAATCAAGCGCCTCAAAGACGAGGGAACGCTGGGCCGACATCGCTATAAGAAAGATAGGCGCGATTTCGTGCCCGTTTGAGGCGGGTCAGCTTGATCGCGCGTCGAGGTTCTCGTGCAAAAAGGCGACGACTCTCTGTAGTGCAATCCGCGTGGGGTTCGGGCGTTCATGATCCACCACATCGTACTCGCAGGCGTCGTCGAACTCGGTGGTGAGAACAGCGTGCGGAAAATCGTCCGACCCAGGATCGTCGTACTCATATAGGGTGGCCGTGCTGCCGAATATCTTTCTTATACGCTCGACACGCTCGTGCGTGCTTATGAGATCATTGGTAAAGCGTTGCACAAGGATCGGCACGCCATCGCGCGCGCATCGCCGCGCTGCGGTTTCGATATCCTCATCGGAGATATTCATCTCCTGCATCCACGGACCTTCACCCTGTGTTGCCTTGCTCAGCACGTACCGAAACGAGATAGGAATCGCCGGCTGCGAGATCACGCCGGCGTGCGTTCCCGGTTCGATCACCATCGGAATGACAAATGCGCCAGTGAGACACATTCCGATTACGCCAATGCGTGCGTTATCGTTCTGCTCGCTGAGGCAGCGAGCGAGCGCGCGGAGCCAGTCACAAACGGGTGCAGAGCGGTTCGATTTAAGATATGCGAATTCTCTGCTGATGCACAAGCCAATGTAGTTGCCGACCGAATCACTCGATAACATTGGGCCGAAGAGCAGCGGCGCGTGCACACAGAAACCGTGCTCGACTAGTCTGTCGAGGAAATTCACCGTGCTCTTGTCGAATCCCGGCAGTTCGTGCATCACGATGACGACATGACCCGTGCCTTTCACGTAGACGGCGTGTTCATAGGCGCCGTGGTTGAAGTTATACGCGCGAAAGCCCAAGTCCTTCATTCTTGGATCGGGGGTGAAAGGCGCAGCGCATGAGGACGTCGCTCGCGTCTGACTCGCGGCTGCAATCGTGCTGCTCGCTGCAATTTTCATGAACGCTCGTCTGCTTTCGTGCACCATGATCGTCTCCGCAAAGATCAGATTCTCTTTCCTTGAAACAATAGGATATCTATATAAAATGAATCACATCGTGTTTCTACCGATTGAACTCGAAGTGACTTTGGATGAGGTATCCTATTCATCATAGGTATTGGGGTATTGCAGCGGTTAATTAACGGGTCTTAATGGCTTGATGCGGCTGTATTGAGATTCGATCTGCCCGACTCGTTTTAGTACTGCTGAATGGCCAGCTTCAAATAACGGCGCGGACGCGCTGCCCGGGACAATGATTAATCTTCGGAGGATGTCAAAACCATGCGCGCTTCTGTCCTGTGCATACTCGCAACTATCGAACTGGCCGCATGCAGCAACCTTCCTACGGCGCTGCATCAACAGGAGAAGGCGTTCTCGATAGACTCGGAGAACTCGCTGCAGTTTCATACCGTTCTCTACTATCCGAAAGGCGAAGCATTGCATTATCCCGGTTATGTTCTCGCGCTGGAGAAGAGCCCGCGAAATGATATCAATGGCGCGGGCAAGAAACTCGTGGTTTCGAACGCAAAATATCTCGAAGGCGAACGCGATGGCGTCTTTCTGGCTCATAACACCCGACAAACGATAGACGAATTCCAGAATCGGGACCGCAAGTCGCTGTTCATTTCGCACATCATCAAATACGACAGGCCGGCCGCGAAAGACGTCACGACCACACTGATCGATCAGTGCTTTCTCTACAATTCCTTCGAAGCTCAGGATCCGGTTGATGTCAATGCGAAGTGGGAATTCAAGATGGTTCAGAAGCTGAGCAAGGATACGGTGTTGGACCGCCATGGCATCGCGTGGCGCCGTTGTCCGCTCTATCAACCTGAACAAGTCACGCGCGTTCCGGGCGTCTGTACCGCGCGCACCAGGAAGTCCGAAACGGCGGTTAGATCGGGAAACGTCGAGATTCTCAAGAACCAGTATCAGAGCGCGGCCCCTCGCAACTACGTCTACATAAACGGGCTGGACGCCTTGAAAAAGCTCGAGTGCGGAATGGCATCGCATCTAAGAGAGGAGCGCTACTCGCATGTCGTCATCATCGTGATGGGATGGAATACCTCTCAGGACGAGGCCATTAGAAACTTTAATGACATCATCGGAAACATGATCGAAGCAGCCCGGCAGGAAGAAGGTGAGGGTAAGGCGCTTTTTCGGCCTCTCGTCGTTGGCGTGACGTGGCCGTCGATGTGGACAAATAGTTTCTCTAATGTATTCAGCTATCCGAACAAAGCGGATGATGCGGATGAAGTTGGACTTGTGTGGCTCAACGTCGTCGTCAATCGGACGATTCCACAATTGCTGAAGCAGGTAAGTTCGACAATGGCACCCAAAGTGGTGCTCATCGGACATAGCTTTGGCGCGCGCGCGGCCATGCGTGCACTGTTTAGCGGTCCGCTTCTCGCTCAGGACAAAGACGCGAAGGAGCCCATCCCCGATCCGCGTGTCGATCTGGTGGTCGCCCTGCAAGGCGCCGTGAGCATCAACCGATTCGATCCGGAGAAAAGCTGGGAAGGCGCGCCATATCGCGACTTCCAAAAGATGTGGACGCAGATTGTGATGACAGCTGCGAGCGGGGATGGCGCGACGAGTCTTCCGTTCTGGTACAGCCCGTCCGGTGCAGCTTCGACGTGGAAAAAGAAGTGCGGCGACGACGCTTCTGCGAGCACATTCGAATGCATGAAGACGGTCGAATACAACGCGCCGGCGACATCGGATTCCCATTCGAAACACCTTCCGTTCGATCTCTGCTTTGCCGACGATAAAGGCACGTGTCCCGTTACGCTCCCGCGTCGCGATGGCAAACTGCTCTACATCGATACGAGTGCAGTCGTGACGACGTATAACAGCCCGGGTACGGGCGGAGGGGCGCACAGCGATATTTATCGAATGCCGATGGGCGCGCTGCTGTGGAAGCTGACGGAGGCCTATGCGCCGAACCCGTTGACTCCCGACGATCTCTGTGAGCCCGATACGTTCGAACCGTCCGCTCAGATGTACAAGGACTGCACGCAGGAAGCAGAGCTTCTTCCCCCGGGCTGACGAAGGGCGTGTGTCACCCGCCAGCAGCGTAGTCGCCACTTCCCGCACCCGCGCACCGACAAAGCGCGCGGCCTGCGACAGCGGCCGCTTCCACGTGAAGCCCGAGCGCGATCGTCCGCTTGATTGCCGGACGTCCGATGCGCGCCGCCGACAGCCGTCCGTTCTTCTGCTCTTCGCGCACCGCCAGTTCGGAGAGAATCGTAAGCGCGGCGCCGCTCGTGGCGACTTCCTTCGCGGTGAGTGTATCCACCCTCATGACGATGTTCAGCGTCGTGCCCTCGCGCGCAAGCCGACATTGGCATCCATGGTCTCGCGCAGGCGCGTTCTATGCGATTCGCAAGCGCGGCGATCACGGTCCTGAACTTCTGGAAGCAAGAGATCGCCGCAGAACCGGGGCGCAACAACTTGACATCTTGTTCAGGGACGGAGAACCTTCGACGGTGGATGCGTTCACGTACATAAACTCATCGGGCAATCGAGATCAAGCAATACGACGCGTGAAATTGAACAAGAAGGGATCGGGACGAGTGAGAACGAAGTGATGGAGACGGAGAGAGCGAAGTGGAACGCGTAGGCCGGCGAGACAGCCAGTGGGATGAACTTCGCTACGACGAAAAGCTCGAACTAGCCGTCATCGATGCATTCGAATCGTTGTCTGCGCAGGTAGTCGTGGCGTGATTCGCTGAAGATGGTGCGCGCGTTATTCGGACTCGACGCATTTTTTGAAGAACAGCGAGAGAGTTGAAATTCCTGCGTTCTATTTCTTCGAAATGACAATTGGGCGCGTCTCGGCAGCCATGCGCGTTGGGATAAAAAAGCTGAGTTCACACTCGAGTCTGAGACAACGCTTGCAGCTCGCGTACGCTTCCCCCTGCCGTCCATCAGTTAAACTGAAAGTTTGCGGTTTGGAGGCTCAAAGGTGGGGCAATACAAGCCCCACTGCTTTGAAAAAGAACGAAAGAACAGCATACGACGAACTGTATGAGCCGGGCATCCCTGCGGCGAATGCTGGCATCTATCGATGCGCGACTTGCGCCCATGAGATTGGCATCGCCAAAGGTCATATACTTCCGCCGCAAAACCACCACCTGCACTGGCCGGAACTGGGCAGAATTCGATGGCAGTTATAGATATTCGCTCAAGGCTGAATCCTCCGCGGCGATGGAGTTCCCTTGCGGGAGCAGCGAGAGAAGGAAAGACGTTTCGTTATACCGCGAATGGCCCCGACGGATTGCTGAGGGGCAAAAAGGCGGTGCTGGTTCTTGCCCATGCCGGAGCGTACATCCCCGGCCCATCCACGTCGATGGACTTCATCGGCACCTATCTCAAAGCGGTGCTTCGGTTCATCGGTACCACGGGCGTGGAGATCGTGCTCGCAGAGGTTTGGGGCAGCCGCCCAAGCAGTACATTCCGCGCAGAACCATATCGACGCAATAGAAGCGTCTAGGTGCGCTTAGGCCAAGCGCTCGGTTCGTAAGACCATTGAATGCTTGATTTTTATATTCGTAAACCTACGATTGACTAACCGGTGCGCCGTAGTCGCTTATGAAGAATCAGAAAAAGGTGGCTCACATGACGACGACAGAAAAAGAAGATTCTCTTGAAGGCGTCAGCACCCGGCCGGGCAGTGTGAGCCCCTATCGACGTCTCGGCTGGCTGCTTCTAGCCGTCGCTGTACCACCGCTACTGTGCGCCTGTCCAGCCTCCGTTCAAAATAGGGCGTACAAGGATTACCGGCCCGCGCCCCTTGTCACCAAGGGTGAGCCGATTGACAGCGAGTACGATAGCTTGGTTGTCGCACTAGTCCAAATGAACTATCTCAGTCCGCAATGCTTCGGTGATCCGTCGTCGGCGCAAGCCACGCCTCTGGACGCCGGGATAACTTCCGGGCCGGTCCGCTCTTCAACGCCGACGGCCGCTTCGGCGCCAGTTGCTGCTTCAAGTGCCGGTGCAAAGGAGTTGCAAGAAATCTACAGGCAATCCTGCCTTGTGCAGCGGAACTTCATCGTCACAGATCTCATGTCCAAGTCACGCGCGGCTTGTGAAGCGCACAAGGCGACGATTTTTGGCAATGAGGCATCCTGGAATATCGCCCTTGGCACCCTGACTAACGTCTTCACCGGTACGGCAGCGGTGGTCGGCGGGCCCATGGGAAAAAGCATCCTTTCCGCTCTGGGTCTCTTCTCCAACGCCACACGCTCTTTGATCAACGAGGAGGTCTATCAGAAGCTCCTCGCGCCGGCAATCGCCGTAAAGATCGATGAAATTCGCACCGCAAAAGCGAGTGATATCAGGACTAAATTGTCGGGCAATTCCTCTACGACGTTGAGCGATTACCCCATGCAAACTGCGTTGCTCGACGTCATGGAGTATCACGACGACTGCTCATTCATGCTTGGCCTCCAGACGGCGCTCAGAGAGGGGACGGGTAGCAGCATCAATTCAAAGTACGCGGTGCTGAAGCGAACTGAGCAAGACCTTTCTTCGGCGATAGACCTACGAACAACCACAGTCAGGAGCAATGCGCCGAAGGGGGCAGATGACAAGGCGATCGACGCGCTTCTTAACTCCGATAAGATGCTCATTCAGCTTAACACCCGCCTGACCGCAGTCGGGGCCCAGCTTCAGGCACTTGAGGGACTCCAGGCCACACAGACGGGCGGGAACTGACTGAAATTCAAAATCAGCAGCACATCAGCTTTCGACGCTGCAGCGTTATTCATGCATCCAGAGAACTCCTTTTCCGACAGGGAGTGGTGACTTTTTCCAACGTGCTCGACGCATTTTTTCTGCGAAGACTTGCTTGGCATTATTGAGCAACCCTTCGCCGAAGACGTACTGGAGGTGATGGTGTACCACCGCTTGGCGGATGGATCCTGCAAGGCGACGTGGTGGAGCGATTTGTACGGGGAGTACGCATGCCGGGCTTTACAACGTCGTAGCGTCCCAAACCGACCGAGAAGATCGCTGGCTTAAACTTAAATCGCAATCGGGTCGCTGCTACTCTTGGCAAGAGGACTCAAACTATTTCGTCGAACCTCCATCCTTCGGCCCTTTTGTCTTGATGAGTCGCGCCGTATCGGTACGAAGTGCACGCGTCCCTGAGAGCTTTGGATTCGCTCGAGGACCGTCTCATTGGAGCGTCGAGCCGGTAGACCGGTGAGGTTACGCTCGGGTTGGCTCATTCGCCGATGCGCCTGGTGGGGCGACGGTTCATTGAGCATATGCAGGGGATGCCTCGCCGCCAACGTCAGCCATGCATGCGCGATGGCGCAGCGCCCTTCGGACCGAGGACGCTTTCCCGGTTTCGCGCGCGCTCGGCGAGTCGATGCGTTTCGCGCTCCGCAGCCTGCGCGAGGGCATTGCCGAAGTCGGCGCCCTCGTGCATCAGCCAGTGCCGAAAGGCGTACGCCACGAACAAGCAACTCGCGCTGCCGATGATCGACGTGATCACCGCTGCCGGCGACCGAATCCCTGCGCCGACCATGTAGAGGAACCAGCACAACGAGGCGGTCGCGCACGTGAGAACACGGGCGGACGTTGCGATGCGGCCCAGCATAAGGACGGCCGAGATCATGATGAGCAGGAAGCCGTGATAGCCCATCGACGTATTGGACGCGATCGTCAGATCGACGAAGAGATCGGTTCCGTTCGTCGACAGGGCGAGAAACATTAGAAGGCCGAGCATCGTGAACAAGGGGGAAGCCTCCTTGCTTCTGCCGGGGATATAGGCGTTGCAAAGACGTCGAGAGATCGCGTAGGCCAGCAACGTAGTCAACGGCGACACCGATCCGAGCGAGGTCTGCAGAAAATCGAGCCATGCCGGCGGTGAGAAATCAATCTGCGCCCGTGCGGCGGCGCCGCCGGTCAACGTGTTGAACCACACGACCGGCCGAAACCAGTCCATCGGCAACATGCCTTCGCGCAGGAGCGCAACGATCAAGGCGACGACTGGCGCAGCCACCAGAGCCGACACCACAACTGTGCGGCGAACCTGCGTCAGGCCGAGCGCCACGGCCGTCCAGAAGATTAGCGTCGGCATCGTGAAACTGACCGACGGAGCGTGTGACTTGTCTTTGACGACGATACTCACGCCGAACATCAATAACCACAGCAGCAGATGCGAAAAACGGCAGTGCGGAAGACCGATCACCATGTTGCGGCACCAGGGCCGGGCGACGAACAGGTACGCCGCGATGCAGCAGCCGGCGAGAGCGGGGTCCGCGCGTAACAGCGGCGAACTCGTCGTGAAGAAGAGCGGGGCGACGCCGACGATCAGCACAGTAATGGTGCCGCGCCGTTCCTGGCTGGCGAGGTAGACGGCGATCGGCAGCGCCAGCCATTTCAGCTGGAGCACGCCGGCGGCGCCGAAGTCGAAGCGCAGGCACACGATCCACAAGGCGATTACGAGATAGCCCTGTAGACGGCTGTATCGCGTGGAATCGAACATTCGCAGTCCTTCCACGACGGCTCGCCAACTAGTCGATCCGATCAGCATGGATGCGCGCGCAAACGGGACATTGACGAAGGCAACCAGCAGCGCGAGCGGCAGGACCGCGAGGTGCATGGTGTGCGCCTCGACGAGGCCGGTGCGAATCGCGAGCGGCCCGACCAGCTTCACAAGGACGAGCGAGGTAAGCGCACCGAGCGCCGCGCCTATGACGGCGACCAGCGTATGGAAAGAGGGCAACCGACCGGGGCGCTGCATCGCGAAAGGCATGCACAGCGTCAGCACCGGCAACACGATCGACAGCGGCAGAATGGCGAAGTAGCCGAGATCGGTCCAGCTTCCCGACGGCGACACGAGGCGCGCCGCAACAATGAGCGCCGAGCCCAGAGCCGCCGCGGCCGCGCATACACCGAGCGCGGGACGAATGTCCGCCTGCCTCACGCTGGATATGCCGTAGACGCTTCCAGCATGTGCGCCGATCGCGCCGAACAGCAGGGCTACCGAAGACGCCGTGCCGAAGCCCGCGTCGGGGATCATGGTGACCAGTATTGCGGGCGCGTAGCCCATGAGCGCGCCGGGCACCGTATGCAGCAGCATCGTTCGAGTGCTCACGTCGCAGGCCGGACCCTGCAAGAGGGCGATTCCGAAGCCATATAAAGCGAGAAACGGCTGCACGTACGGATCGACATACGGAAACTGACGGTAGCCGATGACCCAGACGGCCCCGCCGAGCCCCAACCCGATCAGCAGAAAGGCGGGCATGGTGACGCCTCGATCCCACGAAATCTCGGCGGAGAGGGGCATCAGATCGTCGGAGAGTGACGGCGCCAGCGCCATCGCCAGGCACGGGAGCATCAGTCCGCACAGGGCGACCAAGACGAGCAGCGGCGAATTCGGCATTTGACCTACCCAAATGCCGAGCATGGCGAGCGTGGCGAAGATGAGCGCGACCGGGGGTGCAATGCCGAAACGACCCGGCGAGGGCCTTCTGAGCGAATGCCCGATGCCACCGATGATTCCGAGCAGGAGGATCACCGACATCGCGTTCCAAAGCACGCGCCAGTTCCTGAATCCGATTCCGCCGGTCAACTGGTCGAACCATGCCACGCCTAGCCAGAGCAACGCCGACGTCGCGAGCGCGATGTTCCTCGCGCGTTTGCGCTGCAGTTCCTCGCGATACGCCTCCGGCTTGAGCGAATCCAGCAACTCCCGCTTTAGCACGAGTTCGATGTCGGTCAGGTCGTCGCCCTTGAGGAAATGCAGAAATATGCCGTCGCGCCGTGCGCTGACGATTTGCGTCTTTCCCGGCCGGACGATCTCCACGGTTTTGCCGTCTCCCGACGGCCGTTTCGACGCGGGCTTGAGCCAGTGGTTGTACATCTCGCGGGCCCGGTCGAGTTCGACAGGGGACAGCGTGCCCACCAGGTCGCAGCGCAGCCATTGCGGAATGCGCCCGACGCGAAACCACGGCAACGCGCACAGTGTCGCGTAATCCGCTTCGTCGAAGGCGGAACGGCCGTCTGCGCCGCGCAAGGTCGCCGCGACGTGCAAGGTCAGGTCCGGACGCAGTTCGGGAAAGAGTGCGAGAACGCACAGGAGTTCGAACAAGCGCGGCGACAGATCCATCTGAATGGCCTGCATGACGGCATCGCGATCGTCGCCGGCGGGCGCGTTGTCGGAATGCCAGCAGGGCGCGCGACCACCGTCCCTCGACAATATGCCGAGGCGCGCGGGAGGACGCAACAACAGCGGATTCACGCCTGCGACATTCGCGCGCAGCATTTCGCCGAGCGCGATCACGCCCGCGGGAGACGCATGCAGAACGCGTATACCCGCCATCGCGACGCGGCGTTCGCGCCAGGACCAGCGGCGCGGCGAGAGGGGCGTCATCACCACCACCCGGCGCCAGTCTTCCAGCTCGTAGACCCAGGTGCGGGGCAGGCCGGACATCGGATCGAGCAGGCAGTCGACGTCGGCCAGCAGGATCAGCACGTCCTTGTCGTAACGGGAAGCCAGATCGGCCAGTGACACCGGCATCGGGACCTTCGAATCGGTGCGCAGCAGGAGCGGGTCCGTGTCGAAACGATAGAGCGAGTAGGGGACGCCTTCTTTCGTCAGGCGCTCTCCGATCGCCATGGCGATTTCCGGGAGGTGATCGCGGCCCGAGCGCGTTTCTACCAGGACGGGGTAATCGGGCAAACGTGCCCGATTACCGAAAAGGAGACGTGGAAAGCCACCGGCTTTTGCCGTCGCGCGCACGCTCGCACACACGTCCGGCGTGTTGCTGCGCGTGACGCGGTAGGTTCGCATGCCCTGCAGCGCGTGCCGCAGACGACTGGACAGTTGCGTCGCGTCCTGCTTTGCCTGCGCGCTCGCACCGGCGCGCCTGACGAGATCCTCGCTGTCGAACAGGCGCAGCTTTTCTCCGGAGGTGTTCAGTTCGATGCGTTCGCCGCCGGATTCCGGCCGCCGCTCGAGCGCAGCCTCCTGCTTCGGCCGCGATCGCAGAAAGAGCAGCCACAACAGCAGCGGGATCACGACGATTGGCGCGGACTGGGTGAGGCGCATCGCAACACTGTCCGGAGGCACGGGCGTGGCGAAGGAGGTGTCCCCGCGTGCAACCTCTGTGCGCGGCGCCCCCAGGCGGTGATTGTCTTGTGGCGGTCCGGAGTAGATGATGAGCGCAATGAACAGTCCGAGCGCAATTGCCGCCATCGTCGCCCAATGCGGCCACAAGAGGTTCGATTGTGCGGGTATTATCGCAGCGGGCTGTTTCGGCGATGGCATCGTCACCTGAGGCTGTTCAAAGAACACCCTCAGGCGCTCCTCGAGAATCGCCTGATGACGTGGCGTCGTGCACAGAATGGGTCCGAACCAGCGCGCGACTTCCTCAAGACTTTGCGGCGTGCGACCGCTTTCGGCGAGCAGGCTCAGCAGGTCTGCGACGCGTAAGGCTTCCGCGACGCCGATGCGAAACTCGCTGGCGCGCAGAAAGCGGATTAGTTCGCCTGCGTCCGCGTTGGCGATTCGCTCGGATAGCGAGGCGGACGATTCAATCGGGCCGTCCAACTTTGCGCTCCCTGATCCAGTCCGTGATGGTCCGCCTTGCGGCGAGACTGTCGACTTCATTCTTCGCCAGCACCGGAATCAAATGCTCGAGCGTTTCCTGCGAGACGAACGACTCCCTCGGCTGCAAATGCTCGATCATGCTCAGCCATTGCAGCAGCTCGGCCGTGCCCGGGCGTCGCTGCATGTTCGTACGCAGATCGGCGAACAGCTTGAGCAATTGGCCAAGCGATTCGTCGTCGATCCGTTTGGGACTGAGGCGACTCGCGATGATCGCTCGCAGTTCGCGGTCGCCGGGAAATGCGATGTGGTGATACGCACAACGACGCAGGAATGCCTCCGGCAGGCTCTTCTCACTGTTGCTCGTGACGATCACGACCGGACGCGGTGCGTTTCTGGGCAGCTTCACGCTCAGGTTGAATTCCGGAATCGCGAATGACATGCGGTCGAATTCCTCAAGCAGATCGTTGGGCGTGTCGCGAGGCGCCTTGTCGATTTCGTCGATCAACACGACGACGCGCTCCGAGTTCTTGCCGCGATGCGAAGGCAGCAGGTCAGCCACAGTCGGCACTCTCCCGTCGAGCGGCCCGAAGATTTCTTCGAGAATCTGCTCGTCGCCGCGCAAGGCCGCGCCGCTGCGGCTGATGAGTTCGACGTCCGCCGGACACGCTCGCAAAATCGCCTCGCCAAGCGGGCGGAACGTGAGATATTCGAGCAGCTTGCGGCGTGTGCGTCCCGCTTGCGAGTCCCGGAAGATGCCGACCTGATCGATGTGATAGAGCAAGTCTTCGCGGGTCGAATCGGACTTGACCTGCATCTCCAGAAAGCGGTCGTCGAAGCGTTCGTGCGCAAGCGCCGCGGCCAGCGTGGTCTTGCCGGTGCCCGGCTCACCGGTCAGAAGCAGCGGCTGACCCAGCATCAACGCAACGTCCACCGCGTAAATGAGTGCGGTGTCCGGGACATAGTGACCGTTCTCGCGTAGCCTCGGCTCCAGCGGCTCGGGCAGAGTAGGTTCCGGCTTGCGTTCGCTGCTGCCGGTAAAGAGCGGTTCGTGCAGGGGGCCGACGAGTGCTTCAGACATAGCGAATCTCCTTGGCGAGCTTCAGCACCATGTTGCGGACATCGCGCAGGAAGAACGGACTTCTGAACTCGTCGTGCAGATGTGTTGCGAGTGAGGTGATGTAGTTGTGCTGCTCGCGCGGCAAGGTGTCACGCAATGTCGACAGCCAGTTTTCCAGGTCGGAAATGGCGCATTCGGAGAGCTCCGACAGCGCATGAATGCAACCGCAGTCAGCCCCCTTCGTGGCTTGCTTGATCCATGCGGACGCCTTTTTCTGATCGCCCTTGACGAACAACAGGTGAACGGGCACGCGATCATCGCGCGGGACGAGTCGCAACCAGAATTGCGCCCAGTTCTCGAGCAGCGCGGCACTATGCCGGCCGAGATCGGACTGCGTTAGATCGGAGGACCAGAACAGGCGCGGGCGCGTGTCGTCTGACCATAACTCGATACACCGTTTGACGAACTCATCTTCGCTCTGCGGTTCTTCGTCCCAAGGCTGCTGCATCGCATTCCAGAGCTGCCCGCGCATGTAACGCGTCGCTTCCTCCACTGAATCCGCCGGAGAGGCCCAGACGATGTTCGAGGCAGCCACAGTGTCGCCAGGCCAGCTGATCTTCTTCATTGTGTGCTTGCGCAGCCGCTCGACCAGCAAATCGGGCGCGTGCTCGGGACGGTCCGCGCCCGGCAGAACGAGCACCAACGGCTTGGGCCGAGCCGGTTCCGACGGAACATTGGCGAGCCCGCGTTTCGCATCAGCGTAGCGGCGAATGACATCGGCTTCCTGTCTGCTGCGGTCGAGCAGGCAGACTCGGTCGAGGATCGCGGGCGGCTCGAGCACCGCGCCCTGCGCAACGGCGTCGCCATCACCGAGTGCTGTCGCGATATCACGCTGCGCGCGATTGCTGTCGCGAGACACCGCGCGCATCAGGAGTGCCTTGGTTTGCAGATCGCGCAGCAGCGGATCCAGGCGCATTGCCTTGAACTCGTAGGGCCATTTGAGACCGGATATAGTCAGCAAGCCGATCAATTCAGGAACGCTGTCCTCCGTTTCCTCCTCGTCGATGAACACCGCGGAGCCAGACATGCCGGACCAGTCCAGCGCCGCTGCGAGGCGAGGGTCTTCGTGAAGCCTGTCGAGCCGCGCTTCCTGAATGCCGATAACATCGCTCGTCAGATAATCGCCGGTCTGACAGATTCCGGTGAGTTGCTTCGTGTCGCGTCCTCGCTCGCCGGCATCGCGGAACACCGGAAACCCGACTGCACTGACGCGCGTGACGGACCGGGGATCGCCATCGGATTCCACCCCCCGGCCGAGCAGACGCATCAACGGCCGCTGCCACAGGCGCGAGCTGCTGGCGCTGATCGACTCGGCTCGAATGCGTATCAGCGCCAGATCGCAATCGCGCGCGGGGTCGAACTCGGCGAGTTCCTTCCGGCTGGGCCATTCGGGTTCGGCGGCGGCCATCTGAATCTTGTTGTTGCGCATCTCCACCGTGCGCACAAAAATCTTCGCCTTTAGAATGGACCGTGAATTCTTCTCTGACACGAGCACATGGCGTGCGGTGAGGATGTACCCGTCGCCCAGCAGGAGGCCGCTTCCGTACGGCCCGGTGGGCGCGCTGAAGATCTCGGTGACGCGGTTGAACGGCAGAATGGACATGTCCGCTCACCCATTTTTCAAAGGGTTCTGCTCGGTGGAATCGCTAATCATCGCTTCGGCATTGTCGGGGCCCATGACGGGTTCTAGGACGAGCTTCAGTCGATGCGTTGCCGCGTTTTCATAGGATCCGGACGCGCCAAGTTCGACCACCCAAAACTTGACGCCTCCTTTACCTTCACCTTTTTTGGTGATGCCGATTGTCATTTCGAGCTCGATCGGCTTGAGCCGGAAGCGCAGATCGCTGTTCTTGCCGCGGGCGAGCGCATCCATAAGTTCGGCACGCAGATCTTCGATCGCGTCGGCAAGCGCGACCGCGCCGCTCAGAGTCGTTTGATCGCCGTCCATGGTTCTCGCCCTCGAAATTTTGACCGGATGATTTTCGTAGTGCACAAAGCCCGACTACTCAATTCGGATAGCGAATCAGGCGGCTCAGGATCTTTAATCTAGTTCAGGGAATCTGGAATTCAAGTCACAGGTCAAGCTGATATCGGCCATGTTGACGAGCCGAAAGATCGCACCTGCGTTCGGGACGATTTTTCGAATGCGCGTGCCTCTTGTTACTTCGAAGCAGGCTGTAGCTCGACAGGCGACGATTCGCCTTCCCGACAAAGGACGAAATAGAGGTCCGAAAAATGAAACCTCGTTGGGAGATCAGGCAGGAACTGAATGGTGGGCAATCGCTTGCAGTGAAGCGGTGAATCATATGACGTTTAATAATGCTCGCAAAGCCGCCGCGCGTTCAGAGCCCCCGTTCGTATCGCGTGGTGACGTCGATTCGTCGTCCGTCGCACCGCTCGGCGAGATTGCCGGTCTCGATTGCCTGCCGTGCGTTCAGAACGAGGCGAATACGTGATACGCCGCGCGCAACCAGGCCATCGAGTGTGCGATGAAGCATCAATGCGTTGATGCGCCCGGACCATCGCATGAAAGCCGGCGCGACGGCGCGAAGACTTTCGTCGGCCCACTCGCCTTGAATGCGCGTCAGCAGCACGCCGGCAATTTCCTGTTCGGCCAACACGACCGTTGAGCAATGCAAATCGTACGGTGGGTTCAGCGACCTTTGCCGCTCGAACTGACGCATTTCCGCGCCGGACACGAGATCATGCGCGGCAATGATTTCGATCACGCGCCGGTGATCGACATTGGCGAGATCATGCATCGAAAAATGCACTTCGCTGATGGCGCTTCGCTGACTCAACCTCTCGTTCGCTTGCCGAACCCGCTCCCTGAGCGACGCGACGTTCAGCTCGTAGTGTGCATACTCATGCGTCGGAGAAAAACCGGTCGTGAACATGCGTCCTTTGGTCGACGCTTCGGACGCGTGCATGACGATGACGCTTGCGCGTCGCCCCGCGGCATACGCGTCGATGGCGTCGCGCATCTCAGTCCACAGATTCTCCGAGACGTCGAATTCAGGATTGCTCCATATAGTCAGCGCGGCGGCGATGCCGTCGACGGAGTGGCGGTCGGCAATCTCGATGCGCGCGAACATGCGAGGCTCGATTTCTTCGCCGTGGTACGCCGCGACGCTCGCGCCGTCGATCCACGCAGCGGTTGCGTCGCCGGAAACGAAGCCGGGAAGCGGCTCGCCGCGAACCCACGTTCGAATCGTGAAGAATTTGTTTCCGAGATTCATTTGGAGAGTATCGAAGATAACGGGTTCAACACATTCACCTTGCATTTGACGGTCCATTTCATACACTCAGCGTTGCGTAGTTGTTCATTAATACACAGAGGTATCGTATGAATAATTCGAACACGTTCCGCGATCGCCTCAAACAACTTCACGACAAGGTTATCGCGCAGCAGCGCGACATGTCGATGGAGCAATCCCGCATCAGCAGCGTCGCGTGGCCCGCCTGGACACAATGGACCAAGGGCCCGCCCTGGCGCAACGGTCCTAACTGAACCGTATCGAACGGCGGCTCTTGCGAGCCCGCCAGCGGAACTCGCTATCGACGATGCGCAGCCATCGCGAATCGCCACTGCATAGCCGAAAAAATGTTATCGAGGTGCGCAAGTGAGTCGGAGTGCCTTGCAAACGAGCTTGGTGGTCATCCAGCCGACCTCCTTTTGCAACATCGACTGCCGATATTGCTATCTCGTGGATCGGGACGTCCATGAGCCGATGAGTATCGACACCGTTCGCGCCATTCGAGACTGGCTCGACGAGAGCGGACTGCTGGGTGACAAGGTGACGGTTTGCTGGCATGCCGGTGAGCCGCTCGTCCTTCCCGCGGCTTTCTTCGCGGAAGCGTTCGACGAGTTCTCGAAGCTCGAAGCATCGGGATGCCGCGTCCATCACTCGATTCAAACCAATGGCACGCTTGCCACCGATGCTCACTGCGAGGTGTTCGTCCGTCACCGGCTCAACGTCGGAATCAGCATCGACGGTCCCAAGTTCATTCACGACCGCAATCGGGTTACGCGCAAGGGCGCGGGAACGTTCGACGCTGCGAATGCTGGACTTAACCGCTTTCTCGCGCACGGCATTTCCGTGTCTGCGATATCGGTGGTTTCGTCGCACACGCTGGCGCATTCGCACGCTTTCTACGATGCGTTCGTCGATATGCGCATTCCGGTAGTCGGCCTGAACGTCGAAGAGATCGAGGGCGTCAATCTGATCTCGTACATCAGATCACGATCCGATTTCGACGCCTATAAAGATTTTCTCCGTGATCTGCTGAAGCGTTCATGCGACGACGGCCGCGTCGCGTTCCGCGAGTTCAACCACGCACTGCGTTCCGTCTATCGCGCGGACTTCGAGCAGATCAGCAGCGAGGCCACGCCGTTCCATATCGTGTCGTTCGACCATTTCGGCAATTTCTCGACGTTCTCTCCGGAGCTTCTCGACCAGACTTGCGAACCATACGGCCGGCTGCAGTTTGGCAATGCGCGAGACGTCCCTTTCTCGACGCTGGAGACTCAGGCGCGATACAGGCGCGTCGCCGCGGAGATCGAAGCGGGCGTGGAGCGTTGCGCGCAGGAGTGCGAGTACTTCGGCGTATGTGGCGGCGGCGCGCCCTCGAACAAGTTGGCGGAACATGGAACCTTCGACTGCGCGCGTACGGACTTTTGCGACTATGCCCGCAAGGCGGTATTCGATGTCGTCGTGGAGGCGATCGAAAGCGATCCCGATCTCATCGAACGCGCGAGCCGGCATGGCTGGTGGAATGATTACGTGCTGACCGATTGAGGAAGCGCCAACATGATCCATCTGCGTGCTTCCGATGATCTCGTCGAACAACTTGCAGAGCGGTTGTCCGTCTGTGAAGGTGTCCGTGTCGAGCGCCTTAGCGACAAGGCGGACTATCCGGTCCTGATGCCGCGCGATGACTGGAAGCCGATCGATCAGGAGACGCTCGGCAAATTCATTCGCGGCGGGGCGCGCCGCGTTAGAGGCAACTGCATCGGGCTCATGTCCATTCCTGAATACGCGCATGCGCCGATCCTGAGCTTTCTCGAATGGTATTTCGAAGGCGGCCCCAAGGATGTCGAGCAGTGTTCGCGCGAGGAACACAGGCTGGATGTACTCCGCCAAATTTACGATGCGCCGGAATGCCCTCGGACTTCGACCCGGCCCATATTCTTCGGTGTCGCGCGCAACACGCCGGACGCCTCATGCGCGACGATCGATCGGGAGATCGACTCTCTGGTGGGATTGCACATCGATAACTTCGACAATCTGCCTTCATCGCAAAGAATGCGTGGGCGCAATCGCATCTCCGCGAATGTCGGAACCGAGTCGCGTTACTTCATTTTCATGCCGCACGAAGCCGCGGAAATGGCGAGTCTGATTCTCGCGTCGTCCGGGCAGGAAGACGCCGAGCGGCTCGAATGGGACCAGCGCGAGCTCGTCTGGCGATTTTTCGAGCTATTTCCGCGGACGCCGATCTATCGCGTCGAGGTGCGTCCGGGCGAAGCCTATATGGCGCCGACAGAGAACATCATGCACGAGGGCAGCACGCTCGGCACGACGGCGGATGACTGGTCCATCGTCTGGTTCGGCGAGTTCGACTGGGACCGACTCCGATTCCGCCAGGAGCCGGATGACGGCGATGCTTCCCTGCGGTTGCGGAGGCAGGCATGACGGTGGCCGTGTTCGCGGCGAATGGCATCGGCGACGCATTGATGATGTGGCCGACCTTGCGTGCTTTGTCGATCGGGTATCGCGGCGACGTGATCCTCGCATCCGACACGCGAATCACGAACGCACTCTATCGCGACATCGAATTCAAAGGGCGTGTACACGTGCGCATGAACCGTGAGAGCGGCACGCGCCGGTTCGATGCGGCCGCTCTCGCTCGGGCGCTGCCCGCCTGTGAGACCTTCGTGTGTCTGAACAGCTGGCATTCGTCATCGACCAACGAGTTGCTCGCGGACCTGAGCGGATCGCGATCGGTGGGTTTCTTCGCGCCTTTCGACGTTACGCTCGACGTGCGTGGACTGAACGCATTCGATGCTTATTTCAAGGCGGCTGAGTGCCTCACGCGCTGTTCGGACATCGGCGCGTATGCCGGAGCGCCGGTTTTCCATTCGGCGCGACGCATCACCGAGCCACGGCAAGGTCGATTGTTCGTCACCATGCATATCGAAACCGCGCGCGCGAAGGATTGGAACCGGGCAAACGCGGCTTTCGTGGTACGCGCGCTTCGCGTCAGACTGCCGAATGTCGACGTGTCGCTGGTCTGCTCGAACAGGCAGAGATGGCGGCGTTTGTCGGCTGGCGCGGGCGCGTCGCTGCTCGGGGGGCACGCATTCGAATCCGCGGCGGACGCAGTGGCACGGAGCGATCTATTCATCGGATGCGACTCGTGCATGCTGCATGTAGCCGATCTCGCGCGCGTGCCGACGGTCGCCGCTTTTCGTTCCACGTCGCCCTCGATGTGGGGTTGCCGTTTCACGCGTAATGAAACGATCTGGCTCTCACGGGCCGCGGGCGTGGTACGCGCGGATATCGTGCTGGATGCTGCCGCCCGCCTGCTCGGTGCCCGCAGTACGCGCACGCGGGCGGCGCCGTTTCGCCACTGAGGACACGCGCATGTTCATGGACCCGTCCGCGTTCACGTTCACGCACGCGCTGGAGCGCAACTGGCGCATGGTGCGTGACGAGTTCCTCGGTGTCGCCCACTATGCCCGGGCGTGGCATGAGACATCGATCTATTCGGGTACATGGCGGGTATGTGGACTCTTCGATGTTCACGAGGGTACGCGTATCGAACCCGCTGCCACGCTGTGCGCGCGCACGGTCGCGCTGCTCGAATCATGCGTGCCGGCGAGGCTCGGCGCCGGTTTCTCCGCACTTGGACCGCATAGCCATATCGCCGCGCATTCCGGTTACGAAGGCCTGATGCTTCGATGTCATCTGGGGCTCAGTATTCCCGTCGGAAATTGTCGTCTTCGCGTCGGCGATCAGGAACAGGGCTGGGAGGAAGGGCGATGCCTCGTATTCGACGATCACTGCGTGCATGAAGCATGGAACGAGACCGACGAGATGCGCGTCGTGTTGATCGTTGACTTCGCTCGTGATTCGCATGATCGGGCGGCCCGATAGCGAAGAAGTATTCGGAGGCGGAAATGGGACATGTCGGCGAGCCGGAGCGGGAAGAAGATCCCGACAGGCAACGTGCGATCAGAGCGATCAGAATGGCCGCGCAGAATGGAGAACTCGTCATCGTCACGGGTGCGGGTTTGTCCGTCGGACTGACCCGCCGGGCACCCCAGAAGGCCTTGCTGTGGAAGGCATTGATTCAGAACGGTATCGAATATTGCCGCGATCATAAAGTTGCCGCCCTGCAGGAAATAGAGCGGCTACTGCGAAACCTCGATGCCCCGGGCGCGCACCTTGAGGTGGCGACGACAGTTCAAAGACTTCTGAAACGAAGAGACGGAGTCCTTTTTCGGGCCTGGCTTCGCACGCTGTTCGACGAACTGACTCCCGAGGATGAGCCACTCAAAGAAGCCGTCCGGACGATTCAACGCGCGGGAATTCCTCTCTGCACGCTCAACTATGACAATCTGCTCGAGCACATCACGGGCCTGTCCAGCATCACCTTTTCGGGGCAGCCCCCACGGAGGATCGGCGACTGGCTGCGTCGCACCGGCTCCAGCCAAGGCGTGCTGCATCTGCATGGGCACTACCACGAAGCGGACTCGGTGGTTTTCGATATTACGAACTACACGCGTATCGAGGTCGACACCTTCCGCAAGGATGTTCAAAAGATTCTCGCATTCAATAGACTACTGTTGTTCGTCGGAACGGCCGGAACGTTTTCGGATCCGAACTTTACCGAACTGATTCACTGGAGCAGAGGCCTCGGCGATGCGGCGACGATGCATTACGCGCTGGTGAAGAACTCTGACGTGGACGTTTATCGAGGTGATGAAGCGTGGCACGGCTTCGTGCATCCGGTCGGATTTGGCGAGAGGCATGATAGCGACGAACTCGCTCGCTTTCTACTTTCGCTTTTCAGTGACTTGTCATTGGATCAAGCCAGTGTGCCAATCCCGCCGCCCGAACCGCCACGACGAGCACAGTTGCAACCGCAGGATGAATCGTTGCTCGAACGCTATCGCACTTATGTGGTTCATCAGTATCAGACCTGGAACTTCGAAGGGTTCGAGGGGCAGGCCTTTGCGCGGCGGTCGCGCTTCCGGTCGGATGTGAAAGATATCTATGTCCCGCCCGATGTCGTCGATTATCCCGCCGAGTCGGACGAAAAGAATCGGATTGCAATCGGACTCGGACAAGCGCTCGAGGCATGTCAGCGGCTCATTCTTGTCGGGCTTCCGGGCTCCGGTAAATCGATGGTGTTGAAGCGGCTCGCCGTGGATTACGCCGATCCGTCACGCCAGCTCATCGTCGAAGAGCGGACGCCCGAGGAGGATCGAATTCCCGTACTGGTGCCGCTGAGAGGGTTGACGCCGAGCAGGAACGGCTCGCTTGTCGACGTGTTGCGTCACTTCCTGGACAATCTCGAAGCCAGAACAATGCGCGGACTATTCGACGCCATCTCGAGACATTTCGACGACGGCAGACTGCTTCTTCTCTTCGATGCGCTCGATCTTCTCAACGGCAAGGAAGATCGTCAGTTATTCGCCGAGCAACTCGATGATTTCGTACGCGACCATGCGAGCGTGCGTATCGTCGTCACGACGCGGCAGGCGCAGTACGATGAGGTTGCACTGGGCTTCCGCTATTTCAAACCCTTCCAGCTCGCCACGCTGAGCGACGAGGCAATCGGCAAATTGTGTGCTCGCTGGCGGCGTCGTCAGGGCGGAACGGAAGAAGAGATAGCACAAGACGCAAGCCAACTTGCCCTTACGATCCGGGAGAACATCTCGTTACGAAGGCTCGCCGAAACCCCCTTGCTGCTGACGATGCTGCTGCTTGTCTGGCAGCCAGACAAGCCCGACATCGGCAGCAATCGAGTAGGCCTTTACGATCGCGCGGTACGCGTTCTTCTCGAGGGCGGCGCGCCTCAACGGCCGTCGCTCGACCGTAAGGAAGTGATGCCCCAGCTCACTTGTCTCGCCTTCGACCTGATGAAGACACGCCGTCTGGGCGGTACCGAGGCGCAACTCGTCGAGCTCCTGGACGGAGCTCGCGGAGCGTTGCAGCAAGCCCGCTTTCCGACGGAGCCGAATTCCACCGAGTTCATAAGAAAGGTCGTTTCGCGCACGAGCCTGCTGCGCGAGCAGATCGAATACGAGGCGGGGGAGACGATCGAATACCAGTTTCCGCACGAGACGTTCCAAAGCTTCTTCGCCGCCGAGGCGGCCGCGAATCGCTGTCTTTCCGAGTATGCGCCGGACGCGGACCTCTTTACGGTTCTGGCGCACTACCTGAGCGAGGATGCCTGGCGCGACGTCATTGCAATGGCTGCAGTGCTCGCTGATCGTAAAGCCGAACCGCTCATCGGTGCGCTGGTCAGCGTCGGTCAGGCTCTACAACGCCGGGCTTCGCGTGACGAGGATTTCGAAGGTAAGTCGGCATGGCTCGCTTCTCCGGCGCGCATGCCTGCTCCAGTCGAGCTTCTGACGCAATGCCTGATCGACGGTGCGACTGCATTGGACCACACCATCGACGCGGCGTTGGGACTCATCGTGTTCTTTGCGCGCGGCTGCCGCTCGGACTATGACTGGCAGGCGCTCGCTCGTGGCGATTATGGCGAGCGGCTGCTCGACGCCGCATGGACGCAGTATCAGGGCAGCCACTGGAAGCGCGAGTCGTTGATTGCGCATGCCATCGATACATGCATGTCGATCGCCGTGTATCGCAAGCCTATGGATCACTGGAAAGGAGAAGAGGGCGCAAAGGAGATTGCGGATCTTCTCGGCGCGGATCAGGCCGAACGCAGCCTCGCCATAGGGCTTTTGATCTGCGCGGGCGTGTTGTCGATCGAGTGGTACGAGAGTGATCCCGCACGCAAGCGCGTCTTCGCGCAAAGCCTGCCCCTGAATAGAATCGAAGCGCTTTTGAAACACGAATCGTACGCCGTGTCTCACGCGGCGATCTGGGCCTGGGGCCTCATACAGTCACATGATCGGACCATCGAGACGAGAGCTGCACTGTTGAACCACCTCAAGAAGGCAGCGCTTTCGAACATCCACGGAAACTACGCTCAGGTGGCACGCTGGGCCCTATTGCAGAAAGCGGCAATGCCCAGATCGAAATGGACTCCGAAACTCACCAAGGCGCAGCAGAGGCTCGTGAAGGATATGGCGAACATCAACACTGCGCATCAGGATTCTGCCGAGGATCGGACCAGAGTGACCGCGGCGCTGTTGATCGCCTTTTATGCGGGAGGGATCTGGAAGGATGGCGAGTTGGCGACGCGCTTTGCCATCGCATCGGAAGCATTGAATTTCGCCAGTGACTGGCGCGTATTGGTTGATCAGATTCTTCGGCAACTGAAGCCTTAGCCGGTGCGGTGTGCCCGGGAGGAGAGCCCTGATGCAACGACTGTTCAAATCGGGCGCAAGGCTCGCGTCATACGCGTCGAACAATTGAGGAAGTCCGATAGGACGAGTGGTCGGACATAGCTGCGCCTCGATATTACGCGGCCACGATAACCAAGGAGCGCCCATGCCCACGGCAAATCCCGATTCGTATCACCCGATCATCTACATCCGCGGCTTTGCGATGAACAAGTCGGACATCGACGAAACCACAGCGGATCCGTTTTGCGGCTTCAATTCGGGATCGACGGTCTATCGGGCGCGGCCCGGCGTGACGGAAGCTGCGCGCTTCGTATTCGAGTCGCCCGTGGTGCGGCTCGTTGCGGATCATGACTACGTGAACGCGGTCAGCGAAGGAATGGATCTGTCGAGCCCGACATTCGACGAAGCGATGCCGCGCCGCTCGATCGTGATATTTCATTACTACGATCCCGCTTCGACACTTCTCGGCACCGGCGTCGTGCCACCCATCGATGAGTTCGCGAGGAAACTGAGCGAACTCATCGCACGCTTGCGTGATCTCGTCCTGAAGACAAATGGAGCTTACGCGAGCGCTAAAGACTTCCGCTGCCTTCTCGTCGCGCATTCCATGGGCGGACTCGTCGCGCGGACTTTCCTGCAGAACCCGCAATGCGATCCAATGAAGGTCAGAACTACCGTTAAGAAACTCTTCACCTACGCGACGCCGCATAACGGCATCGATTTCGGCGGCTTCAATGTGCCGAGCTTCTTCACGAGACATCAGATCGACACGTTCAACCGCGCCAACATGGGCACGTACCTGTCTCTGGTGCCGACCTATCAGACGCAGACCGACGACGTTGCCCGCTGTCCCGCCACCGCGCTCGATCCCGCGAATATCTTCACGCTGATCGGTACGAACCGTCTCGACTACGAGGTAGGCATGGGCCTGTCGCGCACCTTCGTCGGAAAGGGAAGCGACGGGCTGGTCCGAATCCAGAATGCCGATCTGAAGGGTTTTACGGTCGACGAGAACGGAACTCAGGTCGATACGCCCTGCGCCAAGGCGTTCGTATATCGCAGCCACTCGGGCTACTTCGGCATAGTCAACAGCGAGGAGGGCTATCAGAATCTTCAGCGGTTCCTCTTCGGTGACTATCGGGTCGATGTCTGGCTCGAAATCGAAGATGTCGTCATGCCGGCCGGCGCTCTTGCCAATGCCGATGCGGCGGGCACGCTCGATGCGAAGTATCCGGTCGATGTGATCATCTCCCTGCGTAACAAGCGCTGGTTCCTAACGCGCCGGATCGCGGAAGAAGACTCGTCGTCCGTGTTCGAGCATAGCGACCTGCGGGCGCGGCGAGGCCAGACACCGCCGCTCGAGAAGGCGCTTTCCACGATTTTCATGGCGAACTGGGGAAAGCGCGATCCGAAGAACCCCACTGTGGCGTATCGCGTGCAACTGGTCGTACGCACGCCGGACTTCCAGATCAGCGGACGCGATGCCAATGTGGATCGTTTCGAAGGTAGCAGCATTTACGCTGATGCGGTAATCGTCGAACTCGATACGAGTCATGTGCCCTGGACTGCGTCGTACTGGTGGGAGAGCGAGCAGACGGCCACCTGCGACACTTCCACGAAGACACCATTGATACTGCAACCTGCGCATCCCGGAACGCTGTCGCCGCTCGTCGCTCGCATCGCGGTCGAGGGCGGCTCAGGCATCGAGTTCAAAGGGGCGTTGAAGTTCATCGCGAGCCCGTGGGCCTGAGGGACTCATGCGAAAGAAATACATCGTGTTCCCGATGTGGCGAGTCACTACGCCCAAGCTCGGGCTTTTCGTCGCGGCCTCGTCGCTCTTGCTGGTCTTGTAGGTCGACTTGTCCTTGATGCCGACTTCCGCGCCGTCGGTCTGCACGGTGCGCGCGCCTTCGTCGGTATCCGAAGCTTTCGAGAAGTTCGGATAGGGCACGGGAATCGGCCCCGCCGGCGGCGAGGGCGACGACAGGCACACATCGGACATCGCGCTCAAGGTCTGGTTCGAGTCCTTGGACGCCGAGACCTAGCGGACATTGGCGTAGACATTGATCATAGCTCGTCCTCTTCGACACATCCTTCGTAGCGCAGCACGATGGCGGCGCGCTCGCCCGCATCGCTACCGACATGGCACTGCGAAACACGCCCGACCCCATAACTGTGTTGTCTCGCGTGCAGCGCCGGCGCGGGCAGGCATGGCAGGATCGCCGCGCCGATTTCGCTCAGATATTCGATCGGATGCCACAGTTCGAGCGACGCATCGCGCGCGACCCTGTTCAAGCGTCCGGCGGCAAAAGTCGCTTCCTTGAACTTGTAGTGCTTGCCCGAGAGATCGGACAGCCGCACGGCGACTTCGCGCATGGTCAGCCCGGCGGAATCCAGCGCCTGCCGCACCGCCCGGGTCATCCCCCGCGGCCGGAACGGCTCGGTGCTCTCAATGGGCTTGATCGCGCAGCCGATGCCGAGGATCGCCGCGCGGCCCGGCCGCTGGGGTCGTCGAGCGCGAGCAACATGGCGCAGCCCGCCTCGGACGGAAAAAACCCGTTGGAGTTGCCGCTGTTCATGAGACGCCGCTGATCGATGTAGTGCTTCAACATCCGTGGATGCGGAGAACTGTCCACGCCCGCGACGATGGCATAACGAGCCTGCCCGGTGCGCAACAGCTCGCGCGCAGCAATCAGTCCGTCGGCGCACGAGGCCTGATCGCGCGCGATCAGCGCGGAGTGCCGATTCGCGGCGATCCCGAGTCGGGCGTGCACCTAGTCGAGCAACTTCTAGCTCAGCCGTTCGGGGCGGCCACGCTGCGACGGCGCGGACGCGCCGAGAAAGAGCGGCATCGCCGTCCGGGCGTTCGTCGCCAGCGGCGGCGAGACACTCACTGATGGCTGGCGTGATCATGTCGGCGAGCATGCCGACGCCGAACCACCTGTGCGGCATCGATACGCGCGCGCCTTTAAGCGGATCGGCCGTCTGCGGGTCCTGCCACGGCAGCGCGCGCACCGCGCTCACGCCCGCGCGCACCGCGCCGCCAGCGTCGCCTGCGCGTTGCAGCCAAGTGGAGTGACGAGACCGCTCGCGAGCACGCACATCGCCGTCATGCGCGCCTCCGTTCGCGACAGGCCCGCACCGCTTCGTCGAGACTGGCGTAGTACGTTTTGCCTGGAACCCGTCGCGCGCGGCGCCAGGCTTCCGGCATCTCGCCCACGATCACCTCTTTCACGTCTGAGACGCGGCGCCCGACCGGCGGCACGCTGCGCCATCGCCGGTTCGTCACGCCGCGAACAAGATTAGACGCCTCGATACCTGTCATAGGTCTGAGCACTACTCGCCATTGCCGGTAGCCTCACGCAGGGCACTTCCGTCGTCAACCCAGACGCGAAGACCTTCAGGCGGGGGGCGGTGCCGACGATCACGAATACGATGCCTCCCAAATGCGGGCGCGCGGCAAGAGCATGTTCGCGGGCGAGCGCGCAGTCATCGGCGGAGGGGACAGGCGACGGCTCCGGATGTGTATGCCACAGACCGATGCAGTGAAGCCGTTTAGAGTAGAACGATTCACGCTTATCCATTGCCCGAGCCGTGCTAAACGTGACTCTGGCGGAAGCGTCACGTGTCGGGGTCAGGATGGTGGCCGCTTCGATCAGGTGCGCGTCGCGCTTCAGGTTCCGCACGAACAGTTGCCCGACGGACTCCTTGCTTAGCCGCGAATACTGCGCGTGGTCGAGCATCGCCTGCAGCGCTGGCTCGCTGAATTCAAGCGACCAACACGCACCGGGCAGCCGATAAGCTATCGATAGCTTCGACAATCAGGTGCTGTCGTTTCTGTTGCCCGCGCTGATGGCAGCGTGGCATTTCTCGAAGGCCGAAGCAAGGCTGATCGCAACGTCGTCTCTGCTTGCGGCCGCGCTCGGCGGGTGGACTTCGGGCATCCTGAGCGATCGTCACGGCCGCGCGCGCGTGCTGACGGGTCCCATCATCTGGTCCACGGCGTTCAGCATCATCATCGCGGGATTCACCAACGCCTATCATCAGTCGCTGATCGTGCGCGCGTTACAGGGACTCGGCTTCGGTGCGGAGGGGGTTGTCGGCGCGGCGTTGATGGCGGAAGGAATCAACCTCGCGCATCGGGGCAAGGCGCTCGGGCTCGTGCAAAGTGGCTTCTCCGTGGGCTGGGCGCTCGCGGCCGTCATCACGGGCCTGCTGCTCGTGTCTGCCTGCGTCCATCGCATGGCGCTCGGCGTTCTGGGTCGGCGTTGTCCCCGCGCTCGTCGTGCTGCTGATTCGCCGTTGCATCCCCGAGCCCGAGATATTCCGCGAAATGAAGCGGGCGACGGGCGGCGCGGTCGTGGCGACGTGGCGTTCGTCGTTCCGCGCGGATGTCCGCCGATTCGAATACAAGCCGCAGGACGACACGGGCGCGCTCGGCGGCGGCGTGAAGTGCGGCTGGGACGTGCGCAGTACGGAAGTGCGTTGATTCGAATTGCGTCGCGTTTTCGGCCGCACCGCTGTATGGCAGTGGTGCGGCCGTTGCGTCATCAGGGCGCCATGTGCGCCAGCAGCCGCGCCTGCCGTTTCGACGGCGCCGCGCAATTGAACATCACCGTGCCGGGTTGCAGCGTACACAGATAGAGCGCCGCCGCGATGCGCTGGCGTTGCGTGTTCTTTCTCAGCACTTGGACGCATTGCGCCGCGGCAGGCGCTTCGCCCACGAAAACCCGCGTGCCGCAGGCAAACCGGCTCTGGTTCTCTTTCCACCATCCGCTCACCTTGGCCACGTCCGGCCAGCGCAGATCGTCGTCCTCGTCGAGCGCCACGTTGTCATCGGCGGGATCGTCGTTGGGGCCGGGCGCATCGAAATCGTCTGGTGCGTCACGGTGAAGATCGAGCCACGCCAGATCCACGCCGGTGATGAAGCTGAAGGCCTCGCCCGCGAGACGCGCCCGCGCCGGATTTTCCATCTGCCTGAGGAGCCACGGGACGGCCTGGATGTCGCCGGACCAGCCTGCCGCCCGAATCTTCGTGCGGGCATCCGCGCCGTTGTCGGCTAATGCTTCGACGAGGCCTCGCGCAGCCGGTACATCGGCGGCGAAGAGCGCGACGATGAGCGCGTCGAGCCGGCATGACGCCGCCTCCAGCGAGCATTCGCGCAAAACGGCAAGCGCCTTTCCCCGATCGCCCAGCAGCACCGACGAGCGAGCGGCGGCGAAGGCCGCGGCCGGAACGTCGTCGCCGAGATGTGCGAGACAGTTGCCGAGCAGGTCGATGCGGCCGAGTTCGCCCGCCGCGCGCAAGGCTCGCGTGCGCAGCCGCGCGTCCTCGTGATCGAGCGCCTGCGCGAGCGGCGCGCCCGGATCGACGCGATGCTGCGCGCACGCGGCGAGCCCGAGCCAGCGGATCTGCGGCGACTCGCTCGCGAGCAGATGCGCCACCACGCCTCGCAACCGTGACGCGGACACCCATCCGAAGGCCGACGACAGCGCGCGGGCGGCCGCGGGCACGCGCTCCAGCAGCGACAGCAATTGACGGAGCAGTGCGCCGTCGCGACACTCGATCGCGACGATGCAGGCGACGAACAATGCGCCGACGCCCGCCGCGCCGAGCGCCGCGCGGCTGAGCGACGCGCCGATTTCGCCCGCGATCGACAGGCCGTCGAGGTGCGCGGCAAGCCGTTCATCGGCGCGGGCGAGGTCCTTGAGCTTTACGTGCGGCGCGCGCACGAGCACGCTGCGCATCGCGCGCAGAGACGCCGCGTCGTCGACGTGCTGAGACACGACGTCGATGTTGACGGGACGGCTTTCCTCGATCTCGGTCATTCGGCAGCTCCTGCGCTTCGGGGCGTTCGCGACGCGCTCATGCGTCGTCGTCTTCGACGGGCTCTTTCCAGAGGCCGGGCGCAAACATGCTGACCCGCATGACGCGGTTGTCCATCGTGCTGTACAGGACGTGAAACGTGAGGGACGGCTCGTTCCAGACCGCATAGCCGCTGAAATCCTCGTCTTCCTGCGCGTCTGGCGCGCGTGCCAGCTTGTCGGCGACGGTTTCGGGCGAATCGTCGAAGGTCACGCCGTAGGGCATGTCACCGGGCCATCGCCGCGCGTCCAGCTCGCGCTCCTGATGGAAGGTCATGCCCGCGAGCAGCGCGTCTTGCCGCCATTGCTTGCGCTTCTTCGGAGGCATCGCGAAGTTCACCAGCAGTCCGTAGGGAGTGAGCAAGTCCGCTTCGCCGGTTTCCTCGATCCGATCGATGCGATCCTGCAGTCCAAGCGGATCGAGCGCGCTCTCGACCGCCGGGTCGTCCAGCGACGCGGCCAGCAGTCCGATCAGCGTATCGATGGCGGGCGCCGGCGCGATCGCATAGTCGAGGGGCGGCAAGGGCGGCTCGCGCAACGCGCACAGCACGAAGGCGATCGCCGATTCGTCGTCGGTGTAGCTCACCGTGATACGGATTTCGGCCACGTCCCAGGTGTCGCGAATATAGGAGTGGCGCGTGGCTTCGTAGGACGCCATGCGCTTCCTGACGGTCGCGCGGTCGTCGAGGAGCGTGAGGCCGAACGGCAACGCGTCCTGGTAAGGGCGCACGCCCTGGTGGCTGCCGTACAGGTAGATCTCGGTCAGCACCATCGGTCCCTGCCCGAACTGCGTTTCGTCGAGCCCGCGCCAGGCGGCTTCGTCGTCGAAACCGAATTCGATGCCCGCACGCGAGTTCTTGACCCACGACTGCGTCCCGACGACGGGACCGTCCGAGTCGTCTTCGTCGATCTCGACTTCGGGCCGGTTGCGCACGCGAAAGTATACGAGCGCGGATTCGACCGCGGGATCGGTGTTGCGCGCACCGAGTAGGGAGAGGAGGTCTTGGGGAGACATGGCTGGCGCAAGCGGCGGCTAGAACTCGACGCCGGGCAGCCGGACAGAAAGTCGGGTGAGCGATTGACAATCCTTGGCATAACGAACTGAAATCTCGCGCTGCTTTCCGATCCATACATCGGAAGGGGGCTTTGTCTCGGTTTCCGTGGGTTTGCCGAGAAGTTTTCGAAGCGAATCCTGGGACATGTCGGCTGCAATGCCAAATGGCAGGCTGCCCCGATACGGATCGCGCTCGGACGCGCCGAACTTGGCGAGAACGCCGCTCAGGATCAGCGGTCCTTCGCCGACATCCTGATCGTCGAGCGCTTTCAACGTGGCTTCGTCGGTCATGATCAGTTCGAGTCCGTGGCCTTTGAGCGCGAACTGGACGCTCGTGCTCTCCTCGTCAAGCTTCGGCACCTTCCTGACACCAGCGGCCGCCAGCGCCGCGTTCAGCGAAAGATCATCCTGGCTCGTACCGAAAAAATCCATCCAAGCTTCGAAGTCCATGTGTCCCTCTCGTGGTTCCAGGTCCGTCTAGCGATGTCTTGCGATGTTCCGCCCATCGGATGGCTTAAGCAAGGCATTCGTCGATGACGTCGTTGATCAGTTTCTTGTGATTCTGAGCTCTCACCTTCTTTGCCGCTGCGCGATAGGCCGCGGCGCAAGGTGAATTGGTGCTGTCCAGCCGGCGTTGTATGCGTCCGAGGTCCCTGTTGGCTGCGCTGTCGAGATCCTTTGAATCGGTCTTGATCTGGTTCTTCGTATTGCGGCTCCCGCAAGTGCGGCTGTGGCCACGATGGAGGGTCCTGGGGATCGAGATGGTCAACGCCCGCGCCTTGAGCCTCGATTTGACACAGGCGCGTTCGACGTCGCTGGCGTCTCGCATCCTCGACGAGCTTTGCGCAGCCTTGTTCATGGCGGCGTGAGACGGCACATGGTCGCGCTCGAACTTGCGCCTGGCCCGCTTCTCGTTCAGCTTCGAATAAGTGCCCACTTCCCCGCACTTCAGCCACGGCGGCTTCAGCGGCGCCTGCTTGGTCTTACCCGTCCCGGAGTTGGTTTGTCCCTTAACCACCGTTGTTGCCCATCGTGTCACCCAGCAACTGAACGTTCTTGCCTTCGAATTTCACATCCATCGAGCCCGGCGAGATGAACTCGCAGACGCCCTGGGTCGCGGAGGAAACGATGCCGCCCCCCGTGCCCTTGCTCGCCACGTCCGGCGACGGCTGGCTCATGTAAAACGATCCTTTGATGGCCACCTTCTTGCCCTCGATTTTCACGGTCGAGGTCGCGTCGTCCAGCCGGTCGGCCGAGCGGCCGAGGTTGGGAAGCGGCGTCGGTACGAAAGGCGCGGGGGGGCCGGGCATCTTGCAGACGTTGGGCAAGTCCGCGGGCGACATATCCAGGCTGCCTTCCGTGACAGGCGTATTCGGCGGATTAACCCCCACGCTGATCATCTCCTTGCGCTCCTCTAGCCGAGTTTCAGCGTAAGCGCCGCGCGATAGCCGGCGTCGGAGCCGGTCCAGAGCATCGCGTGGTCACCCCTGGCATAGCCGCGTAATCTCGTCGCGGCGGCGAGCGCCACATACAACGGCCCGGAGGCCGCGCCGACATCGCCCCAGCAATCGGCTGGCGACACATAGTCGTTGGCGTCGATGAACGCTTCCTGCGTGCGGAGTTGCGCGAACATGAACTCCTCGTTTCGGAAGCGTTCGCCGTTCAGGTCGCAATAGGTGAGGGCGATCTCTTCCGCCGGCAGCCGCAGGTTCGCCGTCGCGGCCGCGATCGCCGCCGTCAGCCCTTCGCCGACGCACGGTTCGGTCGCGCGCAGCGGATGCGGCTCGACGGCGGTGGCGACGGCCCGGATGCGCGAAAAAATCACGAGGTCCGCACGTTCCGCCACGGAGCGTCGCGTGAGCAGAACGGCGCCGGCGGCTTCGCCGGGCGTGAATCCGCCGCGTACGTGGCTGCACTTGAGCCGCCGGCGAATTTCCAGCGAGCGCAACGTCCCCGCGTCCCGGTATGAATCGACGCCGAGCACGAGCACGCTTTGCACGTCGCCTCGCGCGAGCCATCGCGCCGCGGCTTGCATGGCCATCAGCCCGCCGGCATGGCCGCGCGCGATGGTGCGCACCGAATCCGGCGAAAGCCCGAGATGCCGTGCCTGTTCGGCCGCGAGCAACGATCCGATTTCCGACGGCAAGCCCGCGCGCGGCTCCGGCAGCGCGAGGACACAGCAGTCGGGGCAGGCGGACGAATCGGCCGCCGCATCGCCGAGCGCTTCTTCCCCGGCGGCTCGCAGCATCTCGGCCATGCGCTGCGCGATGGGCGCGTCGGGGTCGATCACGGGATCGGCCGCGAAGGTCACGGGCTCGCCGTCTTCATCCTTGAACTGCTTGTGCAGCGACACCCCCGACACGCCGCCGCGCACGGCGGCCGCGCTGGCCGGCGCGCTTGCGCCCACCGCCGTGCGCGCCCCGAGCCCCACGACGCAAATGTCGTCGGGGCCGCTGTGCGTCCATGCGCTCGTCTTGACGGATGCGTTCACGATGGCGTCCTCATCACGCGTGCGCTTTCTCGATGACCAGCGTTTCGTCGAGCTCGTCGGCGCGCCGGTTGCACACGATCGACGTTTGCCAGGCGAGCACGACACGCGGCACATTCGGCTCGACGATCACGGTGCAGAGCCGGCCTTCGTGATCGACGCGCTCGCGGCCGAAGCGCGTGCGAAAACCGAACCCGATCTTCGGAATATCGAATGCGACGGTCCCGGATTCCGACATGCCCGTGACCTCGATGCGCTCTCCGCCGCTCAAGTAGTCCCGCGGCTGCTGGTCCATCGGCGCGCAGTTGTAGTAGTGCGGATCGAAATCTTCGGCCCAGAGCGGGAAGCGCTCGCGGCGCCAGCGCTCGTCATAGGTGCCCGCGAGCTGGCGGCGCGGCGACCACGCGCAATCGACGGCATTCAGGCCCGCGGGCGCCGGGCGGTCTTTCCAGTCCTTGATCAGCTGATCGGCGAATTCAATGTTTGGCAGACGCATGCCGTCGCAGTTTTCGACGCGGACCGCGAAGCCGGTGCCGACATGATTGCGATCGTCGAGCCGATGATCCTCGGACTTCGACGCCGACCGGTCCCAGCCGCCGTACGCTCTTTCGTAGGTGACCGGCATCCGCTCGAAGGGCGCGGGACTGGACATGCCGAGCCCGAGCACGCCCCGCAGCCAGACGCGGTCGCCCGTGACGCGCAGGCGCTTGTGAATCGCGGCGGCGCGCAAGGAGACCTCCAGCGCGGTCACGGCGCGGCCGCGCGGCGCGATGGCGTCGCCCATCACGAGAATGTCGGTGGTCGGCTTGACGCCCAGCAGGTCGGTTTCGTATTGCAAGCTGCTCTGGCCGAATTCGCCATAGGGCTGCGCCACCTGCCGCACGGGTTCGTTCTTCACGGCGAGACGGCAGCGGCCATCGGACTGGATATCGAACGTCGCCTTGACGACGATCATCCAGATCCGGTTGCCGTTCTTGTCCATGCCCCATTGATAATCGGCGGCGAACGGCGTGGGATTGGCCACACTCCACATGTATTGGACTCCCTATCAGTTTAGCTGGACCGAACCGCCCTTGATGCGGTTCAGTCCTTCGGACTGGCTCGATATATAGCTGCCCTCGATGATGACCTTGCCCGCGCGCGTCAGCGTGATGCTGGCCTCGCCGCAGCGCAGGACGAGCTGCTCGCGCGCCGCGACGATCATGCGCGGGCCGTCGGCGTCGATTTCCACATGTCCTGCGGCCGGCAACGGCCGGTTCGATTCGTCGTGGAACAGTCCCATCACGATGGGGCGCGTCGCGTCGCCGTTCTCGAACGAGAGCGCCACTTCCTTGCCGACATGCCCGCCGTCAAGGTCCACCACCGAGCGCGCGGCGAGCGCCGTGTTGCCGTGCGGCCCCGGAAACAGCACGAGCGGCGTGCGTCCCGCGTCCGCGATGGCGGCAAGCGTGCCCACCACGATCCCCGGCAGCGCGCTCGCACGCCCTGCCGATGGGCGATGGCGCAGCAGCAGCGCGAAGGCATCGGCCTGTCGCGGCGAGGGCTGCGCGAGCAGATCTTCGGCATCATGGATGTCGCTTGTCTGGACGGAGGGTTCTCTGTGGCCCATGAGTAACCTCGTGGTCGATGGATGAGGGCGGTAGGGCATGGCGCTTCGTAGATAAGACGTGGCTCGGCGCGCGATTTTGAAATTCAAAAGCCGCTGGCGCCGTTCGTTTAACCCATGCATTGCATGCGAACGCCGACCGGCACGGGGGATCACATGGCTACGACGGATTTCTATCCGAAGATCGATGCACTCCACGTCCAGCGCGTGTCCTGACCATCGGCGCGTTCCAGGCGGTGACCGTGGGCGCGTATCGGGCCGTGACCATCGGCGCGTATCACACCGAACCCGTCGGCGCGAGCCAGACGGTGAGCGTCGGGTCGAGTCAGACGGTGACGGTGAAATCCGATCAGACCGTCAGTGTCGGCGGGAACCAGTCGACGACCGTGGGCGGCGATCAGTCGCTGAGTGTGAGCGGCGGCCAGACCGTGTCGGTCGCCGGGGACGCGAGTGAGTCCATCGACGGCGCGCAGACGAGCGCCGCTGGGAAGGCCCGCACGACATCCATCACCGAAGACGATACGTTGACGGTCGGAAAGCACCTCACGATGAGCGCCGACGAGTCGATCACGCTGACGACCGGCGACGCGAGCATCACCATGAAGAAGGACGGCACGCGTCAGATCGCACCCGGAAGCGACGCCAGTGACGCCACGCACAGATACAGCAGCACCGACGTCGGCTCGACGCCCATGTCGATTTCGCGTCGAGATCGATGGTCACGAGCGCGCCCAGACTCATCACGGCGCCCGTAACCGACCCCGCGCACAGCCGTAGAGCGTGTTGAACGCGCCGGGACGCGACGCGGCGATCATCGCCGCCACGGCCGCCGCGAGCGCGAACGGCATGACGAGCGCAAAGCCGCTGCTGCCCGCGTGATCGGCCACGCGAATCAGGGCGGAGAACGCTGCATGCAGCGCGGTGTCGACCCCGTGAGGCAGATACGCGCGATACTTCACCAGTTCGATCCACGGACAAAACACGAGCCCGGCGATCACGCCCGTCGGCAGCGCGCGGCCCAGACGGAACGCGACGAAACGCGCGTTCGCGGCGCGAGCGGCAGAACCATTGCGATGCCCATGGGAAAAGCCACGCCGCGAACATGCGCAATACGGTTGCAGATGCGGCGTCGACGACATCTACGAATGCGGGGCGATTCGGTGCGGCGACGGCTGCTGCTGCAACGATCCCTTCACCGTATTCTGCGCGACTCTCGGCAGCAGACTATGCTGCTACGGTTGCAGGATTTGTGGCTGATGCCATAGCTCAAGCTGTCAAGCCGGACGTAGCTCAATACACCGTATCGGCTGTCACTGGCTTGATAGCGGGAAATCTGTCAGGCTCTCGTGCAAATAGGGTCGGGGAAACGGTTCGAGTTGTAGTAGCACAACGAACTTATGACCCGCGATGAGCAAGCTGAAGAGTCTGGAGGAATTGTTCGGCGGACGCCATTTTGATCGGGAGATCATCGTTCTGTGTGTTCGCTGGTTCCTGCGCTACAAGCTCAGCCTGCGCGATCTGGTCGAGATGATGGCCGAACGAGGTTTGTCGCTAGCTCACACGACGATCCAGCGCTGGGAGAGGCGTTATATGCCCGAGTTCGTCAAACGCTGGAACCCCTTTGCTACAGTTGCGGGTCGCTCGTGGCGTGTCGACGAGACCTACCTGAAGATTCGTGACAGGTGGGTCTACCTGTACCGGGCGGTGGATCGGGCTGGCCAGAAGGTGGACTTCATGCTCAGGGCAAAGCGCGATGTGGCCGCGGCCAAAGCTTTTTTCAGAAAGGCCATCAGGCACCAAGGCCAGTCGCCGGAGACCATCACGCTCGATGTTTTTGCTGCCTCGCACCGTGCGTTTCGCGAGATGAAGGCCGATGGTCTGCTGCCTGAAGACACGATGGTCCGGTCCTCGAAATATCCGAACAACCTGATCGAACAGGACCATCGCCCCATCAAATCGAGAACGAACGTGATGCTCGGCTTCAAACGGTTCAGGATTGCCGCAACAACGATTTCAGGCGTCGGGTTGGCGCATCGCATTCGCAAGGATCGATTCGATCTCTCGAAGCTCGGCCGCAACGGCGCCGCCGCGTCCGCCATACGGAATACTGTCATGTCCGCTCGATAAGGTATCCTTCCTATACGAAACATCTCAGACGGTTTACCTATTTGCACCAGATTCGGCAGTCCCACCCCAGAACGCGCCGCGTACCTGCCGTTCCCAGAGGTTCTGGCACCCCGGGAACTGCAAGCCCACTAGACGCCGCTGTCCGACGAACTCGAATAGTCATGTTCAACGGTTCGCCGCGTCCGGCGGCGATCACCATAGGGGACTAGAAAATCCAGGACCGCCCATAACTGCCTAACGCCCGATAAAGTCTAGGATCTTACCAACGCCACGACGCGTCTCTTCGACGTCAGTGGCTGCGACCGAGATGCGAATGAAACCTTCCATGCCAAAGTGCCGGCCTGGCTGGACAGTAACGCCAGTATCTCGGGCCAACAGCGATACAAACTCGCTTTCACTTAGGCTCATCCTTGCTAAGGCGGACTCAATGGAAGGAAACAGATAGAAGGCGCCGCGCGGTCGAAGGCAAGGAAGAGTGCCTTCGATCAAAGAATAGGCGGTGGCAAGTCTCGCAAGAAATATCGACCGCCGCGTCTCCTCTTCTGCCGCTCCAAGTTCGAGCGCAGCGAGCGCGCCATATTGAGCAAAAGTGCATACATTGTCGGAAAGGTGGGTTTGCATAGCAGCGCACCGATCGACGATATCACGCGACCCGTGGAGGTAGCCGATGCGATAGCCTGTCATTCCGTAGGTTTTCGAAAAGGACCGTGCAGTAACAATCCGATCTTTCGCACACGGCGCTGCACTCGCAAGACTCGCGCGATCGGATGGGCTGTTTACGAACACCTCGTATGCGTCATCGCAAAGCACCAGGAAGTCGTGAAGCTCCGCCAACTCGCCCAATCGGGTGAGGTCGTCTTTCGCGATAACGGATCCTGTTGGATTGTGCGGACTGTTGATGATCAGGAGCCGCGTCGACGGCGTTATCGCCGCCTCGATTTCAGCTACACTGAAGCCGTCGATCATGGAATAACCGACCGGTTCGCCTCCAGCGAGTCTCACGAATTGAACGTAGGAAGGCCATGCGGGATTCGGGACCAAAACCTGATCACCCGGCGAGACGAAGCATTGGATAAACTGGTAAATGGATTGACTTGAGCCGTTTGACACTAGCAATTCGTCCGGGGAAGCATCAAGCGAGTGATCAGTAAAGAGCTTGTCGCAGATTGCCTCTCTAAGTTGAATTAGCCCGTTGAGGTGGTCGTACTTTGTTTTGCCCCGTTGCAACGCACCGATAGTGGCCCTCACGACATGATCGGGTGGACCAATATCAGGTTCGCCGTCGTGCATTGACGTCTGTAGAAACTTTCCGGGAACCGCAGTCAGGAGTTGATTGGCTGCAGCGACCGAAGCGGATGCCTCCAACCCGCTGACGCGAGGAGCTAGGAAACGATTGAGTTTAATTTCCATTTGATCAGGTGTAGGGTCCGGCATTGTTCCGCCTTGGAAATGCGGCCATCCCTCGACTCGTTGTTGTCAGGGCAGAACATTCTCGCCAACTGCGATCGCGCTGAAGCGTACGAGGTTCGACGATATCTGAGTTCGCTTTAACCATCGGTCAGTACCATCGTAGCGCGGCACGTATTGGGGGCGGCCGTGAGCAACCTGATAGTTGTCCACAAATCCCACGTCCCCTTCCTTCAATAGAAACTCGGTCATCGCGCTGTCTATAAGTTCTTGCAATTCGCGGAAGGCGGCCGATTGCCCGGCATCCATAGCAGCGTAGTCGATATAAACTGGGTCATAAATCATACGAAGTCGGCCGCCTGGAGCCCTGAGCAACACACTTGTCACCAGCTTTGCTGGCTTGAAGGGCGTCGGAGTTGGACGGTCCGAGAAAATTGTGAACTTCGTATCGCAAAGGGTTAGACGGGTTGTCTCGGATAGGAGTGCGAAGTCTGGCACCGCTACGGTCGTGGGAATGCGATCTCGGTTCGATACGCACATGAACCCGAGGTAGTCGGCTCGATATTCGAGGATAGGATCCTCCGTGTGCAGTTCCAGTTTAATGGCGCCGCTGCCGACTTGTTTTCTTGCATCTCCTCGAATCGGAAAGACTTCTTGAACAAGACGACCATTCTGTAGATCCGAATAGCCGAAAACGTTGCCCAGCATATTAGAAAGTTGTTCAAAACGCGCGTCATTCGGTGTTGCGCAATTGTCGATCCAATGCGAAGGCGTAGGACGTTCAATGCGATCCAGATCGAGTCCGATGAGCTTCATTAGGGGAGCACGGTTCTCCGTGGCGCGCTGAATGCTTAACTTGATCTGTGCATCAGAGCGTCCGTTACAGTCGATCGTCGTAACGATATTCGAAGATTCTTCAAGGCTGTGAGCGGTTTGCATAAAAAGTTTAGCTGTCGGCTGTGAGCGTGAAAGAGAGACGTGCGTCCCTGCGTACGCGCGATGGCCAATTCAACGCATAGTGCGTGCGATCGGAACGCGGAACCCATGTGTGCAACATAGCGGTCACTCCTCCAACGCAAGGTACCGCGTGATGTCAGCGCGATCGCCGCGAAAGTTGCGGATCAGTTGATTGCCGTTAGACTCTGCATAGTAGGTGTTATTAACCGGGATCTTTCCGAGGTCCGTTGTAATGACGTATTGGGGTAAACTGAATCCCGTTTCGTACCCAGTCAGTTTCTCTAAAATGTCGAGCCCCACAGAGACAGATGTCCGGAAGTGCGAGACGCCGGTGACGTTGTCGGCGTGATAGAGATAGTATGGGCGGACACGGATCTCTAGCAGCTGGCGGTTGAGCGCTCGCATAGTTTCAACATCGTCATTGACACCCTTCAACAATACCGTTTGATTTTGCACCGGAATACCGCTTCGAATGAGTCGGTCAACCGCGCTAGCGGCTTCTGGCGTGATCTCGCGAGGATGATTGAAATGCGTGCTGAACCAGATCGGGTGAAACTTCGCGAGTAGGTCACAAAGACCTTGCGTGATACGCTGCGGGAGAAAAACTGGGTATCGAGACCCGATCCGGATCACCTTCACATGCTCAATTGCCTTCAACTGCGAGATGATTGACTCCAGCTTCGAATCGGTGAGTGTGAGCGGATCGCCTCCGGTGAGGAGTACGTCGTTGATCTCATTGTGTTCACGGATATATGCGAAGTCAGGCTCATAGGACAAGTCGAAGCTTTCGTTGTAGTATGTACCCTCCGTTGCAGTCGTGTGAAACTTTCGCGTGCAATGGCGACAGTAAACCGGGCAAGTGTCAGAAACAAGAAGTACGATACGATTCGGGTATTTGTGAACAACCCGCCTTGTTTTGGAGTATTTCATGTCACCGACCGGATCAACGGCTGCATTCGGCGGCGACGCCGTTTCGCTGGGATGCGGGATGCTTTGTAGGCGGATCGGACAGTTCTCATCTGCTGGATCCATCAAGGAGGCGTAGTAAGGCGTGACCATCCACTCGTACAATCCCTTCGTCAGCTCAATACCCTTCTTTTCGCGTTCCGAAACTTGAATCCATGGTTCCAAGTCGGCCTGCGTGCGAATGAGGTTCTTCATGTGGAACTTCCAGTCAAGCCACTCCGTGCTGCTCTGCATATCCTGCCGATTCGTTCGGGCGTCCATGTCGAGTCCTAGAAAGGTACCTGTGCTTTGGATTAGTAGAAAGAGAGTGCGATTGCTCGCGCCTCAGGCGACTGCGAGCGGCAGAACGTTCGCGTCTCCGAACGTTGAGGGTTCGCGCGCCGGCGGTTGCCCCCAGTAATCGGTCAAGTCAAACGTATCGTCGTTGCCGTCTCGATACCAAACAGTCATAAAGCCGTGGTCATCGACTTCAACACTGTTTGGCAAAGACCATGAAGGATTCCAGCGCGTACGGTCCTCAGGCCGGTATCCGGTTTGTACGAGGACTGAGTTGTCAGACGGCCGGCGTTTCAATATCGAGCCTTCATACAGAACGACTTTGCCGATATCTGTCAAGAGCGCGAAGCGTGGCTTTGACCTGCCGGAAAAGGTTCCTGACGAGCACAATCGCTGAGCAAGATGCAAGCCCTTCGCAATCGACGTCCTATGGTGGCTCATGCCGGCCATTGGTATCGCGTGGAAAAGATAGTGCGACTCGATTTCCAAGTTCCTAAGGGAGTCATACAGCTCAATGAGAGTAGAGCTATGATCGTTCACCCCTTTCAGAAGAGGATTTTGGTTGTAGATTCGAGCCCCGACAGCGAGCAGGCGCCTCAACGAAGCGGTAGATTCGTCCCAAAACTCGAGAGGATGATTGACGTTTATCGCAACCTCAATCCGTTGCGTTGCAGCTACCAATATAGATAGCAGTTCGTCATTGATCCGCTCAGGCGATTGAAACGGCATCCGAGTGCCGATCCGTATCGTCTTCACGTTGGGCGCATACGTCCCCAACGCCTCGACTGTCGTGCGCAGGAGTCTCGGGTGCATGAAGGGATCACCGCCCGTAATCAGCACTTCGTCGACGTCGACGCAGTCAGGCGACTCGCCAACGTACCTGGCGATCACCTTCACATCGTCTTTCGTCAGAGTCTTGATGGGATACTGGCCTCGCAAACACCATCGACAGTGTGACGCACACGCAGTCGTTGGTTCGATCAAGAGGGTTCGTTTGTAGAGGCGCTCGACCCCGTGCAGAGGTTCGCCTTGGTGGTAAATCTGCAACTCAGATTCATAGTGACGGCGTCGGTCGCTACTTGCGACATTGTTTTCCAGTGGGCTTCTTAGATATTGGAGGGCGATGACGTTCCATTCCGCGCTCCCGCGCCCGTACTTCAATTCGATATCTGCCAATTTCCTTTTTAGAAATGGCGATACTAGTTCAGCGAAATCCCCTTCTTTTGCTCCAGCCATGGTTAGCCCTCGCATCATGCGATATAAGTTGGAATTACGAGGAAGGCAGCGTGCGCTATTGAATTAAGTCAATGAACTTTCGTTCAAGTTCGAGCGCGTGCTGTTTCGACTCGCCGATCGAAAGTGTTTCGAGCACGCCGCAGTGTTCGAGATCCTCGGAAGCGATCACTACCCCTGTACCGGTGGTCTCGTCGAACGCGAGGTCACTTCCCGACAGCACATCGAAAACTACTTGAAGGTCGGAAGCTCGAACTCGATTGTTTGTCGCCGTCACGCGGTCGTTCGCCCGGCCACCGGCCAACCTACGGGCGAGATGGCAAACATGGGAACAGCCACCAGCGCGGCCGTTCACTTCGTTGAAGATGACGGTTCCGTCCGTCGTCACGATGCCGTCGATGTCGATAAGCCCATGGAAGCCAAGGGCGAGTGCGGCGCGCGCCAGTTCGGCAGCCCCCGAGATGAACTCTGCGCCCTTATTCGAGCCGATTTCGGGAGGGAGGATCAGACCTTTGTATCCGGGGTCAAGACGCACTTCGCCCCAGTTCGAGAAGGCGACTCTCGAACGGTCTTTGGGAAGTTCGAACTCAGCGTAAAGGACACGCTCGACTTCGTAGTATGCCTCGACGACCAGATTCGTTTTTTCGTGATAAGCCAGGCGTTCCCAGATCTGGTCAGCGACGGCATCAATTCCTTCTGCCGAAACAGGGAAGACAGCCGACGCCCCTTGAGCGGTCTTCATGTCATGTCTCGTCGTTACTACAATATTGCCATCGGCACCCGAGTTGCGGTCTTGTTTCACGATGACGGCACCTGTATGAAACATAAGGTTCTTCAGCGAATCTCTAAGCTCAAACGTGCTTGAGTTGACGCGACCGGGCGCAAGTTTCACTCCAACTCCGCCCGCGAGCGGACGAAAGACCATTTTGTCGTTCAGTAACTCGGCACCACCATCGGCAAGGAAGTCACTGGCCTTGTGTGATAGACCGAGTTCACTCGCGAGGCACGAGATGCTACGGTCATAGATATAGGGAAACAGCTCCCAATCCGCGCTCGAATTCATCGTTTCCCGCAAGCTATCGAGGAGGCTAGCGGATAGCAACTGACGGATACCAAGCGGCGGCGGCACATTTTGGTCGGAAGGCGGGACTAAAAAGGTTATCGTGTCGGCGGGAAAACCGAGAACGGCCGAGACGTACTTAAGCATCCTTGGGGAGAGTGTTTTAGGCAAAATCACAATGTCACCTGGCTCAGCGAACCACACATGCCGGCTTGCAAGCATTGCGGTAAAAAAACAATAGGCCGGGGTCAGGTTGCGTTGATCACCTATCATTCCCTCATTATCGACGTTCGCTATAAGAATCTTTGGCATGTCCTCAGTCTTGCTAATTGGGGTGCGTATGGTCTTCTGGATGGATTGCTCAATGTATGGCGTCGGGCACAAAAGGTCGGAGAAGGGAAATTCAGTTTAGTAGATTAGTTATCCTTAATTTATGAATCATTTCTCAGAGCTTCTAAGGCTATGGGTTTGTCGCCAACGTATTGGACTTCAACTGGGCGGTCTTGCGAACGCCGTGCAGCAGGCGCCGTGCAATCGTTCGTGTTACGACCCTGCGAAAGCGCCAGCCTGTGCGATACGTTGGTCGTTTACCGAGGGTCTGGGATATTCGGTTTGTTCTCAAGCGCCAAATATAGCGAGCCCAGAATGACAAGAGCTATCCCGACCGCGGCGATGCTTCCGACATTTTCGTCCCAAAGCAGATAGCCAAACAAAGTAGCCCATAAGACTGTGGTGTAATTGAAGGGCGCAAGCTCAGCAGCTCCGCCGCTTTTTAAAGCGGTTGCCATCAATATCTGTCCGATGCTTCCCAGAACACCAATCGAACAGAGTAGACTGAGGTCGACGATATCGGGAGTCTTCCAGCCCCACGTCAGTGACGCTCCGCTGATCACAGCCCCGTATAATGTGAAATAGAACACGATCAGAGCGGAATCATCTGTCTGGCTTAACCTCTTGATTTGGATCACCCACCCGGCTCCGAGTAAAGCGCTCGCCAAGATTAGTGTCGGGCCGTACCACGAAAATCCCGACGTGGTCGGCTGAAGAATAAGCAAGACACCCGTGAATGCGACTAAAGCTACCCCGAGCTCCTTTGCGCGTAGTCGTTCGCGTAATAGGGGCGCCGCCAAAAGTATTACGAAAATCGCTTCTGTATAGTTGAGCGCGACTGCTTTCGCAAGTTGGATGTAGGGCAGACCGCCAAAGAATAGCGCCATAGAGGCCAATGCAAGCACAGCGCAAACCACGTGCCCCCCCGTGCGCTTCGTCGCGAACATCGAACGCGAAATTTCGCATTTTCCAGCTCGCAGGTAACCGAACGCAGGAACCAGACCAATCATGAGACGAAAAAATGAGATTTCATTGGGTGGGTAGTCGCCGATCAGGTACTTCGCTATCACGTCAACGAGCGCGAAACAGAACATGGACGCGATCATGACTATGATGTTCCGATGCTTGTCGTGCATTGATATTATTGAGGACAACTATTCTCTCCGTCTTGATTGTTTCATCTCAGTCAGTCTTACATGATGGAACGTCTAGGAACGGTGTGCTGGGGCAATCGACGCGCCGGCGCCAGGCGTGATGCCTCGCCGCTACGTCATCCTGCAGTCAGGAAGGGGCCGAGTCGGCCCACGCTGTCAAAAAGGCATCTTGGTAATGAAAATGTTGGCAGAAGTTAAACTAAACGTCAAGAACATCGGGAAAAAAGCGAAATCCAAGTGAGACTGTAGGAAAAGATTTCTTGCAGTGCAAATATCAGCACGATGGTGACGGAAAGTGTGAACACTGCTCTCGTCGGCGAGACCACCACAACGACTTACAGCCTGCAGATCGGCAAACGCAAGACGCACAAGTGTTCTGTTGCCGCGCCGCGAGACGTACAACGGGCCGATACTATGAGTGCGTTCGGAGCACATCTGCGAGCTCAAGGTCGGGCACACAAACATACGCAATCACATCAGCGAGATCACTGACACGCTGCCGAACATCGACATCAGGAAGGCTGAAGACAGTCAGGAGTGTTACAGGATGGCCAATGCCGCAAACGGATTGGCCCCCTGCGGTGATCAATGGCAAGCGTCCATCAATCGGGCAGGCAGTGAATGGAAGCAGGGGCGGATTCAACCGGTCAACGCAACACCCAATGTTTCCGCTAGATTCTCAGCGGGGGTCATAAATTGCAATGTCTTGCGCGGCCTATCGTTTAAACGTTTAGTAATCCTTTCAATTCGGCTTGCGAGTAGCCGTCAACCGGGACTCCCTTGGGAAAGTACTGACGCAGCAGTCCGTTCGTGTTCTCATTGCTCCCTCTTTGCCAAAGGCTGCGAGGATCGCAGAAATATACCTGGACATCGGTGGCGATCGAAAAGGCCCTGTGACTTGCCATCTCCGTGCCGCGATCCCAGGTGATTGATCGGCGCAACTCCCGTGGCAGCTTGTTCACCTGTTTGATCAGCGCCGAGACCACGCTCTCAGTGTCCTTGCCCGATAGCTTTATCAGCATCGTATAACGCGAATGCCTCTCCACCAGTGTGGCAATGTAGGTATTGTTCGAGCCCGCCAGCAAGTCGCCCTCCCAATGCCCCGGCACGGCGCGGTCCTCTGCCTGCGCGGGCCGCTCGCTGATCGAGACTGCCCCGACAATACCGCCTCGGCCTTGCCCGCTCGATGACGCGTTTTTCGAACGCCG
>Ga0160464_100192_pt1 | contig 62611 bp, 47 predicted proteins | sample HID1971I_E11MG_FD_108275 | JGI IMG/M metagenome (GOLD analysis project Ga0160464, IMG submission 108275) | Enriched millipede-associated microbial communities from UW Madison campus, WI, USA - HID1971I_E11 MG | ecosystem: Host-associated > Arthropoda: Insects > Digestive system > Unclassified ... | reverse complement strand
CTTTAATTCGGATGACCTGACCTACGCTGATGGAACTTCCGTTACTTCGTCATTGCTCTCCTCCTCGTCATTGCGAGGGAAGCACAGCGACGAAGCAATCTCACAAACATTAACAGCCAGTACCCCCCGCGGCGGCACTTACCAAATCACCTTACCCGACGGCACCGCCGTCTGGCTCAATGCCGACTCCAAAATCACCTTCCCTTCAAAATTCACTGGGGCGAAGCGCCAAATCTCTTTAGAAGGCGAAGCCTACTTTCAGGTAGCTAAAAATAAAGCAAAACCCTTCATCGTAGAAAGCGGAGGCACAAACGGCATGCCCGCTCAGCAAATAGAAGTACTCGGCACCCACTTCAACGTCAATGCCTACCCGGACGAATTAAGTACCAAAACCACCTTGCTGGAGGGTAGTGTGAATGTGAATGGTACAATCCTCCGCCCGAATCAACAAGCGAGCCTGCAAGGCGAAGCCATAACCGTAAAACAAATAGACCCTTCCGAAACCCTGGCCTGGAAAAACGGGGACTTTATATTAAATAACGACGATTTCAGAACCGTCATGAGAAAACTGTCACGATGGTATAATGTAGAGGTTATATACGCCACCGATGCACCTTACGATCTGGAATTGTATGGAGAAGTATCAAGGTCTAAAAACATTTCTGCGGTACTGAGTGTGATCGAAGCCACAGGCAAAGTCCATTTCAGGATAGAAGGGAAGAAAATATACGTATCAAAATAAACAACCAATTAAAACCAACAAACCACATGAGAAGACTCTACAGGAACGACCCTTAACCTCAATGCCATGATACAACAAAGCCAGGAGTGCTACTAACAGTCCTGGCCGCGTGTGGGCTATTGTGTAAAACATTGCGACTAAACAACAATCTAACATTGCTAACCCAACATCCAAACTTAGCTATTCTTGCCCAGTAAAGCAAGGGCAGCGGGCTTTCATCGGGCCATTGGTTTGGATGTGAAATGATGAGAATTTATGAGATTTAAAAGATCAGTGCATGGTCCGAAAGGCTATGTGCATAAAGTCATGTTAATTATGAAATTAACGGTGATACTATTGATAACCGGATTTTTGCAGATCGGCCTGGCCGCCAGCGGGCAGCGGGTGAGCCTAAATGCGAAAAATCAAAGCCTGGAGCAGGTATTTAAACAGATCAGAAGCCAGACCAGCTATGATTTTATCCTGGACAAAAAGCTTCTGAAAAAAGCCAAAAGCGTGGATGTACAATTGTCTAATGCCAGCCTGGACGAAGCCATGAGCCAGATTTTGGCAGGGCAGGCATTGGAATATAGCATTCAGGAAAAGACTATAGTGATAAAGGAGAAAGCGCCTTCCTTTCTGGATAAAGCCTCCGTCATCCTGAATTCAGTTCAGGATCTCTTTCGTGCTATTGATGCTCGGGGTAAGATATTGGATGAGAAGGGATCGCCGCTTGAAGGCGCGACGATAGTGCTGAAGGGGACGAACAGGACTACAAAGACGGATGCGAAGGGGGAGTTTGTGATTGCGAATGTACCGGATGATGCGATGTTGGTGATCAGGTATGTGGGGTATAAGGAATTGGAGGTTTCTTTGAAAGATGCGGTAATGCCATTGGAGATTAAGCTGAATGTGGCCACTGGTGAGTTGGAGGAGGTGAACGTAACTTACAATACTGGTTACCAGAATATTCCTAAAGAACGTACTACTGGATCTTTTACTTTAATTGATAATAAAACCCTGAACCAGCAGGTAGGAACAAATATTTTGAAAAGGCTAGAGGGGGTAACTAATGGACTTCAATTTCTTAATAAACAAGATAGGAATAGGAAATTGGGAATAGCTATTCGTGGTTTTAGTACTATAAATGGTCCATTGGATCCTTTGGTCGTTTTAGACGGTTTTATATATGAAGGGGATATTGAAAATATAAATCCAAATGATGTTGAAAATATCACCATACTAAAAGATGCCGCTGCGGCCTCTATATGGGGAGCAAGGGCTGGAAATGGTGTTATCGTGATTACTACGATTAAAGGAAAACTGAATCAAAAACTGCAGATTAGCGCAAGTGCCAATGTTTTGATAAGTGAAAAGCCTGATCTATATGCTGTGTCGCAGTTATCCAGTTCGGATTACCTGTCTGTTGAAGAATTCCTATTTAATAGCGGGTATTTTAACAGCGCTATTGCTACACCTAATACGCCACTTACACCTGCTGTAGAGATTTTTAATAAACGGAAGCTTAAAATAATCTCCGCTGCAGATTCTGCAAGACTGATTAATGAGCTAGCTGGTATTGATTCAAGAGATGAATACCTGAAATATTTTTACACCAATGCCATTACCCAGCGATACGCTGTAAATATGAGGGGTGGATCTTCCAATAATGCTTACACATTTGCTGTTGGTTATGATAAAAATTTAGGGCAAACTTATGATAAATCTGATAAGCTCAATGTCAGAATAAACAATGTTTACAAACCTTTTAAGTCCTTGAGCATTACCACAGGATTGTATTATACAAATACCAAGGGAAACTCAGGGAGGTTGCTTAATTTCCAAAGTTTATCCACCAATGGAAGAATAACTCCATACCTAAAGTTTGCAGATGAAGATGGTAAGGCCTTAGCTGTAAATTCAAAATACAGGGGCGGTTATACAGATACAGCGGGCGCAGGCAAACTTTTAGATTGGAAGTATTATCCGCTTGATGAATACAAAAGCATAACGAACACTTCGGTGTTGCAGGAATATAATGTCAATCTAGGTGTACAGTACAATTTTGTAAAAGACTTTAGTTTTGAGGGGGCTTATCAATATCAAAATCAACAAGTTGAGACGGAAAATTTGAGTGGTGTAAACAGTTTTGATGCACGGGATTATATCAATACCTTTTCACTATTGAACAGGACTACAGGAGTTGTAAAATATAACGTACCTGTTGGGGACATCAGGCGTATTGGTATTTCATCAATTAAATCATACACGGCCAGAGGTCAATTAAGTTTTAACAGGGAAAGGGAGAATCATAGTTTGATTGGAATATTAGGAGCTGAACTTAGACAGGCATCGAATGTTGGAAATAGTTCTACTATTTATGGATATAAAGCTGATCCTTTGTCCTATGGTAATGTAGATTTTATAAATCAGATTCCTACTTTTATAACTGGTTCCGGGAGAAATATTGATGGAAGGCCTATTTATTCTAATGTTGTTAATCGCTTTGTCTCTTTTTATACAAATTTAGCATATACATTATTCGGAAAGTATACAATTTCAGGTAGTGCCAGAAAAGATGGCTCAAATATTTTCGGAGTGAGTACCAATGACAAATGGAAACCACTATGGTCTGCAGGGCTGGGATGGAAAATTTCGAACGAGGATTTCTTCAAGTTTCCATTAATCTCTTATCTTAATTTTAGGGCAACTTACGGTTATAGCGGGAATGTTGACCTTAGCCGCTCTGCACTTGCAGTAGCTACTTATGGAACAATTGCTGCGAGTAACCTTCCCTTTGCCCGAATTTCGACATTAAATAATCCTGAGTTGCGATGGGAACAGGTTGGTACTTTTAATGCAGGCTTTGATTTCAGCTTAAAAGGAAATGTTTTAAGTGGCTCCATTGAATATTATAGAAAGAAGGGTACAGATTTGTACGGACCAGCCCCTTTTGATTACACTGCAGGAGGAAACATAGGCAACACAATTACTAGAAATGTAGCTAATATAAAAGGAGAGGGTATTGATTTTATATTGAACACTATTAACATAGACAGAAGATTTAGATGGACATCGTCTTTGATATTTAATTATGCTGAGACTAAAGTATCTGCATATTTTTCACCACAATCAAAAAGAATTTCGTCACTTATAGGATCCGGTAATGTAATTACGCCAGTAGTAGGTAAACCTGTGTATTCCATTGCGGCGTATAAATGGGGGGGATTAGATAATTTAGGTAGGCCGCAGGGATATTTAGATAATAAGCTGAGTATTGACTACGCACGAATTATTGATGAAGGGGCGACTAAGGGAACTGATGGTAATCTAGTTTACATAGGCTCGGCTACACCGTTATACGCTGGTTCATTGACCAATTCTTTTTCTTTTAAACATATCACCCTGAGCATAAATCTGAATTATAAATTTGATTATTATTTTAGACGACCGACATTGTCTTATGCTACTTTAATCAACGGAGCTCCTGGGCATATGGATTATGTGAAAAGATGGCAAAATCCTGGTGACGAATTGAATACCAATGTTCCTGCATTTATTTATCCAGTTGATGCGCAAATGGGAAGTATTTACTCGAATTCAGAAATACATGTGTTTAAAGCAGATCACATCAGGTTGCAACATATCGCTTTAAGTTATACGCTTGATAGACATTTAGCTAAAGGACTGCCCTTTAAAGATCTTCAGGTTGGTTTCAACTTGGCTAATGGGGGCATTATCTGGCGTGCCAACAAAGAAGGACTTGATCCTGAGAATGCTGGTGCTATTCCACCGGCAAAGGTATACGCTTTAAGTTTTACAGCGAATTTTTAATGGTTTAATTAACAAAAAGTTATTAAATATCATATATTATGTATTATTTGAATATTAAAAGAGGAAAAATACTCAGCTTGGTTGGCTTAATATTGGTGGCCTGTTTGAATTTTTCCTGTAAAAAATTTTTGGAAGAAAAATCGGATAAAACCCTGGTCACACCCTCCACATTGGCTGATTTGCAGGCGTTACTTGACGATGCTACCATTATGAACGGTGAAAAAACCAGTTCCATGATGGAGTCCTCCGCAGATAATGGTTTTTATCCGTTGGCAGGCTATAATGCTATTGGTGTATTACAACAAGTTTCATACCGTTGGGGACCGGCTGAATATAATGCCCAAGATCCAAATGACTGGGTAACTGGATATGCTCCAGTATACAATTCAAATCTTTGTTTAGAACTTATTGAGAAAATTACTAGGGATGCAGCGACGGCAGTGAAATGGGATAATGTTAAAGGCTCTGCTCTATTTTATCGGGCCTATTATTTTTTAAATCTGGTTTGGGCTTTTTCAAAAGTATATAATGAGAAGTCTATGGATGAAGATTTGGGTATCGCACTCAGATTGCATTCTGACTATAATATCCCATCGGTAAGGGCTAGTGTTAAAACATCTTATGAACAGATTCTTTCAGATGTTAAAGCTTCAATACAATATCTTCCATCGTTACCTCAACATACTTACAGGCCTTCTAAGTCTGCAGCGTTTGGTTTGCTTGCCAGAACGTACCTTTCAATGGGGAAATATGATAGCACTTACAAATATGTCAACCTTTGTCTGCAAATCAAAAATGATTTGATGGATTACAATTCCGACCCTTCAATAGCAGGTTTAACAAGTGGTACTCCCTTCGCTAAATTTAATAAAGAAACTATATTTTATTCAGAGATGACACTTGGTTATGGTTCGAATCTTGCCTTTAGAGGGCGTGTGGATTCAGTACTTTATGCCAGCTACGTAACTGGAGATCTGCGGAAGATTGGTTTTTTTCTCGCTGCGGCCCCTTATCAAAGATTCAAAGGCAGTTACACAAAAAATCAAACTCTTTTGTTTAGTGGGATTGCTACAGACGAAATGTTTCTGACCAGAGCGGAATGTTTTGCCAGGATGGGAGATAAGGAATCAGCGCTAAGTGATTTAAACACATTACTTAAAAAGAGATGGACGGTAGCTGATTTTGTTCCTTTAACTGCAAATACTTCGGTAGAAGCACTTGAATTGGTTCTGACAGAAAGAAGAAAGGAATTGTTATTTAGAGGACTTCGATGGATTGATTTAAAACGGTACAATAGAGATGGTGCAAATATTACCCTTAAGAGAGTTATTAACGGGGTGACTTATACTTTACCGCCTAATGACAACAGGTATGCTCTGCCGCTGCCAAAAGATATAGTTGATTTAACAGGAATGCCTCAAAATCCTCAATAATTTAACAGATAGATTTATGAAAAGATGTTTATTTTTCATCTACCTACTACATGTGGGCATGATGGGATATGCTCAAAATGAAAAAATCAGACCCTTAAAGATAGGCGATACGGTGCCGGATATTGCTTTTACAATGGTCAATTATGATAAGCCTACAGCTAATTTATCAGATTTTAAAGGCAAATTGATTATACTGGATTTTTGGGCTACTCACTGCGCACCATGCATTAAAGCAATGGGCAAGTTTGAGACTTTACAGTCAAAGTTTAAGGATGCTGTGCAGATTATCTTGTTGAATGAAAAAACAGGTGATACAGAGACTAAAGTAAAAGAGTTTTTTGAAAACAGAAGAAAGAAGGGCTATGATACTGTATTGCCGTCATCTATTACTTGGAGTAAAGCCACTGATTTATTCCCACATGTAACCATTCCTCATTGCGTTATTATCAAAGATAATGTGATGATGGCGATTACTTCAAGCGAAACTGTTACTGAGTTTACCATAGAGAAATATTTGAGGGGTGCCAAATCTGATATCCCCATGAAAATTGATTTTTACTCAGATCATTTGCTGATAATTAATAAAGATTTAATTATTGATGACTTCAGTAGCCATGTGTTTTTTAGGAAGGGGTATGTAGACGGATTGAGTGGGGGGAATAGAATAAGAATGGTTGAAGGGATCTTACGTGGAATCAGTCTGCGGAATTTAACGTTGAAGGATATGTATTATTCTATATTAAATAGCTTAAGACCGGATATTTGGGATCCGACCAGGGTTATATGGAATACTGAAGCTAAAACTATACCTTCTGAAATGGACACCGTTTGTACGTATGATTTGGTAGTCCCTAAAACAAATAGCGCTAGTGTATATAAATATGCGTTACAAGATTTGAATAGATATGCAGGCTATGACTGTGAAGTTGAAATGAGGTTAACGACATGCTATGTTTTAAAAGTTCGGGATAAAAAAAGACTGTCGGTTTCAAAAGTAATTGGAGATAAAGTAGAAATGAGATTTTCTGAAGAAGGAAAAATAAGAAACTTTACCAATGAAGATATAGATGGACTAGTATTTAGGTTGCCAAAAAATTTAATGAATATACCTGTGGTGAATAAAACTGGATTTACTGGTAAAATAGATTATTATCTACCCTTGGTTATCAAGGATTTTAATTCGTTGCGTAAATTATTGAATGAACAGGGCTTTGATTTGATTGAAGAAGAAAGAGAGATAGAGATGTTTGTGATATCAGAGAATAAATAATGAATACGAAAACCGTTGGAGCAGCGTCCGAAACTAAGCTCTATACCAGAGGGTAAGGTTACCCTCCAGGTTGTCACTTAACATATTTAAATTATAGAAAATGAAAGTAATTATAATTGTATTTGGTTTGATATTTATTGGATATCATACTCAAATTAAGGCTCAAGCCAATCAAGGCTACGTTTTAACAGGCCAGTTTAGCGGCCTCCCAAATGGCACAAAAGTTTATCTTACTACACAAGAAAATGATACTGTAGCAAAAACCATCTCTAAAGGAGATCGTTTTGTTTTTGAGGGGAAATTACTAAACAATGGTAGATTTCACTTTATAGTTCTAGATGCCTTGATTTCTAAGGTAATGTCTAAAGCTATATTTGTTACAAATGATACAATTGAAGTAAAAGGTAAGATAGGTGATACTGAGATAAATGTTTTAGGCTCGAAGGATCATGAATTGTTTCGCTCTATCCTTCCGGTATCAAAGGCAAATGTTGATTCAGTAAGGAAAATTAACAGAAAATATGACGAAGTAAAAATAAAGGAAAAGGAGGCTTTGCAGTCAGGAGATAAGGTTTTGGTTGAGAAATATAAGAACGAATCTGAGCAACTGATTAAAATGCGGGACAGAAAAATTGAAAATTATAAATTAATAGTTAAGAATTGGGTATTGGAACACAGAGGTTCGTTATATGCTCCGTACGCAGTTAAAAATACATTATTAACGATGGCGAATGTGAGTGAGGTTATTGGATTGTTTAATAAACTGGATAAGGAAGCGCAAAGCAGCTATTATGGCTTTCAATTATTAAAAGAAATAGAAGCTCTCAATTTTTCCAAAAACGTAGTGAAAGGAAATCCGTTACCTAATTTCTCTGTTTTTGATACTAACGGGGAAAAGTTGTTTATACAAGATATCGTAAGGAAAAATAAAATTACGTTAATAGCTTGCTGGGCATCCTGGTGTTCGCCTTACCGGGCTGAAATTCCCGATTTAAAAAAAATCTATGATAAGTATAAGCAAGCAGGCCTGGGTATAGTTGACATTTCTTCTGACAAAGAAATCTCAAGCTGGAAGAAGGCCATACGCGAAGATTCAACAGAATGGTTTCATTGCATTGAAGATAAAGCAGGTACTGTAAACTCCATTCTTCGTATCAAAGCGATCCCAGCTTATATAATGGTTGATAATAAAGGAAAAATGTTGGCATTTCAAGCTGCTTCAGATATCGAGAATTTTGGAGGAGATTTAAAGGTGAAAAGTCTGGATGAAAAATTAGCGGAATTGTTGGGAACAAGCAAATAACTTTTATGAAAAAATTAATGTTATTTATTCTAGGTCGAACTTATTGCTGGGATGTAAGGTTAAGGAGTTGGTCAGGTAGATTTTGTGCAGGTGCTGAAGGATGCGAAGGGTAAGGTCATTTCAGAAAAGATCAACTACATGACTTGTGATCAGGAGCAATGTATAAATGATGAGGTGGGGTTTAGTGTAGTACTTAAATAACAGAATCATTCATGCTCTACCTAAGATTATACAACAAGAAGAAAGCTAGGCCTGGAGAGAAAGTAAAGAAAGGCAAGCGAAAAACTAGGCGATCGAAAAGATGAAATGGTTTGTTGGTTTGGTTCCGGTGCGTTGCACTTCATGGGCGTGATGCGGTCGCCGGGGCAAGCCAACCAAAATATTGAAAAAAATAACGCTTTTTGAATTAACCATCTCTACATGAAGAAAATTTACCTACCTATACCGGGAGAGCCGATAGTGGTACTCCTGGCTTATTTGCACAGCAAAATGGAGCTCACGGCTACATTTGACCAAACCATCTCGCCTATGCTGGAGGCCTTTACCACGGAAAAGACCTATCATTGTGAAAAGCTCGAAAAAGTGATGCGGACGGCTTATTGGATACATACCGGGTATGCTTACATCACCATCACGCTGCCGGATAAGGAGGGGATACCGGTACAACATGTGGTGGATATACTGGGGCCGGGAAAGATCATGCTGCATCCTGACGGATTTTTTAATAATGAGGAAACGGCTTGCGAGTTTTGGATCACACCTGGATCTGTAGTGGTGCCTTTTACTCAGCAGAACTTTGGTAAGCTAAAGCTAAGCGCCACAGAGGCTAGTGCACTTGCGGCTTGCATACTCGCCGAAAATGCTACGCTCAGTTTAATAAAAAGCTGTATGTTGAAGCTGCCGGGACTGGTGCTGCTTCAGGAAATGAACAGGATTTTTGGTAAAGAGATTTGGCAGCATTTCTCGCAAAAACAGTTGGCCAGCTACCTCGGCCTGACGGAAAACCGTATAAGCGAACTGAGGGCCGGGAAATAGGCGGCTGGTTATTTCTTAAAATATTTGGATTGCTGCGTGCCAGACAGGGTTGTAGATTTATGTACAAATAACCAAATATGAATCAAACCTATTCAAACCATGTTTACAAACGAACTCTCTGCCGCACTACATGTGCTGCATCCGCTCAGCAAGGCTTACCAGGCCATACTCGAAGACGATAATTTTTCGCTCCAAAAAACCATTCGCAAAGACGATATGCTGCTCATGCCGGGCATGGATACTGACCGGTTGATCTATATGCCCCGGGGCTGTTGCAAAATCTACTGGCTGGACAACGACAATGAAGAACATCCTTTTATGTATCTTGGAAATGGGGATTTTATCATCCTGCCGGACACGGTCTGTATCGGGCAGAGAAATGAGGATCTATATATCAGGATGCTCACAGACAGCGACATCTGGATACTCCAGGGCAAACAAATGATGGATGTCTATGCTGCACATCCGGAGGCATCAGTCCATAAAGCACTCATTTCTAAAAAGCTTGTTAATCTGAGAGATCAGCATGTGCTCATGCTCATGAGGAAGGAATGTGACCGCTATGCGTATTTTGTGAAGGTGTTTCAATATGTGTACAAAATGCAGCTAACAGAAAAGGAGCTGTGCCGCTTTATGAATATATGCCGACGAACGCTCAGTAAAGGCAAAACCAACTGGCTGCTGAAAGACAGAAAGCGGCGGTGACGGGATGAAATGGCACCGCAAAAAATATTGACGGATTTGTAGATTTAAGTGATTGAAAGTCAGTTTTTTGGGTGATTGTGCAAGGATTTTGCTGTTTAACGGGTGTATAGTCTTTACTAATTACATTCGCCGCAGAAATTTAAAACCTGCAAACAATGACAATCCCAAATCAAATTACCTTTATCAATCCGTTTATTGATGTAATGTTTAAAAAGATCTTTGCTTCTGAGACCAGCAAAGAAGTGCTCCGGGCCTTCCTTAACGAAGTTTTGAAGGGGAAAAGACATATTGAAAGTATTGCTTATGGCAAAAATGAATATCCCGGAGATATCAAAGACGAAGCCAAGGCTGTCTTTGATATCGTCTGTACAGATCCTTTTGGTGCTACTTTCCTGGTGGAGGTACAGAGCCTGGAACAGAATAATTTCAAGGAGCGCCTGCTGTATTATGCTTCCAGATTGATCAGCGATCAGGCACCCAAAGGAGACAAAAGCTGGAAATACAATATCAAAGAAGTATATGTGATTGCATTAATGGAAGATTTCTGTTTGCCAGACAGCAACCCTGATCTCTATCTGCATGATATCTGCCTGTGCAACAGGTATACTGGTGAAGTCTTTTACGAAAAGCTGGATTTTATTTGTATTGAAATGCTTAAACCCCGAAGGGCTCATGAATACATTTAGGAAAATTAAAAACTAATGAATAATTTGTAAAAGAAAAAGATGCATTGGTTACTCCACTGGATGAATGGTTGTATGCCCTGAAACATGCACCTGAATTGGAAGAACAACCTGATTTTTTGAGTGCAAGGGAGATCAATCATTTTTTTGATTTGGCCAGATATTCTAATTTTACAGAAGAAGAACGACATATGTACAGAACTGCTCAACAAGTTAAATGGGATAATGAAAATGCCTTAGATTTCGCAAAGAATAAGGCGGAGAAAATTGGCCGTGAAATTGGCCGTGAAATTGGTCATGAAATTGGTCATGAAATTGGCCTTGAGGCAGGCCGTAAGGAAGGAATTAAGGAGGAGCGTGCCAAAGCCGAAAAGGAAAAGAGAGATTTGGTTGAGGAGATGGCTTTTAATACAGCTAGAGCGCTTAAAAAAGAAGGAGTAGCGACTAACATTATCGCTAGAACCACTAAACTCACAATTGAGGAAATAGACAAACTATAACAAGCGCTAACATCAAAATATTAATACGCCGCAGATGAAAGCCTGTCGGCGTTTTTTGATTGCCTGAAATTCAAAATTAGGTATAAAAACAGGTGTCCCAAATAGCGATACCTGTTAAATCACATTTACCAATGTGCAGGTCTGCACAGATAGTTGCGCATGGTTGATGCCTCAACCGATGCCGGAAGCTCCTAAATTTGATTTACCATTTGATGCCAGAGTCGCCTGAGATTTTCAAGGAGAATTTCAGCACTGCTTTCCAGAAATTAGTGGAGCGCATCAGGCGCTATGCGAAACCGGTGTGCAAATGGTATAATTAACAAGATGGTTTAACTTAAATTTTTGACTTATGGGAAAAGCAGTTTGGGGAACCTCAGGAGGTTTCCAGGGTAAGAACGGTGCGAACATAGGGCGATGGCTGGATGGACAAAATATAGTCGGTCCGCTACCTCACCCTTCTCAGGTACCGCCTACCATTGCCCAGCTAAATCAACGCGCCATATTCGGCATGCTGACGAGTTGGCTCAGAATCATCAAGCTGATCATTCGATCGGGATTTAACATTGCTGGTGAAAGAGGATCGCCATGGACAGCGGCGGTGTCTTACAACCTGAGGAATGCCGTGACCGGGGTAGCGCCCAATTTTGCGATAGATTACCCAAAAGTGGTATTCTGCAAAGGGCAGCTATCCACGCCTACAGATTGGTCGGTCTCTTCAGGTACCGGCGCAGCACTCGAGTTTGAATGGTCCAAAGAGTTCAACGTAGGCGCTGGTGCAGACACCGATAAGGTGACATTCGTGACCTACAATCCGACCAGGGGATCATTCATCTTCCTGATGGGAGCGGCTACACGGGTGCAGGAATCGTACAGCTTGCAAATGCCACTAACATTTGCTGGTGATACGGTGCATTGCTGGATGAGCTTTTTATCGGCCGACGGCAAAGTGTCGAGCAACAGCATTTATATCGGTATCGCTGTTGTGGTTTAACACTTAATGAGGCTGTTAATGAGGCTGTTTAATGAGGCTGTGTGTACAGCCTCATTTTTTTGCCCTTCTATAGGTCTTCCAGCGCAATGTTACGCTTCTTGTTTTCCAGGTTTTTCTGCTTTGCTTCAGTAAGCTCAGGGAAAAAGTCCAGGCCGGTCAGTGCTTCTATCTCATCCACAGTGCAGAGGTAATCCATCAGGTTGCTGCTCTGAGGCTGCTGCGGAAGTAAAAAAGCAACGGCTTTGATGGTACTCAGATAGCCCCTTCTGTAGGCCAGGATCCTGTAAAAGCTGTGCGGAACGGCTACACCGGATTTCAGGGTATCCGGCTTCGCACTAAATACAGGCCCCGTGATCACAAACACATCGTGTACTTCTTTATTCTTGGTGTCGTCCTGCGATATTGTTTCCCGTTCGAGTTTCTCCAGCGCCGACCAGAGGTTTTGATTGAGCTTGGGTGTCTGCGGACAAATATTGGTCATCAGGTAAGTCTCCATCTGTCCCATTTGTCCGTATTGGGAAAGCATGGTCGCATTGGGTGCCATATGTCCACGCTGATATCCCGAACTGATGTAGGCTTCATGGTCGATCTGTGTGGTGGTGCGGCGGTCTGGGATAAAGCGGTCGGGGCGTTCCCAGTTCTTATATTCAAAGACCCCTTTCATATTGCCCAGCCTGTACGCTACCCACAACGGGTTTTTACGCTGTTCGTCATAGCCAGTGATGTATGACCAGTTGGTCAGCACTTTAACCTCAGATAGTCCGATATGGCGCTTTGGCAAACCTCCATAGGTAAACATATCAATATGGCTGAGGTCTGCCGATTGTGAAAAAGCGGAATATAGGTAACAGGTGAAAACGGTGAGCAACAAGTATTTTTTCATCGGGTGCAAGTCATTTATGTATATGTGGAATGCAAATTTATTATGACAAGCCCAGTTATTTGAATAAATAATTGAATTTTTGTATTAACTTCTGTAATATCTGACGGATAGGTGTATCTAACAGGTGTTTAACCAGATATGTAACATAAAAAAACTGAATTCTACAATGAAGAAGATCTCCTTTCTACTATCACTGGCGACGGTGATGGCCCTTGGGCTTCAAGCCCAGGAAAAAAAGAAGCCTGCGCTAACTGCCGACACCACTAAAAAGGCGGCAACGGATACCACGAAAAAAACGCCGCCGACACCGCCAAAAGCTACGGTGAAGGATAAAACAAAATCCAGTAAAGTCATTCCAGGCCTGTTTGTCTTATATAGGGACACCACTACGGGCAGCCTCCTGATGTATATCAAAAAGGAGCAATTGGGTAAAGATTATATTTATCAGAGTTTCTCTATGGGTGGCCCTACGGCCTTATATCTCAATCAGAATATGATCCGCACCACCTGGCTTTTTAACATTCAGAAGGCGGATGATAAGATTGAATTCCTGAAAAAGAATACAAGTTTTTACTACGATAAGAATATTGCGGTAAGCAAAGCGGCGAATGTGGACGTTTCGGATGCGGTTTTCTTTGCCGATAAAGTCGTCGCCGAAGATAAAGAAGGTTATCTGCTGGCTGTGGACGGCTTATTTATAGGCGATAAACTGGATCCTGTAAAGCCTATTCTTCCTCCGGGCCTGCCTCCGGGTGCAGTTTTTAATTTAGGAAACCTCAACCCTGCAAAGTCCAGGTATGATAAAGTCCGCTCATTTTCAGACAATACCGATGTGGTGGTCAACCTGGCCTACGACAATCCCATGCCTATGAATGGGGGAGGGAAAGACATTACCGATGCCCGTTATGTGCGTGTAAAGATGCAGCATTCCTTTTTGGAAGTTCCGAAAAATGACTTCAGGGCACGCCGTGATGATCCGAGGGTAGGTTATTTTGGTGCCCAAGTGGACGATTTGACTTCTATATCTTCCACACCTTATAAAGATTTTATCAGTCGCTGGTATTTAAAGAAAAAAGATCCTAAGGCTAAATTAAGTGAGCCCGTAGCGCCTATTGTGTTCTGGATTGAGAATACCACACCTGTGGAATACCGTCCGATCATTAAAGAAGCGGGTGAGAAATGGAATGAAGCTTTTGAGAAAGCCGGATTTAAGAATGCAGTGGTGATGAAACAAATGTCTGACACCGCCAGCTGGGACCCCGCAGACATCAAGTATAATGTAATCCGCTGGGTGTCTTCTTCGTCTCCATCATATGGTGCCATCGGGCCGAGTTTCTTTAACCCGTTGACCGGACAAATTCTGGGTGCGGATATTACGGTAGAGTGGCGTTCTGGTGCGGGTATACCTGCTTTTGATGACCTCTACAACGGCAGTAAGGCCGCGGTTTCCCTGCCATGGGAAAATACTTCGGCGGTAGAGGATCATGCAGGACATGCAGATGGATTTGATAAAAACCACATTGCTACCTGTGCCCTGGCCCAGGAACTCAGCATGCAATACCAGGCGGGCCTGACAGCGATTGAAGCGCTGGATGCCGACGCCACTGAAGCAGTTCGGGCAGCGTCGGTGCGGGAGATGCACAAGCAGTTTTTATATTACCTGATCATGCATGAGATGGGCCATACTTTGGGCTTAAACCACAATATGAAAGCCAGTCAGATGCTAAGCCCTGCCCAGTTGAATGATGTAAAGCTGACGCGTAAGATTGGAACTATGGGTTCGGTGATGGACTATCCTGCCATCAATGTAAGCCGCGACCGAAAAAAACAAGGTGATTATTATACCACCAAAGCAGGTCCTTATGATCTTTGGGCTATAGAATACGGCTATACGCCATTTGCGGAAGCAGAAGAGGAAGCAGGATTGAATAAAATCCTGAGCCGCAGTACCGATCCGCAACTGGCCTTTGGCAACGATGCAGACGATATGAGAAGTCCGGGTGGTGGTATTGATCCAAGGGTAAACGTGAACGACCATTCCAATGATATGATGACCTACGGGGAAGAGCGTTTTAAACTGGTCAACGACATGATGCCGAAGCTGAAAGAGCGTTTCAGCAGGCCAAACCAGAGTTACCAGGAATTGAGGGTACGGTATAATCAGCTCAATGGGCAGCGTTCGGGTATGGCGGCGGCACTCAGCCGTTATATTGGTGGCGTGTATGTAGACAGGAGCTTTGTGGGACAAAAGACCAATACCGCACCGTTTACACCTGTGGAGGTATCTGAACAGAAAAAAGCGTTGGAGCTGTTGAGCAAATATGTATTCGCACCGGATGCATTTGATGCAGATGCTTCTTTGTTCCCTTATTTGCAGATTCAGCGCAGAGGGTTTAGCTTCTTTGGTAATAATGAGGATTTTAAACCGCAGACAGGGTTTATCTCCTTGCAGTTAACTACCCTCGCTCATATTTTGCACCCAAATACGATGACCAGGATCAGCAATAGTGGCTTGTACGGAAACACGTATTCGGTAGCGGATGTGATGAAAGACCTGACATCTGATATTTTTGATGCAGATTTGAAGTCGGACGTCAATATCTTCCGTCAGAATCTTCAGACGGAATATGTAAAAGCAGCGGCAGGAATCATTTCTCCACAAAGCCGTTATGACAATGCCAGTAAAGCGGCGGCGCTGATGACTTTGATCAACATCAAGGAGAAACTGGCGGGATCAATGAATGGCAATAATGAGCAGACTAAGGCGCACCGCGCCAGTATGGTGTACCTGATCGATAAGGCTTTGTCAGTGGATAACTAGTTTTAAGGTTTAAATAGTAAGTCCGGATCTTGATATAAAAGCTCCAGGGAGTTACACTATTATTTGATATTTTAAGCGGTCGTCATTGCGAGGAGAAACGACGAAGCAATCTCAACTTCAAACAAGATGAGATTGCTTCGATTCCTCGCAATGACGACCGTACTCGTATATTCCAGAAATAATCATAAGCTTTACAAAAGACTATTTTAAGCGGTCGTCATTGCGAGGAGAAACGACGAAGCAATCTCAACTTCAAACAAGATGAGATTGCTTCGATTCCTCGCAATGACGACCGTACTCGTATATTTCATAAATAATCACTAGCTTTACAAAAAACTTTAGGGGTGCCTTGTGCTGAGATATACCCTTTGAACCTGATGCAGTTAGTACTGCCGAAGGGAAAAGTAGAAGCAATTTCTGTTGCTGTCTTTTCTGTCCTGCTATGGGCAATTCCTACAGTTTTTAATTTGATCATCAAAAATTGGAAACTAAATGGAAGTCATTGTAAATCAAGAAAACTACCAGCTTAATGAACCTTGTTCTATCGAACAAATGCTGAGTATCGTCCAGGCTCCGGCCAAAGGCATTGCCGTAGCCATCAACCAAACTATTGTCGCAAAATCAGAATGGGCCGCTCATGGATTAAAACATGGCGACCAGATCATGCTCATCAAAGCAACCCAAGGCGGATAATCCTAAAATTTAAGACATGAAAAACGAAAGAACACCCAACGAAGAAGTGATCAGCCGGACACCCTTCCCGGCTTCCCGCAAGGTATTTGTAAAAGGTCAGCTGCATGACATCCAGGTCGCCATGCGGAAAATCAGCTTGAGCGAAACCAAGATCCACAATGGCTTTGGCTTAACGGAACCCAATCCTCCGGTAACGGTTTATGATACCAGTGGCCCGTACACCGACCCTTCGGTACAGATTGATGTGAAAGCGGGTTTGCCCCGTTTAAGAGAACAATGGATCAGGGACAGAAAGGACGTGGAGCAACTGCAACAGATTTCGTCTGACTATGGCCAGCAGCGCCTGGCTGACAATAAGCTGGATATTTTGAGGTTTTCCCATCTCAATAAGCCTTATAAAGCATTGAAAGGCGCAAATGTTTCCCAGATGCACTATGCGAAAAAAGGAATCATCACCGCCGAGATGGAATATATCGCAATCCGGGAAAATCAGCGCATAGATCTGTTGAGTGAACAATTGGGTGCCCAACATGAGGTGATGAACCACCAGCACAAAGGCCACAGCTTTGGTGCGAATACGCCCAAAGGATACATCACGCCGGAGTTTGTACGGGCTGAAGTGGCCGCAGGACGTGCGGTTATTCCTTGCAACATCAACCACCCCGAACTGGAGCCAATGATCATTGGCCGTAATTTCCTGGTGAAGATCAATGCCAACATCGGCAATTCGGCCGTGACTTCTTCGATTGAAGAGGAGGTAGAAAAGGCAGTTTGGGCATGCCGCTGGGGCGCAGATACGATCATGGATCTTTCTACCGGGAAAAATATTCATGAAACAAGGGAGTGGATTATCCGCAACTCTCCCGTGCCGATTGGCACCGTGCCAATCTATCAGGCTTTGGAAAAAGTAAATGGCAAAGCGGAAGACCTGACCTGGGAATTGTTCAGGGATACGTTGATCGAACAGGCGGAGCAGGGGGTAGATTATTTTACCATTCATGCGGGCGTATTGCTGCGGTATGTGCCGCTGACTGCCAAAAGAATTACAGGGATTGTTTCCCGTGGGGGTTCTATCATGGCGAAGTGGTGCCTGGCGCATCATCAAGAAAACTTTCTGTATACCCATTTCGAAGAGATCTGTGAGATCATGAAGGCGTATGATGTGTCGTTTTCGCTGGGGGATGGTCTAAGGCCAGGCTGTATCGCCGATGCCAATGACGCGGCACAGTTTGGCGAACTCGAGACTCTTGGTGAACTGACCAAAATAGCCTGGAAGCATGATGTGCAGACGATTATTGAAGGGCCGGGACATGTGCCGATGCACCTGATCAAAGAAAACATGGAGAAGCAATTGGAGCATTGCTCTGAAGCGCCTTTTTATACTTTAGGCCCTTTGACGACAGATATCGCACCTGGTTATGACCACATTACTTCTGCCATTGGTGCTGCCATGATCGGTTGGTTTGGAACGGCAATGTTGTGCTATGTGACACCAAAAGAACACCTTGGTCTGCCGAATAAAAAAGATGTGAAGGATGGGGTGATCACCTATAAGATTGCCGCCCATGCGGCCGACCTGGCCAAAGGACATCCTGGTGCGCAGTACCGCGACAATGCCCTGAGTAAAGCGAGGTTTGAATTCAGATGGGAAGATCAGTTTAATCTATCTCTGGACCCGGATACGGCAAGGGAATTTCATGATGAGACCCTCCCGGCGGATGGCGCCAAGATCGCCCACTTCTGTTCGATGTGCGGACCCAACTTCTGCTCTATGAAAATCACCCAGGATGTGCGGGAATATGCGGCACAACAAGGCGTGGATGAGCAAGACGCATTGGCGAAAGGCATGGCAGAGAAGTCAAAGGAGTTTACAGAAAAAGGCAGTGAAATCTACTTGTAGCATTTGATTTAGGATGGTTGTACTATGGAATTGATTGTCATCTCCAGCCCCTGTTGCTTTAAAAGGGAAGATGTATTGATCAACCGGCTTTTTGAAGCTGGATTGGGTGTGTTTCACCTGAGAAAGCAGGGGCTGGATCGGGCTGCCTATAAAAAGTTGATCGGAGAGATTGACGTGGCGTATCATGGGCAGCTGGCCATTCACCAGTTTCATGAGCTGAGGGAGGATTATGGGATCGAAAGGCTACATTTTACGGAGCAGCACCGCAGGGCAATGGTTCGGGAAGACTTGCTTTTAAACACGAGCTTTGTGCGGAGCACTTCTGTTCATGACCTTTCTGAAGTGACTGGTCTGAATGGGTTTAGCTATGCTTTTTTCGGGCCCGTATTTGACAGTTTGTCTAAACCAGGCTATGTCGGAGTGATCCAATCGGGGTTCAGGTGGCAGGCGGTGCCCGGACAACCTAAGCTCATTGCGCTTGGGGGAATTGATGCGACAAATTTACCTGAGGTAAGACAGATGGGATTTGATGGTGCCGCCGTCTTGGGTACACTTTGGAATGAGCCTTCAAAAGCATTGGAAACATTTAAAAAAATGAAACAGTTATGCGTACAGACAGACCTTATGTAATGAGTATTGCCGGATTCGACCCGAGTGCGGGGGCGGGTGTATTGGCTGACGTGAAATGTTTCGAACAGCATGATGTGTATGGTTTTGGTGTGTGTTCGGCGCTCACGGTGCAGTCCGACACTTCTTTTTACAAAACCGACTGGATCGATGCCAATGGGATTATTGAACAGCTGAAACCCTTGCTGGACAAGTTTGATGTGAAGGCGGCCAAGATTGGATTGATCAGAGACACCGACGTGCTTTTGGAAGTTGTGGAGTATTTGAAAGAACACTCTTCTATGAAATTGGTGCTCGATCCGGTCATTAAGGCAAGTGCGGGTTACAGTTTTCATGATTGGTCAGATGCCTTGCTGCGGTTTCAGCCCATATTGGGTCATCTCGATTTGCTCACACCTAATGCAGAGGAAATGAAGAGTCTTGGCGGTACTGCGTTCGTGGAAGATTCGATTGATGTGTTGGCCATGGAATGGGCTAAATATTGTCCGGTGCTGCTCAAGGGGGGGCATATCGAGGAAGAAACAGGAACCGATTGTCTTTTTATAGAAAAGGATAGGTTCACATTTAAGCCGGAATTGCCGTCGGTCTATCAGAAGCATGGCTCTGGTTGTGTGTTGTCTGCGAGTATCACCGCCAATCTCGGTCATGGTCATAGTCTTCCTGTAGCCTGCCAAAAGGCAAAAACTTATATAGAAACTTTTTTAAACAGCAATCATGGGTTATTGGGATACCATAGATTGATAGCAGAAACAAATCATGATAGATAGATTACATTATATATCGCAGGCCCCCGCAAATGGGACGCATGTAGATGCGATACAACAAGTACTGGAATCGGGCGGAAAGTGGATTCAATTGCGGGTCAAGGATCAGCCTGCGCAGGAAATATTGGAATTGGCCATTGCTGCTAAAACCTTGTGTGATGCCTATGGTGCAAAATTAATTGTCAATGACCATCCTGAAATTGCCAAAGAAGCCGGGGCACACGGTGTTCATCTTGGGCTGGACGATATGCCTGTGCGAAATGCAAGGAAGCTATTGGGGCCTCAGATGATCATTGGCGGGACGGCCAATACCTTTGAACATATTTTACAAAGGGTAGAAGAAGGGGCAGATTATATTGGCCTCGGTCCGTACCGCTTTACCAGCACCAAGCAAAAGCTGAGCCCGATTATCGGATTGGAAGGGTATAAAAGTATTGTCTCCCGGATGGAAGCGCAAGGCATCCGGATTCCGGTTGTGGCGATTGGAGGGATTTTGCTGGAGGACATTTCTACGCTCAGACAGGCCGGGTTATACGGTGTAGCGGTATCAGGCGCACTCACGAACAATGCCGCACAATTTAACGAAATGTATGAACAATTATAACCTCGCACGTTCATTTCTCGTCGTGGTTGTTGTTGCGCCTTATCACATTGCAGGTACACTTCGTCATTGCAGGTACACTTTGTCATTGCCGATATTCCTCATCGTTATCGCAGGTAGTCGCTTCGTCATTGCACGGTACATTTCGTCATTGCGAGGAGGCACGACGAAGCAATCTCATAAACACAGTCAATATGAGATTGCTTCGTCGCTGCGCTTCCCTCGCAAGGACGGCGAGAATAATGGGAAACGGCGAGGTTAATTAGAAATGACGAAATGTACCTGCAATGATGAGATTATTAGAAATGACGAGCGAAATAAATAATGACTGAAAAAAACTAATGAAATAAAGATTATGTTGAATATCGCAGATAAAATATTTAATTCCAGGCTGTTTACCGGTACCGGTAAATTTAGCTCAGCTATTGAAATGGAAGAGGCCCTATTGGCATCCGGATCTGAACTGGTGACTGTCGCGCTGAAAAGAGTAGATCTACAAGCGCAGGAAGATGATATACTCTTTCACTTACGACATGGACACATCAATCTGTTGCCCAATACTTCTGGCGTTCGCAATGCGAAAGAAGCGGTATTCGCGGCACAGCTGGCCAGGGAAGCGATGGAAACCAATTGGGTCAAGCTGGAGATCCATCCTGACCCCAAATACCTGATGCCGGATCCTATTGAGACTTTAAAAGCAACAGAAGAATTGGCCAAACTTGGCTTTGTGGTGTTGCCTTATATCCATGCCGATCCCGTATTGTGCAAAAGGCTGGAGGATGTGGGAACCGCTGCTGTTATGCCCCTGGGGTCACCCATTGGCAGCAATAAAGGATTGAAAACGATTGATTTCCTGGAGATCATTATTGCGCAAAGCAAAGTTCCGGTCATTGTCGATGCCGGGATTGGGGCGCCCTCAGATGCGGCCTGGGCCATGGAGATCGGTGCCGACGCCGTGCTGGTCAATACCGCCATCGCTGTTTCTCAACACCCCGTACAGATGGCGGCGGCATTTAAACTTGCAGTAGAGGCAGGAAGAATGGCTTTTGAATCCAAACTGGCCGGAGTGTCGATTCATGCTGTGGCCAGTAGCCCTTTAACTTCTTTTCTCGATGACTAGTTTTGCAGAGGTATTTGAGCGACATTCCTGGCGGGAAGCCAGTGAAAGCATTTACAGCAAGAATGCGGCAGATGTAGAGCGTGCTTTGGCCGCTGCCAAACCCACACTAGAAGATTTTAAGGCATTGATATCCCCCGCTGCGGCACCTTACCTCGAACAGATGGGACAGTTAAGCCGCCGGCTGACCCTAAAGCGCTTCGGCAAGGTTATCCAGATGTATGTGCCGATGTACCTGTCCAATGAATGCAACAATATTTGTACCTATTGTGGCTTCAGTCTGGACAATAAAGTGCGGCGTAAAACACTCAGCGCCATGGAAATTATGCAGGAAGTAGCGGCAATCAAAAAGCTCGGCTACGACCATGTACGGCTCGTCACGGGCGAAGCCAATCAAACTGTGCATACGGAATATTTTAAAAAAGTACTGGAGCTGATCAAGCCTCATTTTGCACATATTTCTATGGAAGTGCAGCCGCTTGATCTGGATGAATATCAGGAACTCGCGGCCCATGGACTGAATACGGTGCTGGTGTATCAGGAAACCTATCATCAGGAGGACTATAAGAAGCATCATCCCAAAGGGAAGAAATCCAACTTCAACTACCGGTTGGAAACCCCCGACCGCCTCGGGCAGGCCGGGATACATAAAATAGGCCTGGGTGTCCTGATCGGGTTGGAAGATTGGCGCACGGATTCCTTTTTTACCGCCTTACATTTGAGTTATCTCGAAAAAAAGTACTGGCAGAGCAAGTACAGCATCTCTTTTCCGCGACTAAGGCCTTTTAGCGGCGGATTGGAACCCAAGGTGGCCATGACCGACCGGGAGTTGGTGCAGCTGATCTGCGCTTATCGCATATTCAATGAGGAAGTAGAGCTGTCCATCTCTACCCGGGAGTCGGAAGTGTTCAGAAACCATGTGCTCAAATTGGGAATTACATCGATGAGTGCGGGTTCTAAAACCAACCCTGGCGGCTATGCTGTAGAGCCGGAATCGCTGGAGCAGTTTGAAATCTCTGATGAAAGGAGTCCGCAGGAAATCGCCCGTATGATCAAAGAACAGGGCTATGAACCCGTATGGAAGGATTGGGACAATATATTAAACAGTTGAAATTAAAATTAGCATAGAGCATGTTTGAAAGACAAGAATTAATGCGTTACAAAAAGCAGGTGTTCATGCCTGAAATAGGCTATGAAGGCCAGCAGAAATTAAAGAAGGCACGTGTACTGGTCGTCGGTGCAGGGGGATTGGGATGCCCGGTGCTCCAATATCTCGGTGCCGCCGGAGTAGGGGAAATCGCCGTTGCAGACCATGATGTGGTGGAAGAAAGCAACCTGCACCGGCAGATTCTTTTTACCATGGCCGACATCGGTCGCAACAAGGCAGAGGTAGCAGCAGAGCGCCTGACCGCTTTAAATCCTTTTATTACAATCACACCTGTTCCTCAAAAAGTGACAGAAGATAACGCTGCGCTATTGATCGGTGCGTATGATTTTGTCATCGACGGTTCCGATAACTTTGCAACAAGATATTTGGTCAACGACCATTGTGTTGCCCTGGGCAAAACACTTGTTTATGGGTCTATATTCCAGTTTGATGGCCAGGTATCGGTACTCAACCATGAGGGAAGCCCAAATTACAGGTCGCTTTTCCCTGAGCCGCCCCCTCCGGAAGATGTGCCTAACTGTGCGGAGAACGGTGTGATGGGCCCTTTGCCCGGCTTGATCGGCTCATTGATGGCCGGTGAAGCTTTAAAACTGATCTGTGGATTTGGGGAATTGCTGTCCGGGAGGTTGCTGACATTTAATGCATTAACGGGGGCTTCCGCGGTGTATAGATACTAATGGTTCGGTATAGAAGTATTAATCGATGTTTCTTTAGTGATGAAACTGTCATGATTTGCATTCATTTCGGGTGTGGTTTGAAAATCATGATGGTTTTCATAGATTTGTAATTCAATCCTAAATCACATTGAACAAGCCTATACTCGTACTGAAATTCGGAACCGCGTCTATTACCACGACGAAAGGTGAGCTGGATGAAGCCGTCATTAAAGAAGTAGCCCGCCAGGTTGCACAGATCCAGGAGAAATATCATATCGTATTGGTTTCTTCGGGTGCCGTCGCCGCAGGCAAATCGTATTTGAAAAATTATACCGGAACGTTAAGTGATAAAAAAGCGGCGGCTGCCATCGGCAACCCGATGTTGCTGAATACCTATTCTCAATATTTTGCCCCTTATGGCATCGCCTTGGCACAAAGCCTGTGTGAGCGTCATCATTTTTCCAACAGGAACCAATTTTTACAACTCAAAAGCACCTACGAAAAGCTTTGGGCGAATAACATCATTCCAATTGCCAATGAAAATGATGTGGTGAGCAACCTGGAGCTTAAGTTTTCTGATAACGACGAACTGGCTACGCTGATCGCCGTTGGTTTCAATGCTTCCTTGCTGTTGTTCAGTACTTCCGTGCCGGGTGTGCTGGATAAAGAAGGACAGGTGATCCCACAATTGGATACGCTGGATAAAAGCGTTTTACTTTTGGCCAATAAAGAAAAATCGGCATCTGGGTTAGGTGGAATGACCTCTAAATTAACATTTGCCCGATTGGCCAATATGATGGGCATCAAGGCAGTGATCTTTGGTGTGCGTACAGAAGAAGGCATTCTAAAGGCTATTGATGGCCGGACAGGCACCTTGTGTCTGCCACAACCCAGTACGCTGCCCGCCCGCAAAAGATGGCTGGCGAGCGGCAGCTTAGTGAAGGGACAGTTGCAAATTGATGCAGGGGCGCAGTCCGCCCTGCAAAAAAGACGCAGCCTCCTGGCCGTAGGTGTGAAAGAGATCATCGGTGATTTCGAGCAGGGCGAGGTTTTCGAGATCCTCGACGAAAAGCAGAACACCATCGCCGTAGGCAAAGCCAAACTTTCATCTGCCTCCCTGAGGGACAACCTGAAGACGCAGAACCTGGAAGTGGCCAATGCCAATGATATTGTCTTGTTATAAATAGAATGATAGATCCCCGGCTTAAGCCGGTATAAGATATTAAAAATGGAAAGTATACAATCGTTACTTCAAAATGCCGCTAAGGCAACCAGAGCGATAAAATTATTGAGCGATGCCGATAAGAAAGCAGTGTTATCGGCCCTGGCCAGGCAACTGAGGCTCAACAAAGACCTGATCATTGCAGAAAATGCCAATGACCTGGTGGCGATGTCTGATGAAGACCCTAAAAAAGACCGCCTGGTACTGAATGCGGAACGCATAGAAGACCTGGCCAAAAGTGTGGAAGATATAGCGGAACTGGAAGACCCTTCTGCACAGGTATTGTCCGAAAAAACACTGGCCAATGGCCTTTTCGTGCAAAAGAAAACAGTTGCCCTGGGGGTAGTTGGGGTCATTTATGAATCCCGTCCGAATGTGACTGTAGACGTGGCAGCTTTGTGCATCCGCTCAGGCAATGTCTGTGTACTCAGAGGTGGTACCGATGCCTTGTATTCCAATCGCTGTCTGGTGGCCATCCTCCAGGGTGTGCTGGAAGAATATGGTTTTGATCAAAATATAGTTCAATTGCTTCCGGCAGATCGTAAATACATCTCAGAATTGCTGACTGCGACAAAATATGTGGATATCATTATTCCAAGGGGATCTCAGCAACTGATCAATTATGTGCGTGAGAATGCAAAAGTGCCGGTTATAGAAACCGGGGCAGGTGTATGCCATACATATGTGGAGAGTACAGCCAACCTCGCCAACGCGGCAGAGATTGTCACCAATGCAAAAGTGACCAGGCCATCGGTTTGCAACGCACTGGATACTGTGCTGGCAGATGCTTCCATTGCGGAAGAATTGCTGGGTTTGTTATCGCCAAAGCTTCAGGCTTTCAATGTGGAGATCTTTGCTGATGAAAAGGCTTATTCCTATCTGGAGAAACTAAACTATCCTTTTTTACAAAAGGCAACAGAAGAAGATTTTGGCCGGGAATTTTTAGATTTTAAATGCTCGGTGAAGGTGTTGGACGGACTGGAAGAGGCGCTGGATCATATTGCTTTGTTCTCTTCAAAACATTCCGAGGCGATCGTGTCGGAAGATGCCGAATCTATAGAACGTTTTCTGAATGAAGTGGATGCGGCAGCGGTGTATGCCAATGCTTCGACCCGCTTTACGGATGGAGGAGTGTTTGGTTTGGGTGCAGAAATCGGTATTTCTACCCAGAAATTACATGCCAGAGGACCTTTTGCACTTGAAAAACTCGTGACAGAGAAATGGGTGGTGAAGGGGAGCGGACAGGTCAGATAAAAATGATACTTTTATTTAAATATAATTTTTTGCCTGATGCTGTTCCCGAAAAGATACTCGTACTTTATTGCTTGGACTTTAAGTGTCCTTTTATTTGCTGACGCTAACGCTCAGGACATTCGGACGTTTAAAGCCCCTGATCCATCAGATCGTGTCATTACATATTGGATGTGGCTGAATGGCAACATCACAAAACAAGGCATTACGAAAGATCTGGAGGCTATGAAAGCAGCAGGCGTGAATGGTACATTGTTTTTTAGTGTGGGTATTTTGCCCCGTGGACCTGTTAACTTTATGTCTGCCGATTGGTGGGACGCGGTTGGTCATGCAATGAAGGAATCTGACCGTCTCAAAATGAAGTTCGGGATATACAATAGTGATGGCTGGAGCATGTCAGGCGGTCCATGGATAAGTGCGGAAGAATCTATGAAGGTTTTGGTATGGGCAGACACTCTTGTGCAGGGCGGAAAACAAATACAGATGAAACTCCCTCAGCCTCCAATGAATGCCATCTATCACGACGTGGCTGTTATTGCCTTTCCCGCAGTCGAGGGCGATGAGCCCATTACAACTGGGAAAGTTGTCAGTTCTACTCTTGTATCCAGGCCAGAGGCTGCGATGGATGGCAGTAAGAAGTCATCTGTTTGTTTTTTGAAAGCCAAAGGGGATCAGCTGGCAAACATTGTACTGGATCTCGGTCGGCCTACCGATCTCAGGCGTTTGGTGTTTGACGAAATCAAGTCCAATCCTTTTTTGGAAGGTTATGCTACATTGGAATACTCCAATGATGGTAAAATCTTCAGGGAAATACCAGATAATTTTCCATTAAACTTAAAAGCAGAGGGAGAGATCAGGCAGCTTACCTTCACTTTCCCCAAGGTGAATGCCCGGTATTTCCGTTTAAACATCTCATTCGAAGCTTCTACAATAAAGCCGGTTGTGATTACTCAAAATAGTATTGATATTGGTGAGATCTTATTGTATTCGTCGCCACGAATGAACCTTTGGGAACCTAAGAGCGGTGTTACTAAGCGCATCCGTCACGAACGGCAGCAAATTTTTATGAAAGAACTCAATGGTCAGACCAACGATGTACTTCCACAGGGTAATATCGTGAGTACGGACAGGCAGATCGATCTGACCAGCAAAGTAGGGAAAGATGGTCAGCTGAATTGGACTGCCCCTTCTGGCAGGTGGGTCATCCAGCGGATCGGATATTCTTCTACAGGCCGCAAGGTTGGCCCGGCTACGCTGGAGGGTAAAGGCTTTGAATGTGATAAGATGAATGCAAGGTCGGTCGAAACGCATTTTAATGCCTACTCCGGGAAAATCATCGATTTGTCCAATAAATTGCTGGGCCGACCCGTAGATTATATCCAGATGGAAAGTTGGGAAGCGGGTATACAAAACTGGACAAAGGGCTTTGAGGCGGAGTTTTACAAACGCAACGGATATTCTATAATTCCATACCTTCCTGTGCTGGCTGGCGGGTATGTTGTGAATTCATACCAGGAATCCAATAAGTTTTTATGGGATTTTAGGAATACGATTTCCAATATGATTGCTGAAAACTATTGGGGTACCATGTATCGCTCAGCTAAAGCAAGAGGTGTAACAGTATCTGGTGAGGGCTCTGGCATGCAGCATTATTTGTATGATCCTATGCGTTACCAGGAACATCTGGATATCCCGATGGGCGAATTTTGGCCCAATGAAATACACGCCCGGGCAGATGTTAAAAATGCATCTTCAGTGGCACATACTTATGGCCGGAAATTGTCCGGCGCAGAAGCGTTCACAAGCGGAGATACCAATCTCTGGTCCGTTACACCATTTGACCTCAAGCAGATTGGTGATGAAGCCTTCACACTTGGACTCAATCACGTTGTGTTGCACACCTATGTCCATCAGCCTTATGATGTCGGGCCCGGACTTACGCTTGCCAAGTTTGGCAACCATCTTCAAAGGCTGAATCCCTGGTATGTGCCGGCTAAAGGCTGGTTCGACTATCTGGCGCGCTGCCAATACATGTTGAGACAGGGGAAAGACATACAGGACATAGCTTATTTTACAGGGGAAGGCATACCGGCCTATCTGGGACTTCCCTGGGAATTGACACCTGCGCTACCAAAAGGATTTGATTATGATGGCGTGAATACAGCGATTATTAAACGGATGATCGTCAGGGATGGTAAACTATACCTTCCTTCTGGTGCATCTTATCACTTGCTTGCCTTTCAAGACATCAGTAAAATGACGCTCGAACTGGTTAATGAAATAAAGCGACTGGTCGCTGCGGGTGCCACGATTTATTCTGCCAAACCTGTTGAATCACCTTCGTTGTCCGATAATACTGCTGAAAACAAAGCGGTGCAGGATATAGCGGCCGAGCTATGGGGAAATATTGATGGCAAGACGGTGAAAGAAAATAGTTATGGAACGGGGAAGATCTATTATGGCCTGCCGCTCGAACAGGTAATGGAGAAAGCAAGAGTACTTCCGGATATCGTTTTCACCGCAAATACTTCAAATACTTCAAAACCGTCGATTAATTTTGTCCATAAGCAGACAGATAGCACTGATGTATATTTTTTGGCCAATCATGATAAAAAACCCTTACAGGTAAAGGCTACGTTCAGAATTGGAGACCGGCTGCCTGAACTCTGGGACCTGGATCAGGGTACGCGCAGTGGACTGGCATACCGGGTAGTTAGCGGTCAGCAGATTGAAGTGCCACTTAATTTTGATCCCCTTGGATCGGCTTTTGTCGTGTTTAAACGAAATGCTTCGGGAACACAACTCGCTGTAGCATCTACCGAAGTAAATAAAGAGAGTACGCTAAACGGTACCTGGAAGGTGAATTTCAAATCTGCCACAGATAATTTTGAGAAGACCTTCAATAACCTCGTGGACTGGTCAGCCAATGGTGATCCCCGCGTAAAATATTTTTCAGGTTCGGCAACCTATCTACAGGAGATCCAGCTTAAAAGAGGGGGAAATTCACGGGTAGAGATTGATCTGGGCGACGTCAGTAAAAATATGGCTACAGTTATTCTAAATGGTAAGGAGGTTGCTCATCTATGGAAGCCTCCATACAAAGCAGATTTGACCGACTTCATGAAGGAGGGAACTAACCGCCTTGAAATTGTGGTCACCAACACCGCGTCGAACGGTGTAATCGGGGACGAACGTTTTGCGACCGACCTGAGCTACGGCAATAATCTGATCTCAGATGTGATGCCGGAATGGTTGAGAGATCCTAAACAGCGGGCGTCCGAGAGAAAGACTTTTGTGACCTATAAATACCTGGATAAGGAATCGAGCCTGGATCCATCAGGGATGATTGGGCCCGTATCCATCAAAATGTACAAGTAACACGGACAGCAACCGCTATCATCAGAATCTGCCAAAATTTTGTTCATGTTGTTTACGAAACTGCAGGGGAGAACAGCCGGTTATTTTTTTAAATTGCTCATAGAAGTTTGAAGCATTAGGAAAGCCGCAGTAATAATGTATATCACTTATGTTTTTATTATCTTCTATTAAAAGTTTTTTAGCATGACCTATTCTCAGTTCATTTAAAAAATTGAATACCGTCTTATTGGTGTGCGACTTAAAATAACGGCAGAACGCCGTAGATGACATGTAGGCCTGTGATGCTATTTCCTCAAGCCTCAAAGACTTATGGAAATTTAACAGGAGGTAGTCAAAAACCTTGTTTAACCTTTGCATATCTGTCGCGTAGGAAACCGATTTAAAGCCTACACTGGAGAGCAGCCTGTAATCGGTACTTTCAGCAAGGTCGTTCAACAGATCAATAAATGCTATAAATCTTTTTATTCCTTTTTTTCGATATGCTCCGACGAGTTTTTCAGATGCCATTTTGCTGGTATTGCCGGTAAAACAAATGCCCCGCTGTGCCCTTACAAACATTTCCTGTATGTTGCGGAACTCCGAAATATTAAAAAATCCTTCCCCAAAGTTTTCCGGCTGAAAAAGTACCACATGTGCACGTGCTCTGCAGTCAGGCTGCTCTAGATAATGCCCGGAGCCGCTTTTCCAGCAATGCGGAAGATTGGAGCCAACCATCACCAGGTCTCCGGCCTCATAGTTCTCTACACTATCTCCCACAAAACGGCTGCCTTCGCCCTCAAGGATAGACATGATTTCAATTTCAGGATGCAAATGCCAGGGTACTACAAAAAAAGGACGATCAACTTTCAGAACGTTGTAGGTTTCCTGATCCTTTAGATAAATATGCTGAAAGAGTGGCTCGCTCATAGATCGTTTTGCTAAGATACCATATAATTTGGAGAATAAACCGGAAAAATATAATTACTTCTTCCATTAGTTTTGAGTACCAATATAAACCAAATGATGACAATTTTTTCTGGTATAATCAAATTGATCTTACAGCTCATTCAACCAAAGGCCAGGTTTATCCTGTTGGTCATGTTGTTGCCGGTCGCCATAAGTGCATATCCCCAAGATCCTCTGGCGAAAAAGCCGAACATCGTTTTTATCATGTCTGACGATCATGCCTATCAGACCATCAGCGCCTATGGCTCCAAACTGATCAATACACCCGCTATAGACCGCATTGCCCGGGAAGGCGCATTGTTTAAAAAAGCATTTGTCACCAATTCCATTTGTGGGCCCAGCAGGGCAGTAATCCTGACCGGCAAGTATTCGCATATCAACGGCTTTATGGACAACAACGATCGCTTCAATGGCGATCAGCAGACTTTACCTAAGGTGTTAAGGAAGGAAGGTTACCGTACAGCAATCGTCGGAAAGTGGCATCTAAACAGTGAGCCACAAGGATTTGATTACTGGAATATTTTGCCGGGACAAGGGGAGTATTATCAGCCTAATTTTAATAAAATGGGAAAAGATACGGTGTACAATGGATATGTGACAGACGTTACCACTAATCTGGCTTTGGAATGGATAGCTGACAATAAAGACAAGCCTTTCTTTTTGATGATTCATCAAAAGGCCCCTCACCGCAATCAGATGCCCCCGCTTGAAAACCTGAACTTGTTTAATGATCGTAAGTTTGATCTTCCGGCCAATTTTTATGACGATTATAAAAACAGGGAAGCCTTAAAGGTCAATAAGATCAGAATGGCGGATGACCTGGATTTTGATCAGGACTCAAAAGTTATTTGCGACACCTGCCCCGCCAGCAAAAATAATCGTAAAGCATACCAGCGTGGACTCAAGCGACTGACGCCTGAACAGCGAAAACTTTGGGATAAAGCGTATGCCAAAGAACAAAGTGAATTTCTATCTATAAAAGATGAAAAAACATTGGCCCAGTGGCAATATCAAAGATTTATACAGGACTATCTGCGTTGCATTAAGTCTGTTGACGACAATGTAGACAGGGTGCTGAAGTATCTTGATGCGCAAGGGCTTGCAGAAAATACCATTGTAGTGTATACCTCTGATCAGGGCTTTTATCTGGGCGAGCATGGTTTGTATGACAAACGTTTTATGTATGAGGAGTCTTTTCGGACGCCGATGATGATCCGTTATCCAAAAGCGATCAAAGCGGGAAAGCAGATTGATCAGTTTGTCCTCAATCTGGATATAGCACCCACTTTGCTTCAGTATGCGGGCGCTAAAGTCCCTGCAGATATGCAGGGGGCGTCTGTAAAGAATGTACTGGATGAAAAAAAGCCGCTTGACTGGCGGGAAAATGTATATTACCATTATTATGAGAAATTATATGGTCTCAGTGCACACTATGGCCTCCGGACAGACCGCTATAAGCTGATCCATTTTTACGATCCTGTCGATAGCTGGGAATTGTACGACCTCAAAGAAGATCCGAACGAAATGAAAAACTTGTATAAGGAGCCAAAGCATGCTCAGTTGATTGCTAAATTGAAAGCAGAACTGAAAAAGCAACAAATTAAGTATCAAGATCCAATAGCCAAATAACACCATGCGTACTTTTATAACCCTTCTTTTATTATCTATTGCAGTTCTGCCTGGCTATGCTCAGGAAAAGGATCAAAGGCCCAATATTTTATGGATTGTCAGCGAAGATACAAGTCCGTTGATGGGCTGTTATGGCGACACTTATGCTACTACACCTTCTATCGACAAGTTTGCGCAAAATGCGGTACTATACCAAAATGCGTTTGCTACGGCACCGGTTTGTGCATTGGCCAGGGTGGCATTGATTACCGGCCTCCATGCCAGCAGTATGGGTACCGACAACATGCGAAGCGACTATCCGATCCCGCCATCTATAAAGTTTTTTCCGCGCTATCTGCGCGAGGCAGGATATTACACCACCAATAATGCCAAAAAGGATTACAATACGGTTGATCAGCGCAATGCCTGGGATGAGTCGAGCATGAAAGCGACGTACAAAAACCGTAAACCCGGCCAACCTTTTTTCTCTGTGTTTAATCTGGGGATGACACATGAGAGCAGGATTCACCGTACGGTGAAACTCAAACATGATCCCGCTAAAGTGAAATTGCCCCCTTACCATCCGGATACAAAAGAGATAAGGGAGGACTGGGCGTTATTTTATGACAACATCGAAAATATGGACAAGCAGGTCGGTCGTTTGCTCAGCGAACTGGAAGATGCCGGCCTGGCGGAAAACACGATAGTTTTCTATTACAGTGACCATGGAGGGGTTATCGCACGAAGCAAGCGTTTTATGTATGATGCGGGCTTACGTGTCCCGCTTATTATACGTGTCCCGGAAAAATATGCCGGCCTTTCTGCAAACAAGCCAGGCAGCAAAATAGACAGACTGGTCTCTTTTGCTGATTTTGCCCCTACGATATTGACCCTTGCCGGACTTAAAGTGCCCGACTATATGGAAGGCAATTCCTTCTTAGGTAAATCTCTAACTGCTGAAAGACAATACGCCTATGCCGTACGTGGGAGAATTGACGAGAGTATAGAGTTCATTCGCTCTATAAGGGATAAAAAATACCGCTACATCCGCAATTACACCCCACAAAGGATTTACGGCCAGCCCAATGAATACTTGTTCCAGGCCAGATCAATCGTGTCCTGGCAACAAAGTTATAAGTCAGGACTGTTAGACCCCGTTCAGTCTGCGTTTTGGAAGAGAAAACCTGCTGAAGAATTGTATGATGTGGTTTCTGATCCCTATAATATAAATAATTTGGCTTCCGACCCCTCTTATAAGTCTCTTCTTGAAAAAATGTGTCAGGATAACCGAAAAATCATCCTGGATACCAAGGATACCGGTTTTATACCCGAATCCATGAAGGTGAATATATCCGACAGTGGCACTACCTACGCATACGCACGGAGTGAAAAGTACCCGTTACCAAGGATTCTGGAAACTGCCGAAATGGCCACTGCCGGCAATCCCGGAGATTTTTCAAAACTCACCGTACGGCTTTCTGATTCAGACGCGCTGGTCAGATATTGGGCTGCAACAGGATGTGCTATTCTGGCTAAGCAAGCTGGGCAAGCCAAACCCAAATTAAAACTTCTTCTGGAAGACAAGGAGCCTGCCGTACGCGTTGCTGCGGCAGAGGCGATGTACAACCTAGGTGAGAAGAAGTTGGCTGCTCTGACACTAGGTAGTCTGTTGTCCTCAGACAATCGCTTCCTAAGACTGGAAGCACTTACGGTCTTAGAAAATATGGGACCTGACGCCGCAATGGTGTTAGATCAGGTAAAGATGCTGATCGCTACTCGCGGCGATGAAAAAATGAAAAATGAACCAAGCTGGAAGGCTGACCATGACGTAAAAGTGGCCACCCGTATAGTGGTTGCAAAATTTTAAACAATGACTATGAAAATAAGACTAGTACTTACGTTAAGTGTCCTTATAATCACTGGCTTGTCCGCAGGTGCTAAGCCGCCGCGTACAACGATGAGCCTTAATGGAATATGGGATTTTGATCAGACTGTACTCTCGGTACAGCCATTGAAATTCAAACGCACCATACCGGTGCCCGGACTGGTACACATGGCCCTTCCGCGTATTGAAGAGTACGACAAGTTTTTCAAGATACCCAATAAGGCTGTAAATAGCGGGGGTACCCGATTGCTCGTGCTTACAGATTATACTCCACGTTACAGCTGGTACCGCAAAAAGGTGAAGATTGGGAATGAGCTGAAAGACGATGATGCGGTGCTGACCATTAAGAAGAGTCAGTATGTAACTCAGGTACTGGTCAACGGCATCGACCTTGGAACCTATATGGAATGCTATACCCCGATTGATGTCCTGATCACAAAGGCATTGAAGTACGGCCAGGAAAATGAGATCCTACTGAAGGTGGGCGACCGCTACTGGCTTCCGGATCAGGCTGCGGGGAGTACCGACAAAGAAAAAGAACACTATCTGCCCGGGATATGGGATGATGTGTCGATTTCTTTCACAAAAAAAGTCAGGATCAATAGGCTTCTGGCACTGCCCTCTCTAAAAGAAAAGAAGCTTACTGTAAAAGCAAAGCTTTGGAACCTGCAGCGCTTTGATACGCCAAATGCCCGCAGGGTGGACCAGGTTCCCTATCAGGTGAAGGTGTACGAGAAAAAATCCAAAAAGTTAGTGGCTTCAGCCGAAGGAATTACTAAAGTACTGCGTGAGCAGCAAAATGAAATAAGTATTGATGTTGCGGTGAGTAATCCGCACGCCTGGAGTCCGGATGATCCTTTCCTGTATACCGTGGAATTGAGTGTAGGCAAGGAAGGGGCGGAACTGGATCAGCTTGAAAAATCCGTTGGGATGCGTGATTTTGAGCGTCGCGGAAAATCGTTTTACCTCAACAATGAAAAGATATTTCTCCGGGGCTCCAATATCACCTTGCAGCGTTTTTTTGAAGATCCCGAATGCGGAAACCTTGCCTGGGACACTGCATGGGTAAAAAAGCTGCTGATCGATATGCCAAAAGAACTGGATTGGAACAGTATGCGGATATGCGTAGGAATCGTACCTGATTTTTGGTATGACCTTGCTGACGAGCACGGCATGGTATTTCAAAATGAATGGCTGTACTGGCAGGTTCATGGCTGGGACGATCAGGTGAGAAAAGAATATACCGATTGGGTTTGGAACGATGGCTCGCATCCAAGTATTGTGATCTGGGATGCGATCAATGAAAACTGGAACGATTACATTGGCAATAAGTTGATACCTGAACTGCGGGTGCTGGATCCTACCAGGATTTGGGATGCAGGGTACATGACGGCTACACACATGTCTGGCGACGATATGGACGAGCCGCATACGTATCAGGGTAGAGGCAAAGATGGCATAGATAAAACACCTTATCCCTTAGGTAACCTGAAATTCAGACCGGAGATCATTCGTGAATTGGAAGAATCAAGTGCTGCACAGCTGGTCAATGAATATGGCTGGGTATGGCTCTGGCGCGACGGTACACCCAGTAAACTGACTACTCCAATCTATGATTTTTATATGGGTAAGAATACAACCGCCGATCAGCGACGGAGTTTTCAAGCGTATTGGCTGCAATGCGAAACAGAATGGTTAAGAGCCAACCGGTCGATTGCGGGAATACTTGCATTTTGCCACCTGACCAATAATTATGGTTATACAGGCGATTGGTTTGTGGGAAGTATCAAAGACCTCAGTCCCGGACCAACGCTTCAATGGTTTAAGCATTGCTTTGCACCGACTACTGTGTTCTTAAACCTGACCGATGAGCGTTATGCAAAAGGTCAGCCTGTTCACGAACCTGGCTCATACCTGAGCTTTAGTCTGGCCGGCGTCAATGACGCCGCTAAAGCAAAAAAAGGAAAAGTAACCTTGAAGCTGCTGAATTCTAAAGGCGAAAGCGTTTTTACTGACAACATTTTAGTTGATCTTGCTGCTTCAGACCGTGTGGAGATCCCTTATGCTTTCTCCTTACCAAAGCAAAGTGATGGATACTTGCTGGTCTCTGAATTTGTTGAAAACGGACAAACTGAAAAGTTGATGAGCAGGCGTTATCTGAAAGTGGGCAAGCAAGACCAGTATATCTTTTTTGAATTGCCTGTTCCCAATGTATTTAACTAATTATATAACATGACAGCAGAAATGTATAGTTCCCCGGTTCAGTTTTTAGACGACCAGCTCTCCGGTGAAGAAATTATAAATAAATCAACATCGATTGCCAGCCTAAAGGGAATATTTGAGGACGAACTGGCTAGATCAACGCGTGATCAGGAAGAATTGGTCTACGAAGTGCAAGCGCATTTGCCGGTGCCTGAAGGCACATTGGGCGGACTTTTTTTTGGCCTCACCAAAATCCATCCGGGCAAAGTCGGTGACGAGTACCACATGACCCGCGGTCATTTTCACGAGTTGTCTGACCGGGCCGAATATTACTGGGGAATCAAAGGAGAGGGGTATCTGATCCTGATGGACCGGAATAGAAAAACCTGGGCGCAAAAAATGGAACCAGGGAGCCTGCATTTCATCCCTGCGCACACGGCACACCGCGTAGCCAATATAGGCCAGGAAATATTGTCATTTGGAGCCTGCTGGCCTTCAGATGCCGGACATGATTATCAGGAAATTGCAGACCACGGCTTTTCCGCCAGATTGCTGGAGGTAAATGGGAGACCTTCACTAGTGACTGCGTAAAATCGATGAGTATTATCGCAATAGACTTAGGCGGGACCAGGATAAAAGCAGGCCTGATAAAAGATGGTCAGGTCGAGAATTTGACCATTAAGGAAATTTCGACAAATGAAGGATTGTCGGATTATCTGCCGGTCTTGCATGCGCTGATCGCTGATCTGCACCTTCGGGACCAATCTGCAACAGGTATTGGAATCGGTTTTCCCGGACTCGTCGATACGGATAAAAATACGGTCATAGATACCAGCGGTAAGTATAATGACGCACCAGGCATCGACCTCGTGGGGTGGGCCAGAGATGAATTCGGACTGAATCTGAAGATTGAAAACGATGCACGGCTGGCTTGTCTTGGTGAATGGAAGTATGGCGCGGGAAAAGGCTATGACAATATGGTCATGTGTACACTCGGAACAGGAATTGGCAGTTCGGCCATTATCGACGGAAAGATCCTGCGGGGCAGGCATTTTCAAGCTGGAATACTGGGCGGGCATTCTATTATTGAATATCGTGCCAGTCAGGAAGTGTGTAGTTGTGGCAAATATGGCTGTGTGGAATCCCTTGCCTCCAACTGGGCAGTGCGTAAAATGGCCAGACAGCATCCATTGTTCCTTACGAGCAGCCTAAGCAGAGGGGAGAAAATAGACCTTGCTTCAATATTTGAGAAGAGTGAGCAGGGCGACGAGCTGTCCGTGTTGCTTAGGGATCATTGTATGTCTGTGTGGTCGGTAGGTCTTGTTAATCTCATCCATGCCTACGATCCCGAAGTGGTGGTTGTCGGCGGTGGCATCATGCACGCCAAAGAAATAGTACTGCCCTATTTTGAAGAACAAATTAAAAAGAGGGTATGGTGCCCCTCCGGAGTGCCGGAACTGCGGTCGGCAGATTATCCGGATAGTGCAGCATTATTGGGTGCAACCCAATTATTTGAATGAATTTGAGCATGAAAGCCAGGGTGAGTTTTGTTGTCACTAAACGAGTACATTTCAGGGGCTTCATCAAATATATATAATTACCAATGAGAAATTTTTTTACTGAACAATCCAATTACGATAAGCAACCTTTTGTGGCAGTACAAGGCTATGGCGATACCTGCTGTCAGGCAGGATGGAAAGATATTGCTGATCAATTGCGCAACCGCATCCCTCTTAGCAAAGAGAAACATGTGCTCGTGGTAGACTGCTATACAGGTGTAGACGGCCAGAGAATCTTGTCAGAATTGACTAAAGCCTTGTCTCCCGATTATACTGTACATGCATCGGAGCTTATGAAAGCGGGCGACGCCATCGATCAGATGGTGTATCCCGATGTAACGGATGATGAAGTATTTGGCTACCTCACCCGCCTGCATCTCATCGATTTTTTTGATCCGTTCAAACTCGCAGAAGCGAAAGAGAAGATAGAAAAAATGAGCAGCGGACTGGTGTTGGTGCTGGGTGTAGGCGCTTCTCTGATCGCGGCGGCTGATACGCTCATCTATGCCGATATGCCCCGCTGGGAAGGGCAACTGAGGTTCAGACGGGCAGAGGCAGACAATCTGGGAGTATCAAACAGAGGCTTTAAGGCATCCCTCCAATATAAGCGCGCTTTTTTTGTGGACTGGAGGGTATGCGACCGGCATAAAAAGAAATTAATGAACCATTGGGATTATGTGCTAGATACGGTGAATAATGATTTTCCAAAAATGGTAACGGGCGAAGCATTCCGGGCCGGATTGCGACAAGCAGCTGAACGCCCGATCCGTGTAGTGCCATTTTTTGATCCCGGGCCCTGGGGCGGGCAGTGGATGAAGGAGGTGTGCGACCTGGACCGCTCGTCGGCTAATTTTGCCTGGTGTTTTGACTGTGTGCCCGAAGAAAATAGTCTCTTGTTGAGATTTGGAAACACGGAAATAGAAACACCCTCCATCAATCTCGTGTTTTTTGAGCCTCAGAAATTGCTTGGTGACGCCGTGCATGGCCGCTTTGGAGATGAGTTCCCGATCCGTTTCGATTTTCTGGATACTATGGGTGGCGGAAATCTGAGTTTACAGGTGCACCCTTCTACAGAATACATCCAGGAGCATTTTGGGATGCGGTATACCCAGGATGAAAGTTACTATATTCTTGATGTCGGCGATGACGCATTTGTTTATTTGGGATTGAAGGATGACGTAGATCCTGAAAGCATGATGGATGAGCTTTATCAGTCTACATCTTCAGGTGCATTTGATGCGGAAAAGCACGTCGCCAAATGGTCCATTAAAAAGCATGATCACATACTGATTCCAGGTGGTCTCATACATTGCTCAGGGGCCAATAGTATGGTGCTGGAAATCAGCGCTACGCCATATATTTTTACTTTTAAGTTATGGGACTGGGGCAGGCTTGGGCTCGACGGAAAACCACGGCCGATCAATATCGGGCATGGCAGGGAGGTGATCAACTGGTCGCAAACCGCAAAAGAAGTGCCCGGCAAATTGATCAATGCGGTAGTTAAGGTGGATGAAGGTGATGGATGGATAGAAGAGCGGACCGGACTGCATGAACGGGAATTTATTGAAACCCGGCGCCATTGGTTCACAAAACCCGTCAGTCACCATACCAATGGAACGGTTAATGTGCTCAACCTGATCGACGGGAGGGAAGCGATCGTAGAAAGTCCTTCCAATAGCTTTGAGCCTTTCATTGTACATTATGCGGAGACCTTTATTATCCCCGCTGCGGTTGGCGACTACACCATCAGACCCTATGGCGAGAGTGAGGGCAAGAACTGTGTAACCATTAAAGCATACGTTAGAACACAGTCATAAATTAGATCATTATGGAAAACGAAATCGAAAAAATTCTTCAGGATATACCTGCGGAAAAGCCAGCGGTGAAATTTGTGGAAAGACCGTGGGGGTCATTTAAGCAATTCGCGAATAACGAACCGACAACCGTCAGTATGATGACAGTGTTGCCCGGGCAGCGCTTAAGCCTTCAGTCGCATACGATGCGTGCGGAGCTTTGGATCGTAATAGACGATGGTGCGGTGGTACAGGTCGGAGACGATATTAAAACCTACCAGGCTGGTGACGAGATATGGATTCCTGTCAATGCCAGGCATAGGTTGTCCTGCAATGGCAGCAGCCCTGTCAGGGTGTTGGAAGTTGCGTTTGGTAACTGGCAACAGGAAGATATTCAGCGTTTTGATGATGATTATGAAAGATGAGGGTCCTAATAAAAAGCAAAATATAGGATTTATTTGCTTTTCAGCGGCACTCGGCGGCTTGCTGTTTGGTTTTGATACAGCGGTTATTTCGGGAACCGTTGATCTGGTCAAGCATCAGTTTGGAATGGATGCTTCTACAGAGGGCTGGTTTGTGAGTAGTGGTCTTCTGGGGTGTATCATCGGCGTTTTTACAGCCGGTCTCATCAGTGAGCATCTGGGTAGAAAAAAGGTATTGATCCTCTCCGGTTTTCTTTTTCTCCTTTCCGGCCTTGGATGCGCAATGGCTGCCACAACTGATCTGCTGGTGTTTTTCAGATTGCTTGGCGGTATTGGGGTAGGAGTGGCTTCAGTAATCGCACCAATGTATATCACTGAGTTTGCACCCGCCTCTATCAGGGGGCGTATGGTTGCTTTTTACCAGTTGTCCATTACAATCGGTGTGTTGGCTGCCTATTTCTCAAATGCAGGGATTGTTACATTGGCTGCAGGATTGAAAAGTGCCGTTCCTGGGATAGAATGGCTGTTTGCAGATGAAATTTGGCGTGGTATGTTCGTAGTCATGATCATACCTTCCCTGTTGTTTATTTTGATGATGTTCAGGGTGCCCGAAAGTCCACGCTGGCTCAGTTCCAGAAAATCATCGGCAGGCCTTCAGTCTGTCAGTCGCTCAGTCTTTAGCAGAGAACTTCGCCTTCCTTTATTGACTGGCATCTTGCTTTGCGTTTTCCAGCAGTTCAGTGGCATTAACGCGATTATTTATTATGGGCCTAAGATTTTTACTGCGGCAGGGTTCGACGGCGAAAATGCTTTGTATGCCCAGGTAGTCATAGGTGTGGTAAATGTACTATTTACCATTATCGCCATCGTTCAGGCAGATAAATTCGGACGAAAGCCGCTGTTGGCTGTTGGCCTTTCAGGTATGATCTTTTCACTGCTGGTCGTCGGGATTTGTTTTCAAGTAGGTTATTTGGATGGCCCATTGCTGCTCGTGATGTTGCTGATGTTCATCGGTTGCTTTGCCTTTTCAGTGGGGCCAATCACCTGGATACTGATCAATGAGATCTTTCCAGACGATGTGCGTTCCAAGGCTGTCTCGATTTGTACTTTTGCATTGTGGGCAGCGGTGTGGATGGTTGGTCAGTTTTTTCCTTGGTTGCTGGAAACAGTTGGTCCTGCAATTGTATTTTGGATATTCGCAGCATTCAGTACATTAAACCTGATATTTTGTATGAAAATTTTAGTGGAAACAAAGGGCAAAACACTGGAAGAAATAGAGGATATTTATACATCGCCCCATTAGGGCCAAACAAATAAAATATACCTATCTTTGATTTCTTTTATGCAGAATTCAAATCTATCTGATTTTCAGGAAGGCCGGCGTTTAGCTTCATTAAGAGGGTATTCAATTTTGGATACGCCTGTTGAACAGGTGTTTGATGAGCTGACCAGGCTTGCTTCACAAATCTGTGAAACCCCGGTGGCTTTGATTACTTTGCTTGATGAGGATAGGCAGTGGTTCAAAAGTACAATAGGGACGGAAGTGAAGCAGACCATTAAGGAGATTGCTTTTTGCGCGCATACGATTGTTGAGCCTAAACAAAAGATGATGGTGAAAGACCTTCGTATGGACAATCGGTTTAGTGCCAATCCATTGGTGACTGGAGATCCGAATGTGGTTTTCTATGCGGGTGTATCGCTTGTTACAGAAGATGGTTATCCTTTGGGTACGCTTTGTGTACTTGATATGGAGCCAAAAGAGCTCAATGAGATGCAATTGTTTGCTTTGGAGGTATTGGCCAAACAGGTCATGACCCAATTGGAGATGAGAAAAAAGATCGCTGATCAGCAGAAGGCCAATGAATCCCTGCTCGAAGCCCATACTTTTATACAGAAATTCGCCTCTACGGTGGCTCATGATCTGAAAAATCCTTTAAGCAGTCTGCGTCTTTCTTCTCAATTATTAGAAAAGCATTTGGAAGCCCGAGGCGACCAGAAGGCGCTCAAAATGATTGGTATGAATATTTCAGCGACTGAAAATATGATCAGCATCGTGGAAGAAATGCTAGAATATTCAAGGGACCCTGCGAAGTTGTTGTCCAATCTACAGGTTATTGCTACAGATGAACTGTTGGATAAGATTCAGTCGATGATCACTGTTCCCGATAATGTGAACATAGAAATCATTCCGAAGGGACATACCCTGGTCAGCTCAAAAGTTGCCCTGGAACAAATATTTTTAAACCTGCTGACCAATGCGATCCGCTACTCTGATAAAGGGAAAAGTTTGATAAGAATCACTGTAAAAGAGACAGTTAGCCACTACATGTTTCTCGTCAAAGACAATGGAATAGGCATTCCTGAACATCGCCTTGATGATATATTTCAGAAAAATATAACTCTGGATGTCACAGACCGTTTCAATCAAAAAGGAAGCGGTCTTGGGCTTTCTACCGTGAAGTTACTAGTAGAGAAGCTGCAGGGAAATATTAAAGTGGAATCCGAACCAGGGGTAGGGAGCTGCTTTATCTTTACGATCAAAAAGGTCGAGATTTAACGTTATAGGCGACCGATGTTGCATGAGTTTAAATCTTGAAAAGACCCTAGAAATTGACTCCTTTTTAAAGTAAGCCGATTGGGTATGTCCTATTAAAAGGAAACAAGTAATGAGGAATAATTAATCTTTTCATGCTATATTCTAATAGTTCTGAACCTCCATATGATTATATCTCTAACATTATTTCCATTCACATTTGTTAAATCTACGTTTATAGAGAATGGTTCATAGGAGAATCAACAGAATACCTCCTATGAACCATACTTTCTAATAGCGTACAGGTTGTTAAATCTCAAAATTAATCAATCGTCATCAGCCCTCCTGATGTAAATAATTAAAGAATTGAACTATACCGGTCGCTAATTTACAATCCAATATTTATCAGTCGAATTAAAATTATTAAATACGTAGAAATCACCATTTTCTTCCATACCGATCAACGTTGTTCCAACACCTACAATTTTTTTGAATCGATTCCAGCCGGTACCAATACGACTTCTATAACCTAGAGAACCGTTCGCCGTGACTGGAATACTCCATAAATTTCCATTGGCGTCAACCCCCAAAAGAGATCGATTATTGAACATGGTAAGGGGCTCATAAATAGCATACCCTGTTCCTACGGTAACTCCGTTAGGCGCGCCAAATGTAGCATCATTTTTTGCATACCAAGCCTTAACCTCCCCTGAGGTCAATACTACTGTCGAAGCGGCTAACACGGAGAAGAAGAAACCTTTACCGGGTACAAACCTTGGCATAGTAAATCCTGTTCCGAAAGTGTTTGCTGCAGCGGCATTCGCTTTTACAAAAAGTAGCTGACCATTTTGAATTTGGTGCATGGATACAGCACCGGCGGTACTAATACCGATAAACCGATCCTCATCATAATAGAAGAAGTCGCGATAAGTAGCGCGGGGAACGAGCGAAGCCGTGGATGCTGTTTGGGTGAACGATCCGTCTGCGTTTACAGCATAACGAATGATGCCGCCTGTAGCATTCCACTCATATAAACTTTGTCCTTCGCCAGTAAAATATTTACTTGCTATTCTTCCTGTAACTGAAAGCTTTACACCTCTATTAGAGATTGCATCTGGTGCCCGATAAGTTTTAAAGTCATTATAAACGATATCTAAACCTTGAGGTGGGAAGAAAACAGTTCTGAATTTAAACTCCCCGGCGTCGGGAAAGTTGGTTAATTGAACTTCTTCTGTAGCCCGTTCTATTCTCACTGTTTTTTCCGCGCCGACTTTGTCTTTATAAACAATTTCTGAATAGATAACACTATCCCCGCGAGTCGATGGCGAAAGGTTTAAAGTGAAAAGTGATTGTGCATAGTCAAAATTAAACCCAGTTAAATTTCTCGCACGCAAGCCAACTGCAAATTCTGAACCCCATACAGTAACGGTCGAAGAGGAAAATAATGACGTTTCTCCTTTGTTGTTTATATTCCTGAATTCAAAAAGTGTGGAGCCTTCAGGAAGGTTTTCAACGATTACCGAGTCCTTTTGTACGCCTGGTCCTTTACGTACAAATTCTTTTACAATTGAATCTTTCCTCATATTCCAGTAGATAATGGTTTTTTCTACCTTGGGATCGGAACCGATATACCATGTTATCTTTGCTCTTCCGAATCCCGAAAAATATTTAACGGAGTCTACTTTTCCTAAATAGACTTGCTCTTCTTTCTCAGCATATTTTCGCTGAATATCGTCCATTTTGTCGCAAGAGGACAATAATAATAGAACGACCGATACGAAGGCTAGTGTTATAGGAAGTAATTTATTTATCTTTTTCATATGTATAAAGTTTATTCCACTTCTATTGCTGTGGAACTGTGTTATCGCCATAAACTGTAATCTCTCCCATAGACCAATAATTGTTAACTGGAGGTGGCATTGCACCGGCAATTTCTCGTACAAATATTCGAATATATCGCACTGGGCCGGCATTGAGTGGAATTTCGTACTCCGTACCGTTTGCTGCAAGGTTTAATGCTCCCTGTGGATCTGGCGGAACCATTCTGTCATAGCGAGGTATGGCATGCCAACCCAAATATTGCCAATCATCTTTAAATGTCCGGGCAGGAAGCTGGGTGGTTTCGTTAATCCCATCGAGGTCTCTGATATTCTTATTGCGAACAGCGTACTCGTCCAACCAGTACGGCCGGTCGGCCAATTTAGCAAAATCCATTGTTTTTGACCCCCATGCCTCAAATTGAGTAATATTTGCTTGTCCGTAAACGGAGTTGAGATGATAACCGTGAATAACAATCCTGCTGAGCTTAACAACTTGTTTGAGATCAATAGTCATAGATATGCCGCTACCGCCTCCGGATTGAGTCAACCATCCGTGAGAAGCAGTATTAACGATGTTGTCCCAGAGTGTGGTGATGGTTCTACCGGAAAGAGTTGTGGTATTGTCATAAGGGATACTTGCCCTAAAGTCCGCGTATGGTTTCGGGACCACCGTCTCAAAGAATGGAGTTGTTTTAAGCACTGTGGTGTCTGATATGTTTCCCCATTTATCTTCAAAAGCGATCGCAAAAGTAGCCTCTTTCGGATTAAAGCCCCGAAATGCGCGACGATCCTTTTCGCTCGAAGAAAAATACATTTCTTGGGTTACCAGTCCATTTTTGTCGTCTTTAACCATCAACCGGACACCAAATTCCGTCTGTTTTGGATTACTCCAATCCGCAACAATACCGCCAAATCCAGGCACCATATTCAGGGAATTCTTGGCAATGCTAATTAGTGACTCCAGGGGTTTAAACTCTAATTCAAGAGGTGCTGAACGCTGTTCCTGTTTATTCACCATGTACAGGCGGAATGGCACTTTGTCCAGCGTGTTAAATCCTTCGATTGTAAGCATATTTTTATGAACAGACGATTTCTCGGTAAACGTTTTACCGTTCCGCTCATATTCCGCCATCACATAAAGTAAGTTGGGGTCATTTGGGAGTTTGTACGTAACCGTCGCTCCTCCATTAATAGGAGTGATTTGATCAACCTCTATCGGCCCGGAAGACCATGTGCCACCCGGCTTGTCAATTTCCTGTTTGCAGGCGAAAAAGGTACATAAAACCAATAACGCCATTATAAATCCATATTTTTTCATAAAAGTAATCTTTATTAATAATTCCACTTTCTGTACTTCCCGTTATTACCAACCATACGTTTGAACCAAATTTGGATTAATCCGCAAGTCATAGTCTCTGATTGGATACAAGTAATCTCTAAAAGTAACCTGGCGTACGACTGGACTATAAACTAAAGGAACATAAAATTGTTCTGTTTCTCTTGATCGGTTCCAGGACATAGGACGGAGTGTCCAATACTGACCAGCCGTTTTCCATCGACGTACATCCCAAAAGCGTTGTCCCTCAAATGAGAGCTCGATCAAGCGCTCTTTTTGAATAATTTTACGCATCTCATTTTTATTTGCTGGTGCGTTAGGATTAATGGACGCTTGTTGCCACGACTGCACCACGCCATTCAACCCCGCCTTAGCCCGCACCTCGTCAATCCATTTGTAGACCTCTGCATCTGGTTGGCCCTTTGTTTCGTTCAGTGCCTCGCTGTAAAGCAAATAAAGATCTGATAAGCGTAGTAAAGGAAAGTTATAAGGATGTGCTGTATATCTCTTATTCACATCTCCCTGGCTGGCGGATGACTCAAACGGGATAATCTTTTTAGGAGTATATGCGCCATGGCCTGCTGCTGGTCCAATCTCATCGGGACGGCTCTTAATGAAAGGGGCAAATGAGACGCCGCCATTGGTTGTGGTAGTGGATAGCTCAAAGAATCCTCTGTCGATACCTAAATTGGCGTAAAAACGCGGCTCCCGGAAGAAGTGAAGAAGGACTGTTACTTCGCCAGTAGCAATATAAGATTGATGATTATCTGCCAACGTTGCCCGTTTTAAGCTATATCTGTTGTTGTAGTCATACGTTTTATCTTCATTAATCGGGACGCCGTTGTTTGAATAAAACAATTCACCCATATGCCAGGAAGCAGACATGTAGTTGATCAAACTAGGCTGATCCGTACTATACAATACCGGAAAAAGACTTGCAAGCATATTTCCCAGCACAGAAAGGGCTGTGGAACCACCTTTGCCATTTGCAAATTGTTCTTGTGTGGACCAGATTACTCCCTGATTCCGCTCGATTGATTCAGTAATAGCTTTTCTGACAGTCATCAACTGCTCCAAAGTGTCATTCATTGCGAATGTTTGGGCACCACCTGCAAACTTGTTGAATTCATATAAGCGGTGTCCGGCAGCATGTGCAGCATCAATTGCCTCCTTTGTGGCTACAGCAGCTCTCTCCCATTTTGCAGGGTCAGGAGTACTGGATATTAATTGTTTCCCGCGGTTATCGATCCAGCCTGCATAATCCGGATTGCCATTAAATAATGGGCTGGCTCCCCAAGCTAAGACTTTCGCCTTAATACCCCTTGCAATAGTTTGGGAAATCCGGCCTTGTTCTGTCGCCGGATCTGGAAGTGTCAATGGTAAATCAACCGCCGCCTCATCCAGCAACTGCACGATGTAGTCTACACATTCACCCACTGGTTCGCGATATACTTTCGTTTCCTCAGGAGTAGCCGATAAAGGCAGGTTTTCTTTCACCAACACGATGGGGCCGTACAATTGCATTAAAAAGAAATGGTAATAGGCCTTTAAGAATTTCACTTCGGCGATCCATCGGGCGCGTTCTAGTTCGTCGATATCACGGGGAATATGCGCGTTTTCCAGAAAAATATTGCAGTCACGTATGGCTCTATACATTGATTTACCTCCCTGACCTCCCGTCCAGTAATCCTGAAGTGGATTATTGGTGTTTTGAAGTCCACGGGAAATTTGACCGGCGGGCGTATTTCCAGCCCTGCTATCGCTCCTCCAGTCAAACTCGTCCCTGCTGGTAAAGTAGGCAGGGTAGTAAAACGGATCGGTAGGATCTGGCAAGTGTGAGTAACATGTTCTCAGAAACTTATCCATTACTGAGCGATTGGAGAAGGCGTGGTCCAATGTCGCTGTGTTATTTGGTACGACATCCAGGTATTTGCAGCTCATAATTCCCATCAGGAAAAAGGCTACTATTATTCTCATTATATTCTTCATTCGTAGATCGTTTATAGTCAAAATCTCTGCTTGTCTTTATTAAAATTTAACATTTAAACCTAAGTTAATCACGCGCTGAACCGGATATCCCAGGCCTAGTCCGCCCATTTCCGGATCCCACATCTTAAACTTAGAAATGTAAAACAAATTGGTTCCGCTGACGTACACCCGCATCATACTCATGCGAGCTCTTTTAGTCAATCGCTCGGGTAAAGTATAGCCTACTTCCGCCTGTTTTAGTCGTATAAAGGTTCCATCACGCAACCAATGCGTACTCGCCTGATTGTTATTTGAAATGGTGTACTCAGATAGTCGCGGCCAGAATGCTTCTATATTCCTGTTCGTTTCAGACCAGTGATCGTCTGCGATCGTTTGCATTAGCGCTTTTTGTCCCTGGTTTAGGAAGGGGGAGATACCAGCTGGGCTGATAAAGAACGAAGATCTGGCGGAGCCTTGAATAAAGAAATTGACGTCGAAGGCTTTATATCCTATCGAGAACGAGTTTCCGTAAATGATCTCAGGAATAGTTGGGTGACCAATGGGTACCATATCGTCCGAATTGATCTGACCGTCATTGTTGATGTCCTTGTATTTTATATCTCCTGCACCGTATTCTCCAAATAATTGTCTCGGCGAATTGTTTACTTCTTCCTCATCAATGAATAGACGCTCGGCAATGTAACCTATTGGCTGATTAATCTTCTGTCCAACTCGGGTACGCCATGGAACATCACTGTAATCAGGTTCTTCCCACTTCTTAACTGTACTAGCAGCATAAGTTAAATTGCCATTTATCATTAACCATAAACCGCTATTGAAGTTTTTGTTATATTTCAGCTCCACGTCAAATCCCCTTCCCTGGGCCACCCCAACATTTGCTTGAGGGACTACCCGAAGACCCATGGTAGTTGGTATATCTACCCGTTCCTGAAGAATGTTACTTCGGGTTTCCTGAAAAAAGTCAGCGACAACAGTCAGATCGTTGAACAATCCAAGCTCAAAACCTAGATTCGCTTTTTTAGCAATTTCCCAGGTTATAAGGTCATTGGCGTACCGATCGATAGAAATACCCGTCCGGTAGTTTCTATCAAGACCAAACCAGTATCCGGCCCCGTTCATATTGATCTGAGACAGGTAGAAAAATCGATCATACAAAGATCCTATCTGATCGTTTCCGACCTTACCATATGTAGCACGTAATTTTAAATTAGTTACAACATCCTTAATACCCTTCATAAACGGTTCGTTGCTGACCAGCCACCCAGCTCCCGCAGAAGGAAAAAATCCCCAACGGTTCTGCTCGGCGAAACGTTCTGTACCGTTATATCCATAGTTTAGTTCCAAAAAGTAGCGGGAATCATATCCATAAGATAACCTCCCAGCTGACGAGATATTCCTTCTTGCGAGAGAGGCTTGAAGGTCATCAGATACTCTCTCATCAACTTGAAGAGTACCGGTTTCGTTTCTCATCGTACCAACTAGTAAGGCACTGAGATCATGCTTTTTATTAAAGGTTTTGTTGTACTGCAGGCGAACCTCACCGTACTGAGAAGCGTGGACCGTCCTGCCCTGATTTTGAAAGTTCAGATACTCCGTACCGCCGTCTGGATTGAGCGGTGTCAATTTGTAGGAATCGTCTATGGTATTCGCAAGACTGTAAAAAAATGGACGATATGCGCGGTTTTGCGCATAATGCGCTTTTCGCATCGCGTTGAATGCCCCTCTTACAGTCAAACCCTCCAGACTCCCGGTAAATTTATGATCCATTTCCATTTGCAACAGCATCATGGACTCTTTCGACTCCTGAAATGAGCTGACCACTTGCGCCCAGGGGTTGGAAAAAGTCATTTCTGGATTCATACCGAAAAGGATATGGTCGGTAAATTCGTTGGCTGCATCTGCCGGATAAAATGGAAGGAACTGCACCGGAGACGCATTTCGCGCCGCGCGAAATACCGCTGCACCGCCCGATACTGTCCTGCCCAACTCGTCTGTCGTACTAGGAATAAAAGGACCGGTCCGATCATCAAATGATCCGTATGCACGCACAACACCAGTAGTGGTTGGTGCAAACTTAATAGTCACATTCGAGCGTATTTGAAGCCGATCGATGTTAATGTTATTCTCGACCAGATTCTGTTCGCTTTCTTTTAGTATTCCCTTGTCATTCTGATAGTTGGAAGCCAGGTAATATTGTACAGATTGTCCCCCACCGGTGAGATTCAGATTAAGGCGGCGGTTAATCGCCTTATCGTCTATCAGATAGTCGTACCAATCCACAGACGGGAAGCGAAGCGGGTCAGTTCCCAGCTCTGTTTCCCGAATTTTCGAAGAAGAATAGGGAAGGTCTACCAGGGCGTTACGCGTTCGCACCGCTTCGTTGTGAAGTTTCATGTAGGTAACAGGATCAGCCAGTTCGGCTAACTTCGTATTATAAGAGTTGGACTGCTCAGCTCTTACAGAGATCGACAATTTGTCTACCGCCCCTACCTTTGTTGTCACGAGAATCACGCCGTTTGCTCCACGTGCGCCATATAGCGCCGCGGAACTGGCATCCTTTAATACGGAAAAGGACGCGATGTCGTCTACGTTCAACCGGGCTAGGTCGTTTGTTGCCATCTCTACACCGTCAATGAGTATCAAGGGATCTCGTTTACCTGATGTACTAAAGGAAGTAACGCCACGGATGTAAAATTCAGCGTTATCGAGCCCTGGTTCCCCTGACCGTTGATAGGCAATCACGCCACCAACCCTTCCCGCCAAAGCGGTCGTCAGGTTACTTGACGGAATTTTCAAGTCAGAAGGCCGAATTGTTGAAATAGCACTAACTACACTTTCCTTTTTCTGTGTACCAAAAGAGGTGATGACAACCTCGTCCATAGTAGCTGTTGATTCTTCGAGCGTGACGCGAACTTCTTTTAAAGTTTTAACCGCCACTTCTTTTGTCGCATAGCCAATAGACGTGAACTCCAATATTACGTTGTTGTTCGGAATCGTGAGTGAAAAGTTTCCATTCAAATCCGAAACAGTACCAATATTTGTTCCTTTAATCTTTATACCCGCTCCAATTATTCCAGCCTCATTAACGTCGCTGACCCGGCCGGTTATGACACGTTCCTGAAATAAAGACCTGAGTTCATTAAGACCATAGGTATTGGACGGCACTTTACCAACATCCACCGCCTTTGCACTAAGTGAAAGGGGAATAAAACACGGCACGATCGCTACAGCCATAGATAGAGCTGTACCTAACCACCTGATTGAGTCCTTTCGACTAAATTTTGTAGTTTTTTTTCTCATAATTAATTGTTTATAGTGTTTATTACTAGGTTTCACTGTTTATGTCAAGCGCTGATTATGTTCTTCTCATTGCCTATTAAAATATCTTTTGCAAAGAAGTTAGAACACGGTTACGTACCCGTTTCTTGAAAATAAAATAGTAGAATGAATATAATGTCATAAAATTTCGGGAATAAACTTCCGCCTTCTCCCGGGCGTTCAGCACACCGCTCATTAAAGCGGTATTACTAGTTGCTAAAAGTTGGTTATTAAAAACACGATATCTATCATGATAGGCTTGAAGATTGGTTATGAGATTGTTTTCTCCCGAAGCGTAGATGAGGATTTCGTCCCTCTCATAGCAGCAAGTTCCATTATAAAAACGCAATAATAAAATTCCAGGAAAGGAAAATCTATATCCGATGAACTTAAATTCCGGGTATTTAAAATAGAAGAGTGGTTTCAATGTTGGTTTAGGTTAAAAGTTGACACTACTAAGTTATTAAATATTATTACCAATGCAAGTATTATGTAAAATATTGTTTACATGTATGAATTGGGCTTTATTTTATAAAAAAGGCGGTATACAATATGAGATTTCTTTAATGCCGCTTTTTATTTTATGAAATTTACGTAGAAATCTTCTGCATTTGGATAGATCTCGGGTCTGCCTTCGCCTAATTCCAACAGGATAACAGGTATTTGGGATAATGTATAATCTTTTCATGTGATATTGAGTAGTACCGCAACAGATCAGCAGCGACATGGACCATAGGCCCATATGGAACCTGCCTAGCAGCAGGTTTTTTGATGGGGTAATGCGCATTTGACGAAGTATTGGCTCTAATGTCTGACTGGATAACCTAGATTATAGAAACTCAATCAAAGAATCGGTCAGTGAGGTGGAGACTGTTGCAAAATTTGTTACCGGTGAAGGGACATTAGGCAGTGCGTTGAACAAAATAGAGAAAACCGCGCTTGCTGGGAAAATCAGGTGTCGTGATTGATGCCTTTCGCCTACTCATTCAACTTCGCTTCAGCTCAATCACGGTAATCTCTGGCCAGATGCCGATCCTTCCTGAAAAGCCGATAAAGCCAAAGCCCCGGTTGATATTCAGAAAGCGCCCGTTTTCGCTGATCAGTCCGGCCCAGTGGGGATACCTATATTTTACCGGACTCCATTTGATACCGAAGGCTTCGATGCCGAACTGCATTCCATGGGTATGGCCGGCTAAGGTCAGATGTATTTTGGAAGGAAAGATCTTCACCTGTTTTTCCCAATGGGTTGGATCATGCGACAGCAGTATTTTAAAATCTCCATTGGCTGTTCCGCTTAAAGCTTTTCTAAGATCGCCGCGCTCGCCAAAGCCAACACCCCAATTTTCTACCCCGGCCAGAATGATTTTCTGCCCATTTTTATACAATTCTACATGCTCATCGAGCAGTAAGCGGTAACCCAGCTCGGCATGATACATCTTTAGTTGTTGCAGATTTGCCCTTTTATCGGCATCGCTTTTCCAGGCGATATAATCTCCATAATCGTGATTGCCCAATACAGAAAATTGTCCGTAGGGTGCGCGGATCTGGGAGAAATGTGCAAGCCAGGGCTTGATCTCATCGGCGGTATTGTTGACCAGATCACCCGTAAAGACGAAGAGATCAGATTGTTGTGCTTTGACCAGGTCGATGCCTTTCTGCAGGGCTTTCGGGTTATTGAAACTCCCCGCGTGGATGTCGGAAATCTGGGTGATGGTAAAGCCATCAAAGTCGGCTGGCAGGTCTTCAAAAAACAAAGTATGCCGGATCACGCGGTAGGCATATTTGCCCCTCAGGATGCCATAAAGGAACACCAGGAGGGTAAGCACAAAAAAGAAAAGTGCCAGTTCTACCCAGTAAATATTCCTGGCTCCCCCTCTGATCAGGCGGTACCCATCGCCCGCCAGGAGAAAAATGATAAAGACGAGTTCGGCGACAAATAAGGCGAGAAAGACATGGGTGCTCCATTTGAAAAGCCAGTCCATGCCCCGGCTTTTCAGGTTAAATATAGAATAAACCAGCGCAAAGCCCGAAAGTAGTACGGTGCCCCAAAAAACAAAGGCAAGTCCCATAGACTGACTGATGGTGCTTAGCCCAGAAAAGACATACCAGTTAATTAAAAAAAACAGAAAGGACAGGATGGCTATGGGTAGGATACTTATTTTTCTTTTCATTGAGAGATATAACGTGCAAATTTATACTTAATTTTGTAGTATGCTTTCTAAAAAGACCAAATATGCCATCAAGGCACTTGTAGCACTGGGCAAAAACACAGGCAAGCCGCCTATGCAGATATCTAAGATCGCTATTGAGGAGCAGATCCCTAAAAAATTTCTCGAGCAAATATTGCTTGATCTGCGCAATTCGGGCTATTTATACAGTAAAAAGGGTGCAGGCGGTGGTTATGCCCTAAACAAAGATGCCAAAGATATTTATCTCGTTCATATCATGCGCATTACAGACGGGCCTATTGCGATGGTGCCTTGCGCCAGCTTTAATTTTTACCACAAATGTGATGAATGCAAAGATGAAGTGACCTGTGGAATCCGGAGCGCTTTTATCGATGTGCGCGATGCGACCCTAAAAGTATTGACGGAAACCAGCATTGCGGACATCATTGACAGGGAGAATAAATTGATAAATATCAACATATAGTAATTTTTTTTAAAATAGTAGACTACCACTTCCATATACTTTGTATATTTGCCTTATGAAAACAGTAAACTATACCACATGTTACCTGATGATGCACCGCATGATCAGGTAAAACTATAGACTGTTTAGAAACAAAACTTTTAAAAGCTTCTCAGTCCCCCAGACGAAGAAGCTTTTTTCAAATTAGACCTAACAAGATGCAAAGCTTTAGAACAGAGTTAGAAAATCCTATTGTTGAAAAAGATATCATAGATCTTGAAAAGAAGATCAGGGAATTTCGTGAAGGCAAAATTCATGATGAAAAATTTAGAAGCCTGCGCCTTGCGAGGGGGATTTATGGGCAACGCCAGCCAGGGGTACAGATGATCCGCATCAAGTTGCCTTTTGGAAAGGTGACTTTCAAGCAGATTCTGCGGATCTCGGATGTTTCTGATAAATATGCGAGCAGAAACCTGCACCTGACCACCCGTCAGGATATACAGATCCATTATGTAAGTCTGGACCGCACACCTGAACTTTGGGAAGAACTGGAGCAGGATGATGTGACCATCCGCGAGGCTTGCGGCAATACCGTTAGGAACGTGACCTCTTCTCCGGATGCGGGGATTAATCCGAATGAACCTTTCGACGTGTCGCCTTATGCACACGCTTTCTTCAGCTATTTTCTGCGCAACCCAATTTGCCAGGAGATGGGCAGAAAGATCAAGTTCTCTTTCTCTTCTGATGAAAAGGATACGGCATTCAGTTATATCCACGACCTTGGATTTATCCCTAAAATAAATGATGCTGGTGAACGTGGTTTTAAAGTGGTATTGGGCGGTGGTTTAGGTGCTCAGCCTTTCCTGGCCGAATTGGTTCACGAGTTTTTGCATGAAGACCAGATTATCCCGTATGCTGAATCGGTATTGAGGGTATTTGACCGTTACGGTGAGCGCACAAACAGAAACAAAGCCCGCTTAAAATACCTGGTTCAGAAGCTTGGACTGGAAGAAGTATTGAGACTGATTGATGAAGAGCGCATTGCCAATAAAGTAAAATCATTTAAAATAAACAGGGATGCGGTACCTCAGCCGGGTGTGCCCGAACTGATAGACTACCCGGTACTCAATGATGTCGTCGAATCGCTAGATTTCAAGCACTGGAGGGCAACCAACATTGTAGCTCAAAAACAAGCTGGCTTTTTCGCGGTATACATTAAAGTAACCAAAGGGGATATCCCTACCGATCAGGCCCGTCTATTGATCGATGCGATCAGTCCTTACGTAGCTGATGAAATACGCATCACTCAAAATCAGGGATTGATGCTAAAATTTGCACGCGAAGAGGCTTTGCCAGCATTGTATGTGGCTTTGAAAGCATTGGGTTTTGCCAAACCGGGTTTTGACAGTGTAGCCGATGTGACCACCTGCCCCGGAACAGATACTTGTAATCTTGGAATTTCCAATTCAATGTCGCTTTCTGCGGCGCTGGAAGATTTGGTGTATGAAGAATATCCTGAACTGGTGTATGAAAAAGACATCAAGATCAAAATAAGCGGATGTATGAACTCCTGCGGACAGCACGGTCTCGCACACATCGGTTTTCACGGAAGTTCGGTGAAAGCGAATGGTAAAGTGGTGCCGGCGGTGCAAGTGATGCTTGGTGGCGGCACGGTAGGTGATGGCGAGGGAAGAGTAGCAGAGCGTGTGATCAAAGCACCATCAAAACGCGCAACAGATGTGTTGAGGTTTTTGCTGAACGATTATGCTGCCAATAGTTTGGATAATGAAAGCTTCCACGCGTATTACGACAGGCAAACTAAAGATTATTTTTACCAGTTGCTTAAGCCGCTGGCCGATCTGACCAACCTGAAAGATGAAGAATATGTAGACTGGGGCCATGAAGAAACCTTCGTAACCGCAATCGGAGTAGGAGAATGTGCGGGTGTGATCATTGATCTTGTAGCTACCTTATTACTGGAAGCATTTGAGAAACTGGAATGGGCTAACAACGCTTATGAAGCAGGTGCCTGGTCTGATTCTATCTATCACACTTACGCCGTATTTGTGAGCAGTGCCAAAGCTTTATTGCTTGACAAAGGTGTGAGCAGCAGCACTCAGATCGGGGTGATCCGGGAATTTGATAAAAACTATGTAGAAACCGGCGAGTTTGAACTGAAAAGTTCATTTAATGACCTGGTTTTGCAGATTAACAAAAATGAGCCTACCGAGGAGTTTGCGACTGCGTATTTGGCAGATGTGAATGAGTTTATAGCGCAGATAAAAGCCAAAAGAGGAGAGAACTAATCATGGTCACTCAGAAAAATATAAAAGAACCCAGGATCACATTGGTCGGTGCGGGTCCCGGTGATCCGGAATTGCTGACCATTAAAGGTGCCAATGCACTGAAAACCGCAGACGTGGTTTTGTATGATGCGCTGGTGAATGAAGGTGTACTGGATTATGCCAATCCGGATGCCATTATGGTCTATGTAGGTAAAAGATCGGGCGAACATTCTTTCGGTCAGGATGCCATCAATAAGCTGATGATCGATTATGCGCTCAATTATGGCCATGTGGTTCGCTTAAAAGGCGGTGATCCTTTTGTGTTCGGAAGGGGATACGAAGAACTGGACTTCGCAGCAGGATATAGTGTCCCGGTATCGGTGATTCCAGGTTTATCGAGTTCTATTTCCGTAGCAGGTTTGCAGCAGATCCCGGTGACACACCGTGGCTTGAGCGAAAGCTTTTGGGTAGTGACCGGAACGACTTCGTCGGGCAAGATCTCCAACGATCTGTACGAAGCGGCGAGATCTAAAGCGACCGTTGTGGTGCTCATGGGGCTTGGAAAGTTAAAAGAAATTGTAAAACTGTTTCAAAATGAAGGTAAGGGCCAGTTGCCCGTAGCCGTTATCCAAAGCGGATCTACCGAAAATGAGAAACTGGGTATAGGTACTGTCAATACCATTGTTGAGGTGGTAGAGGAAAAAGGCATTAAGGCCCCCGCCATATTGATCTTTGGTCAGGTGGTATCTCTACATCCATCCTTTCAGCCTATTAAGGACTTTTACCAGGCTTTGAAGGAAGATTTGTAATATTTTATGGAGGGCAATCAGTTATTTCCTGTCTTCATCAAATTGAATACCATCAATACTTTATTGATTGGTGCCGGGCCTGTTGGATTAGAAAAGCTCAATGCTTTACTTGGCAATAGCCCGGAGGCAAGAATAACTGTAGTCGGATTGGATATTTTGCCGGAAATCCGGGAAATAGCGGCTCACTATAAACATGTGAATGTGCTCCAAAAAAGTTTTGAGGTGGCAGATCTGGCAGATATAGACCTGGTTGTGGCAGCCACCAATAACGTGGAGTTAAATGACCAAATCAGGCAGCTGGCCGACGAGCGGAATTTGCTGGTCAATTTCGCTGACAAGCCGGGTCTGTGCAACTTTTACCTGGGCTCAGTGGTAAAAAAGGGTGATCTAAAAATAGCCATATCTACCAATGGCAAGTCGCCGACCATCGCTAAAAGGTTGAAAGAAGTATTGACCGACAGCCTTCCCAATGAACTGAACGATACACTGCAAAACATGCAGGCATTAAGAAATACATTAAATGGTGACTTTGCCTCGAAAGTGAGAATACTGAATGAAGTAACCTCTTCGCTAGTGGAGAATAAAAAGGAAGATGGCCGTAAAGTCAGTCTGAAATGGCTGATCTGGTTGGCCATCGTTTTTTCTTTCGCCATTGTGGTGACTGCCTTCTGGCATAAGGAGCCTGAGTTTCAGGCGTACCTGACCAACCTGAACCCTATATTTTACTGGTTTCTACTGGGTGGTTTTGTGTTCTCTATGATTGATGGGGCGATTGGCATGTCGTATGGCGTTACTTCTACATCATTTTCTCTGGCTATGGGTGTGCCACCGGCTTCGGCCAGTATGGGGGTGCACTTGTCGGAGATATTGAGCAATGGCATTGCCGGCTGGATGCATTACCGTTTTGGCAATGTAAACTGGAAATTATTTAAACTGTTGTTGCTGCCGGGAATTGCCGGTGCTGTTGCGGGTGCGTATTTATTGTCTTCACTCGAACATTATAGCCATTATACCAAACCTTTGGTGTCGGTATATACGCTGATATTAGGCGGGGTGATCCTGTCGAAAGCTTTAAAAGTAAACGTCAGGCGCAGTCAGCCGGGGACTAAGATCAAAAAGATCTCTCTGTTGGGTATGTTTGGTGGTTTTGTGGATGCGGTAGGCGGTGGCGGCTGGGGTTCCATCGTGTTGTCCAGTTTGATTGCCGGAGGTAGAAATGCCCGCTTTTCATTGGGTACGGTGAAGATCACCCGTTTTTTTATAGCCCTGATGAGCTCCCTGACTTTTATCACCATGCTCAATGGCGCCCACTGGGAAGCTGTAGCTGGTCTGGTGATCGGTAGTGCATTGGCGTCGCCGATCGCGGCGCGGGTATCTAATAAGATCTCCGCCAAAACGATTATGGTTTCAGTGGGTATCCTGGTGATCCTGGTCAGCCTGCGCAGCATCATCAACTTTATCCTTAAACTCGTATAATTATGAAGGAGCAATTAGAAGAAATAGCAAAGAGAATTAAAGATTTAGATCCTGTAGAGGCATTAAAATATTTTGCGGAAGCCTATCCGGGAAAGATTGTCTTTTCGACCAGCTTTGGTTGGGAAGACCAGGTGATCACCCATATGATCTTTGCCAATGATATTCCGATCGACGTGTTTACACTGGAGACCGGCAGACTGTTTCCGGAGACCTATTATGTCTGGAACCGTACTTTAGAAATATATAAAAAGCCTATCTTAGCCTATCATCCACAAGCTGAGGCTTTGCAGGCGATGGTCAATAAGAAGGGCCCAAATAGTTTTTACGAATCTGTGGAAAACAGGAAGGAATGCTGCGGTATCCGTAAATTGGAGCCGCTGAAGCGTGCGCTTGCGGGCAATGATCTGTGGGTGACCGGGATCAGGTCTGAGCAGTCGGTCAACCGACACGATATGAGCAACCTGGAGTGGGACGAGCAAAATCAGATGATCAAGTTTCATCCGATCTTTTTCTGGTCGCTGGATGACGTTAAAGCATACATTAAAAAGAACAATATTGTTTACAATACCTTACACGATAAGGGCTTTCCAAGCATAGGCTGTGCGCCTTGCACCAGGGCGGTGAGAGAAGGAGAAGATTTCAGGGCGGGCCGCTGGTGGTGGGAAGATCAATCAAAGAAAGAATGTGGTCTGCATGCCACAACATAATTGCAACAAGACATGAGTAAGTATAACTTAGACTATTTAGACGAATTAGAGGCCGAGGCAATTCACATCTTGCGTGAAGTAGCAGGGCAATTTGAAAAGCCGGCCTTGCTGTTTTCAGGAGGTAAAGATTCAATCACCCTGGTCCGCCTGGCTGAAAAAGCTTTCCGCCCCGGAAAGTTTCCTTTCCCATTGGTACATATCGATACCGGCCATAATTTTGAAGAAACCATTACCTACAGGGACAATATGGTGGAACGCATTGGCGAGAAACTGATTATCGGACATGTACAGGAATCGATAGACCAGGGTAAGGTGGTGGAACAGACTGGTAAAAATGCGAGCAGAAATGCTTTGCAGACGGTTACTTTGCTGGATACCATTGCTTTGCATGGTTTTGACGCTTGTATAGGTGGTGCCCGCAGAGATGAAGAAAAGGCCAGGGCCAAAGAAAGGATTTTCTCTGTAAGAGATGAATTCGGTCAGTGGGACCCAAAGCGCCAGCGCCCTGAGCTCTGGAATATTTACAATGGTAAGATCCACAAAGGGGAAAACGTAAGGGTATTTCCGATCAGCAACTGGACAGAACTGGATGTGTGGAACTATATAAAGAGGGAAAACATTGAGTTGCCTTCTATCTATTTTGCACACAATAGGGATGTGATTACACGGAACGGTCAGCTTATGGCGGCGTCGCCTTTTCTGAATATGGACGAAGAGGATATCGTGGAGCACAAAATGGTCAGGTTCCGCACCGTAGGGGATATGAGCTGTACGGCAGCTGTAGAGTCTGACGCAGATCAGCTGGACGATATTATCGCTGAGATCAGCGCATCAAAAATTAGTGAACGTGGGGCCCGCATGGACGATAAGGTATCGGAAGCTGCAATGGAAGACCGCAAAAAGGGAGGATATTTTTAATGAACATACTTAAGTTTTTTACAGCCGGGAGTGTTGATGACGGCAAAAGCACATTGATCGGACGTTTATTGTACGATACAGATTCTATATTGGCCGATCAGCTGGAAGCTTTACAGCAAAGCAATAGAAAGAATGACGATGGCAGCATTGATCTTGCGATCCTGACCGACGGACTGAGGGCTGAGCGTGAGCAGGGCATTACCATTGATGTGGCTTATAAATATTTCCAGACGGAGAAACGCAAGTTTATCATCGCCGATACACCAGGCCATATTCAATATACCAGGAATATGGTTACTGGTGCTTCTACAGCCAAACTGGCGATTATTTTAATTGATGCGCGTAATGGCGTAGTGGAGCAAACCATCAGACATTCTTACTTGGTATCTCTATTGGGTATCGAGCATGTGGTGGTGTGCCTGAACAAGATGGACATGGTAGGGTATAGCGAAACGCTATTCAATGCCATTGTAGAAAAATATAATGCGCTGGCCAAAGAATTGAACCTGAAGGATGTGACATTCATTCCAGTGAGCGCGCTAAAAGGTGACAATGTAGTCAATACATCTGAAAATATGAGTTGGTACCAGGGCAGAAGTTTACTGCATTTCCTGGAAACCGTAGACGTGGAAACCGGAGCAGAAACAGAACTTGCCCGGATGCCGGTACAATGGGTAGTCAGGCCACAGACAGAGGAACTTCACGATTATCGCGGCTATGCCGGAAGGATCTTAAGCGGTTCATTCAATGTGAACGACCAGGTGACCGTGTTGCCTTCTGGAACGAGTTCAGTTATTGAAAGAATAGAGATTTTCGATCAGCAGCCTGAAACTGTGCACGCGGGACAATCGGTGACGCTGCATCTGAAAGATAATATTGACATCAGCAGAGGGGATGTATTGGTCAATTCAGCGCACCTCCCGCAGAGTGCCCAATTGATCGAAGCCGATGTCTGCTGGATGGATGCCCGCCCGCTGGACGACAGCATCATGTATCTTTTGCAACACAACAGTAAGATCACAAAATGTAAGATCCGTGAGATCGTGCACAAAGTGGACATCAATACCCTGGAAAAACAGGAAGCTTTTGATTTTAAACTGAATGATATAGGTCGCGTGGTTTTGAAGACTGCCGATGCGTTGGCTTTTGATTTCTATGGTGAAAATAAGGCCAATGGTGCCGCTATTTTGATCGATAGCAGAACAAACCTAACAGTAGCCGCCCTGATGTTCAGGGCCGTTGCAGATTAAATATTTTAGCGCAAATTATTTTGCGCTAAAATATTTGCTTTCCGTAATGTAATCCCTATTTTGAGGTACTTTTTAAAACCTCGGATTCATGGAGATTATACACCTTAGTGCAGAATGCTATCCCATAGCCAAAGTAGGCGGACTGGGCGATGTGGTCGGTGCATTACCTAAATATCAGAACAAGCTGGGGCATATAGCCAAAGTGGTAATGCCCGCCTACCGGACACGCTTCATGCAGGAAAATGAATTTGAAGTGGTGTATGATGGCTGGGGCAAACTCGGCTTTCGCGATTTCTCAGTCCGCATTCTCAGGGAAAAAACCAATAAGCTTGGCTTCGATCTTTTCCTGGTGCATATCGACGGTCTGCTCGACAGGGAAAATGTGTATGGCTACGGCGACGATACGGAACGCTTCATTGCTTACCAGATCGCCGTACTGGATTGGATCGCCCAATGGGAGCACCAGCCGGATGTCATCCACTGCCACGATCACCATACCGGACTCGTGCCTTTCATGACCGCACATTGCCTGCAATACCGTAAATTGAGTCATATCCCTACTGTGCTTACCATCCACAATGCCCAATACCAGGGGCAATTTGGCTGGGACAAGCTACACTATCTACCCCCTTTCGATCTCTGGAAATCTGGTCAGCTGGACTGGAAAGGATCGATCAATCCTTTGGCCTCTGCCATCAAATGCGCATGGCGGGTCACTACCGTTTCTCCAAGTTACCTCGATGAGATCAGCTACAAGGCCAATGGCCTGGAGGATCTGCTCGCGGCAGAGCGAAGCAAATCAGCCGGAATTCTGAATGGTATCGACAATGAGGTTTGGAATCCGCAGACCGATCCCATGATTGAGAAAAAATATGCGGTCCGTACCGTGGAAAATGGAAAACTGGCAAACAAACAAGAGCTTTGTCGTGTTTTTAACCTGGATCCTGACAAACCCCTGTTTACATTTATTGGCCGGTTGGTGGGAGAGAAGGGAGCAGATTTATTGCCTGATATTTTTTATAATGCATTGCAGCAAAACCAGGAAAACCTGAATATCCTGGTACTGGGTTCAGGTGACCCCCAGGTAGAAGGCCGTTTGGCACACTTAAAAGAAGTGTTCCCGAATAGTTATAATGTATTTATCGGGTACAATGAAAAGCTGTCGCACCAGATTTATGCCGGTGCAGATTTTCTGCTGATGCCTTCCAGGGTCGAACCTTGCGGGCTCAACCAGATGTATGCGTTGAGATATGGTACAGTACCGATTGTGAGAAGGATAGGAGGGTTGAAAGATACGGTGACAGATATCGGTGACGGGGGATTTGGCGTATGTCATGATCAGACCAGTGTATGGGATGTAGGCCATGCCATAGGAAGGGCATACGATTTGTACCAGAATAAGAAACATATGAAAGAAATACGTAAGTTTATGATGCAGATAGACCACTCCTGGGATAGAGCGGCACAACAATATATAGACCTTTACCAAATATAAACGATATGACTGAAAAAGTATTAGGCGTCATCCTTGGCGGTGGCCAGGGATCCAGGTTATCTCCCCTTACACAG
>Ga0160464_100189_pt1 | contig 62914 bp, 60 predicted proteins | sample HID1971I_E11MG_FD_108275 | JGI IMG/M metagenome (GOLD analysis project Ga0160464, IMG submission 108275) | Enriched millipede-associated microbial communities from UW Madison campus, WI, USA - HID1971I_E11 MG | ecosystem: Host-associated > Arthropoda: Insects > Digestive system > Unclassified ... | reverse complement strand
TCGCCTGTGCCGCGGCCGGTGTGAAGTGCTTAGGCTGGGGATAGCTGTTTCTTTGGTTACTTTCTTTGCAGCAGCAAAGAAAGTGACCCCCGCCCCGGGGAGGGGCAGAGCAAATAGACCGACACGAACTCAGGATTCCACGAAGAACGAAGGCCACCGAATCAACCCACCTCTCACGAACCCCGGAGTGACAAACCTGTGAGCACCCTGAACATCAAAAAAGTCGCCGTGCTCGGCGCGGGCGTGATGGGCGCGCAGATCGCCGCGCATCTGATCAACGCCCGCGTCCCTGTTCTTCTCTTCGATCTTCCCGCGAAGGAAGGCCCGAAGAACGGCATCGCGCTGAAAGCCATCGAGAACCTGAAGAAGCTGTCGCCCGCGCCGTTCGGCGTCAAGGACGACGCCCAATACATCGAGCCCGCGAACTACGACGACGATATCGCGAAGCTCGCCGAATGCGACCTCGTGATCGAAGCCATCGCCGAGCGCATGGACTGGAAGCACGATCTCTACAAGAAGGTATCGCCGCACATCGCGCCGCAAGCAATCTTCGCGAGCAACACGTCGGGCCTGTCGATCACCGAGTTGTCGAACGGCTTTTCCGATGAACTGAAATCGCGCTTCTGCGGCGTGCACTTCTTCAATCCGCCGCGCTACATGCATCTGGTCGAGCTGATTCCGACCGAATCCACGAAGCCCGAAATCCTCGACCAGCTCGAAACCTTCCTGACGAGCGTGATCGGCAAGGGCGTCGTGCGCGCGAAGGACACGCCGAACTTCATCGCGAACCGCGTCGGCATTTTTTCGATTCTCGCGGTGATCGCGGAAGCCGAAAAGTTCGGCCTGCGCTTCGACGAAGTCGACGACCTCACCGGCGCGCGCCTCGGCCGCGCGAAGTCCGCGACGTTCCGCACGGCGGATGTCGTCGGTCTCGACACGATGGCTCACGTCATCAAGACGATGCAGGACAACCTGCACGACGATCCGTTCTTCTCCGTCTACAAGACGCCGCCCGTGCTCGAAGCACTGGTGAAGAACGGCGCGCTCGGCCAGAAGACGGGCGCCGGTTTCTATCGCAAGGAAGGCCGCGCGATCAAGGTGCTCGACCCGAAGACGGCGTCTTATATCGATGGCGGCGCGAAGGCCGACGAACTCATCGGCCGCATTCTGAAGCGTCCGCCCGCCGAGCGCTTCAAGCTCCTGCGCGAAACCGACAACAAGCAGGCGCAGTTCCTGTGGGCAATTTTCCGCGACGTGTTCCACTACATCGCGGTGCATCTCGAATCGATCGCGGACAACGCGCGCGATGTCGATCTCGCGATCCGTTGGGGCTTCGGCTGGAATCAGGGGCCGTTCGAAAGCTGGCAGGCGGCGGGTTGGCAGCAAATCGCGAAGTGGGTGCAGGAAGATATCGATGCAGGCAAGGCGCTGTCGAACGCGCCGCTGCCCGCGTGGGTGCTCGACGGTCCCGTCGCCGGGAAGAACGGCGTGCATACGAACGAAGGGTCGTGGTCGCCGAAAGCGAAGCGCTTTGAGCCGCGCTCGACGCTGCCCGTCTATGAGAAGCAGGTGTTCCGCGCGCCGCTCGTCGGTGAGACGGGCGCCGATCCGAAGACCTTCGGCAAGACGCTGTTCGAAACCGAGAACGTGCGCGCCTGGCTCGATCGTGACGATGGCGACATCGTGATCGTCTCGTTCAAGACGAAGCTGAACACGATCGGCGCGGGCGTGATCGACGGCCTCACGCAAGCCATCGAGCTCGCGGAGAAGTCGTATCGCGGCGTCGTGATCTGGCAACCGACGTCGCTGCAACTCGGCGCGCCGGGCGGTCCGTTCTCGGCAGGCGCGAACCTCGAAGAAGCAATGCCCGCGTTCATGATGGGCGGCGCGAAAGGCGTCGATCCGTTCGTGAAGAAGTTCCAGCAAGGCATGCTGCGCGTGAAATACGCGAACGTGCCGGTGGTGTCGGCGGTGTCGGGCATCGCGCTCGGCGGCGGCTGCGAACTGCTGCTTCATTCGGCGAAGCGCGTCGCGCATGTCGAGAGCTATCTCGGTCTCGTGGAAGTGGGCGTCGGTCTGGTGCCGGCGGGCGGCGGTCTGAAGGAAGCCGCGTTGCGCGCGGCGGAAGCGGCCAGCGCGGTCAATGCGACGACCGATCTGCTCAAGTTCCTGCAGAAGTCCTTCGAAAACGCGGCGATGGCGAAAGTCTCGTCGTCCGCATTCGATGCCCGCGCGATGGGTTATCTGAAGCCGTCCGACACGATCGTCTTCAACGTGCACGAACTGCTCGACATCGCGAAGAACGAGGCGCGCGCATTGAGCGCGTCGGGTTATCGTCCGCCGTTGCGCGTGAAGCAGGTGCCGGTGGCGGGGCGCTCGGCGATCTCGACGATCAAGGCGTCGCTCGTGAACATGCGCGACGGGCGCTTCATCAGCGATCACGACTATCTGATCGCGAGCCGCATCGCGGAAGCAGTGTGCGGCGGCGACGTCGAAGCGGGCAGTTTCGTCGACGAAGAATGGCTGCTGGCGCTGGAACGCCGCGCGTTCGTCGAACTGCTCGGCACGCAGAAGACGCAAGAGCGAATCATGGGCATGCTGCAGACCGGCAAGCCGGTTCGCAACTAATCGCGGAGCAATCAATGAGCAAACAACTTCAAGACGCATACATCGTCGCCGCGAGCCGCACGCCGATCGGCAAGGCGCCACGTGGCGTGTTCAAAAACACGCGCCCCGACGAGCTGCTCGTTCACGCGATCAAATCGGCGGTCGGGCAAGTGCCGGGACTCGACACGAGCGTGATCGAAGATGCGATCGTCGGCTGCGCGATTCCCGAAGCCGAGCAAGGTCTGAACGTCGCGCGCATGGGCGCGCTGCTGTCGGGCTTGCCGAACACGGTCGGCGGCGTGACGGTGAACCGCTTCTGCGCATCGGGCCTGACCGCGCTCGCGATGGCGGCGGACCGCATTCGCGTCGGTGAAGCCGAGGCGATGATCGCGGGCGGCTGCGAATCGATGAGCATGGTGCCGATGATGGGCAACAAGCCGTCGCTGTCGCCGCATATCTTCGATCGCAACGAAGACGTGGGCATCGCCTACGGCATGGGGCTGACGGCGGAGAGGGTCGCGGAGCGCTGGAAGGTGAGCCGCGAGGCGCAGGACGCGTTCGCGGTGGAGTCGCATCGCCGCGCGCTGGCCGCGCAGCAGGCGGGCGAATTCGCCGATGAAATCGCCGCCTACACGCTGAACGAGCGCTTTCCGGATCTCGCATCGGGTGAAGTGCGCGTGAACAATCGCGAAATCAGGCTCGACGAAGGCCCGCGCGAAACGAACCTGGAAGGGCTGGCGAAGCTGCGTCCCGTGTTCGCGAACAAGGGCTCGGTCACGGCCGGCAACAGTTCGCAGACGTCGGACGGCGCGGGCGCGCTGATCGTCGTGTCGGAAAAGGTCTTGAAGCAGTTCAACCTGACGCCGCTCGCGCGTTTCGTGAGCTTCGCGGTGCGCGGCGTGCCGCCGGAGATCATGGGCATCGGGCCGAAGGAAGCGATTCCGGCCGCGTTGAAGGCGGCAGGTCTGAAGCAGGACGACATCGACTGGATCGAGCTGAACGAAGCCTTCGCGGCGCAGGCGCTCGCGGTGATCGGCGATCTCGGTCTCGATCCGTCGAAGGTCAATCCGCTCGGCGGCGCGATCGCGCTCGGCCATCCGCTCGGCGCGACGGGCGCGATCCGCGCATCGACGGTCGTGCACGGCCTGCGCCGGCGCAACCTGAAGTACGGCATGGTGACGATGTGCGTCGGCACCGGCATGGGCGCGGCGGGCATCATCGAACGCCTTTGATCGCGAATGGTCCGCGACGTCGTTGCTCGCGGACCGACATGAAGGAGACAGCGGATGGAAATTCAGATCGAACGCGCGGACGGCGTGCTGAGCATCGTGCTCAATCGTCCGGAGAAGAAAAACGCGATCACCGCGGCGATGTATCAGGAAATGGCCGACGGCCTCTACGAAGCCGAGATGGACCCGACTGTGCGGGCCGTGCTGATTCGAGCGGTGGGCAGCACGTTCAGCGCGGGCAACGATCTCGACGATTTTCTGAACGATCCGCCCAAAGGCCTCGACGCGCCCGTGTTCCAGTTCCTGCGCCGCATCAGCGCCTTTCCGAAGCCGATCGTGGCGGCGGTCGGGGGCACGGCGGTGGGCATCGGCACGACGATGCTCCTGCACTGCGACATCGTCTACGCGAGCACGAACGCGAAGTTCTCGCTGCCGTTCTCGCAACTCGGACTGTGTCCCGAAGCGGCGTCGAGTCTGCTGCTGCCGCGCACGGCGGGTTATCAGCGCGCCGCGGAAAAGCTCCTGCTCGGCGAAGCGTTCGACGTGAATGAAGCGATCGGCATGGGCTTCGTGAACGGCGGGATCGATGCCGCCGAGCTCGACGCCTACGCGTTCGAAAAGGCGAAGCGGCTGGCGATGCTGCCGGCCTCGTCGCTGCGCGTGACAAAGTCGTTGATGAAGGGCGCGCAGACGCATGAAGTGAGCGCGCGCATGGAAGACGAAGCCGCGCACTTCGCGCGGATGCTGGTCGCGCCCGAAGCACGCGAAGCGTTTCAGGCGTTCTTCGAGAAACGCAAGCCGAACTTCAGCCAGTTCGAGTAAGGCGCTTCACTCGACGTCGTATTCGACGAAGCTGTTCTCGCGCGCGAAGCTGACGAGCCGCAAGCCCGCCTGCTTCGCGATCGAGATGGCGAGGGATGTCGGCGCGGAAATCGTCGCGACCATCGGAATGCCGACGCGCGCCGACTTGCGCACGAGTTCATAGCTCGCGCGGCTCGAAAGAAACACGAAGCCTTGCGTCGTGTCCTCGCGGCGCAGGATCAGGTGGCCGATGAGTTTGTCGAGCGCGTTGTGCCGCCCGACGTCCTCGAAGGCGTAGCGCACGGCGCCGGTTTCGTCGCACCACGCGGCGGCGTGCAGTCCGCCCGTCAGCTTCGTCAACTGCTGATACGCGGGCAATTCGCGTGCGGCGCGCTCGGTCGCGTCGGGCGCGAGACGCGCAAGAAAGCCCGTATCCGGCACCTGTTCGGGCTGAAGATCGAGCAACTCGATACTTTCGATGCCGCACACGCCGCAGCCCGTGCGCCCGGCGAGCGCACGGCGCTTGTCCTTGAGCGACGCGAACGCCTGCTGCACGACCTGCAAATGCACTTCGGCATGCGGCAACGCGACGCCGTCATCGCGGAAGTAGACCTCGATGTCGTGAATGTCGCTGCCACGCTCGACGATACCTTCCGTCAGCGAGAAGCCCACGGCGAACGCTTCGAGATCGCGCGGCGTGCACATCATCACCGCGTGCGAGATGCCGTTGAAAACGAGTGCGACGGGCCATTCCTGACCGACGTTGTCCGCGGCGATCGCGCTCTCGTTCCTGCGATGCCTGCGCACCTGACGCTCAACGAAGCCCGGTTGGTCGTCGGTTTCGAGTTGATTCACTTCAATGCTCCTGACCGCTCACTTCGAGTAAAGTCGGGTATGTGATTTGCTGCCTATCGTTGCTGTTCGCACGCATCGCGACGCGAACAGCGGCTAGATTGCAATGGTTCCAGCCAGATCCAAGGCCCTACAATAACTTAAGCGGGCGATGCGCGTCGCGCACCCCTGCTCAATCCAACGAGGCTTCGCCATGGGACTTTACGACGCCGCCCGTCTCTTCGGATTCGAAGTCGAATCCTCTGACAATCTGCGCTTCATTCCGCTTGCGGTGCGCTTCAATCTCGATCGCTTCGGCATGCGCATTACGCTTGATCAATGGCAGCAGCTTCCTTACGACGATCGCGCGCTGCTCGCACGCTTTCCCGTCGAGGACGATGCCGAACTCGAGAAGAACTTCGACCTCGCGCTCGAAGAGATGATGAAGACGCACGTGAACGCTGCGCCCGAGAAGATCGAGCGCGATCCGGACCCCGTGTGGATGCACGCCGATGCCGTGCCCGAAACCGTGATCCGGCAAAGCAGCCTGTCCGGCGTGAGCGCGCCGAGTCTCGATCGCTGGGGCGCGCTCGACCGTTTCCAGCGTTACGCGCTTGCGAAACTCTCGCGCAACACCGACAAGGTCAATCACGATTTCCTGCCCGCGATGAAGGAATTCGGCCTGGTCGACTGAAGGCCCGGCGCGCGCAAACGTTAAGCGCGCGCTTTAATCGGATTATTTGCGGGCAAGCCCTAAATATAGGGCGAGCGGTGCCGTTATTGGGCGTTATCCATTAATCGCGGCGTGTACGCGTTTCACGCCGCGCATTCGCGTGGACGCGCGTTGCCTCGATGCGCATCCGACGCGCACTCAAGGATTCAGCCCGCCGCTCATGACCCGATTCCTCTCCAGAGGTTTGCTCGTCAATATCGCCGTGGTATTGGCCGCGCTCGGCGCGAATGCGTTCGTCGCCTGCGAGCGCATCGGCGGGCTGCGCGAAAGCGACGCGCGCACGCTGCGCTCGATGAGCCTCCTGCGCGATCTCGCGGCCTGGCGCGGCGCGCTCGGCGAATCGCTCACGCAACTGAGCCGCTTCGAAGCGACCGGCATCGCCGAAACCGACGCACGCCATCAGGAGCGCGAAGCCCATCTCGACGCGCTCGAAAGCGGACTGCGCGCGCAGATCGCGATGGAGCCGGGCATGACGGGCGCCTTCGATGCGCTCGCCGCGCGCGCCGCCGAAATGCGCCGCGACGCCGGTCTCGCGTTCGAGCGCGCGAAACGCGCCGCGCCCGACGAATCCCGCGCGTGGGCCGACGCCGCGTTCGTCACGCTCGGCGAAGATCAGCAGAGCGTCGATGATGAACTCGACTTCGTGCGCTCGCGCATCGATAACGCGACGATCATCGCGCTCGATCAGTCCGCGCAGGCATCGAGCGGCGCGATGCTGCTGCTCGTGTTCACGATGCTCGCCGGCAGCGCCGTGCTGATCTATCTGTTCGCAAGCCACGAGCGGCAGTCGCGCGAGAAGCTCGGCGTCGTGCGCGCGAGACAGCGCAGCAACGAACGCTTTCGCGGCATGTTCGAGGCGCATCCCGTGCCGATGTGGATCGTCGATCGCGAGACGATGCGCTTCGTCGCCGTGAATCAGGCCGCAATCGAACACTTCGGTTTCAACGAGCCGGAGTTCATGAACATGACGCTGCGCGATCTGCACCATGCGGACGACTTCGACAGCTTCGCCGCACGGCTCGCGCGCAGCGTCGGCGAGAGCGGCGAGCGTGCCGCCTCGGGGCAGGGATCGGCGGGCGTGTGGCGTTATCGGCGCAAGGATGGCGCGATCGTCGGCGCGGATGTCTCGCACCACTCGCTCACGTATTCGAATCGTCCGGGCATCTTCATGCTGGCGAACGACGTGACCGACCGCATCAACGCGGAAGCCGAGGCGAGAAGATCGAACGAGATGCTCGAAGCGGTCATCGACAACATTCCGCAGCGCGTCTTCTGGAAAGACCGCGACTTGCGCTATCTCGGCTGCAACAACGCGTTCGCGCGCGATGCGGGTCTCGCCTACAACGAACAGGTGATCGGCAAGACGGATTTCGACCTGCCGTGGAGCGCGCTCGCGGACATCGTGCGCGCGGACGACGAGGAAGTCATCGTCACGACGGTGCCGAAGATGCATCACGAGCGAGACATCGTGATGGGCGAGCAATTGCGCACCGTGGTCACGAGCAAGCTGCCTTTGCTCGACGGCGAAGGGCAGACGATCGGCGTGCTCGGCTCGTATCACGATGTCACCGATCACAAGCGCGCCGAACTCGCGCTGCGCCTGCAAAGCCGCGCGCTCGACGCGAGCGTGAACGCGATTCTGATCACGGGCGTCGTGGACGGCGCGAACGTGATCGAGTATGCGAATCCGGCGTTCAAGCGCATCACGGGCTACGACCCGAGCGAGGTGATCGGGCAGGACTGCCGCTTCCTGCACGGCCCGGACGGCGATCAGGACGGACTCACCGCGATCCGTCGCGCGCTCGCCGTGAACATGGAGGCGAGCGTCGTGGTGCGCAACTATCGCAAGGACGGCGCGCTCTTCTGGAATCAGCTCTTTGTCGCGCCGGTGCCGGACGCGCAGGGCATGACGACGCATCATATCGGCATCATCAACGACGTGACCGATCTGATGCGCTATCAGGAAGAGCTCGAATATCAGGCGAATTACGACACGCTCACACGCCTGCCGAACCGCAATCTGCTGCGCGACCGCTTGCAGCACGCGATCGAGACGGCGCGGCGGCGCGAGACGAAGATCGCCGTCGTCTTCATGGATCTCGACGGCTTCAAGAACGTCAACGACAGTCTGGGTCACAGCGTCGGCGACCGGCTGCTCGCGGTGATAGCGGAGCGGCTCGCGCGTTCGGCGCGATCGAGCGATACGGTCGCGCGTCACGGCGGCGACGAGTTCGTGGTCGTGCTGCCCGATCTCACCGACGAAGCCGGTCTGATCGCATGGATGGAGCGCACGCGCGCGGCGATTTCGGAGCCGGTATGGCTCGACGACACCGAGCTTTATGTCGGCTGCAGCATGGGCGCGAGTCTCTATCCGCAAGATGGCGACGATGCCGAAACCGTGATGAAGAAGGCCGATCTCGCGATGTATCGCGCGAAGGACATGGGCCGCAACAACTATCAGTTCTATCAGCCGGAGATGAACGCGAGCGTCGGCGCGCGCATGAATCTCGAGCGGCGCTTGCGGCGCGCACTGCGCGACGGCGAGTTCCTGCTGCACTATCAGCCGCAGGTGGACATGACGACGCGATCGATCGTCGGCATCGAGGCGCTCGTGCGCTGGAGCGATCCGGAGCAGGGGCTCGTGTCGCCGGCGTCGTTCATTCCGGTGGCGGAAGAGAGCGGGTTGATCGGACCGCTGTCGGAGTGGGTGTTGCGCGAAGCATGCCGGCAGAACAAGGCGTGGCAGGATGCCGGGCTGCCGCCGGCGCGCGTGTCGGTGAATCTGTCGGCGCGGCATTTTCAGCAGCGCGACATCGCGCGGCTCGTGACGTCCGTGCTCGAAGAGACCGGACTGGAACCGCGCTATCTCGAACTCGAACTCACGGAAAGCGCGATCATGCGCAACGCGGAGGAAGCGATCACGATGCTCTCGGAGCTATCGGCGCTCGGCATCGGCATTGCGATCGACGACTTCGGCACCGGATATTCGAGTCTTTCGTATCTCAAGCGCTTTCCGGTGCATCGTTTGAAGATCGATCGCTCGTTCGTCGCGGATATCGGCTCGTCGGGCGATGACGAAACGATCACGTCGGCGATCATCGCGCTCGCGCATTCGCTGGAATTGCAGGTGATCGCGGAGGGCGTCGAAACGCACGCGCAGCACGACTTCCTGCGCGAGCGCGATTGCGACGAAATGCAGGGCTACCTGTTCTCGCGCCCGATGCCGCACGAAGCGATTCCGGGCTTGCTGCGGCAGGGCGTGCTGCCCCACTGATCGCGTCGCGTGTCTAGTCGCGCGACGGCAGCACGCGCGGACGGCGATCGCGGTCGGTCGCGACATAGGTGAGCGTCGCTTCCGTGACCTTGACGACTTCTTCGGCGAGATTCATGCGCTGCGCCCAGACCTCGACCGACACCGTGACCGACGTATTGCCGGTCTTGACGATATCGGCGTAGAAGCTCAGCAGGTCGCCGACGAACACCGGATGCTTGAACAGGAATGAATTCACCGCGACGGTCGCGACGCGGCCGTTCGCGCGGCGGCTCGCTGGAATGGAGCCGGCGATGTCCACCTGCGCCATGATCCATCCGCCGAAGACGTCGCCGTGGACATTGGCGTCGGCGGGCTGCGGCACGACGCGCAGCGCGACGTGCTTCTCGGGAAGACTCGATTGGTCTGTCATGGAAGGCGGTCCGGTTTGCGATGCGGCAGGAAGGCTGGCGGGCGCGAGCGGCCCCTTGAACCTTCTGCGACAATGCATATTTATGAATAAGCCCAACGCGCGCGAGCGGAAACCTCGATTACGCCGGGGCTTGCAGTAAATTGTACGGGAAAGCATGCGAGAGACGTGCGCCCGTTTCGCCGATAACAGCGTCCCCACGCCGCGCCCAAGCGACGCGCTCACACGATACGACTCATGCGCCGCTATTCCAGCAGCGAGCCCGGCCCGATGGCCCAGGGTCCGCGCAACGACTGGCAGACGATTCGCTCGCTGCTGCCCTATCTCACCACGTACAAATGGCGGGTCGCGTTCGCGCTGACGTGCCTGATCGGCGCGAAGGTCGCGAACCTCGGCGTGCCGATCGTGATGAAGCGCATTGTCGATAGCCTCGCTTCCGTGCAGCATCTCACCGCACTCGGACGCGCGGACGACGCGCCGGGCATCGTGCTGATCGGCGGAATCGGGTTGCTGGTGATCGCTTATGCGGGCGCGCGGCTTTCGACCTCGCTCTTCACCGAGCTTCGCGAACTGCTTTTTGCAAAGGTCACCGAGAGCGCCGTGCGGCAACTCGCGCTGCAAGTGTTCCGCCATCTGCATTCGCTGTCGTTGCGTTTTCATCTGGAGCGGCAGACGGGCGGCATGTCGCGCGATATCGAACGCGGCACGCGCGGCATCCAGCAACTCGTTTCGTATTCGCTCTACAGCATCCTGCCGACGCTCGTCGAAGTCGGTCTCGTGCTCGCGTTCTTCGTGACGAAGTACGAGGCGTATTACGCGATCGTCACGCTTGTCGCGCTCGCCACGTATATCGTGTTCACGGTGAAGGTCACCGAGTGGCGCACGCATTTTCGCCGCACGATGAACGATCTCGATTCGAAGGCGAACTCGCGCGCGATCGATTCGCTGCTCAACTACGAGACCGTGAAGTACTTCGGCAACGAAGAGTGGGAAACGCGTCGTTACGATGAGAACCTGCAGCGCTATCGCGCGGCCGCGATCAAGTCGCAGCGCTCGCTGTCGATGCTCAACTTCGGCCAGCAGATGATCATCGGCATCGGGCTCGTGTTCATTCTGTGGCGCGCGACGCAGGGCGTGATGGCGGGACGTCTCACGCTCGGCGACCTCGTGCTCATCAACACCTTCATGCTGCAGCTTTATATTCCGCTGAATTTTCTCGGCGTCGTTTATCGCGAGCTGAAGCAGGCGCTGACCGACATGGACCGCATGTTCACGCTGCTCGGCGCGGGCCGCGAAGTTCCCGATGCGCCGAACGCGCAGCCGCTCGCCGTGCGCGGCGGCGAAGTGCATTTCGAGAACGTCAGCTTCGCGTACGAGAAGGCGCGGCCGATTCTGCATGACGTCGACTTTACGATTCCGGCAGGCACGACGACGGCCGTGGTCGGACACAGCGGATCGGGCAAGTCGACGCTCGGACGGCTGCTGTTCCGCTTCTACGATCTCGATCGCGCGCAGGGCGGCGGCATCAGGATCGATGGACAGGACATTCGCGACGTGACGCAGGATTCATTGCGCGCGGCGATCGGCATCGTGCCGCAGGACACCGTGCTCTTCAACGATTCGATCTACTACAACATCGCCTACGGGCGTCCTTCCGCGAGTCGCGACGAAGTGATCGCGGCGGCGCGCGCGGCGCATATCCACGAGTTCATCGAGACGTTGCCGGCGGGTTACGACACGCCTGTCGGCGAGCGGGGGCTTAAACTTTCGGGCGGCGAGAAGCAGCGCGTCGCAATCGCGCGCACGCTTTTGAAGGATCCGCCGATTTTGATCTTCGACGAAGCGACGTCGGCGCTCGATTCGAAGTCCGAACGCGCGATTCAGCGCGAGCTCGATTCGATCGCGCGCGAGAGGACGACGCTCATCATCGCGCATCGGCTATCGACGGTCGTGCATGCGCAGCAGATCATCGTGATGGATCACGGGCGTATCGTGGAGCGCGGCACGCATGCCGAGTTGCTGCGTGCGGGCGGGCTGTTTGCGCAGATGTGGGCGTTGCAGCAGCAGCGGGCGGAAGAGTCGGTGGTGGATCAGCGGGATACGGCGGGGGTTTGACGAAGCAGGCGCGTGATGTTCGACCAGGCACGATCGCACGAAACTCGACAATCCCTCCATTCGGTACCTGATAGACTGCGCTCCTTGTTTTGGAAGCCAAACTAAAAGCCCATGGACGGTATTAGTTTCGGGGACTTGGTCCTTTTCGCGGCATTTCTCGCCGTGGTCATCTATCCGGCCGTGCGAATCATTCGTCGCACGGGACGTTCCGGATGGTGGGTGCTCGCGTTTATGACGCCAGCACTGACGCTCATCGCGCTGTATGTCTTCGCATTCGCACGCTGGCCGGCGCTCGACGGCGATCGCCGGCCATAATCCGCAGCCTCACTCCATCGCGTGAGCACCACCGATCGCGATGCCATCATGCGCCTGCGATGCAGTGGACGACCACCGCAGCCACTGCCCACGCAGCAAGAACAACGCGCCGAACGCGCAGGTCGCGAGCACGCCGAAGGTCGCGAAGCCCATCTGATAGCTGCCGGTACTTTCCTTCGCGATGCCCATGATCACCGGCAGATAAAACCCGCCGATGCCGCCCGCCGCACCGACGATCCCCGACAGCAGTCCCGTCTTGCCCTTCCACCGATGCGGCACGAGCTGGAACGTCGAGCCGTTGCCGAGACCGAACGCGATGTACAGGCAGATCAGAATCGCGAGACCGCCTGCTACGGGCGGCATCCAGATCGCGAACGCGAAATCGCCGATCGCGATGGCCGCAAGCAGCACGAGCAACGCGCGCACGCCGGTCACTCGATCCGCGACATAGCCGCCGAACGGCCGCACGATCGCGCCGAGAAACGCGAGCAGCGACATGAAAAGTCCCGCTTCGAGCTTGGGCATCTGATAAAGCGACGTGAGCAGCAGCGTCACATACGACGACATGCCGACGAAGCCACCGAACGTGATGCTGTAGATCAGCATGATGACCCACGTGTCGCGCTCGCGGAGCACCGACCGATAGTGTCGCGGCAGCACCGCGATCGCGATCAGCGCGCCGATCACCGGCAATAGCAGCACGCCGGTCCTGCCGCCGCCGAACACGCCGCCGTTCACCGCGAGCACCAGCACGATCAGGCTGACGAGCGTCACCACGAAGCTCCCCAGCGCGCGCATCGTGCTGCCGGCTTTCTGACCGGCATCGGAGGCCCATGCGAAAAGTGCGACGGCCGTGATCGCGAGCAAGGGCAACGCGGCGGCGGTCGACATCTGCCAGCCGAAGGCATCGGCGAGATGCGGGAACAGGAAGCCATCGAGCACCGCGCCGATGTTGCCCGCGGCGGCGAGACCCAGCACGAGCCCTTGCACCTTCGGCGGATAGTTGCTGCCGGCCATCGGCAACGCGACGGCGAAGCTCGCGCCGCCCATGCCGAGGAACACGCCGAGCACGAGCAGCAACGCATACGACGGCACGCCGGGCAGAAGCGGCAGCACGATCGACGGAATCGACGAGAGCACGACGCCCATCAGCGCGACGCGCCTTCCGTCGGTCGACTGATAGAGATTGCCGAGCGTCACGCGCAGGATCGCCGCGGCCAGCACCGGCACCGCGACGAGAAAGCCCTGTTGCGCGGCGGACATCGTCACGTCGCGGCCGATGAACGGCGCGAGCGGTCCGTACAGCACCCAGACGGTGAAACCCGTATCGAAGTAAAGGAAGCAGGCGAGCAGCGAGCGCCAGTTGCCGCTCCTGAGCGACGCGATCAGATTGGACATTGCGGGGTTCCGTGTACGCGCGTGCTATCGGATGAGCACACGACGGCGCGAGGAACTGCAAACATCATGCCAACGAGATGCATGTTTAAACGACGTATCGCGGTCGAGCGAATGTGGGCGCGGATGCGTTCAGGCGTGCGGTCTTATCGGCACGGCTCGCCAGGAAACTCGACGGCACCGCGTACGTGCGCAACCGCATACGAATGGTGCGCCACGCCTTCGCGCGGTTCATGCGCCCGCTAGAATGCGTTCTTCGCCGAACACGCGCCTCGCGCTCGAAATCGCATGGAACTGAAATGGCTGGAAGACTTCGTTTCGCTAGCGGAGACGCGCAGCTTTAGCCGCTCGGCCGAGCTTCGACACATCACGCAGCCCGCATTCTCGCGGCGCATCCAGGCGCTGGAGGCGTGGCTCGGCACGGAGCTCATCGACCGGTCCGTGTATCCGACGCGGCTCACGCAAGCCGGCAACGTGTTCTACGAGCAGGCGCTCGCGATGCTCTCGCAGTTCCACGAAGCGCGCACGCTGCTGCGCGGACAGGGCGGCGTGCCTTCGGCGACCATCGAGTTCGCCGTGCCGCACACGCTTTCGCTCACGTACTTTCCGCGCTGGCTCGAACATATCGAGGCGCGGCTCGGGCGCATCCGCACGCGCCTGCGCGCGCTCAACGTTCACGATGCGGTGCTGTCGCTCGTCGAAGGCGGCTGCGATCTCGTGATGGGCTATCACCATCCGAGCCATCCGGTCGCGCTCGATCCCGCGCGCTACGACATGCTCACGCTCGGCGCCGAACCGATCAGTCCGTTCTCCGCCGTCACCAAGGGCGGACGTGCGCGCTTCACACTGCCCGCGACCGCCGAATCCCCGGTCCCTTACCTGTCGTACACGCCTAATGCGTATCTCGGACGCATGACCGAAGTCATCATCGCGACCGCGCCCACGCGGCTCTATCTCGACAAGGTTTATGAAACCGACATGGCCGAAGGCCTCAAGGCGATGGCGCTCGCCGGGCACGGCGTCGCGTTTCTGCCGCACAGCGCCGTGGAAGATGCTCTCGAAGAAGGGCGGCTCATCCGCCTCGATCGCGGCACGCGCGGCACGCCCGCCGGCCAGTTCACGCTGACGATGGAAATCCGCCTCTATCGCGACAAGCTCGCAGCGCAAGGCGAGGAGCCGCGACAGGCGTTGATGCGCGCGCTATGGGATGCGGTCGGTGAAGAACTGTTGAAGGCATCGCCCGGGAAGCCCGCCGCATAAGGCTCGGCGACGTTATGCAGAAATTGCATGATGGGATAAGGAAACGGCATTGGATTTGGAAACGGCGTTTTTCGACAATGAGCCCATTCCTTCACCGCTGGAGCATCAATGTCTGCCTCGAAGCAACCTGTGCAAGCGCCGGACGCAAAACACGCTATCCCGTCGTATCTCCATGCCGATGATCTCGGTCCCTGGGGAAACTATCTTCGCCAGGTCGATCGCGTCGCCCCGTATCTCGGTTCTCTCTCCCGCTGGCTCGAAACCCTCAAGCGCCCGAAGCGCATTCTCATCGTCGATTGCCCGATCGAACTCGATAACGGCACCGTCGCGCACTTCGAAGGCTATCGCGTGCAGCACAACACGTCGCGCGGCCCGGGCAAGGGCGGCGTGCGTTATCACCAGGACGTGACACTCTCCGAAGTGATGGCGCTGTCCGCGTGGATGTCGGTGAAGAACGCGGCCGTGAACGTGCCGTACGGCGGCGCGAAGGGCGGTATCCGCGTCGATCCGCGCACGCTGTCGCGCGGCGAACTTGAGCGCGTGACGCGCCGGTACACCAGCGAGATCGGCATCATCATCGGGCCGAACACGGACATTCCCGCGCCGGACGTGAACACGAACGAGCAGATCATGGCGTGGATGATGGACACGTACTCCATGAACCAGGGCCAGACGGCAACGGGCGTCGTGACCGGCAAGCCGATCTCGCTCGGCGGCTCGCTCGGGCGCAAGGAAGCGACGGGCCGCGGCGTGTTCGTCGTCGGCACGGAGGCGGCGCGGCGCATCGGCATGGATATCGAAGGCGCGCGCATCGCGGTGCAGGGCTTCGGCAACGTGGGCGGCATCGCGGCTAAGCTGTTCCAGGAAGCGGGCGCGCGCGTGATCGCCGTGCAGGATCACACGGGCACGATTCACAACTCGAAGGGCATCGATGCGGTCGCGCTGCTCGATCACGTCGCGAAGAACGGCGGCGTCGGCGGCTTCGCGGGCGCGGATCCCGTGCAGGCCGAAGAGTTCTGGATGATCGAAAGCGACATCCTGATTCCGGCCGCGCTCGAAAACCAGATCACCGAGAAGAACGCGTCGAAGATTCGCACGAAGATCGTCGTCGAAGGCGCGAACGGCCCGACCACGACCGCGGCCGATGACATCCTGACCGACAAGGGCGTGCTCGTGATTCCGGACGTCATCGCGAACGCGGGCGGCGTGACGGTTTCGTACTTCGAGTGGGTGCAGGACTTCTCGAGCTTCTTCTGGACCGAGGACGAGATCAATCAGCGTCTCGAACGCGTGATGCGCGAAGCGTTCGCCGGCGTGTGGCAGGTCGCGAGCGAGCACAAGGTGTCGGTGCGCACGGCGGCGTTCATCGTCGCGTGTACGCGGATTCTGCAAGCGCGCGAGATGCGCGGTCTCTATCCCTGATCCGGTGCGACGGCGCGTTCGCCGCAACGGTCCGCGGGAGGCGGAAAGCGTTCGCGCCCTTTGAATGATGCGGGCGGCATTTCCTCGGAAATGCCGCCCGCATTTGCATGAAAGCTACAAGTCGCCCGGCTAGTTGTATTCGGTCAAGCATCCGCGCGAAAACGACAGTAATATGCGCGGTCGCAACCAGTTGCAACCCTACTGCAATCGGGCGTCTCACAAATAAGACGGCTTGGGTTAACAATCATTCTTTCAGAATAATTACCCTGCTAAACTTGCCCCGGTTTTTCGCCACAGGAGATCGAACACATGAAGGTTAAAAAGGCTGCGCTGCTCGTCGCCGCGCTCGGGTTTCTCGCAACCGGCGCGTACGCGCAAGACGCCGGCACGCTGAAGAAGATCAAGGACACGGGCGTGATCTCGCTGGGGCATCGCGAATCGTCCATTCCCTTTTCCTACTATGACGACAAGCAGAACGTCGTCGGCTACTCGCACGAGTTCGCGCTGAAGGTCGTCGAGGCCGTCAAGCAGAAGCTGGGCATGCAGGATCTGAAGGTCAAGCTCACGCCGATCACGTCGCAGAACCGCATTCCGCTCGTGCAGAACGGCACCGTCGATATCGAGTGCGGCTCGACCACGAACAACGCCGAACGCCAGCAGCAAGTCTCCTTCTCGAACACGATCTTCGTGATCGGCACGCGCCTCATGACCAAGAAGGATTCGGGCGTGAAGGACTGGGCCGACCTGAAGGGCAAGACCGTCGTGACCACGGCCGGCACCACGTCCGAGCGCCTGCTTCGCAAGATGAATCAGGACAAGAACATGGGCATGAACATCATCAGCGCGAAGGACCACGGCGAGTCGTTCCTGACGCTGTCGACGGGCCGCGCGGTCGCGTTCATGATGGACGATGCGCTGCTCGCCGGCGAGCGCGCCAAGTCGAACAACCCGAACGATTTCGTGATCGTCGGCGCGCCGCAATCGCATGAAGCGTACGGCTGCATGATCCGCAAGAACGATCCGGAGTTCAAGAAGGTCGTCGACGACGCGATCGCCAAGGTCGAAACGTCGGGCGACGCGGACAAGATCTACAAGAAGTGGTTCGAAAGCCCGATCCCGCCGAAGGGTCTCAACCTCAACTTCCCCGAAAGTGAAGACATGAAGGCTCTCTACAAGAGCCCGAATGACAAGGCAATCGACTAACCGGTTCGAGTCTCGAACGAACGAAACGGAAGGAGCTTGCTTCTTCCGTTTCTTTTTGGAGTGAGTCCATGTCTTACCACTGGAACTGGGGCGTCCTGCTGAGTCCGGTTTCGACCGGCGAGCCCACCACCTATCTCGGCTGGCTGATCTCCGGCTTCTGGGTGACGATTACCGTGTCGCTCGCGGCCTGGGTGATCGCGCTCGTGGTCGGCTCGTTGTTCGGCATCTTGCGCACGGTCCCGAATCGTACGCTGGCGGGCATCGGCACCGTCTACGTCGCGATCTTCCGCAATATTCCGCTGATCGTGCAATTCTTCGTCTGGTATCTCGTGATACCGGAGTTGTTGCCGCCTTCCATGGGCAACTGGTTCAAGCAACTGCCGCCCAGCGCGCAGTTCTTTTCGTCGTCGATCATCTGTCTCGGGCTCTTCACCGGCGCACGTGTATGCGAGCAGGTGCGCTCGGGCATCAACGCGCTGCCGCGCGGACAGCGCAACGCGGGTCTCGCGATGGGCTTCACGCAATGGCAGACGTATCGTTACGTGCTGATGCCGGTTGCGTACCGCATCATCGTGCCGCCGCTCACGTCGGAATTTCTCAACGTGTTCAAGAATTCGGCGGTGGCGTCGACCATCGGTCTGCTGGATCTGTCCGCGCAGGCGCGCCAGCTCGTCGACTACACGGCGCAGACCTATGAGTCGTTCATCGCGGTGACGGTCGCCTACATGCTCATCAATCTGGTGGTGATGCAGTTGATGCGCTGGGTCGAAGCGAAGACGCGGCTGCCTGGCTACATCGGAGGCAAGTAATGCATCAGTTCAACTGGAGTGACATTCTTGCGCAGTGGCCCACGCTGATGACGGGTGCCAAGATCACGTTGCAGATCACGGTGCTCGCGATCGTCGTCGGCATTGTGTGGGGCACCGTGCTCGCGCTGTTCCGCCTGTCGGGCGTGAAGCCGCTGCAATGGTTCGCGAGCGCGTACGTCACGCTGTTCCGCTCGATCCCGCTCGTAATGGTGCTGCTGTGGTTCTTCCTGATCGTGCCGCAACTGCTGCAGAACGTGCTCGGGCTGTCGGCGGACATCGACATTCGTCTCGCTTCGGCGATGGTCGCGTTCTCGCTCTTCGAGGCCGCGTACTATTCGGAAATCATTCGCGCGGGCATTCAGGCGGTGCCGCGCGGTCAGGTGAACGCGGCCTTCGCGCTCGGCATGACGTACGGCCAGGCGATGCAGCTCGTCGTGCTGCCGCAGGCGTTCCGTGCGATGGTGCCGCTCCTGCTCACGCAGGCGATCGTGCTGTTTCAGGATACGTCGCTCGTCTACGTCATCAGTCTCGCGGACTTCTTCCGCACGGCGACGAACATCGGGGATCGCGACGGCACGTCCGTCGAAATGGTCCTGTTCGCGGGTGCGTGCTATTTCGTGATCTGCGTGGTGGCGTCGGCCCTCGTCAAAAGTCTTCAGAAAAAGGTCGCAAGATGATCTCTATCAAGAATGTTTCCAAGTGGTACGGGCAGTTCCAGGTGTTGACGGACTGCACGACCGAAGTGAAGAAGGGCGAGGTCGTCGTGGTGTGCGGCCCGTCGGGTTCGGGCAAGTCGACGCTCATCAAGACCGTGAACGGCCTCGAGCCGTTTCAGAAGGGCGAGATCACGATCAACGGGCAATCGTTGACCGACAAGAAGACCAACTTGTCGAAGCTGCGCTCGAAGGTCGGCATGGTGTTCCAGCACTTCGAGTTGTTTCCGCATCTGACCATCACGCAGAACCTGACGCTCGCGCAGATCAAGGTGCTCGGCCGCTCGAACGACGAAGCGATGCAGAAGGGTTTGAAGCTGCTGGATCGCGTCGGCCTGCGCGCGCACGCCGACAAGTTTCCGGGCCAGCTTTCCGGCGGTCAGCAGCAGCGCGTGGCGATTGCGCGCGCGTTGTCGATGGACCCGATCGCGATGCTCTTCGACGAGCCGACGTCCGCGCTCGATCCGGAAATGATCAACGAGGTACTCGACGTGATGGTCGAACTCGCGCAGGAAGGCATGACCATGATGTGCGTGACGCACGAAATGGGGTTCGCGAAGAAGGTGGCGAACCGCGTGATCTTCATGGACAAGGGATTGATCGTCGAGGACGATCAGAAGGAAGCGTTCTTCGCGAATCCGCGGTCGGATCGCGCGAAGGACTTCCTGGCGAAGATCCTGCACTGACCCTGTCGTGAAAGAAAAACGGCGCTTCCGAAAAGAAGCGCCGTTTTTTTATTCGATCCCGAGTTCCGATTCCACCGCTGCCGTCGTCTGAATCTCGCCGATCTTCAGCGCAGATCCGACGCACGCCTTCGCGAGCGGCTCCGCCGCCTTCTTCGCGATTTCCTCTGGCACGGGAATATTCACCGTGCGCGAGAGATCGCCTTTCTGGAACATCGCGAGATCGCCGGGCGCGAAACGCGTCCAGGTTTCATTGTCGGTGAGCGGGGACGTGGCGATCACGGCGACGCGATCTTCCGGCGTCGTGTATTTGGCGAAGTCGATCGACATGTCCGCATCGATCAGATGCGCCGTCGAGAACGGCCAGCTGCGCACCAGATAGTACAAATGCGTCGAGCAGTGCGAGAAGAGTGCCTGTCCGTTCGACATCAGGAAATTGAAGACGCCGTATTGCGTGATGTCGCGGGTGAGCACGGCGAGCGCGTCGAAGAGTTCGTCGAGCGGCGGCTGCGAGCACGGAAACGCGCGGCGCAGGCCTTGCAGCAGCGCGCAGAATGCGAGCTCGCTATCGGTCGTGCCGACCGGCTGGTACACGCCGGTGAGTTCGGGCGAATGGCCTTTCAGATCGCCGTTGTGCGCGAAGATCCAGTGACGGCCCCACAACTCGCGCATGAACGGATGGCAGTTCTCGAGCAGGATATGCCCCTGCGTCGCCTTGCGGATATGCGCGATCGTGTTCTTCGATTTGATCGGATAACGCTTCACCATGTCGGCGAGCGGCGAGCTGGCGGACGACTGATGATCGATGAAGAGCCGGCAGGCCTTGTCTTCGAAGAACGCGATGCCCCAGCCGTCGGCATGATGATCCGTAACACCGCCGCGCGCCGCGAAACCGGTGAACGAGAACGTCACGTCGGTCGGTTCGGCGCAATTCATTCCGAGAAGTTGGCACATGATGCTGGGGCGGGCGGCTTATGGCCTGTTGTTACAATACGTACCACAAGCATATCACCGAGGTCGGGCCGAAAAAATCGCGCAACCGCTCATAACGGCGCGCGTTGTGGAATTCCCACGGCGGTTTTTTCCTCTCCTCGCGTGGACTTGCGCCATTCCAACGTTCCCCGTCATCACGCCATGTCCGCTAACTCATCCTCGCCCAATTCGCTCACGATCGCGCGTCCCGACGACTGGCATCTGCACGTGCGCGACGGCGCGACGCTCGCGGCCGTCCTGCCGCACACGGCGCGCCAGTTCGGCCGCGCGATCATCATGCCGAACCTGAAGCCGCCCGTGACGACGACCGGACTGGCCGCGGCGTACCGCGAGCGCATCCTGGCGGCGCTGCCGAAAGAGGGCGCGGCCGCGCGCTTCGAGCCGCTGATGACGCTCTATCTCACCGACAACACGCCGCCCGACGAGATCCGTCGCGCGAAAGACAGCGGCTTCGTACATGGCGTGAAGCTGTATCCGGCGGGCGCGACGACCAATTCCGACGCGGGCGTGACGGACCTCGGAAAGTGCGCGAAGACGCTCGAAGCGATGCAGGAAACCGGCATGCCGCTCTTGGTGCACGGCGAAGTGACCGATGGCGACATCGACGTGTTCGATCGCGAGAAGGTCTTCATCGACCGCGTGATGACGCCGCTGCGCCGCGATTTTCCGGCGCTGAAGGTCGTGTTCGAGCACATCACGACGAAGGACGCCGCCGATTACGTGCGCGAGGCCGAAGGTCCGATCGGGGCGACGATCACCGCGCATCATCTGCTTTACAACCGCAACATCATGCTGGTCGGCGGCATGCGGCCGCATTACTACTGCCTGCCGGTGCTCAAGCGCGAGACGCATCGCGTGGCGCTCGTCGAAGCGGCGACGTCCGGCAATGCGCGCTATTTCCTCGGCACGGACAGCGCGCCGCATCCGAAGGGCCTGAAGGAACACGCGTGCGGCTGCGCGGGATGCTACACGGCGCTGCACGCGCTCGAACTGTACGCAGAAACCTTCGACAAGGCCGGCGCACTCGACAAGCTCGAAGGCTTTGCGAGCTTCCACGGCGCGGACTTCTACGGCCTTCCTCGCAGCGCGGAAAAGGTGACGCTGGAACGTGGCTCCTGGACGTTGCCCGCCGAATTCACCGCCGGCGACTCGACCATCGTGCCGTTGCGCGGCGGCGAGTCGATCAACTGGCGCTTCTCCGACGCGCATTGACGCCGCGAACGTGAGCGCGGGTTTCGCCGATATCGACTGGGCGCGGCCCTGGCTCGCGTCCATCGAAGCGCGCGGCAGGCGCTGGCAAGCGGCGGCGCTCGCCGGTTACGACGAATACCTCGCGACGCTCAACGAAGACGCGGCGTCGGCCTCGCTCGTGACCGGGCGCGGCGAGCCGCTTGCGTTCATCGCACAGGAAGAACTGCCGGTCGGCGCTTCGTACGAAGGACATATCGCGCAGACCGGCCGCGTGCCGACCCGCCACAATCTCCACGATTTCTTCAACGCGTCGATGTGGTTCGCGTATCCGCGCATCAAGGCGACGCTCAACGCGCGACAGGCGCAGCAGATCGATGCGCTCGGCGTCGGACCGACGCGCGGCGGCGTGCGCGACGCGCTCACGCTTTTCGACGAAAACGCGGTGCTCTTCGCCTGCGCCGACGCATCGCTCGCCGATGCACTGCGCGGCTTCGGCTGGCGCATGCTGTTCGTCGACGAGCGCGCGGCGTGGGGCACGCGCTGCGAGGCGCGCATCTTCGGGCACGCGTTGCTGGAAAAGCTCGTTGCGCCGTACAAGGCGTGCACGGGGCACGCGTGGATCGTCGACGTTCCCGCCGACTATTTCACGCTCGACGATGCCGAGCGCCGCGCACTGATCGACGAACGTGTGGCGAAGGGCCTGAACGCCGGGCCGCTCGACAGCCGCGCGTTCGCGCCGCTGCCGGCGCTGGGCGTGCCGGGCTGGTGGACGGCGAACGCATCTCCCGATTTCTACGACGATGTATCTGTGTTTCGCCCGGGCCGCCGTAATCGCCAATGTTAGAATCGATGCCGCAAAGCGGGCCAGGCAATCGCGGCCTTGACGGTTTCGACCGAAAAGGGCGAGGAAAGTCCGGACTCCACAGGGCAGGGTGATGGCTAACGGCCATCCGTGGCAACACGCGGAACAGGGCAACAGAAAGCAAACCGCCGATGGCTTCGGGCGCAAGTCCGGAGATCAGGTAAGGGTGAAACGGTGCGGTAAGAGCGCACCGCGGACGTCGCGAGACGATCCGGCACGGTAACCTCCACCCGGAGCAATTCCAAATAGGCAGGCGCGCATCCACGCGATGCAGGACGGGGCCCCCGTCCGTCTGCGGGTAGGAAGCTTGAGCGCGTCAGCAATGGCGCGTCTAGAGGAATGATTGCCACGCGCGTTCGGCTTCGGTCGGCGCGTGCACAGAATCCGGCTTATCGGCCCGCTTTGTCGTCATTCAAAGAGAAGAGCCGGCGTCTTTCGACGTCGGCTCTTTTCATTTCCGCTTGCGGGCAGGCTTACGCTTCGACGATCTCGAACGAATGCGTGAGCTCCGCGGTCTTCGCCAGCATGATCGACGCCGAGCAATACTTGTCGTGCGACAGGTTGATCGCGCGCTCGACCGTCGCCGGGTTCAGGTTCTTGCCGGTCACGGTGAAATGAAAATGGATCTTCGTGAAGACCTTCGGATCTTCGCTCGCGCGATCCGCCTTGAGCGTGACCGAGCAGCCCTGAATTTCCTGGCGGCTCTTCTTCAGGATCATCACGACATCGTAGGCCGTGCAGCCGCCGGTGCCGAGCAGCACCATTTCCATCGGGCGCGGCGCGAGATTGCGGCCGCCGCCTTCCGGTGCACCATCCATATTGACGAGATGGCCGCTTCCCGTTTCGGCGGCGAAGGCCATGCCGTCTTGTCCCATCCAGCTAACTTTGCATTCCATGCTCAGGCTCCAGCTGCTCAGCGCGTCGTTACAGAAACTTTATTGTAGCGGTTCAGGCAGTCTCGACGGGTCGCTGCTTACGAGCATCCACGGGTTGACGAAGCGGAAATCGGCGAGACGGTTCGTCCTTCGACAGCAAGATTTCAAGTCGAGGATGGCCTCTAAAGCCAAAATATGCCGGATGATCGACGCGAAACTTTCATAAGTACATGAAAATACGCAAAAATTCTGGGTGATGCTCATCGTTTTTATATTTCAAATAGTGAAACTCACTTTCACCATGCAAATCTTCTTGCTTTGCAGCATGACCGTGCCTATACTCGTTCCTGTCTCCTCCACCTCCTCCTTGGTGGATTAAGCCCGAGCCTCAGCTGCCCGGGCTTTTTTTCGTCCTCACGTCGCGCAAAGCAAATCTTTGACGTAGCAGCCAAATTCCCTTTATAATTCAAAGTTCTCTTCGCTACACGCCCGCGGAGAGAGGCTTGTGAGAGCCTGCACGCGTCTCGAACGCACTCATATAAGCAGGGCCGAACAACGCAAAGTTCAAGGGCAGATCAATTTTTTGGATCGATCATGAAGACGTTTTCCGCAAAAGCCGAAGAGGTGACGCGCGAATGGTACGTGATTGACGCGACGGATAAGGTTCTCGGCCGTGTCGCCAGCGAAGTGGCACGCCGTCTTCGCGGCAAGCATAAGCCTGAATTCACCCCGCACGTCGACACCGGTGATTTCATCATCGTCGTCAATGCCGGCAAGCTGAAGGTCACCGGCAACAAGACCACGGACAAGAAGTACTATCGTCACTCGGGCTACCCGGGCGGCATCTACGAAACGACGTTCGGCAAGATGCAAGAGCGTTTCCCGGGCCGCGCGCTCGAGAAGGCTGTCAAGGGCATGCTTCCGAAGGGTCCGCTCGGCTACGCGATGATCAAGAAGCTGAAGGTCTACGCCGAAGCAACGCATCCGCATACGGCTCAACAGCCTAAAGCGCTCGAGATCTAAGGGGAGCCCACATGATCGGTAACTGGAACTACGGTACGGGCCGCCGCAAGAGCGCCGTCGCTCGCGTCTTCATCAAGTCGGGCAAGGGCGAGATCATCGTCAATGGCAAGCCCATCGCCGACTATTTCTCGCGCGAAACGTCGCTGATGATCGTGCGTCAGCCGCTCGAACTCACGAACCACGGCACCACGTTCGACATCAAGGTCAACGTGAATGGCGGCGGTGAGACGGGTCAAGCAGGCGCGGTCCGTCACGGCATCACGCGTGCGCTGATGGACTACGACGCTACGCTCAAGTCGCAGCTGTCGAACGCTGGCTTCGTCACCCGCGACGCGCGTGAAGTGGAACGTAAGAAGGTCGGTTTCCACAAGGCACGCCGCAGGAAGCAATTCTCGAAGCGTTAAGCGCTTCGGCGTTTCGCCGTTGTCGGACACCGGCTACCGGCGAAACTGCTGCAAAAGCCGCCCGCACCTTGGTGCCGGCGGCTTTTTCGTTTTGGCGCGCCAAAACAGGATCATGTCGAATTTGCATATAGCCCATTGATTTCATGGACATTCGGCACGATATTGAGATCAGCCCTACAATAGCGGTTAGAAGCTTAATTGGAGAGTTCGAATGAGCGCTGTCAGCGACACCCCCACGACCGAAATGCCGTTGCCGTTCGTCTTCACCGACGCGGCTGCAGACAAGGTCAAGCAATTGATCGATGAAGAGGGCAATCCGGATCTGAAGCTGCGCGTGTTCGTGCAAGGCGGCGGATGCTCGGGTTTCCAGTACGGTTTCACGTTCGACGAAGAAGTCAACGAAGACGACACCGTGATGGACAAGGCAGGCGTGCAGTTGCTGGTCGACTCGATGAGCTATCAGTATCTCGTCGGCGCGGAAATCGACTATAAGGACGACATCAACGGCGCGCAGTTCGTCATCAAGAACCCCAACGCCACCACGACTTGCGGTTGCGGTTCGTCGTTCTCGGTCTGAGCACGAATCAATCGATGTAAGCGAAACGGAGCCTTCGGGCTCCGTTTTTGTTTTTCCGCGCGCTTCAGTGCGGATAGATCGCGCCGAGCACCCGCCCACCCGACGCGCCCGTCACCGCTGGCAGATTGCCCGGCTCGCGCGCGACACAGCGCATCGCAAGCCACGCGAACGCAAATGCTTCGACCTGCTGCGGCGGCACGCCGAGCGCCTCGGTCGTCATGACGGGCACGCCTGCGACGCCGCCGTCTTCCAGCGCCTGCTGGAGCATCTTCATCAAAACCGGATTGCGCGCGCCGCCACCGCACACGTACACGGCGCGCACATCCGACGCGTGACGCGCGATCTCACGGGCGACGGTGGTTGCGGTGAGCGCGGTGAGTGTCGCCTGAACGTCGGCGGGAGCGAGGCTCGCGAAGGCGGCGAGCTTCGCGTCCATCCATGCCGGGTTGAACAGATCGCGGCCCGTGCTTTTCGGCGGAGGCAGTTCGAAAAACGGCTCGTCGAGAAGGGCATCGAGGAGCGCCGGATGCACCGCGCCTTGCGCCGCGAATTGCCCGCCATCGTCGTAGGCTCGTTGCAGATGACGCAACGCCCATTCGTCGATCAACGCGTTCGCCGGTCCGCAATCGAAGCCGCGTACTTCGCCGCTTGCCGCAAGAATCGTGATATTGCTGATGCCGCCCAGATTGCACACGACGCGCGTTTCGTTCCTTTCGCCGAAGAGCGTCGCGTGGAACGCCGGCACGAGCGGCGCGCCCTGACCGCCTGCGGCGACATCGCGGCTGCGGAAATCGGCGATCACGTCGATGCTGGTCATCTCCGCGAGCAGCGCCGGATTGTTGATCTGCCGCGTGTAGCCCTTCTCCGGCCGATGCCGCACCGTCTGGCCGTGAACCCCGATCGCGCGCACCTTCGCCGCCGAACAGCCGCTCATGCTCTGCAATTCGTGGCAGCAGACGGCGTAGCGCGTCGCGAGCGCATTTGCCGCGAGCGCCTCGCGTTCGAGTTCGTTGTCGCCGGGCGATTGCAGCTCGAAGAGCGCATCGCGCAAGCCTTTCGAGAAGGACACATGCGCTTCGCCGATCACGACAGGCGGCTTGCCCGTCGCGAATTGCACTGCGACGCCGTCCACGCCATCCATGCTGGTTCCGGACATCAAACCGAAGTACACGCCATCCGCCTTGCCGGTTTCGATTGCTTCGGTTTTCTTGGGCACGCTGCTCTCCTCTTCGATGCCATGTTGCGGGTTTTGCTCAAGCGGCGATTATCCGCGTTATGGGTCGAATCGTTAAGACGCGTCTGGCGTGGTCTTGTATCGGCTGATGCATTCCGACACGAAACGGCGCGAATGACCGCGTCATCGCGTAAAATCCTGAGCCTGAACAAGCAATTGCGCGAGATTTCGTCATTTTCCGCGCGCGCCGCGTTTCGACGCGCGGCGTCCCATCCGGCCACGCCGGACCGCTGCGACGGCATCGAGGCCAGATCGCGCCGCCGTTCGCCAGTCATCGAACCCTTTTGACTTCACAAGCCGCAAGCATGACCACAGATTCCAACGCTTCTTCCGCGCCCGCCGCCGCGCAGAGCTTTCCGATCACCGACGATGTGAAAAACGCGCTCGCCATCGCCAAACGTGGCTGCGACGAACTGCTGATCGAAGACGAATTCGCGCAGAAGCTCGCGAGGAGCGCGGCGACGGGCAAGCCGCTGCGCATCAAGCTCGGTCTCGATCCGACCGCGCCCGACATCCACATCGGCCATACGGTCGTGCTGAACAAGATGCGTCAGTTGCAGGATCTCGGCCATCAGGTCATTTTCCTGATCGGCGATTTCACTTCGCTGATCGGCGATCCGTCCGGCCGCAACGCGACGCGCCCGCCGCTCACGCGCGAGCAGATCGAAAGCAACGCGAAGACGTATTTCGAGCAAGCTGCGCTCGTGCTGGATCGCGAGAAGACCGAAATTCGCTACAACAGCGAATGGTCGATGCCGCTCGGTGCGGACGGCATGATCAAGCTCGCATCGCGTTACACGGTTGCGCGCATTCTCGAGCGCGAAGACTTCACGAAGCGCTTTCAAGGCGGCGTGCCGATCTCTATCCACGAATTCCTGTATCCGCTGATGCAGGGTTACGACTCCGTCGCGCTGAACGCGGATCTCGAACTCGGCGGCACGGACCAGAAGTTCAACCTGCTCGTCGGCCGCGAGTTGCAGAAGCAGTACGGCCAGGAACAGCAGTGCATCCTGACGATGCCGCTCCTCGAAGGCCTCGACGGCGTCGAGAAGATGTCGAAGTCGAAGAACAACTACATCGGCATCAGCGAAAAGCCGACCGAGATGTTCGGCAAGCTGATGAGCATTTCGGACGTGCTGATGTGGCGTTACTTCGAGTTGCTGTCGTTCCGCAGCATCGAGGAAATCGCGCGCTTCAGGAAAGAGGCCGAGGGCGGCCGCAATCCGCGCGACTTCAAGGTGATGCTCGCACAGGAGCTCGTGACGCGCTTCCACTCTTCGTCGGATGCGGAACGCGCGCTCGACGACTTCAATCATCGCGCGAAGGGCGGCGTGCCGGACGACATTCCGACGGTGACGCTCGCGGGCGCGCCGCTCGCGATCGGCCAGTTGCTGAAGCAGGCGGGTCTCGTGCCGTCGACGAGCGAGGCGCTGCGCAACATCGAGCAGGGCGGCGTGAAGATCGATGGCGCGACCGTCTCCGACAAGGGCCTGAAGATCGAGGCGGGCGAGTTCGTGGTGCAGGTGGGCAAGCGCCGTTTCGCGCGCGTCACGCTGACCGCTTGAGCCGATGATCGCGCTCATACAGCGTGTGAAGCGCGCCGATGTGCGCGTGGGCGAGCGCGTGACCGGCGCGATCGACGCGGGCTTGCTCGCGCTGGTCTGCGCCGAGCGGGGCGACAACGAAGCCGCCGCCGACAAGCTCCTCGCCAAGATGCTCGCGTACCGCGTGTTCAGCGATGCCGCGGGCAAGATGAACCTCCCGGTGCAGAACATGGATGGCGCGGGCCGCGCGGGCGGCGTCCTGCTGGTTTCGCAATTCACGCTCGCCGCGGATACGTCGAGCGGCCTGCGCCCGAGTTTCACGCCCGCCGCTCCGCCCGACGAAGGCAAGCGGCTTTTCGATTACTTCGTCGAGCAGGCGCGCGCGAAGCATCCGATCGTCGAGACGGGCGAATTCGGTGCGGAGATGCAGGTGTCGCTCGTCAATGACGGGCCGGTTACTTTCTGGCTTCAGGTGCGTCCATGACGACTCAGGTTCTTTTCATCCGGCACGGCGAGACCGACTGGAATCGCATCAAGCGCATTCAGGGGCATATCGACATTCCGTTGTCCGAGCACGGCTTCCTGCAAGCCGAGCAGCTCGGAGCACGCCTTGCTCGCGAGGGCCGTATCGACGCGGTTTATTCGAGCGATCTGCAACGCGCGCAGCAAACGGCGCGTCCTTTCGCGGATGCTTTGGGGCTCGAATTGCGTTTGTCGGAAAAATTGCGCGAGCGATTTTACGGCGCGTTTCAAGGCCACGACAGCGACGAAATCAACGACAAGTTTCCCGCTGAATACGTCGAATGGCAGACGCGCGATCCCGGGTTTTCACCGCCCGGCGACGGCGAATCGCAGCGCGTGTTTTATCACCGCGTCGTGCATGCGATGGAACCGATCGTTGCCGCGCATCCGGGCGGACGTATCGCGGTCGTCGCGCATGGCGGCGTGCTCGATTGCAACTATAGATTCGCGATGAAGCTGTCGCTGCAGGAACCGCGCATGTGGCCGCTGCTCAATTGCAGCGTCAATGTGGTGGAGTATGAGGGCGGCGGCGCGACGGTTGTGTCGTGGGGCGATGTCACTCATCTGTCCACGGATACCGACGACGACAACTTGCGCAAGCGCGCCTAGCCGTTGCTCGTATCCCAAAGATCCCGAATCGGCCCGGCATCCGGCGCGGCAAGACCAAAGTGCCGATAAGTAAGCATCGTCGCGACGCGGCCGCGCGGCGTGCGCTGCAAAAACCCTTGCTGGATCAGATACGGCTCCAGCACGTCCTCGATCGTGTCGCGCTCCTCACCGATTGCCGCGGCGAGATTGTCCACGCCGACCGGCCCGCCATCGAACTTGTGCAGGATCGCTTCGAGCAGCTTGCGGTCCATCAGATCGAAGCCGACAGGATCGACGTCGAGCATCTTCAGCGCTCGGTCGGCGACATCGGAGGTAATCATGCCGTCCGCTCTGACTTCGGCGTAGTCGCGCACGCGGCGCAGCAGGCGGTTCGCGATCCGCGGCGTGCCGCGCGAGCGCTTCGCGATTTCCAGCGCGCCTTCGGGCACGATCTCGGCCTTCAACAGCGACGCCGACCGTGACACGATACGCGCCAGCTCGCTCGCGTTATAAAACTCCAGCCGCGACACGATGCCGAAGCGGTCACGCAACGGATTCGTCAGCATGCCCGCGCGCGTGGTCGCGCCGACCAGCGTGAACGGCTGCAGATCCAGCTTAACGCTGCGCGCGGCCGGTCCTTCGCCGATCATGATGTCGATCTGATAATCCTCTAACGCCGGATACAGGATTTCCTCGACGACCGGAGATAGCCGGTGAATCTCGTCGATGAACAGCACGTCATTCGCTTCGAGATTGGTCAGGAGCGCCGCGAGATCGCCCGCGCGCTCCAGCACCGGGCCGGAAGTCTGCCGCAGATTCACGCCCATTTCCCGCGCGATGATATGCGCGAGCGTCGTCTTGCCGAGACCCGGCGGTCCGAACAGAAGTACGTGATCGAGCGCTTCGGAGCGCCGCTTGGCCGCTTCGATGAAAATTTCGAGCTGCCCGCGCGCCTTTTCCTGCCCGATGTATTCGTCGAGCTTGTGCGGGCGCAGCGCGCGCTCGAACGCTTCCTCGTTCGGCGAGACGGGCTTGGCCGAGATGACGCGTTCGGCGGCGAGTTTGTCGGTTTCGATCATGGGTCGATTGTACAGCGAGGATTCTCGCGGCGAATCTGGCCGAACGGCCTAGGCCGTCACGCCTTCGAGAGCGCCTTCAGCGCCAGCTTGATGCCTTCGGACACGCCCGTGCCCGCCGGCACGTTCTTGACGGCGGCGAGCGCTTCCTTCTCGGAATAGCCGAGCGCGAGCAGCGCGTTGAGGATATCGGATGCGTGATCGGACTGTGAAACCGTGCCCGCGATCGCGCCGAGATCCGCGCCGAGCTTGCCTTTCAGTTCGAGCAGCAGCCGCTCCGCCGTCTTCTTGCCGATGCCGGGCACGCGCGTGAGGCGCGCGGCGTCCTGCGTCGTCACGGTCTGCGAAAGCTCGTGCACGCTCATGCCCGAAAGCACGGCCAACGCCATCCGCGCGCCGATGCCGCTGATTTTCAGCAACTCGCGGAACGTCGAGCGTTCTTGCGCGGTGAGAAAGCCGTACAGCAGATGCGCATCCTCGCGCACGATCAGTTGCGTGAGCAGCACGACTTTTTCGCCGGTGTTCGGCAGGTTGTAGAACGTGCTCATCGGCACGTCGATTTCGTAGCCAACGCCGTTGCAATCGACAAGCAGGTGCGGCGGATTTTTTTCCAGCAGAACGCCAGCGATGCGACCGATCATGTGTTTGAACCAGGAAAAGTGTTATTGGCCTTACTAGCCGATGAGCCGGCCGCGCCGCACGCGCAAGCCTTTCTTCGCGAGCCCCGGCGCGATGCCGCCCAACGCCGCGAGACCGGTGCCGCCGTGCGCGTGACAGATGGCCATGCCGAGCGCGTCGGCGGCGTCGGTGCTCGGCACGCCTGAGAGGCTCAACAGACGCACCACCATTTGCTGCATCTGTTCCTTCGTCGCGCGTCCGTAGCCGACGACGGCCTGCTTCAACTGCAACGCCGTGTATTCCGCAACCGGCACGCCGCTCGCGACGAGCCCGCAAATGGCCGCGCCGCGCGCCTGCCCGAGCAGCAGCGTCGATTGCGGATTCACGTTGACGAAGACTTTTTCGATCGCGGCCTGATCCGGATTGTGCTGCGCGATGAGCGTCGAGATTCCGCTGAAGATGGTGTTCAGGCGCGAAGGCAAGTCGGCATCGGCCGTCTTGATGACGCCGCTCGTCACGTAAGTGAGCGTATGCCCCGTCTTGTCGATGATGCCGAAGCCCGTCACGCGCAGGCCGGGGTCGATGCCTAGGATTCTCATTCGTTCGCGATGCGCGTAGTCCAAATCAAAAAGGCCTGCTTGCGCCGTTCTAGCGCAAACAGGCCAATCTTAAATGAAGCAGACGGGATTAATGACGGAAATGACGCGTGCCGGTGACGATCATCGCGACATTGTGTTCGTCGGCGGCGGCGATCACTTCGTCGTCGCGCATGGAGCCGCCCGGCTGGATCACGCAGGTCGCACCCGCGTTCACGACGACATCGAGGCCGTCACGGAACGGGAAGAACGCATCCGAGGCCACCGCCGAGCCGTTCAGCGTCAGACCGGCGTTCTGCGCCTTGATGCCCGCGATGCGCGCCGAATCCACGCGGCTCATCTGGCCCGCGCCGACGCCGAGCGTCATGCCGCCGCCGCAGAACACGATCGCATTCGACTTCACGTATTTCGCGACGCGCCACGCGAACATCAGATCGTCCATTTCCTTTGGCGTGGGGTGGCGCTTCGTCACGACGCGCAGTTCGTGCGGCTGCACGTTCTTCGCATCGAGCGATTGCACCAGCAGGCCGCCGCCGACGCGCTTCAGATCGAACGTGTTGTGACCGTCGCCGAGCGCGATCTGCAACAGGCGCACGTTCTGCTTCGCCGCGAACACGGTGCGGGCCGCGTCGCTGAACGACGGCGCGATCAGCACTTCGACGAACTGCTTCGCGACCGCTTGCGCGGTGGCTTCATCGACTTCGCGATTGAACGCGATGATCCCGCCGAACGCCGAGGTCGGGTCCGTCTTGAACGCCTTCGAGTACGCTTCGGCCGAATCTGCGCCAACCGCCACGCCGCACGGATTCGCGTGCTTGATGATGACGCACGCGGGCGCATCGAACGTCTTCACGCATTCCCACGCGGCGTCGGAATCGGCGATGTTGTTGTACGACAGTTCCTTGCCCTGCAACTGCTCGTAGTTCGCGAGCGCGCCGGCGGGCACCGAAAGGTCGCGATAGAACGCCGCGCTCTGATGCGGATTCTCGCCGTAGCGCAGATCCTGAACCTTATCGAACGCCATGTTGAAGGTCGCCGGATACGTGTTGCGGCTCGCATGCTGCAGCTCTTCGGTGAGGCTCGTCAGATAGTTCGTGATCGCGCCATCGTATTGCGCGGTGTGCGCGAACACCTTCGTCGCCAGACGGAAGTTCGTCTTGTAGCCGACGGCATTATTGTTCGCGCGCATCTCGTCGAGCACGGCGGCGTAATCGGCCGGATCGACGACGACCGTCACGTCGCGATGATTCTTCGCCGCCGAGCGCAGCATGGTCGGGCCGCCGATATCGATGTTCTCGATCGCGTCTTCCAGCGAGCACTCTTCCTTCGACACCGTCTGCACGAACGGATAAAGATTGACGACCAGCAGATCGATGGTCGGAATATCGTGCTTTTCCAGCGCGGCCATGTGCTCGGGCAGGTCGCGGCGCGCGAGAATCCCGCCGTGAACCTTCGGATGCAGCGTCTTCACGCGCCCGTCGAGCATTTCCGGGAAGCCGGTGTAGTCGGCGACCTCGGTCACGGGCAGGCCCGCGTCGGCGAGCAGTTTCGCGGTGCCGCCGGTCGAGAGGAGCTTGACGCCGAGCGCCGACAGCGATTTGGCGAAATCGACGATGCCGGATTTGTCGGAAACGGAGAGGAGCGCTTGCTTGATCATGATGAACACTGAAACCGAAAAGGGAAACCAGGCCGGACCAAGGCGCGCGCCTCAGTCCGCAGAATCAAATCAATCCGTGCTGCTGAAGCTTCTTGCGTAAGGTGTTGCGGTTGATGCCGAGATACTCGGCAGCGAGCGATTGGTTTCCGCCCGCCTGCTCGAGCACCACTTCGAGCATCGGTTTTTCCACGCACGAAATCACCATGTCGTATACGTCGTGCGGGTTGGAGCCGTCCAGGTCCTGGAAGTAGTTGTCGAGGCTCTGGCGGACGCATTGTTCGATGTTATGTCTGCTCATGCGGCAATCAGTCGGTCTGTCGTGTTGTTGTTCCCGCCGCACGATTCTTCCCCGTCCGCGTCTTCGGCGTCACCGGACTCGTCCACATAGACGAGGCGGTCCGACAACGCCTTTTGCGCGTCAAAGAATTCGTTGACGGCGAGCAATTGTTCTTTGGTCGTGTCCAGCGTATTCATCCGGTGCCGGAAGGTGTTGGCGCCGGAAAGGCCGCGAGTGTACCAGCCGATATGCTTGCGCGCAGTCCGTACGCCCGTGAATTCCCCATAAAAGGCGTAGTGATCTTCGAGGTGTTCGTTCATCACCTGCTGGATCTCATCGATGCGCGGCGGCGGCAGGCGCTCGCCCGTCTTCAGAAAATGCTCGATCTCGCGAAACAGCCACGGACGACCCTGCGCCGCGCGGCCGATCATGATGGCGTCGGCGCCGGTCGCGGCGAGCACGTCGCGCGCTTTTTCGGGCGTCGCGATGTCGCCGTTCGCGACGACGGGAATCGTCACCGACGCCTTCACGGCCGCGATGGTGTCGTACTCCGCGTCGCCCTTGTAGAGATCGGCGCGTGTGCGGCCGTGGACGGTGAGCATCGAAATGCCCGCTTCCTGCGCGATCCGCGCAATGGTCAGCGCGTTCTTGTTCTCGCGATTCCACCCCGTGCGAATCTTGAGCGTGACCGGCACGGCGTCCGGACCCACGCCGACCGCCTGCACCACGGCTTCCACGATGCGCGCGACGAGCGGTTCGTTCTGCAGCAGCGCCGACCCCGCCGCGACGTTGCACACCTTCTTCGCCGGACAGCCCATGTTGATGTCGATGATCTGCGCGCCGTTCGCCACGTTGTGGCGCGCGGCTTCCGCGAGCATCTGGGGATCGGCCCCGGCGATCTGCACCGAGATCGGCTCGACCTCGCCCGCGTGATTCGCGCGGCGCATAGTCTTCTCGCTTTTCCACAATTGCGCGTTCGACGCGACCATCTCCGACACCGCGTAGCCCGCGCCCATGCGCTTGCAGAGCTGCCGGAACGGGCGGTCGGTGACGCCTGCCATCGGAGCGACGAACAGGTTATTGCGCAGGACGTGTGGACCGATGGTGGGCATGAAGGCTAAACGATCCGCGCTGCGTTTCCGGCAAAAGCCGGGTCAGGCGGATGCAACGTTGCTTAAGGGGAAACGCATATTTTAACGCGAAGAGCGTGCTGAATTTAAGAGCAATCGCATGCAAGTCTTTAAATCTTCTATGAAAGAAGGCGCGTTCATAGAGGATAAGTTCCTTCGTTTAGTGCAGACGGATGCCTTTTTCCGTGCCGGATCAACGTCGCTGGCCGAACATCATCTGCCGGGCGAGCGTGGATTTCACCGGCGGGAGGAATTCGAGCGCGGTGAGGGCGAGGCCGCGCATCGCGGCCAGCGGCGGGAAATCGACCGTGAAGATGCGCGCGAGCGTGTCGGTGGCGCCGATCGTCAGGCGCCGGTCCAGCGCGCGGCGCTGCGCGAAACGGGCGAGGGCGAGCGGGCGCGGGCCGTCGGCGGACAACGCGTCGGTGAGCGCGAGCGCGTCGCGCAAGCCGAGGTTCAGGCCCTGACCCGCGACCGGATGCAGCGTCTGCGCGGCATTGCCGATGGCAACGGTGCGCCTGTCGACGAGCACGTCGAGCGCAGTCAGGCCGAGCGGAAACGCCGCACGCGACGCGATGCGCGTGAAGCGGCCCATCCGCGTGCCGAAGGCGGCGCCGAGTTCGGCGAGGAAAGTGTCGTCGTCGAGTTGCATGCGGCGCGCGGCTTCGTCGGGCGTGCTGCACCAGACGAGCGAGTAGTCCGCGTGACGCTGACCGCCGCATGGCAGAAGCGCGATCGGCCCTTCGCTGGTGAAGCGTTCCCACGCGACATTCGCGCGCGGATCCGACACGCTCACCGTTCCGACAATGGCCGTTTGCCCGTAATCCCGCGCGCGGCGCTCGCCGGGCGCGGCCACATCGCTCTTCTGATACAGACCGCCTTCGGCATTCACGAGCACTTTCACGCGGATCGTGCGCTCGCCGCCCGACGACTGCAGCGGCAGCGTGACGCCGTCGTGATCCTGCAGCGGCGCGAGGGCGGAGGTATCTGTGCACCAATCGACGTTGGTCGCGCGCACCGCATCGGCGAGCGCGCCGACGAGCGAGCCGTAGCGAACCACATAGCCCAGTTCGGGCAATTCGTGCTCGTCGTGCTCGATCAGCGTGCGGCCGAAGTGACCGCGCTGCGATACGTGAATGCGGCGGATCGGCGTGGCGTCACCGGGGAAGCCGAGCGGCTGAAGCATCACGCGGCTGCCGTGCGACAGCGCGAGCGCGCGCGGATCGCTGGCGGCGGCATCGGGCGTGCGCGCGTCGATCAGCGCGATGGAGAGCCGCGATGTCGCGCTGCGCCGCGCGAGCCAGCCGGCGAGCGCGAGCCCGACCGGCCCCGCGCCGACGATGGCGATGTCGTAGTCGAAATGCGGTTCGATGCCTTGGACGTCGCTCATGTTCAGTTTGCGTTTGAATCGCGCATCAGCGCTTCGATCTCGTCGGCGGCGACGGGCACCTCACGCGTGATCAGCTCGCAGCCGCTTTCCGTGACGATGGCGTCGTCCTCGATGCGGATGCCGATGTTCCAGTACTGCTCCGGCACATCTTCGGCGGCGCGCACGTAGAGACCCGGTTCGACCGTGAGCGCCATGCCGGGGGCGAGCATGCGCCAGGGACGCGCGCCTTGCTCGTCGAGCGGGCCGTCGGCCTCGCGATATTCGCCCGCGTCGTGCACGTCCATGCCGATCCAGTGCCCCGTGCGATGCATGTAGAAGCGTGCGTAGGCGCGTTGCGCGAGGACGTTTTCGACGCTGCCGAACTTTGTCTTGTCGAGGATGCCGGTATCGAGCAATCCTTGCGACAACACTTTCAACGCCGCCTGATGCGGTGCGTCGAAGCTCACGCCGGGGCGCGTCGCATCGACGGCTGCGGCCTGGGCCGCGAGCACGATGTCGTAGAGCGCTCGCTGCGCGGGCGTGAAGCGGCCGCTCGCGGGGAACGTGCGCGTGATATCGGATGCGTAGCCGTCGAGTTCGCACGCGGCGTCGATGAGGATCAGGTCGCCGTCGCGCGCGATCGCGTTGCCCGCCGGATAGTGCAGCACGCAAGCGTTCGCCCCCGCCGCGACGATCGATCCGTATGCCGGCGCCTGCGCGCCGTGTCGGCGGAACGTGTAAAGCAGCTCGGCTTCGATCTCGTACTCGCGCATGCCGGGGCGGCATGCGCGCATCGCGCGGCGGTGCGCTTCAGCCGAAATCGATGCCGCGCGGCGCATGATGGCGATTTCGTGCGCATCTTTCACGAGGCGCATCTCGTCGAGAATCGGCAGCAAATGCTCCGCGCTGGCGGGCGCGCGCACGCCGGTGCGACTCTGCGCGCGCACGGCGGCGAGCCAGTCGCGCACTTGCGCATCAAGTTCTTCCGATGTGCCAAGCGCGTAGTGCAGCGCGGGCTTGTCGGCGATGAGCCGGGGCATTTCCTCGTCGAGCGCATTGATGGGGAACGCGGCGTCGAAACCGAAGGCGTCGCGCGCGGCGTCCGGGCCGAAGCGAAAGCCTTCCCATGTTTCGCGTTCCGCGTTTTTCTCGCGGCAGAAGAGGATCGATGCGGGCTCGCCTTCCTTCGCGCTCGCGTTCAGGACGAGCGTCGCCTCGGGTTCGTTGAAGCCCGTCAGATAGTAGAAGTAGCTGTCGTGCCGGAAAGGGTAGTCCGTGTCGCGATTGCGCATGACTTCCGGCGCGGTCGGCACGATGGCGACGCCGCCGCCTCGCGCACGCAGCGCGGCGAGCACGCGCTCGCGGCGCGCGCGGTAAATATCGACGGCGATGGGACTGGCGAGTTCGGTCGGTGAGTTCATGCGCCGATTGTAGCGCCGGCTTCGCGATCACGGCATCTGGCCAATCGGCATAGGCCGAAACGCATCCGGGACGACGCCGTATTGGCCGTAAATCGGCCTATGCCATTCGGCCGAATGGTTTCACGCGCGCCGCCGCTGCATACTTGTTTCGAAGGCGGCGACTCATTCCCCGGCGGGACGATTGCGCACGCTGCCCGCGATCAGATCGAAGCGGAACAGCCGGCATTCGAGTGCGCCATTGAAAAGCGGCGTCTTCGTCGATTCACGCAGCCGCAAGAGGCCCGGCAGCTTGCGGTCGGACGTGAGCACGTACGCCCGCCAGCCGGGAAAGCGCTGCTTCAGCGCGTTGCCGAACGAGACGAAGAATTCGGTGTCGGCCGGATCGGGCTGGGCGCGCGCGAATGTGTCGTCGTCTTCGCGACGGGAGCGCGGCGTATCGCGGATTTCGCCACGCGGACCGCGCCCGCGCACTTCGATCCGCTCGCCATACGGCGGATTCGCGAGGAGGATGCCCGGCGCGTCGGTGGGCGGGACCATGTTGCGGGCGTCGATCTGCTTGAGCGACAAATCGGTGATGCCCGCGCGGCCGAGGTTCGCGCGCGCCTTTTCGAGCATGTCGCCGGAAATGTCGCTGCCGAAGATGCTCAGCTCGGCTTGCGTGGCGCGGGCGGCACGGCGTTGTTCGAGGGCGGCCGTCTTGAGCTTCTGCCACATGCCCGGATGAAACGGCTTCAGCTTTTCGAAGCCGAAGCGCCGGTCGTTGCCCGGCGCGATGTTGAGCGCGGTTTGCGCCGCTTCGGCGAGGAAGGTGCCGCTGCCGCACATCGGATCGAAAAGCGGCGTGCCGGGCGTCCAGCCGGTGAGGCGCAGAATGCCGGCTGCGAGATTTTCGCGTAGCGGCGCGGCGCCTTTGTCCAAACGCCAGCCGCGCTTGAAGAGCGGTTCGCCGGAGGTGTCGAGATAGAGCGTGCACTCGTTCACCGTGAGGAACGCGAACACGCGGACGTCGGGCTGCGCGGTATCGATGCTCGGACGCGCGCCAGCGACGTCGCGCAGGCGATCGCAAACTGCGTCTTTCACGCGCAGCGTCGTGAATTCGAGGCTCTTCACCGGCGATTTGATCGCGGTGAGATCGACGCGCATCGTCTGGCTGGGCGTGAACCATTGCTCCCAGCGTTGGCGATGCGTGAGTTCATAGATGTCCTGCTCGCTGCGATACGGGCCTTGCGCGACTTTCAGGAGCACGCGGCTCGCGATGCGCGAATGCAGGTTCGCCGCCATGCCCGCGACCCAGCCGCCCCGGAAATGAACGCCGCCGGGCACTTGCGCGCCGACGATCAGCGATCCGCCGCCCGACAGCGGGGCGTTCGCCACATGACGCTCTCCGATCTCCGAAAGCTCGGCGGCGAGCGGCGCTTCGAGACCGCGCGGGCAGGGGACAAACCAGTCGAAGAGTGGGGAGGACATGAGCTGCTTTGAGGGACGTTTAAAGGCGGTATTGTACGCGCGTGCTTCACTGGGCCCGGACGTCGTCGCTCGATGCAGACAAAACCGCGCCATTTGCGATGGCGACGGAAACGAACCGTCGGCCGATCGTTTCCGTCGTGCCGAATTCGGAAAGTTCGTCTATTGCAACGTCGGCTAGATCTCCAGAGTTTGATTTGGCGAAACCCGCCAATCAAAGGAGATTCCATGCCGAACGTGTACGTTGAACCACTTCCGAAGCATCGCGAGGGAGCAATCGAAGGCTACGCACTCGAACTCTCAGCCACGCTACGACTGACCACCGTGGACTACAGAACGCAAGCGGAAGCGATAAAGGCCGCGCGAGCTAACGGCCATAAACCTTTGGTCGCGCGTGTGAGAAAAACGGACAAGGGCAATCCGGATCACTGGCGGACAGCAGATTAAGTACGAGCCTTTGACCTTGCAGCCGCGCCCGGAATCCACCGGGGCGCGGCTGTCGGACCAGGCGGATGGTTATTCCACCGCCTTCATCATGTCCTCTACCACCTTCTTCGCGTCCCCGAACACCATCATCGTCTTGTCCATATAGAACAGTTCGTTATCGAGCCCGGCATAACCCGCCGCCATCGACCGCTTGTTCACGATGATCGTCCGCGCCTTGTACGCTTCGAGAATCGGCATCCCGGCGATAACGGACTTCGGATCGGTCTTTGCAGCGGGGTTCACCACATCGTTCGCCCCGAGCACGAGCACCACATCCGTCTGACCGAACTCGCTGTTGATGTCCTCCATCTCGTGCACCATCTCGTACGGCACTTCGGCTTCGGCGAGCAGCACGTTCATGTGGCCCGGCATGCGCCCCGCAACCGGATGAATCGCGTAGCGCACATCGATGCCTTTCTCGACGAGCTTGTCCGTGAGCTCCTTCAGCGCGTGCTGCGCGCGCGCCACGGCAAGACCGTAACCCGGCACGATCACCACGCTTTCCGCGTTGCCGAGCATGAACGCGGCGTCATCGGCGGAACCGGACTTGACCGGACGCTGCTCCGTCGAGCCGCCCGCAGACGCACCGCCCGCCTCGCCGCCGAAGCCGCCGAGAATCACGTTGAAGAACGACCGGTTCATCGCCTTGCACATGATGTACGACAGAATCGCACCCGACGAACCCACGAGCGACCCTGCGATGATCAGCATCGGATTGTTCAGCGAGAAGCCGATGCCCGCCGCCGCCCAGCCCGAGTACGAGTTGAGCATCGACACGACCACCGGCATGTCCGCGCCGCCGATCGGAATGATGATCAGCACGCCGAGCGCGAACGCGATGATCGTCATGATGATGAACGGCAGCCACGACTCTGTGAGCATGAAGATCACGCCGAAGCCGATCATCGCGATGGCGAGCAGCAGATTGATCAGATGCTGCCCCGAGTACACGACCGGCGCGCCCTGAAACAGCCGGAACTTGTACTTGCCCGACAGTTTCCCGAACGCGATGACCGAGCCCGAGAACGTGATCGCGCCGACGAACGTGCCGATGAACAACTCGACGCGATTGCCGTACGGAATCGGCTCGCCGAGCGGCGCGAGACCGAACGCGGCAGGTTCGGCCACCACGCCATACGCGATACACACCGCCGCGAGACCAATCAGCGAGTGCATCGCCGCGACGAGCTCGGGCATCTTCGTCATCTCGACTTTCGCCGCGATGTACGCGCCCGCACCGCCGCCGACGATCAGCGCGACGAACAGCAGCGATAGCCCGAGCGCCAGATTCGCCTCGAGATAAGCGGCCTGCTTAACGATTAGCGCGAGCGTGGTCAGAATGGCGATCGCCATGCCGGCCATGCCGAACGTGTTGCCGATGCGCGCGGTCTTCGGATTGGACAAGCCCTTGAGCGCCTGGATGAAACACACCGAGGCGATGAGATACAGAAGGGTGACGACGTTGAGGCTCATTTACGCGCCCTCCTTGACCGCAAGCTTCTTCGGCTCTTTCTTCTTGAACATCTCGAGCATTCGCCGTGTGACGAGAAAGCCGCCGAACACGTTCACCGCCGCGAGCAGCACGGCGAGCGTGCCGAAGAACTTGCCCGCCACGCCGACCGTGAGGCCGACCGCGAGCATCGCGCCGACGATGACGATCGCCGAAATTGCGTTGGTCACGGCCATCAGCGGCGTATGCAGCGCAGGCGTGACGTTCCACACGACGTGATAGCCGACGTAAATGGCCAGCACGAAGATGATGAGGTTGATCACCGTGTGATTGATGACATCCATGTGCGTCTCCGTATCGGCGTTAAGCGGCCGGACGCGTGACTTGCCCATCGCGGCACTGGAGCGTGGCCGCGACGATGTCGTCCGCGAGGTCGATGTTGAGCGTGCCTTCCTTGGTGATGATGAGCTTCAGGAAGTCCAGAAGATTGCGGGCGTAGAGCGCGGAGGCATCGGCGCCGACCATCGAAGCGAGATTCGTGTGGCCGACGATATGCACGCCGTGCTTCATCACCACCTGATCGACTTCGGTGAGCGGGCAGTTGCCGCCTTTCCGTCCCTCGAACTCGGGTCCGCGTCCCGCGGCGAGATCGACGATCACGGAACCCGGCTTCATGTGCTTGACCGTTTCGATGGAGATGAGCGTCGGTGCGGGACGGCCGGGAATCAGCGCCGTCGAGATGACGATATCCGCCGCCTTCGCACGTTCGTGCACCTGGGCCGCCTGCCGCGCGAGCCAGCTTGGCGGCATCGGACGCGCATAGCCGCCGACGCCGACCGCCGCCTCGCGTTCCTCATCGGTTTCGAAGGGCACGTCGACGAATTTCCCGCCGAGCGATTCGATCTGCTCTCGCACGGCCGGACGCACATCGGATGCTTCGACGACCGCGCCGAGACGCTTGGCCGTCGCAATCGCCTGCAGACCCGCGACACCCGCGCCGAGCACGAGCACGCGCGCGGCTTTGACGGTGCCGGCAGCGGTCATCAGCATCGGCATGAAGCGCTGGTAATACTGGCAGGCGATCAGCACGGCCTTGTACCCGGCGATGTTCGCCTGCGACGAGAGTACGTCGAGACTCTGTGCGCGCGTGGTGCGGGGCGCGGCTTCGAGCGCGAACGCGGTGACGCCCGACGACGCGAGCCGCGCGGTGTTTTCAGTGTTGAAGGGATCGAGCATGCCGATGAGCACGGCGCCCGGTTTGAGCATCGCCAGTTCGCTTTCGCTCGGCGATTGCACCTTGAGGACGATTTCGGCGGAAAAGGCCGTGGCCGCATCGACGAGATCCGCGCCCGCTTGCGCGAAGGCATCGTCGATATAGCTTGCCGGCAAGCCCGCACCGCTCTGGACGGAAACGCGATGTCCTTGCGTGACGAGCTTTTTGACCGTTTCGGGCGTAGCGGCGACGCGCGCCTCGTTCGCCCGCGTTTCAGCAGGCACTCCGATGTGCATCTTCAAATCCTCCTGTCTTTGTTGCCCTTTTCGCCCCGGGGAAGGGTTAGGAAGGCTTAAGGCTGAGTAGTTATTTCAAATGCTGGAACTAACGGCTATCGCAACTGTAACCGAAGATTGCACCCGCAACGATCCGATCCGGCACTTGTTCCATCCGCCCCACGTCAGCGCTTACCCCTAGAACGGGACGCGCGGGATCGTCGCCGGGACGGTAAAATATCTCGCCATGAAATCAGACACTTGGGCCCCGCACGTTACGGTGGCGGCAATCGTCGAGCGGGACGGAAAATTTCTCGTTATCGAAGAGCACACGTCCGCAGGGCTGCGAATCAACCAACCGGCCGGTCACCTCGAAGCGGGCGAGACGCTCGTCGAAGCGGTGATCCGCGAGACGCTCGAAGAAACGGCGCATCGCTTCGAGCCCGAGGCGCTCGTCGGCGCGTATATGACGCACTTCGCGCGACCGGGCCGCGACGTCACGTATCTGCGGTTCACGTTCTGCGGCAAGTCGTTGGGCGAAGAAACCGGTCGTTCTCTCGACAAAGGCATCGTGCGCGCGATGTGGCTCACCGCCGACGAGTTGCGTGCGTCCGTCGAGCGGCATCGGACGGCGCTCGTGATGAAGTGTGTCGACGACTATTTATCCGGGCGGCGCGTGCCGCTCGATTTCATTCATACGCATTCGGTCGCGCCAGTGGTGCGGGCGTGATATCCCTATGAGCAAGCGAAGAGTGGTAGTGGGCATGTCGGGCGGCGTGGATTCGTCCGTGACCGCATGGCTGTTGAAGGAACAGGGCTACGATGTCGTCGGCCTTTTCATGAAGAACTGGGAAGACGACGACGACGGCGAATACTGCTCGACCCGGCAGGACTGGATCGACGTGGTGTCGGTCGCGGATCTGATCGGCATCGACGTCGAGGCGGTCAACTTCGCCGCCGAGTACAAGGACCGCGTGTTCGCGGAGTTCCTGCGCGAGTATTCGGCGGGCCGCACGCCCAATCCGGACGTGCTCTGCAACGCCGAAATCAAGTTCAAGGCGTTCCTCGATCACGCGATGTCGCTCGGCGCGGAAACCATCGCGACGGGCCATTACGCACGCGTGCGCGAGCAGGACGGGCTCTTCCAGTTGCTCAAGGCCACTGATTGGACCAAGGACCAGTCGTACTTCTTGCACCGGCTGAATCAGGCGCAGCTGTCGAAGACGCTGTTCCCGCTCGGCGAAATGCCGAAGACGAAAGTGCGCGAGATCGCCGCGCAGATCGGCCTGCCGAACGCGAAGAAAAAGGATTCGACCGGCATCTGCTTCATCGGAGAACGTCCGTTCCGCGAATTCCTGAACCGCTATCTGCCGACCAAACCCGGTCCGATGAAAACGCCCGACGGCAAGGTCGTCGGCGAGCATATCGGGCTGGCGTTCTATACGTTCGGGCAGCGCAAGGGCATCGGCATCGGCGGCGCGAAGGACGGCAGCGGCGAGCCGTGGTTCGTCGCCGGCAAGGACATGGCGATGAACACGCTCTACGTGGTGCAGGGCCACGATCATCCGTGGCTGCTGTCGCCGACGCTCGTCGCGGGCAATACGAGCTGGGTCGCGGGCTTTGCGCCTGAAGAAGGCGCGGCGTGCGGCGCCAAGACACGGTATCGGCAGCAGGACGCGGCGTGCCGCTTCGCGCATGCGGACGACGGCCACTTCGCTCTCCATTTCGACGACGCTCAATGGGCCGTCACGCCGGGACAGTCCGCCGTGCTTTATCAGGGCGATGTGTGTCTGGGCGGCGGCATCATCGAGCACGCGGCGGCGGGGCGGGAATCGACGCAAACAGCGGCGCTTTCCGCCGCGCGCTAGCATCGCCGGCAGCGATCGGACGACAAGCCCTGACTTCGGTCAGGGCTTTTTAGTTTCCATCGGTTCGATAGAAGCTTTTCGATAAAAACTTTTTTGATACAAGCGCTTGACCGTCTATCTAGTGATAGATAAATTACGCACGTCGACTTCATGGGCAATGAGGCAAACGGACAAAATGGACAAGAACACGGTACGCGAAGCGCTTTTGGATCACGCCCAGACTTTGCTGATGACGCGCGGATACAACGGATTCAGCTATCGCGACCTGTCCGGTCTGGTCGGCGTGAAAACCTCCAGCATCCACTACTACTTTCCGACCAAGGAAGATCTCGCGCTCGAAGCCGTGAACGCGTACAGCGCGGACGTGATGTCGTCGATCTATGCGATCGACAGTTCCGCCCCCGCCGACAAGAAGCTCGATCGGTATACGAAGCTGTTCGGGCGAATTATCGGGGGCGGCAATCAGATTTGCCTGTGCGGCATGCTCGCGGCGGACATCGAATCGCTGCCGGATAAGGTCCGCCACGTCGTGCAGTCGTTCTACAAGGCGAACGAAAACTGGCTGGCGAAAGTGCTCGCGGAGGGCGAAGCGCAGGACACGCTCGATGCCGGTGGCAAACCCGAGGCCGCGGCGCGCACCTTGTACGCCGCATTTCAGGGCAGCCTGCTCGCATGCCGCCTGTTTCAGACGCGCGCGCGTCTGGAAGAGATCGCCGACGCCTTCCGGCGGTAGATAAGGCTGTGGATAACCTTGTGAGAAACCGGTGAATTCACGGTTGGCTACCTATCGCTGAATAGATAGATTTTGACGGGCCAAGACAGTTTCCCGAGCGGCACCGTCTTTTCGTCCGTCGATATGGCGAAAGGCCGGGTCTTTCGGGAAGAAAGCGCCTGCATCGGACATTGAATAGTCGTATTGCAATTCAATATCTATCTAGTAGTAGATGCGGCTTAAAAGCTCCCGCCCCGTAGGCATCGCAGGCATTCCAGCGCCCCGGCTTCCTGATCAGACCGGCGCGGTATCCACGAACGACTGGCGCTGCGAGATACGCGCGTAGTACTTGTCGAGATTCGGATGCGCGTCCCGCCAGTTCAGATCGGGCATGCGGAAGTCGAGATAACCAAGCGCGCAGCCGCACGCGATATCCGCGAGCGTGAAGCGGTTCGCCGAGCACCACTGCTTCGAGCCGAGACCGCGCGCCATCGCGCGCAGGCCGTCCTCGATCTTGTGACGCTGGCGCGTCGTCCATTTTTCGCTGCGATGGGCTTCTTCGCGCAAGACGCCTTCGAGACGGATCAGCACGGCGGCATCGAGCATGCCGTCGGCGAGCGCTTCCCAGCAACGCACTTCGGTGCGCTCGCGGCGCTCCTGCGGCAGCAGCTTGCCGACAGGCGTAAGCGTGTCCACGTACTCGCAGATCACGCGCGAATCGAACACCGCTTCGCCGTCGTCCAGGATGAGGCACGGCACCTTGCCGAGCGGATTGTAGTCGTGGATCTTCGAATCGGATGCCCAGACGTCTTCGAGCACCAGTTCGCAATCGATCTTCTTTTCCGCCATGACGATCCGCACTTTGCGGACGAACGGGCTGGGATGCGAACCGATCAGTTTCATCATCTAATTTTCACGTTTGATTCGGAATGCGGGCGACGACGATCTTAACCGGGCGCGCACGAACCATCGGCAAATTAGAGATGGCTTGCGTCGCCGATGTCGTCTGCCGACAACATGAGGCGCGCCCGGCGCGGCGTGGATCATTGCGCGCTGGCAGTTGTCGCGCCGTTCGTGGACGGACACGGCAGAACCGGCGCGGCTGCGGGCTTCGCGTTCGCGCTGTTCTTGCCCTTCGCGGACGCGACCGGCGCGCTCGTCGTCGAGGGAAGCGCGCTCAGGCTGCGCACGCCCGCGGAGATCGCGGAGGCGAGCGTATCGACCGCCTTGCGATGACCTTCGACGAGCGCGTCGTAACCCGCGTCCACGCGTTCCTGCGCGACGGTCCGGCATGTCAGCACCGTATCCGATCCGGCGGCGCGCACGCTCCACACGGCATCGATCACGGCCTGCGAGCCGGGCCACGATTCGAAGCGCCGCACGTTCACCTTCACGCGATACACCGGCACCGATTCCGGATGCGGCGTGCCATAAACGTCGATCGCGCCGAGCTGCTGCGTGAGATCGGCGGACAGCGCGCGCCGCACTTCGTCGCCGGGCAGCGACGCCCAGCGCTCATCTTCGAGCACGCGAACCTGCGCGGGACTCGTCTGCACCACCAACTGATTCTTCGTGACCTGCTGCGGCACGTCGACGGGTGCGAGCTCGAAATAGAACGACGCCTGTGTCGATGGCACGGGACGCGCATCGCCGCCGCCGAGCGTGTAGAAACGGCTCGCCGGCGAAGCGCAGGCGGCGAGCATCGCCGATGCGCTCAGGGTCAATATCAACGAGCCGAACTTCATGGTTTGTCTCCCGATTTTCCGCGCAAGAGCGATTCCGGATGGCGTTCCAGATAATCCGCGAGCGAGTTGAGCGATTGCAGCGTGCGCGTGAGTTCCTGCAGCGCCTGATGCACGTCCGACTGAAGCGGCGAGTCCGATTGCAGCGTCGACTGCGCCTGGCCGAAGGTCTTCTTCGCCTGCGTGAGCGTGTCGCGCATTTCCGGCATGACTTCCTTGTCGAGCTTGTCGAAGAGCGCGTTCGCGTTCTTCAGCGAGCCGTTCAGGTTGGTGCCGATCTCGTCGAACGGAATCTTGTCGATCTTGCGCGCGATATCGGCGATCTGCAGTTGCAGTTCGTCGAGCGTGTTCGGCACAGTCGGCAGTTCGAGCGGATCGTTGGCGACGTTGACCTTCGCGGGCGGCGCCTTCGGGAAGAAGTCGAGCGCGATATACAACTGGCTCGTCAGCAGGTTGCCGGTGCGTAACTGTCCGCGCAGACCGCGCTTCACGAGCAGTTGCAGCATGTCCTGACTCGCCGTCGTACCTTGCTCCGGCAGCGCCTGCTTCGCGCGTCTGCCGAGACGATCGGGATAGAGATCGATCGTGACCGGCATCATGAACGCGTGCGATTTCGGATCGTATTGCACGCCGATACCCGTGACCTGCCCGAGCACGATGCCGCGGAAATCGACCGGCGCGCCGACCGACAGCCCGCGCAACGACTGATTGAAGTTCATCACGACATGAACCGGCTGGCCATCGGGGTCGCGCATTGCGTCGGCCTGATCGCCGGCGAGGCGGAACGTGGTGTTGTTTTGCGCCTGTGGTCCGGACTGCTGGTTCGGCGGCGTCTGGAACGCGATGCCGCCCAGCACGACCGTCGCGAGCGATTGCGTGTTGAGCGTGAAGCCGCTCGAATCGAGCCGCAGATCGACGCCGCTCGCATGCCACCAGCGCGCGTTGCTGCCGACGTACTGATCGTAGGGCGAGGTGACGAACACCTGCAGCGTGACGCCGGTGCCGTCCTTGTCGAGCGAGAATGCGACGACCTGCCCGACCTGCACGCGCCGGTAATAGACCGGCGAGCCGATGTCGAGCGAGCCGAGCGACTCGCCGTGCAGCGTGAACGTGTGCCCCTTCTGGTCGCCGGTGACGGCGGGCGGCGTCTCCAGCCCGATGAAGTAAGTCTGGTCGTCGGTGGACTTGCCTGCATCGACGCCGATATACGCACCCGACAGGAGCGTCGACAGACCGGTCACGCCGCTTGCCGCGACGCGCGGGCGCACGACCCAGAAGCGCGTGTCCTTGACGGCGAAATCGGTGGCTTCCTTGGTGAGCTGAACATCGACGAGCACGCGCGAATGATCCTTCGACAACGTGATGGTCTTGACCGTGCCGATATCGACGTCCTTGAACTTCACCTTCGTCTTGCCCGGTTCGAGGCCTTCCGCGCTCACGAAGCTGATGGTCACGGTCGGTCCGCGGCTCGACACCGTCTTCACGACGAGAATCACGCCGATCAGCGCCGCAACGAGCGGAATGACCCACACCAGCGAGGGCAGCCAGCGGCTGCGCGGCTCGATCACGGGATCGGGCAGATTCGGCGGCAGGCCGCCGCCTTTGCCTTTGTTGCCGTCGCCGGGGTTGTCTGACGGCGGCGCCGGCTGCTTCGGGTCGTTCGGACCTTGGGCACTAGTCATATCTCTTTCCTGACGGTTCGATGTTGTCCCACATGAGGCGCGGGTCGAATTGCATGGACGCGATCATCGTCAGTACGACGACCGATGCGAACGCGAGCGCGCCCGGCCCCGGCGTGATGACCGCGAGCGACTTGAAGCGCACGAGCGCGATGGTGAGCGTGATCACGAAGACGTCGAGCATCGACCAGCGGCCGATGCCTTCGACGATGCGAAACAGCGTCGTGCGCTGACGCGGCCTCCAGATGGAGCGCCGCTGCACGCTGATGGTGAGAAAGCCGAGCGTGGCGAGCTTCAGCATCGGCACGAGAATGCTGGCGACGAAAATCACCGCGGCGAGCGGATAGTCGCCGTCGTTCCAGAAGAGCGCGACGCCGCTCATGATGGTGTCGTCCTCGGAGCCGAGAATCGACGACGTGTGCATGATCGGAAAGAGATTCGCCGGGATATAAAGAATCGCCGCGCTGATGAGCAGCGCCCACGTGCGCGCGATGCTGTCGGGATGGCGCCGGTGCACCACCGCGTCGCAGCGCGTGCAGCGTTGCTTCTCGACGGTGCGCGCGAGCGGCTGCACGAGCCCGCAGGCATGACACGACACGACGTTCGCGCGCGACGCCGTGGTGTAGTACGTCTCGCTGGCTTGCTCGCCGGTGGCCGGATCGGCCGGATCGATCGGATCGTTCACGATTTCTGCCTCGCTTCAGAGGGGATGCGCTTGCGGCCGTTCGCGCGCTGTGTCGCGTCGCGCCGGCCGAGTTCGGTCGCGATGTCCCAGAGCGCGCGCGGATCGAAACTCACGACGACCGCGAACATGAGCGTCAGCGCGCCGAACGCGAAGAGCGCCGCTTCGGGAATCACGCGCGCGATGCTGACCATCTTCACGAGCGTGACGAGCACGCCGAGCATGAAGACTTCGATCATGCCCCACGGCCGCACGAACTGAATGCCGCGCAGGAGCGCATTGAAGCCCGGCGGAACGTAGCCCGAGCGCAGCGGCAGCAGCACATAGAGCAGCGCGAGCAATTCGCACAACGGAAACAGAATGGTCGAGCAGAAGACGAGCACCGCCATCAGCTCCATCTGCTCGTTCCACAGCGCGACGATCGCGCCGATGAGCGTGGTCTGCGACGTAAGGCCGTTCGCATCCAGTTCGACGATGGGAAAGCCCTGCGCGATCACGAACGTGACGAGCGCCGCGAGCGTCATCGCGCAGATTTTGTCGAGGTTCGACGAGATGCTGCGATAGAGCAGCGATCCGCATCGCGGACATTTCGCCGAAGTGCGCTGAGGCAGCGCACGTTTATGGAAGAGCGCGTCGCATTCGTGACACGCGATGAGATCATCCGGTTCGTTCGCGTTCATGGTCGAGGCCCGAGACTTGTCGAGCATAGTGGTCGGGCGCCGCGAAGGCCGGCTCCGACGGAGCTTAGCAAGCCGTGGGCCAGCACAAAAAGTAACAGCATGGTATCAAATGGCGAGTCGCTGACGGATGTGGCGGGATGCTTCGTGCGCGCGGAATGAAATCGCCACTCCGCTCGTTAATACATTGATGCCGGAATCAAGCGCGGATCGCGCCGCTTGTTCGCGCCTTCATCGACCGTTGCACGCGTGGAATAGTTCGTTGCATGCGCGGCACCCGAAGGCTCCGCAACATGGCTCGAAAGCCCGCAAAGCCGCGCCGGGACTGGCTTTGCGGGTTCGGTGCGGGCTTTTTCGCGCGCGCTGGCAATTCGTTATCGTTGATGTAGCATGGCGGCCTTGAACACCTGTCGTCGGCTGGCGACTGGGCCGGGCAACATCGAACATATGAGGTGAAAGGAAAATGGAAAGCACCGCTCGCATCGCGGCGACGCCGCCGGCGCAACGCTACAGCGCCACGGCGATCGGGCTGCATTGGCTGATCGCGTTGTTGATCGTGTGCGGCTTCTGGCTCGGCTGGATCATGACCGACATCCCGGGGTTCACGCCGACGAAGCTCAAATACTTCTCGTGGCACAAGTGGATCGGCGTGACGGTGTTCGCGCTCGCGCTGTTGCGCCTCATCTGGCGCGCGACGCATCAGGCGCCGCCGATGCCCGACGGCATGCCGCGCTGGCAGCACAACGCGGCGAATCTCGCGCATTTTTTGCTCTACGTGCTGATGCTCGTCATTCCCGCGTCCGGATATCTCTACAGCTCGGCGGCCGGCATTCAGGTGGTCTATCTCGGCGTGCTGCCGCTGCCGACGATCATCGGTCCGGACAAGGCGCTGAAGGCGACGCTGCGCATCGTGCATGTCGCGCTGAACTATACGTTGCTGTTCTTCGTCGTGATGCACGTGCTCGCTGCGCTGAAGCACCATTTCGTCGATCGCGACGGCTTGCTCGCTCGCATGCTGCCGTTCCTCAAGTAAGCGCATCGCATTGTTTCTTCGCCGTTGGCAGGGCGTTTCCCGGCGGCTGATTGTTATCGCGTTCTAATGATTTCCAATACCGGTTTGTTCGATCGGACCGTTTGAATAGGGCACACATGAAAGTGAAACTCAATCGTTGGATGCTGGCTACGGCGGCTTCGCTTGCTCTGGTCGCCGGCGCACAGGCGCAGGTGGATGCAAGCAAGAGCACAGTGATCGCCACCTCGAAGCAGATGAACGTCCCCACCGACGGCAAGTTCAACAAGTTCAGCGCACAGATCGCCTTCGATCCGGCGAAGCCGACTGCGGGCACGGCGAACATCACGATCGACACCGGCAGCTACGACCTCGGCGACGACGACTACAACAAGCAGGTCCGCGGCGCGGAATGGTTCGATGCCGCCAAGTTCCCGACGGCGACCTTCGTCTCCAGCGCGATCGCGCCGGCGGGTGGCAACAAGTACAACGTGACCGGCAAGATCACGATCAAGGGCAAGTCGCAGACGGTCACGGTTCCTGTGACGGTCACGCAGCAGGGCGCGACGGAAACCTTCGACGGCGCGCTGCCGATCAAGCGCACCCAGTTCGATGTCGGGACGGGCGAATGGAAAGACACGTCGATCGTCGCGGACGACGTCGTCATCAAGTTTCACATCGTTGCCGCGAAGAAGTGAGCGGCGGTTTTGTCACACACGCATATTCAGCGTACTTAGTTAGTCAGGAGAAGAACTTGAAAAAGCTTTCGATCATCGCCGCGGGCGCGGTTGCACTGGGTCTGTCGTTCGGCGCGATGGCTGCCGACACGTACAAGCTCGACCCGAATCACACGTATCCGAGCTTCGAAGCCGATCACTTCGGCGGCGTGTCGACGTGGCGCGGCAAGTTCAACAAGAGCAGCGGCGAAGTCACGCTGGATCGCGCGGCGAAGACCGGCACGGTGAACGTGACGATCGACCTGTCGTCGGTCAACACGGGCAATCCGAAGCTGGACGAGCATCTGCAAAAAGCCGAGTTCTTCGACGTCGCGAAGTATCCGACGGCCGAGTACAAGGGCACGTCGATCAAGTTCGACGGCGACCAGCCCTCGGAAGTGATCGGCACGCTGACGATGCACGGCGTGACGAAGCCGATCAACCTGAAGGTCGAGAGCTTCAAGTGCTTCGTGAATCCGATGATGAAGAAGGAAGTGTGCGGCGTGGAAGCGACGACCACCTTCGATCGCGGCGACTTCGGAATGGACTACGGCAAGTCGTATGGCTTCAGCCTGAAGACGGTGCTGCATATTCAGGCCGAGGGCGTGAAGCAGTAAGTTCGACGCCTCAATGCAAAGCGGCCGGTCTGCGAAGACCGGCCGCTTTTTTACGTCCCTGCGAAGTGCGTGCGCCTCAAACCTGCGCGCCCGCGTTCGGATCGTTCGGGTCGAACTTGTCCTTCTTGTCCTTCACGAGATCCTCGCGCTTCACGCCGAACCACATCGCGAGCGCCGCCGCGACGAACACCGACGAATAGATACCGAACAGAATACCGACGGTCAGCGCCAGCGCGAAGTAATGCAGCGTCGGGCCGCCGAAGAAGAACATCGACAGCACCATCATTTCCGTACAGCCGTGGGTGATGATGGTTCGCGACATCGTGCTCGTGATCGCGTGGTCGATCACTTCCCGCACCGTCATCTTGCGCTGCTTGCGGAAGGTTTCGCGAATCCGGTCGAAGATAACCACCGACTCGTTCACCGAATAGCCGAGCACCGCGAGAATCGCCGCCAGCACGGACAGCGAGAACTCCCACTGGAAGTAGGCGAAGAAGCCGAGAATGATCACAACGTCGTGCAAGTTGGCGATGATGCCCGCCACCGCGTACTTCCATTCGAAGCGGAACGACAGATAGATCACGATGCCGATCACCACGCACGCAAGCGCGAGCAGGCCATTCGTCACGAGTTCCTTGCCGACCTGCGGACCGACGAACTCGACGCGCTGCAGCTTCACTTCGGCGTTGTCGGTCTTGAGCGCGGTCATCACCTGGTCGCTCTGCTGCGCGGACGTCAGGCCCTGCTTGAGCGGCAGACGAATCAGCACATCCTGAGACGTGCCGAAGTTCTGCACTTGCGCGTCGGGGTAGCCGAGCCTCGACATCGACGCACGCACCGGTTCGAGCTGCGCGGCTTGCGGATACTGCACTTCGACGACCGTGCCGCCGGTGAACTCCACCGACAGATGCAGACCGCGATGCATGAGGAAAAATACGGCCACGAGAAACGTCACGAACGAAATCACGTTGAAGATCAACGCGCGTTCCATGAACGGCAAGTCGCGGCGAATACGGAAGAATTCCATTGTCTATCTCTCCGGACTCAGCGGAATCAGCGGGACTCGCCCGGTTTCTGTTGATCGATGCCGGGGCCCGAACGACGGCGCACCGTCGGCTTGCCCGAGCGCGCCTGCGCCTGAGGCGCCGGGCGCGGCGCGGCCACTGCCGTCTTCGTCTTGCCCTTCGCGGTCTTCACGATTTCGTCGACGGGCGATTCGTCGCCGCGTTGCGCCGCGAGATAGGCCGCCGCGGCTGCTTCGGCGTTCGCGCCTTCCGGACGCCACACCTGACCGATCGCGAGCGACTTCAGCTTCTTCTTGCCGCCGTACCACAGGTTCACGAGCCCGCGCGAGAAGAACACCGCGGAGAACATCGACGTGAGAATGCCGATACAGTGCACGACCGCGAAGCCGCGCACCGGACCCGAGCCGAACGCGAGCAACGCGAGACCGGCGATCAGCGTGGTGACGTTCGAGTCGAGAATCGTCGCCCAGGCGTGCTTGAAGCCCTCCTGAATCGCGGTCTGCGGCGGCGCGCCGTTACGCAGTTCCTCGCGGATACGTTCGTTGATCAGCACGTTCGCGTCGATCGCCATACCGAGCGCGAGCGCGATAGCCGCGATGCCCGGCAAGGTCAGCGTCGCCTGCAAGAGCGAGAGCACCGCGACGAGCAGCAGCAGATTGACCGACAGCGCCAGCATCGAAAACACGCCGAACAGCAGGTAGTACGCGATCATGAAGATGGCGATCGCGGCGAAACCGTAGGTCACCGAATCGAAGCCCTTCTTGATGTTGTCCGCGCCGAGGCTTGGGCCGACCGTGCGTTCCTCGATGATGTCCATCGGCGCCGCGAGCGAACCGGCGCGCAGCAGCAGCGCGAGATCGGTGGCGGCTTGCGGCGTCGGCTGGCCGGTGATCGAGAAGCGGTCGCCGAGTTCGGACTGGATCGTCGCGACCGTCAGCACTTCGCCCTTGCCCTTTTCGAACAGGACCATGGCCATCGGCTTGCCGATGTTGTCGCGCGACACCGCCGACACCGCGCGGCCGCCGGCCGAGTCCAGACGGATATTGACCGACGGGCGCTGATGCTCGTCGAAGCCCGCCGATGCGTCGATGATGCGGTCGCCGGTGAAGATCACCTGCTTGCGCAAGAGCACGAGGCGGTCGCCCTGCTTGAACGCTTCGTCGCCGGGCGGAACCGCGTCGTTCGGGCCGATGTAGGTGTTGACCGGATCGGCCAGGCGCGCTTCGAGCGTCGCCGTGCGGCCGATGATGTCCTTCGCCTTCGCGGTATCCTGCACGCCCGGCAGTTCGACCACGATGCGGTCCGAGCCCTGCTGCTGGATCACCGGCTCGGCGACGCCAAGTTCGTTCACGCGGTTATGCAGCGTCGTGATGTTCTGCTTGAGCGCGCTGTCTTCGACGATCTTCTGCGCGTCCGGCGAGAACGTGCCGACCACCTGGAAACCGTCGCCGCCCTGGCGCGTCGTCCATTGCAGCTCGGACACGCCCGTCTGGAGCTGCGTGCGCGCGCTGTCCGCGCTCGCCTGATCCGAGAAGTTCACGACCACTGATTGCCCGACGCGGTTCACGCCGCCATCGCGGATATTGCGATCGCGCAGATAGGTGCGCGCGTCGGCGGCATCGGAATCGAGCTTCTTGTTGAGCGCGCCGGCCATGTCGACCTGCAGCAGGAAGTGCACGCCACCGCGCAGATCGAGACCGAGGTACATCGGCAGCGCATGCAGCGCCGTCAGCCAGCGCGGCGAGGCGCTCTGCAGATTCAGCGCGACGATGTACTGCGGATCGGTCGGATCGGCGTTCAGCGCCTTCGAAAGAAGATCCTTCACGTGCAACTGCGTGTCGGTGTCCTTCAGGCGCACGCGGATGTTCGCGTTCAGCTGCGAGTTATCGAAGGTGACTTCGTCGGCCTTGATGTTGCTCGCGGCGAGCGCGGCTTCGACGTTCGCAAGCGTCGAGGAATCGAGCTTGACCGTCGCCTTGCCGCTCGACACCTGAACTGCGGGCGCCTCGCCGAAGAAGTTGGGGAGCGTGTACACGAGACCGATGACGAGCGCCACCAGCATCACGACATACTTCCAGAGGGGATAACGATTCATGGGAATGGCCGACCGGAAAGTTGGCTTCGGAGGAGAGGGCGTCCGGCGTTATGCGCGATGAGCCGGTCGTGAAGACTCGGACGGCTCGGTGAGCGAGGCCGCGCCGGACGCGGTGGAACGAGTGGCCTTACAGCGACTTGATCGTGCCCTTCGGGAGAATGGTCGTCACGGCAGCCTTCTGGATGGTGATTTCCGTGCCTTCGGCGATTTCGACGCCCACGTATGCATCCGTGACCTTCGTGACCTTGCCGACGATGCCGCCGTTCGTCACCACTTCATCGCCCTTGGCCATGGCGGAGAGCATGTTGCGATGCTCCTTCTGACGCTTCATCTGCGGACGGATCATGATGAAGTACAGCACCGCGAACATCAGGATCAGCGGCAGGAAGCTCATCAGGCTCGATTCCGCGCCACCCGCGGTAAGGCCTTGTGCATAAGCATTGGAAATGAACGACACGTTGGTCTCTCCGTTAAAACGTCACAAATACGTTCGAAAAACTCGAATGGAAATTAGCCCGGTATTCTACCACTCGCGTATGCCGCGACACTCCGGGAATGCGCTTTGCCATCAAGCCGTTACGACTCGATGTCCCGGACTTTCGTGGCATTTCTCGCAAGCGGTAGAAAGGCGATTGTAATCCTTGTCGTGCCGTTTCAAGACCCGGCTTAATCGACTCCGCGCGCGCGATTCTCCGCAAAGGTCTTGCGGAACGCTTCGAACGTGTGATTTTCGATCGATTCCCGCACTTCGCCGATCAGCTCCAGGTAGTAGTGCAGGTTGTGAATCGTGTTCAGTTGCGCGCCGAGAATCTCGCCGACGCGATGCAGATGATGCAGATAGCCGCGCGTGAAATTCCGGCACGTGTAGCAGCCGCAGCTTTCGTCGAGCGGCTTCATCGAGTTCTTGTGCGTCGCGTTCTTGATCTTGAGATCGCCGAAGCGCGTGAAGAGCCAGCCGTTGCGCGCGTTGCGCGTGGGCATCACGCAGTCGAACATATCGACGCCCGCCGCGACGCCCGCGACGAGATCCTCCGGCGTGCCGACGCCCATCAGGTAATGCGGCTTGTCCGCCGGCAGCTTCGGGCCGATGTGATTCAGCACGCGCATCATGTCTTCCTTCGGCTCGCCGACCGACAGCCCGCCGATCGCGAAGCCATGAAAGCCGATGTCGGAAAGACCGGCGAGCGATTCGTCGCGCAGGTCTTCGAACATGCCGCCCTGCACGATGCCGAAGAGCGCGTTCGGGTTGCCGAGCTTGCTGAATTCGTCGATGGAGCGCTTCGCCCAGCGCATCGACATGCGCATCGAATCCGCGGCGTCCTTGTGCGAAGTCGGAATGCCGTTGGTCGAGTAGGGCGTGCATTCGTCGAACTGCATGACGATGTCGGAGTTCAGCACCTTTTGAATCTGCATCGACACTTCGGGCGACAGGAAGAGCTTGTCACCGTTGATCGGCGACGCGAACGTGACGCCTTCTTCCGTGATCTTGCGCAGTTCGCCGAGCGAAAACACCTGAAAGCCGCCCGAATCGGTCAGAATCGGCCGGTTCCAGCCCATGAACTTGTGCAAGCCGCCGTGCGCGCCGATCACTTCCAGCCCCGGACGCAGCCACAGGTGGAACGTGTTGCCGAGGATGATCTGCGCGCGAATCTCTTCGAGTTCGCGCGGCTGGATCGCCTTGACGGTGCCGTAGGTGCCGACCGGCATGAAGATCGGCGTCTCGACGACGCCGTGATTGAGCGTGAGACGGCCGCGGCGCGCTTGGCCGTCGGTCGTCAGCAATTCGAACTTGAGCCCGTTCTCGGGCGGGGTATGGGTTGCGGTCATTTGAATTCCTGCCACTGGAAAACAGTCCAGCGCATTGGTTAAAAATCTAGTCGCGGCGCGTCAGCAGCATGGCGTCGCCGTAACTGAAGAAACGGTACTTCTCCTCGATCGCGTGCCTGTACGCATCGCGGATCGTTTCCATGCCGGCGAAGGCGGACACGAGCATCAGAAGCGTCGATTTCGGCAGATGGAAGTTCGTCACCAGCCGGTCGACGACGCGAAATCCGTAGCCCGGCGTGATGAAGATATCGGTTTCGGCCTGCGTCGCCGCGAGCGGCCGGCCGGCTTGAGCCGCATCGCGCGCGGCGGCTTCGAGTGCGCGCATCGACGTCGTGCCGACCGCGATGACGCTGTTGCCGCGCGCCTTCACCGCCGCGATGCGATCGACGAGCGATTGCGGCAGGTCGTACCACTCGCTGTGCATCTTGTGCTCGGCGATGTTCTCCACGCGCACCGGCTGGAACGTGCCCGCGCCGACGTGCAGCGTCAACGTCGCGCGCTCGACGCCGCGCGCATCGAGTTCGGCGAAAAGCGCGTCGTCGAAATGCAGGCCGGCGGTCGGTGCGGCCACCGCGCCCGGATTCGCCGCATACACCGTCTGATAGCGCGTTTCGTCGTAGGCGTCGGCGTCGTGCTCGATATACGGCGGCAGCGGCAAGCGTCCGTATTGCTCGATGAGCGTCAGGCATTCGGCCGGAAAGTGCAGCGTGTAGAACGGCTCGACGCGTTCGCCGACGGTCACGTCGAATGCATCGGCGAGGCGGATCGTGGTGCCTTCACCCGGGCTCTTGCTCGCGCGGATCTGCGCGAGCGCCGTGGTCGCGCCGGTCAGCCGCTCGACCAGCACCTCGACGCGCCCGCCGCTGGCCTTCTGGCCGAAGAAGCGCGCCTTCAGGACTTTGGTATCGTTGAACACCAAAAGATCGCCCGGCGCGATCAGATCGGGCAGTTCGGAGAAACGCCGGTCGATCAGCGTGGCGGGCGTGGCGCGGTTGTCCACCTCGAGCAGGCGGCTCGCGCTGCGCTCGGCGAGCGCGCTCTGCGCGATCAGCTCGGGCGGCAGATTAAAATCGAAATCGGAAAGCGTGAACATGGCGTGAACGAAGCGCGAACGACACGGGAAACGCGCCGAACAAACCTCATATTGTACTTGCGAAGAGAGTCAATGCCCTTGTCCGACCGCCGCCTGGCTTCCCCGACCGATGCGCTCCCGACTGCGGACGAAGCCGAAGCGCCTGTCGCGCCCAAGCGGGCAAAGACGGCCGAAAGCGCCGAGAAGAAGCCGAAACCCGTCGTCAGGACGGCGGACAAGCTCGCGAAGCTGGGCCTGAAATCCGACATCGATCTCGTGCTGCATCTGCCGATGCGCTATGAGGACGAAACCTCGCTCACGCCCATCGGCGAACTGATTCCAGGCGATATCGCGCAGACCGAAGGCGTCGTGTTCGACAACGAGATCGCGTATCGGCCGCGTCGCCAGTTGCTCGTGAAGATCAACGACGACGTCGGCGACGAACTCACGCTGCGCTTTCTCAACTTCTACGGCTCGCAGGTCAAGCAGATGGCCATCGGCGTGCGCCTGCGCGTGCGCGGCGACGTGCGCGGCGGTTTTTTCGGCATGGAGATGGTGCATCCGGCGGTGCGTCCCGTCGATGACGGCGCGCCGCTGCCGCAAGCGCTCACGCCGGTTTATCCGTCGACGGCGGGCATCTCGCAGGCTTACTTGCGCAAGGCGATCGATTCGGCCATCTCGCGCGTGTCGCTGCCGGAACTGCTGCCCGAGCCGGTCGCGCGCGCGCATCTCGCGCCGCTGAACGTGCCAGGCCTGCTCGATGCCGTGAAGACGCTGCATCATCCGCGCGCGGATTCGGATGAAACCGCGCTCATCGACGGCACGCATCCGGCGTGGACGCGTATCAAGTTCGAGGAATTGCTCGCGCAGCAACTGTCGCTCAAGCGCGCGCACGAGGAACGGCGCACGCGCGCCGCGCCCGCGATGCCGCGCCGCCTGCCGGACGATGACGCTTCGCTCGTCGTGAAGCTGTTGCGCGCCTTGCCGTTCGCGTTGACCGGCGCGCAGCAGCGCGTGGTGGCCGAAATCGCGGGTGAACTGACGCTCGCGCATCCGATGCAGCGTCTGCTTCAAGGCGATGTCGGCAGCGGCAAGACGATCGTCGCGGCGCTGGCTGCGGCGCAGGCCATCGATGCGGGCTATCAGGCCGCGCTCATGGCGCCGACCGAAATCCTCGCGGAGCAGCACGCGCGCAAACTGCGCGGCTGGCTGGAGCCGCTCGGCGTCACGGTCGCGTGGCTCGCGGGCAGCCTGAAGGCGAAGGAAAAGCGCGCAGCGACCGAGGCCGCGGCGCTCGGCACGGCGCAGCTCGTCATCGGCACGCACGCGATCATTCAGGATGCGGTGGAGTTCGCGCGCCTCGGACTCGTGATCGTCGACGAGCAGCATCGCTTCGGCGTCGCGCAGCGGCTCGCCTTGCGCGCGAAGGCGCTGAATGCGGCGGACGGCGCGCGCGACTTCCAGCCGCATCAACTGATGATGTCCGCGACGCCGATCCCCCGCACGCTCGCGATGACCTACTACGCCGATCTCGACGTCTCGACCATCGACGAACTGCCGCCCGGCCGCACGCCGATTCTCACCAAAGTGGTGTCGGACGGCAGGCGCGACGAGATCATCGGCCGGGTGCGCGAAGCGGCGCTGACCGGACGCCAGGTGTACTGGGTCTGTCCGCTGATCGAGGAGAGCGAGACGCTGCAGTTGCAGACGGCTGTCGAGACTTACGAGACGCTGTTCGCCGCGCTGCCCGAACTGCGCGTCGGGCTGGTTCACGGACGGCTCGCGCCCGCGGAAAAAGCGGGGGTGATGGACGCGTTCTCGCGCAACGAAGTGCAATTGCTTGTCGCGACGACGGTGATCGAAGTCGGCGTGGACGTGCCGAACGCGTCGCTGATGGTGATCGAGCATGCGGAGCGTTTCGGCCTCGCGCAGTTGCATCAGTTGCGCGGTCGCGTGGGGCGGGGCAGCGCGGCGTCCGTGTGCGTGCTGATGTATGCGAACCCGCTATCGCAGACCGCGCGTGCGCGCCTGAAAACCATGCGCGAGACCACCGACGGCTTCGAGATCGCTCGCCGTGATCTCGAAATTCGCGGACCCGGCGAGTTTCTCGGCGCGCGGCAATCGGGCGAAGCGATGCTGCGTTTCGCGAGTCTCGAAAACGATGGCTGGCTGATCGAGCCGGCGCGCGCCGCCGCCGATCAGATGCTCGCGCAATTCCCCGACGCGGTCACGCGGCACCTCGCACGCTGGCTGGGCGCGCGGGAGCACTATTTGAAGGCCTGACTGAACTCGCGCGGGCCATGTCGGTCCCTATTTAACCGACGCGGACCGGCGAATCGGCAGAAGTTGTCGAACGACGGTTGGCAGGTGTATAACTCAAACCTATTGAATCAACGTATTTCATTGGCCGCCAATGACCCTCACTGAACTGAAGTACATCGTCGCGGTCGCGCGCGAGCGGCATTTTGGTCGCGCGGCCGAGGCGTGCTTCGTCAGCCAGCCGACTTTGTCGGTGGCAATCAAGAAGCTCGAAGACGAACTCAATGTGCAGATCTTCGAGCGCGGCACGAGCGAAGTCAGCGTGACGCCTATCGGCGAGCAGATCGTGACGCAGGCGCAGCGCGTGCTCGAACAGACGCTCGCCATCAAGGAAATCGCCAAGCAGGGAAAAGATCCGCTCGTCGGACCGCTGCGCCTCGGCGTGATTTACACCATCGGACCGTATCTGCTGCCCACGCTCGTCAAGCAGATGATCAAGTCGGTTCCGCAGATGCCGCTCATGCTCCAGGAGAATTACACGCTCAAGCTGATCGAGCTCCTGAAGCAGGGCGAAATCGATGTCGCGATCATGGCGCTGCCGTTTCCCGAAACCGGCCTGATGGTGCGCGCGCTCTACGACGAGCCGTTCGTCGTCGCGATGCCTTCCGGACACGCGTGGGAGAACCGCGCGAAGATCGATCCGGACGATCTCAAGCAGGAAACCATGTTGCTGCTCGGCAGCGGTCATTGCTTCCGCGATCACGTGCTCGGCGTGTGCCCCGAACTCATGCGCTTCTCGCAGAATGCGGACGGCATCCAGAAGACGTTCGAAGGCTCCTCGCTGGAGACGATCCGTCATATGGTCGCGAGTGGCGTCGGTATTACGGTGCTGCCGCGCATGTCGGTGAGCGAGGTGAGGCCGCACGCGGGAGGCATCGATTCCGGTCTGCTCAGCTACGTGCCGTTCGATGAGCCGGTGCCGGACCGGCGTGTCGTGCTCGCGTGGCGCAAGAGCTTCACGCGCATGCCGGCCATCGACGCGATCTCCGAAGCGATCGCCAATTGCGATTTGCCGGGCGTCAGGAAGCTGGATATGCCGGTGGCGGTGAACTGACGATGTTCGCGCGATTGGATGCGCTGTGGTTCTGGCGAAACACAGCGCTTCTGACTTCCCTCTCTTTTTTGCCGATTACTTAGGTTGTCTAAGTAGTTCGTTCGGTCCGACTTCAGAATCCCGCCGAGAATGACTATCGAATAAATAAAATTAATCAAATTATAAATTTCGATAGTTCTCTGTAAGCTCCCTCTATCGGTCCCAAGACCACAACGGGAGAAACCATCATGTCGCAAGCGTTGAATCACATCGCACAGGCGGTCGAGCATATCGAAGCATCCAGCCGTCACGCGTCGCGCACGGTGCGCGTCGCGCTTGCATTCGGCATCGTCGCGGCGGGTTATGGACTTGTCGTCGCGAGCGGTGTAATCGGTGCGTGAGGGTCGGCAAGACGCTCGAAAGTCTCGTCACGATAAGGCGTTCCCCGTTTCTCTAAGATAAACTGTCGAGCGCTCGAAGCGCCGCGCGACAAGGCGATGCACGCGGCGCTCGCACCGTTCGAATCACTCTCTCACGGAGTCATCATGGCGAAGAAAGGCACTGCACCTGCCGTCAACATCGGCATCAGCGACAAAGACCGCAAGAAGATCGCCGACGGGCTGTCACGGCTTTTGGCCGACACATACACGCTCTATCTGAAGACCCACAACTTCCACTGGAACGTCACGGGTCCGATGTTCAACACGCTGCATCTGATGTTCGAGACGCAATACACCGAACTCGCGCTCGCCGTCGATTCGATCGCGGAACGCATTCGCGCGCTGGGCGTGCATGCGCCGGGCAGCTACAAGGAGTTCGCGAAGTTGTCATCGATTCCGGAAGCGGACGGCGTGCCGGCTGCCGAAGAGATGATCCGCCAACTGGTGGAAGGCCAGGAAGCGGTGGTGCGCACGGCGCGCGAGATCTTCCCGGCGACCGAAGCCGCCAACGACGAGCCGACCGCCGACCTGCTCACGCAGCGCATGCAGACGCACGAGAAGACCGCGTGGATGCTGCGCGCGATGCTGGCCTGATCCTTCTTCGGTTGCGAAGCGATAAAACCCCGCTCTCATGCGGTAATACCGTTCAGTTAAGGTCTTTTCTAAGATGCCGAACGGAGTAACGTTTGGGGCGGGATTTGACGACTCGGTCGCATGCGCGCCCGGGTCGTTTTTCATTGGGAAGCGACTTCAGTCGTTC